>Ga0265314_10003006_pt1 | contig 16674 bp, 15 predicted proteins | sample 4126metaG_FD_203106 | JGI IMG/M metagenome (GOLD analysis project Ga0265314, IMG submission 203106) | Rhizosphere microbial communities from Carex aquatilis grown in University of Washington, Seatle, WA, United States - 4-1-26 metaG | ecosystem: Host-associated > Plants > Roots > Rhizosphere >... | reverse complement strand
CGGGACGCACGAGCGCGAGGGCCCGCCCCGGATCGGTCTTTCCAACTGGCACGCGCGATAGGCTATCCTGAGAGCCCTCGTTCCGCGAGGGGGAGCCGAAGCCGATGGCCCGCATCCTGATCGTCGACGACAACGAGACCATGCGCGAAGGCCTGGGCGCGACGGTGCGCCGCATGGGCCACGAGGCCGTGCTGGCCGCCTCGGGCGCCGCGGGGCTGGCCGCCTTCGACAAGGCGCGCGCCGACTTCGTCATCACCGACCTCAAGATGGAGGGCACGGGCGGGCTCGACGTCGTCAAGGGCGTGCGCGAGCGCGACCCCGACTGCCCCGTCATGATCGTGACGGCCTTCGGCACGGTCGAGACGGCCGTCGAGGCGATGCGGCTCGGCGCCTTCGACTTCCTCCAGAAGCCGTTCGCGCCCGAGGTCGTGCGGCTCAAGGTCGAGCGCGCGCTCGAGCTCTCGCGCGAGAAGCGGGCCCGCGAGCGCGCCGAGGCCGACGCCGCCGCGTTGCGCGCCGATGCCGCGCTGCCGTACCGCTTCGACGAGATCGTCGGCGAAACGCCGGTCATGCGCGCGCTCTTCCAGACGATCGAGAAGGTCGCGCCCACCGACGCGTCGGTCTACATCCACGGCGAGTCGGGCACGGGCAAGGAGCTCGTCGCGCGCGCCGTGCACGCGCGCTCGAAGCGCGGCGACGGCCCCTTCGTCAAGGTCAACTGCGGCGCGCTCACCGAGACGCTGCTCGAGAGCGAGCTCTTCGGCCACGAGAAGGGCGCCTTCACGGGCGCGGTGAAGCGCAAGCTCGGGCGCTTCGAGCTGGCCGACAAGGGCACGCTCTTCCTCGACGAGATCGGCGACGTCACGCCGGGCCTGCAGCTCAAGCTGCTGCGCGTGCTGCAGGAGCGCGAGTTCGAGCGCGTCGGCGGCGAGGAGACGATCAAGGTCGACGTGCGCGTCGTCTCGGCCACCCACCGCGACATCCAGGCCGAGGTCAACGCCGGCCGCTTCCGCGAGGACCTCTTCTACCGCCTGCACGTCGTGCCCTGCCTCGTACCGCCGCTGCGCGAGCGCAAGGAGGACATCCCGCGCCTGGTCGCGCACTTCATCGCCAAGCTCGGCCCGCGCACGAACGCCGCCGTCAAGAAGATCAGCGACGTCGCGCTCGCGCGTCTCGTGACCTACAACTGGCCGGGCAACGTGCGCGAGCTCGAGAACGTCATCGAGCAGTCGCTCGTGTTCGCGGAGGGCGACACGATCGATCTCGGCGCGATGCCGGCGTCCGTGCGCGGCGGCTCGGCCGAGAACACGCTGGCCGTGCCGACGGGTGAGATGTCGCTGCCCGACATCCTCGAGGACCTCGAGCGCCAGCTCATCCTGCGCGCGTACGAGAAGAGCGGCGGCGTGAAGACCGAGTGCGCGCGCCTGCTCGGCATCAAGACGAGCGCCCTCTACTACAAGCTCGAGAAGTATGGCATCGGGACGATCGAGGGGCGGGACAAGGGCGACAAGGGCGGACCTCCTCCTGACGACGGCGCCGAGACCTTGCTCGGCGACGGCCCCGAGGCGGGTGGCTCGAAGCCGCGCTGACCTCCATCCCGCGCCAGAGGGCGCGGGGTGGGCGCGCGCCTCGGTGCGCGCGCTCGCGCTGACGGTCGCGGTCGTCGCGGCCGCCGTCTGGCTCGGCTGCGCGACGGACGCCGAGGCCCGCCGCTCCGGGCGCGCCGGCTCGCACGTCGAGACCGGCGAGGCGAGCTACTACGGCCCCAAGTTCACGGGCCGCCGCACCGCTTCGGGCGAGCGCTACGACCCGCGCAAGTTCACGGCCGCGCACAAGACGCTGCCGCTCGGCACGCTCATCCGCGTGACGCGCACCTCGGGCGGCAAGGACGGCCCCAGCGTCGAGGTGCGCGTCAACGATCGCTGCGGCTGCACGCACGGCCGCATCGTCGACCTGTCGCGCGCCGCCGCCATGCGCCTGCACATGCTCAACGACGGCGTCGCGTCGGTGCGCCTCGAGGTCGTCCCGCGCTGACTACGGACAGTCGGGTCCGGCGCCGCTCACCGTGAACATGAGGAGGTCGCTCTGCCGCTCGCCGGCGGTGCCGGCGGACTTGTCGGCGAGCCACAACGTGGCCGAGCAATCGGTCACCATGGAGTCCGGTGGCTCGGAGAAGCCGGGCATCGTCGCCGTCGCGTGCTGTCCGTCGACGACCGTGAGTGGGCCCGGCGCGGGGTCCCTGCTGCCCGACACCAGGAGCTGCGACGTCTGGATGAACAGGCCCGCCGTCGTGTCGAGGTTCTCGAGGTGCGTCCCGACGAACGTCACCATGGCGCCCGGCGCGGGGCTCGCCGGCGTCATCGACGTGATCGTGGGCTTGTAGTTCACCTGGAACGTGCCGCTCCAGCTCCCTGTGCCCCACTTGTTGGTCCATGTGATCGTGCCGTTCGTCGGGCCGTCGGGCACGACGACGCCGACGTCGCCGCCGTAGCCGTTGTACATGATCCCCTTCGAGCCATCGACGCCCGAGAACGTCACCTTGTCGTCGCCGGTCCCGTCGCCGAGGTTCATGCCGTGCAGCACGACGATGTCCCCCGGTGAGCCGATCACCGGCAGCACGCTGAGGATGGTCGGGGGCGCGTGCCCCGAGTTGCCCGCGCCGCCCGAGCCATTCGAGCCGGCCGCGCCGCTCGAGCCGGCCGCGCCGCTCGTCCCCGTCTGGCTCGCCATCGGGATGAACGTGCCCGGGCAGGAGAAGGGGCCGCTCACCGTCAGCGTGCCCGGGTTCTTCATCGGGTCGAGGCCGGTCAGCGTCATCGTCGGGATGACGCCGAAGTAGCCGAAGCTGAACGACGTCCCCATCGGGACGGTCCCCTGGTAGATGGGGACGTTGTCCTCCGTGATCACCGAGGTGGTCGCGTTGAGGCTCCACCGGAAGGTGTGACCGTTCGCGGCGCTGTCCGCTCCCACCTTGAACGGGGCGTTGAGGAAGCTCGCCGACCACGTGTCGCAGGCGACCGCGTCGAGCTTGGGCGACTCGAAGCCGCTCTCCAGGTCGCCGACGATCTCGATGATGTCCTCGGGCGGCACGGGCGCCTCGCTGGGCGTGTCGCAGGGACCGCAGTGACACACGCACTCGTCGGGGAGCGCGACCGGCACCACGAGCCCTGTGAACTTCTGCACCACGTCGTCCTCTTCGAGGGCGACATGATCGCCGCATTTGAACCTCGAGCACACGCTCACCTCTTGCGTCTCGTCGCAGCGGAGCATGTCGGCCGTCACCACCCCGCTGAAGTGGTTCATCGTTCCGGTGATGGTCTGGCCCGAGGCGGTGCCGTGCAGATCCTGGAACCAGGTCACGTCGGGCCCGCCGGCGTGGACGGTGGAGAGCAGCATGGTTGTCGCCTTGAGCGCCGCGGGGGCCGTCATCGTGATCGTCACGGGCTGGGCGAACTCCAGCCCGTCCGGCTCGAAGACGTAGAGCGGCGTCGCCATCTCGAACTTCGGCACGGCCACGGCGCTGGACGTGACCTTGATGTCGACCGGCGCGGCGAGCGCGCCCGCCGGGATCGTCAGCGCGGCGCCCTCGAGCGAGATCTGGCCGCCTTCGGGGCCGATCGTGGCTGTGGTCGTCGCCCCCGTTCCGACGACCTTGGGGCTGCTGCTTCCCTTGCAGCCGACCGTGCACACCAACACGACAGGAAACACCCACGCGCGCATCGAACCCTCCGGAGCGGTTTCAGGCGCCGCATCGACGGTCTCGTGGGTCCGCTGAAGCTGAGCGCCTACGGCGGCGTCTTGTAGCCGCGCCAGGCCCAGCGCATGGCGTTCGGGAAGTCGGCCATCGCGGCGTGCGGTGGGTAGTGCACGTCCATCGTCTGCATGTAGCGGTCGTGGTACGGCGGGCCCATCATCTGCAGGATCATCGCGGCGCTGTCGTTGGCGTTCCGGAAGCCGCCGAGGTCCATCGTGCCCGCCGTGTGGTACAGGCGCAGAGGCTTCGCGGGCATGGTCTTGAAGAGGTTCGGGAACATGCCGCCCTTGTTCGGGAAGCTGGGGCTCGCCGTGACCGCCTTGTGCCAGCGATCGTTGTGGAACCAGCCCGCGATGACCGAGGCGATGCCGCCCGAGCTGTGGCCGCCCATGCCCCAGCCGTCGGGGTCGGTGACGATCGTGTACTTGTTGAGGATCTCCGTCGGCAGGAACTCCTCGCGCAGGAACTTGCCGTACTGATCGTTGGCCGTGTCGTACTGCGTGCTGCGGCCGTTGTCACCGCCGCCCACCTGGTGGCCGTCGGTCGTGCCCGGGAAGATGCAGACGGCGATGGTCACCGGCATCTCGCCCGTCGCGATCAGGTTCTCGATGACCGTGGGCGCGTTGAAGTACACCATCGAGTCCTGGTTGGTGGTGCCGAGCTTCCCGTCGACGGCGCAGTACAGGTAGCCGTCGTTGAAGATCATGAGCGCGGCGGCCTTCCCCGGCTTGTACTCGGCGGGGACGAAGACGTAGTAGGTGAACTTCCACTGGCTCCAGCCCGTGTACGTTCCGGTCTGCGTGTGAACGAACGGTCCGAGCGTCTGGCCCATCTTGGCGCCGTTCATGAGCGACGTCTCCTCGGGCGCCTTGGCGTAGGGCCCGTTGAAGACGACCGTGCCGTCGCCCGTCGTGCCGGGGTCCATCTGCGACCCCATCATCGCGCCGGCGCCCGTCGAGCCGCCGTCGGTGGTCCCGGCCGCGCCCGTCGCGCCGGCGTTGGCGCCGGCCGCGCCCGTGTCGCCGGCCGCGCCCGTCGCGCCTGCGTTGCCCGTCGTGCCGCCGACGCCGGTCGTCGCGTCACCCGCCGCGCCCGATGTGCCGGCGGTGCTGCCCGCGACGCCCGATCCCGATCCCGCGGCGCTCGAGCCGGCGGAGCCGTTCGCGCCCGCGCTGCCGGACGCACCCGCGGCGCCGTTTCGGCCACCGCTGCCGCCCGCCGCGCACGCCGCGAGCGAGCTCAAGAGAAGCAAAGGCAGACTGCGCCTAACGATCGAGCAAACGCGTTCCTTCATGCACACCTCCGGGGGGGCCTACAGGCGGTGTAAACAGTCTGTAGAGAGTCTACTGGCCGCGTAAACGGCTCTCGTGCAGACGCAGATCGCCCTACGCACCGGAGCTCGCGCAAGAAAACTCGCGCGACGCGTCGTCGCCGTCGCGGAACGACACGGACCCTAGGGCTTCTGTGCCCGAGGGGTAACGATTGGAAAGGCGGCGCTACACGCGCTTCGCCGACTTCACCTTCAGGGTCGGGCCAGTCATCGCGATGCCCATGACGCCGCCGTCGACCTTGCCGTCGACCTCGACCTTGGTGCCGTCCTTCGCGACGTCGGCGGGCGCGCCCTCGAGCACGTACGTCGTGCCGTCGTCGCCCTCGAGCTGCCAGTGCCCGCCCTCGAGGTCGCTCCTCCGGATCGTCCCGCGATACTTGGCCATGCCGGAAGTATAGGACGCGAGCGCCGCCCGGTCAGTAGTCGGGGCCTTTCGCTCCGACCGAGAGGTTGAGGGCGAGGGGGAGCTGGTAGGGCGACGGGCCGTAGAGGTAGCGGTAGTGGGCGTAAAGGGCGGTCACGCGCTTGGCGTACTCGCGTGTCTGCTGAAACGCGATGAGCTCGATGAACTCGTCGGTCGGGTGGTGCGCGTGCTGCTCGCACCACTTCGCCATCGCGCGCGGGCCGGCGTTGTACGCGCCCGCGGCGAGCGGGATCTGCCCGCCGAACTTGCCGTAGAGCGCGCCGATGTAGATCGAGCCGAGGCGCACGTTGGTCTCGGGGTCGTAGAGCTCGTCGGGCGCGAAGGGCAGGTTCGCCGTCTTGGCGACGCGCGCGCTGGTCGGCGGGATCATCTGCAGCAGGCCGCGCGCATCGGCATAAGAGACGTCGAGCGGGTTGAACCCGGACTCCTTGCGCATGATCGCGTAGAGCAGCACGTCGGGGTTGCCGCCCTCCGGGCCGTACTTCTCGATGAGCTCGGCGTAGGCGCGCGGGTAGGCGGCCTCCCAGAACACGCGCGCGCCGCCCTTGGGCTCGGACGCGAGCGCGCCGCCGCCGCGCGACTCGGCGAGGACGTACGCCTGGTGATAGCCCTCGGCGCGGCGATAGAGGCCGAGCAGCCACGGCACCGCCTTGTCGCCGCCGGCGCGCTTGAGGATGTCCTTCTCGCTGCGGTGGAGCTCGTCGCCGGCCTCGACGTTCATGCCGGCGTCGAGCAGCTCGAGGGCGCGCGCGACCGCGGGATCGCGCTCCGCGTTCGCGGGCGCGGCGCTGACGACGTCCTTCTCCGGCAGATCGATCTTCGCGTCGCCCGCCTTGGCCTCGCGCAGGCGTGCCGCCGCGAGCAGACCGTAGAAGGACAGCGGGCGATCGTGCGCGAGCGCGCGGTAGCCGGCCTGCGCCTCCTCCTTGTGCCCGACCTTGTCGTGCAGGCGCGCGCGCCAGTACGCGACCTGCGTCGCGCGTTCGTCGCTGGTCATGCCCGTCGCCGGCATCTTCGCGTAGCGGCCGAGCCCCGCGAAGGCGTCGTCGGCGTCGCCGAGCAGGAGGTGCGCGAAGGCGAGGCACCAGGCGGCGTCGTCGGCGAACGCGCTCTTGCCGTAGTGATCGAGCGTCGCCTGCAGCCCCGGCAGGCTCTCGCGGAAGCGCCCGCGGTTGTAGTCGAGCCACCCCGAGAGGTACTGCGCCTCGGCGGCCCAGCGTGAATGAGGGTAGAGCTCGACGACCTTCTTGTAGCCGGCGATGGCCTCGTCGTCGCGATCGACGCGCGAGAGCGCCCGCGCGCCGTGGAACTGCGCCTCGGCGGCCTTCTCGCCGGAGAGCTTCGGCGCGGCGGCGAGGAGCAGCTCGCCCGCGTGCGCGTAGTCGCGACGCATGTGGAACTTGGTCATGCCGATCTGGAAGTCGCGCTCCGTGGCGAGCGCGGGAGGCACGTCGGCCGGCAGCTTGGCCAGCTCGGCGAGCGCCTCGTCCCAGTGGCGGTCGCGCGTGAGCGTCTCGGCGCGGCGCAGGCGATCTTCGGGCGTGAGGGTGTCTGCAGGGGGGCCGGGCTTCTCGGAGGGCGTCGTCACGGGCGGCGCCGCTCGCTTGAGCGCCTCGTCGGCCAGCGGGTGCGCGGGCAGGTCCTTGGCGAGCGCGAGGAACTGGCGGCGTCCGGCCGCCGCGTCGTGCTCGGTCGCCGCCTCGGCGACCCGGAACCGCGCGACTCCGACGTCGACGAAGGCGTTCCCCCGCTTGCCGGCCGCCTTGACGACCGCGGCGTAGGCGCGCGCGGCCTTGGCGTGGTCGCCCTCCTGCCACAGACAGTCGGCGACGCGCGCGGGCGCGAGCTCCGCGGGCCGGCCCTTGCCGCGCGCGAGCCGCTCGAACGCCGCGCGCGCGGCGGCGACCTTGCCCTCGTAGAACTCGCTTTCGGCCAGGTAGTACGTGGCCCAGTCGTCGACGCGCAACCCGTGCCCGGCGGCCTTCTCGAGCGCGCGCGCCGCCGCCGCGTAGTCGCCTGCGCGGAAGGCGGCGTAGCCGCGCCCGAGCTCGGCGACGGGGGTCTTCGCGTCGGCCTGGCGCGGCTTGGCGTCGCCGGATCGCGCGCTCGCGGTCAGCGCGAGGGCGAGGGCGACCGAGAGGGGGCGTCGCACGCGCCCAGCGTAGCACCGTCGGCACCTGGAACCACGCAACTGGCAGCCGCCCGTGTCGATGACCCGAACGCGCGCCGGGGCCCCTTCGAACCCCTCCGGCGGCCAAAACGGTGTAAAAGGAGAGCCTCCATGGGAAGCATCAACAAGGTCATCTTGATCGGGAACCTGGGCGCCGACCCGGAGCTGAAGTACACGCCGTCGAGCCGCGCGCTTTGCAACCTGCGCGTCGCGACCACGGAGGTCTTCAAGGACAAGACCGGCGCGCGCCAGGAGCGCACGGAGTGGCACCGCGTGACTGTGTGGGGCGACCAGGCGGAGAACTGCAGCAAGTACCTGGCGAAGGGCCGCTCGGTCTACATCGAGGGCAAGCTCCAGACGCGCAGCTACGAGAAGGAAGGCCAGAAGCACTACGCGACTGACGTCGTCGCCGATCGCGTCGTCTTCCTCGGCGGCGGCGGCGGCGGCGGTGGCGGTGGCGGCGGCGGAGGCGGAGGCGGTGGTCGCGGCGGCGGTGGCGGTGGCGGGCGTCCTGGCTCCGACAGCGGCGGCGACGACATGGACATGGGCGGCGGCGGACCTCCCCCCGGCGGCGACGACGACATCCCGTTCTAGGTCGATCTAGTCGGGACCCTGACAGGGAGCTTCGCACTCGGCTCCCCACCGTCCCCACCCCTCGCTTCGCTCGGCCTCGCCGCGCCCCCGGCGCTCGCTCCGCGCGGCGAAGCCGCGCTGCGCTCGGGCAGGCGCCGAGGACGCCTGATGCGCGAGTCTTAGGGGTACTGCACCCGAGGGTGTGCATTGACGGAGGTGACGATGGTCGCGCTCCGCCTGGTTTGACCTTGCTCGTCGACTATCCTTGGTGTTCCCATTGCCCCTTCGGAGGTTCCATGAACCGGAAGGTACCTAGTCTCGCTTTCTTGCTCGTCGGTACGGGTGTGCTCGGCGCGTTTTCGCTCGGCTGCGGCAACGGCAGCAACAACGGCGACGGCGGGATGAAGTACCCCGACGCGAAGGTCGACTTCGACGCGAAGGCCGACAAGGGCGCGGCCGGCAACGGCGCGGCCGGCAACGGCGCGGCCGGCACGACGGGCGCCGCGGGTGCGCCGGCCATCGGCACCGGCAGCAAGCTGATCGCGGGCGGCAACATCACGCTCATCGGCAGCGGCAAGGACAGCTGCACGAACCAGGTGCCGCCGTCGGCGGACCGGTGGTGCGGCTTCGCGCGGCTCTCCTCGGACCTCGTCGACTACGAGCTCTGGGTGGTGAACGTCTCGAAGGTCGCGGCGGGCGTGACGGTCAACTGCGCCGCCGGCGCGGGAGATCCCAACTGCATCCGCCTCTCGACGGGCCTCTTCGTCGATCCGTCGAACGGCTTCCGCGTCCACGGCTTCGACGGCGACACGCTGACGTATGACGAGGTGCCCTCGAGCAGCGGGGGCGGCTTCCTCGGCAACATCTTCGCGTGGCGGCCGGGCTGGACCGCGCCCCACAACCTCACGGGCAACAACGGCCTCGTCTGCAACGGCCACGGGCTCGGGAAGGCGGCGGTCTGCATCCAGAACCCGTCCCCCGACGCCACGCAGAGCTTCGTCCACACGGCGGAGCTGCACGCGGGCATCCTCAGCGACTCGAACACGCCGCTGCCGCTCATCGACACGATCATCGTCGTCGCGTCCGCGACGGAGGCGAACAACGGCGTGCAGAAGTGGAGCGCGCGCCTCACGCCCGACGGCAAGTCGGTCGCGTGGTCGACGCGGTCCACCGACACGGGCACGGAGGACCTGCACGTGCAGGCCCTCGGGACGACGACCAAGGTCGACGTCGCCCAGGACGCGAGCCAGTGGGACATCTCGGACGACCAGAGCAAGTGGTACTGGCTCAAGGGCTACAACTACGCGTCGACCGGCGCGCCGTCGGGCACGCTGCAGACCGCGGCCTTCCCGGGCGGCGCCACGCCGGTCACGCTCTCGCAGAACGTGGGTGACTTCACCACGGCGGGCGGCAGCATCTTCTATCGCACGCAGGTCGACGCCACGTCGGGCGCAGGCAACCTCCTGCTCACGGCGGATCCCACCATGCCCGCGACCGCTGCGATGATCGACACGAAGGTCGAGTTCGTCTTCGGCGCCACGCCTGACGGCAAGAACGTCACGTACACGAAGAACGTGCAGAACCCGGCCGGCACGAGCATCTTCCTGTTCGACGTCTACGTCGGGAATTCGGCGGGCAACATGGCGTGCACCCTGACCTCGTCGGCGAACGCGTTCATGCCGCCCATCTTCATCGGCGGCAACTCGATGGTCGCCTGGGGCCGCATCAACACGCTCACGCAGGCGATCGAGGGTCTGACGACGACGCTCCCGGCCTGCGCGACGCGCAAGTTCGCCACGGACATCTTCGACTGGCAGGTGGCCGGCGACGAGGGCCTCGTATATCTCGACGAGGTCAACTCCGATCCGACCATCGACGAGGCGACGCTTCGCTACGGCAAGATCTCGGGCGGCCTGCTGCCCTCGCCGGGCACGGTCGTGCAGCAGCGCTCGGGGTTGGCGTTCTCGGCGATGCTGCCGGCGCTCGACGCGGTCGTCTACACGATCTCGACCCACACGGCGGCCGACGGCCTCTATGTCAACGCGACGCTGCCCTTCACCGTGACGGCCCCGGTCCCGGACGGCGGCACGCCGACGACCGATGGGGCGGCCGGGACGACGGGCACGGCGGGCATGGGCGCGGCCGGCGCGGGTGGCAGTGGCGGCGCCGGCGGGAGCGGCGCGGCCGGCTCCAGCGACGGTGGCGCGGCCGACACCAGCGACGACAGCCAGCCAGGCGGCTGAGGGGGCGACCTCCGGGCCGGTGCGCGGGCGTACCGTCCGCGCGCCCGGTCTCTCGACATTCCGCGTAGTTAGCCGGGCTCTATATCGGAGGGGCAAACCCTCCGATATCATGGAAAACCGGTGTCTCGTCGCTCGCTTGCGCCCCTGGGGGGTCTACTCGTGCTGCTCCTGCCCACCCTGGGCGGGCGGGAGAGCGGCGCGTCGCAGCCGCGCGAGCCGCTCGTGGTCGAGGCGCCGGGGCCCCCCGAGGTCCCGGACGTCCTCGGCGATCCGCCGGCCCCCGTGTCGCTCTGGTCGCCCGGTCACGGGCCGCACACCAAGTTCCAGCCGGCCTCGGGGCCGCGCGAGCTGCTGCTCTCGTTCGACGACGGCCCCGACCTCAAGGGGACGCCGCTCATCCTCGACGAGCTCGACCGGCGCGGGCTCAAGGCCATCTTCTTCGTGACGGGCTGGCGCTTCGCGGGCCAGACCGCCCAGGACTTGGCGCGCCGCGATCTCGTGCGCAAGATTGCCGCTCACGGTCACCTCGTGGCGAACCACACCTTCACGCACCACAACCTCTGTCAGAAGCCGGGTGAGCGCGACGCCGAGATCGACAACAACTCGGCGCTCATCGAGGCCACGACGGGCATCAAGCCGCTGCTCTTCCGCGCGCCCTACGGCGGCTATTGCCCCGGCCTCGAGGCCGCGCTCACCGCGCGCGAGCTGCCCGACGTCGGCTGGAACCTCGATCCCCAGGACTGGAAGAATCGACGCGAGGAGGACGTGTACGACTACCTCGTCCGCAAGGTGTCGAAGCTGCACGGGCGCGGCATCCTGCTGCTGCACGACACGCACCTCGCGTCGGTGCGCGCGCTCCCGCGCTTCCTCGACTGGCTCGCGCACGAGAACGAGCGCGCCGTCGAGGAGCAGCGGCCGCCCGTGACGATCATCGACTACGGCGTGCTCGTCCCGCGCCGACCCATGGCCGAGAGCGGCGTCGAGCGCGTCGTGGGTGACCTCGTGGCCGACGTCGGCGCTCCGCTCCAGCGCCTGTGGCACTGAACGCCGCAGCGGCCCTCCCGTTCGTCCTGCGCGACGTCGCGCCCGGGGATCTCGACGACCTGCAGGAGACGGCCGTCCACCTCGACTCCGTCAACCTGCCGAACGATCGCGACGCGCTCGCGCGCATCGTCGAGCGCTCGCAGCAGTCGTTCTCGGGCCAGCTCCCCAAGGCGGACCGCTGCTACGTGTTCGTCGCGCGCGACGAGGCCAAGGGCCGCATCGTCGGCACCTCGATGATCTTCGCGCAGCACGGCTCGCGCCGCTCGCCGCACGTCTACTTCGACGTCATCGAGGAGGAGCGCTACAGCGAGACGCTGGACCGCCACTTCGCGCACCGGCTGCTGCGCATCGGCTACAACTACAAAGGCCTGACCGAGATCGGCGGGCTGGTCGTGCGGCCCGAGTATCGCGGCAACCCCTCCCAGCTCGGGAGACAGCTCGCGATGGTGCGCTTCCTCTTCATCGCCCTGCACCGCGACGTCTTCTGCGACGAGGTGGTCTCGGAGCTCATGCCGCCGCTCGAGCCCGACGGGACGAGCCTCCTGTGGGAGTCGCTCGGGCGCCGCTTCACGGGCCTGACGTATCAGGAGGCCGACGCGCTCTCGCGCCAGAACAAGGAGTTCATCCGCACCCTCTTCCCGCAGGATCCGCTGTACACGACGCTCTTGCCGGCCGAGGTGCAGGCGCTCATCGGGCAGGTCGGCCCCGAGACGAAGGGCATCGAGCGCCTCCTGCGGTCGATCGGGTTCGAGTACGCGCACCGGATCGATCCGTTCGACGGGGGGCCGCACTTCCACGCGCGCACCGACGCCGTCACGCTCGTCCGCGAGACGCGGCGCGCGCGGGTGACGGCGGCCAGGTCGGGGGATTCGGCCGAGGCGCGCGTGCTCGTCGCTCGCGATCAGCCGCCCTCGTTCCGCGCCGCGCGCGTCGACGCCGCGTTCGTCGCGCGGGCGCCCGACGTCGACACCGTGACGCTGCCCACGGAGGTGATGGCGTCGTTGTCGCTCGCGGAAGGGGACGAGGTCGCATATCTTCTCCTCTGACCGATGCCCTCCACCGTCCTCATCGTCGACGACGAGAAGAACATCCGCCGCACCGTCCGCATGGTGCTCGAGGGCGAGGGCTTCGCCGTCGAGGAGGGCTCGAGCGGCGAGGAGGCGCTGGCGCGGCTGCCCGACGTGGGCGCCGACGTCATGCTGCTCGACGTCCAGCTGCCGGGCATCTCGGGGCTCGACACGATCGAGCGCATGGCCAAGCTCAAGACCAGCGATCCGCTGCCGACGGTCATCATGATCTCGGGGCACGCGACGCTCGCGGACGCCGTGCGCGCCGTGAAGGCGGGCGCCTACGATCTCATCGAGAAGCCGCTCGACCGCGAGCGCCTCATCGTGGCCGTGCGCAACGCGCTCGAGCGCCGCGTGCTGGCGCGCGAGGTCGCGGCTCAGCGCGCGCTCAGCGACGAGCGCTCCGAGATGGTGGGCCGCAGCGCGCCCATGGCGGCGCTCCACGCGCAGATCATGAAGGTCGCGCCCACGCGCACGCGCGTGCTCATCACGGGCGAGTCGGGCACGGGCAAGGAGCTCATCGCCCGCGCCGTGCACCGCGCGAGCGCGCTCGCCGAGAAGCCCTTCATCAAGGTCAACTGCGCGGCGATCCCGCCCGAGCTCATCGAGTCCGAGCTCTTCGGCCACGAGCGCGGCGCCTTCACGGGCGCGGTGGCGCGCAAGCGCGGGCTCTTCGAGCAGGCCGACGGCGGCACGATCTTCCTCGACGAGATCGGCGACATGATCGGCTCGGCGCAGGCGAAGGTGCTGCGCGTGCTGCAGTCGGGCGAGTTCACGCGCGTGGGCGGCGAGCAGACGCTGAAGATCGAGGTGCGCGTCATCGCGGCGACGAACCGCGACCTGCAGGCGGCCGTCGCCGCCGGGGCCTTCCGCGAGGACCTCTACTTCCGGCTCGCCGTCGTGCCGCTGCGCGCCCCGCCGCTGCGCGACCGCGCCGACGACGTGCCGCTCCTGTGCGCGGCGTTCGTCGAGCAGGCTTGCCGCGAGAACGGCATCAAGACCAAGGTCATCTCGCCGGAGGCGGTGACCGTGCTGGCCGCGTACCCGTGGCCCGGCAACGTGCGCGAGCTCCGCAACGTCATCGAGCGGCTCGTGATCCTCTCCGACGAGAGCATCGGCACGGGCGACCTGCCCGAGGAGATCGTCGCCGAGGCGGAGCGCGCCCGGCGTGAGTCGGCCTCGGCGGGCAGCGCCGTCCTGCCGCGGCTCGAGCTGCCGCCCGAGGCGCGCGCCCTGCCGCTGCGCGAGTTCCGTGATCACATGGAGCGCGAGTACATCCGCCTCAAGCTCGACGAGAACGGCTGGAACATCTCACGCACGGCGAACCTGCTCGGCATCGAGCGCACGAACCTGCACAAGAAGATGCGCGCGCTCGGGCTCGGCCGCGAGAGCGCCTCGGGCGCCGGCGGCGGCGGCTCATCGGCGCCTGACGCGCCCGCCGAGCCCCCGCACAACTCTGGCGAGTCGTGATCCGCCTCGCGGGCGCCCTCGGGTTCCTGGGCGTCGCGCTCGGCGCGTTCGGCGCGCACGGGCTGCGGGAGCGCCTGCCGCCCCACATGCTCGAGGTCTACAAGACGGGCGTCCTCTATCACCTCCTGCACGCGATCGCGCTGCTCGCCGTCGGGCTCGGCGCCGAGAAGCTGGCGCGTCCCCGCGCGGTCGGCGCGCTCTGGGTCGCGGGGATCGTGATCTTCTCGGGCAGCCTCTACGCCCTGGCCATCACCGGCGCGACCGCGCTCGGCGCCGTCGCGCCCGTGGGCGGCCTGCTGCTCATGGCCGGCTGGGTCACGCTCGCGATCAATCGCTGAGCTTCGAGCGCTGCCGCTTCGCCTTCAGCTTCGCTTCGACCGCCGCCTTCATCTCGTCGCGCGACACGACGCCGTCGTGGTTGGTGTCCAGCGCCACGAGCGCCTCGTCGACGAGGCCCGCCCGCGCGAGCCGCGCGCCGGTCGCGGCGAAGACCGATAGCGCCGCGGCGGCGAGCCCGAGCATCAGAGTCCGCATCCTGAAGAAGACGTAGGTCTCGGGCGATCGCGCGCCAGGCTCGCCGCGTGAAATCAGGTCGCGCGGCCCGGCCGGCGCCGGGCCCGCGCGACCGCGACGTCCGCTCATTTCTCCATCTTGCTCTTCATCTTGCTTTCCATCTTCTCGTGGCCCGCCTTGAGCTCGGCCTTCGTGAGGTAGCCGTCGTGATCGGTGTCCATCTTGTCGAACATCACCTTCGACGCGGAGACGAACTCGTCCTCGGTGACGTAGCCGTCGTTGTTCTGGTCCATCATCTTCATCTTCTCGCTGGCGGACATCATCTCGTGGCCGCCGCTCTTGCCCATCATCTTCTCTTGCTTCTCCATGCCGGCCTTCAGCTCGTCGGCGGAGAGCTTGCCGTCCCCGTTCGTGTCCATCTTGGTGAACCGCTCCTTGTGCGCGGCCGCGAACTCGTCGGCCGAGATCTTGCCGTCTCCGTTGGTGTCCATCTTCGCGAACCACTCGTCCTTGTCTGCCTTGTCCCCACCGGCGCGAGCGGCTGTTCCGACGAACGTGAAGGCCGAGAGACAGGCCGCGCCGAGCCCGATGGCGAGTATCCGATTCCGCATGGTGTTCTCCTTCCGAGGTCCACCGAGACACCTGGATCCGCCCGCGCGCCGCGCCAAGCCGTGGTGCGGCGGAATCAGGTCGGGCTGTCCGTAGCGCGCCCTAGTGGTGGACGGACCACCACAGCGCCGCGACGCCCGCCGCGATCAGGAACGTGACCAGGCCGATGCCCGTGAAGAGCTTGCGCTGGTCGTAGTGCGCGGCGGCGCGCTCGAGGGCGGCGAGCTCGCGGCCGCGATCGACGATCGTCTCCTGCAGCCGGTCGATGCGCTGGAACACCGAGAGCAACGAGGACACGGCGGGCCGCGCTTGCAGCGCCGCGCGCCCGAGCTGGATCGTGAGCTCCGCGGCCTCGCGCTCGGCGTCTGCGCGGTCGCGCACGTGGCCGGCGACGCTGGCGGTCATTGCGGCGGCCGATTGGCGGCGCGTCGCCGAGGCCTCGTCCAGCTTCGAGCGCGACGCGCCCGCCGACGTGCGCAGCGCGGACGACCTCGCGCGCAGGTCGGCCAGGTGCCCGTCGAGCCGCGCCGTCTGCTCCTCGAGGGCGCGCTGCTCGCCCAGCAGGCCTTCGCTGTCGTGCTTGAGGTGGGCGACCCGCGCCTCGCCGCCGGCCGTCGCCTCGGCGGCCTCGGCCTCGCGCTCGAGGCGCGCGAGCTCGTCCCGCACCTTGCGCAGGCGCGCGAGCGCCCCCGCGTGCTCGGCCGTCGCGTCGCGCAGCACCTCGTCCGCCTCGCGGCTCGCGCCGTCGGCGACCTTCCACTCGGCCTCGAGCCCGGCCTCGCCCTCGGCGAGCCGCGCCTCCTCGACCGTCTTCTGGTGCTCGGCGTCCGCGAGATCGGCGAGCGCGCCCTCGCGCCGCGCCTCCGCGCGCCCGATGGCCTCGAGCAAGCCCGTGAGGTCCGGATGCTGCACGCCCTCGCGCAGCACGGTGGCGCCGAGATCGCGGATCGCGCCCCCCAGCATCGTCTCGGCGCCGTCGCGCTCCTCGATGAGCCGCCGCCGCCGCTCGCCCGCGGCCATCTTGCCGCGCGCGAACACGTAGATGTAGCCGATCGACTGCACGGCGAAGCCCAGCTTCGAGGTCGTGATGGCCGTGGGCGTACCGCTGGTCCGCGTGTACGCCCCGGGCATCGCGACGGTCTGCGGCCCGGTGACGCCGTTCACCGGCTGCGCGAGCATCGTGCGCGACAGCGCCGCCGTGGGCGATAACGCCGCCATCTGCCCGCGCCCCGTATTCCCAAGGGCGGGCAACAGCGTCGCGCCCGCGAGCCGCTTGCCGCACCTCGAACAGTACGCGAGATGATCGGCATTTTGGTGGGCGCAGTGCCCGCAGTCGCGCATGACGGTGGTCAGTGTAGCCCATCCGTGCTACCAAATTTCTTATGAACGCCGCCGCGAAGACCAGCTGCCAGATCATCGAGAAGACGCTGGGCAAGAGCCCGGCGTTCAAGAAGGTCGACGAGGGCCTCTTCGTCGT
>Ga0265314_10003005_pt1 | contig 16674 bp, 14 predicted proteins | sample 4126metaG_FD_203106 | JGI IMG/M metagenome (GOLD analysis project Ga0265314, IMG submission 203106) | Rhizosphere microbial communities from Carex aquatilis grown in University of Washington, Seatle, WA, United States - 4-1-26 metaG | ecosystem: Host-associated > Plants > Roots > Rhizosphere >... | reverse complement strand
TGATGACGCGATCATCGCCGATAACGACGGCGTTTTCGAGCGAGGCGCCAAGCGCCAGCCCCCTCGCCCACAAAGCCTCGACTTCGGCCAGGAAGCCGAAGGTGCGGGCGCGGGCGATATCGCGGCGGAAACACTCCGAATCAAGGTCGGCGGCGTATTGCTGCCGGCCGATCAGCGGATTGTCGAAATCGATCTCGACCTCGATGCGGCGGCCGGCATAGGGCGTGAACTCGGCAAAGGCGCGGCCCGATTCGACCCGGACCGGCTTCAGCACCTTGATGTAGCGGACCGGGGCGTCGAGACGGGTGACGCCGGCTTCGTCCACCGCCTTGATGAAGGCGCCCGCGCTGCCATCCATGACCGGCACTTCCGGCCCGTCGATCTCGACGGTGGCGTTGTCGATCTCGAGCGCCGACAGCGCCGCCATCAGATGTTCGACGGTGGCGACGGTGGCGCCCGGGACGCCGACGGTGGTGCAGAGATCGGTGGCACTGACGTGACGGAAGGTCGCCGGGATTTCCCGGTCGCGGCCGTCCTCGACGTTGGTGCGGAAGAAGGTGACGCCGCTATTGGCTTCGGCGGGGTGGAGGGTGATCGAAACTTCGCGGCCGGAGTGGACACCGATGCCCGACACCTTGGCGCGCCGGCGCAACGTCGACTGTCGTCCCCTCTGTCCGCTCATGCGGCCACGCCCCGACCAGTACGCCACCGCTTGCGCGGCATATGACAGCATTCTGGAATGGTGCATAAGGAGCGACATCTCCTGGGTTTCCAAACGGAAACCCCCTGCGTCAGCCCCAGCGCAACGACCCCCGAGCGCCGTCCTTCGAACCAAAAGGTACGCGGCCGACTCTCGATTCTCCAATCACGCTTGGTATCCGGGTGTTACCGGGATATCCACAATCTCCGACGCTACAGAACTTCAATGAGATCAGCGGGTTATCGGCCGGCGCTGAAGCGCCAGCGCCGGCCGTTCCGCTGTCACGGATACACTACGCGACCTAGTTCGCCTGCCGGCGCAGGAACGCCGGAATTTCGAGTTCGTCTTCGACCGGGCGGCTCGCCGGAACCTGGCGGCCGTGCGGATCGAGATCGCCCTGTGCCGGCTGGTACATGCCCTTGCCGGCAACACGCGGCTGCGCTGCGCGCGGCTGCGGCGGCACCTGCCGCTGCTGTTGCGGCTGGGCGCTGAGCTGGCGGGGCGCCGGACGCGCGACCTGCGGCTGCGGGCGATCGTCGTGGTTCTCTTCCTCGCGCCGGCCGAGACCGACGTTGGCAAGGCGCTTGAGCAGCGAAAGCGGACCGCGATCCTCGTGGGCACGGGGCTGCTGGCGGGCCTCGATCTGCCGCTGGACCTGCGGCGGGAAGTCCTCGACGCGCGGAATACGCGTCGGAGCTTCCGGCTGCGGCGGGATGAACGGCGCCTCGGCGGGTTCGTCCTGGTCGTCGGCGGGCGGCGCGAGATCGAAGGGCATCGCTTCCGGATCGAAGGTCGCGGCGAGCGACGGCGCCGGCTGCGGCGCGGGAGCCGGACGTGCCGGTTGCTGCGCGGGCATGGCCGGCGTGGCGCGCGGCTGCATGGCGGGGGCGGCAGCCGGTGCGGCCTTGGCCTGCGGTGCGGCCGCCGAAGCGGCGGCGCGCAGACGCTGCGTTATCTCGGCCGCCGTGTGCGCCGGCAGCGGCGCGTGCGCCATTTCGGGCTTGACCGCGCTCTCGATGCCGGTGGCGACGACCGAGACGCGGATGACGCCCTCCAGCGCCTCCTCGAAGGTGGCGCCGAGGATGATGTTGGCGTCGGGATCGACTTCCTCGCGGATGCGGGTCGCCGCCTCGTCCACCTCGAACAGCGTCAGATCCTTGCCGCCGGTGATCGAGATGAGCAGGCCGCGGGCGCCGCGCATGGAGGTTTCGTCGAGCAGCGGATTGGCAATCGCCGCTTCGGCGGCCTGGGTGGCGCGGCGATCGCCGGAGGCTTCGCCGGTGCCCATCATGGCCTTGCCCATCTCGCGCATGACCGAGCGCACGTCGGCAAAGTCGAGGTTGATCAGGCCTTCCTTGACCATCAGGTCGGTGATGCAGGCGACGCCGGAGTAGAGCACCTGGTCGGCCATCGCGAAGGCGTCGGCGAAGGTGGTCTTCTCGTTAGCGATGCGGAACAGGTTCTGGTTGGGGATGACGATCAGCGTATCGACGCACTGCTCCAGCTCCTTGATGCCCGCCTCGGCCAGCCGCATGCGGCGGATGCCTTCGAACTGGAACGGCTTGGTGACGACGCCGACGGTGAGGATGCCCTGGTCGCGCGCCAGCTTGGCGACGATCGGCGCGGCGCCGGTGCCGGTGCCGCCGCCCATGCCGGCGGTGACGAACACCATGTGCGAGCCGGCGAGATGATCGCCGATCTCGGCAATCGCCTCTTCCGCCGCGGCGCGGCCGACTTCCGGCTGCGAGCCGGCGCCGAGGCCCTCGGTGACGGCGACGCCCATCTGGATGAGGCGCTCGGCTTTCGAGGAATGGAGCGCCTGGCTGTCGGTATTGGCGACCACGAACTCGCAGCCCTGGAGGCCGGAGCGGATCATGTTGTTGACGGCGTTGCCGCCAGCACCGCCGACGCCGAAGACCGTGATCTTGGGCTTGAGCTCCTTGATCTCCGGCATTTTCAGATTGAGTGTCATGGCCATCCTCGTCCCGACTAGAGCCCCTAGAAACTTTCCCTGAACCACTGCCGGACCCGGCCGAAGTAGCCGCCGGTTCCGGTCATGGCGAGTTGCGTGTTGCGGTCGTCAACGAGATCCATCTCGGCGACCTGCGGATAGATGAGCAGCCCGACGGCTGCGGAGAACGCCGGGCCCTTGGCGGCATCCGGCATGCCGGCGACGCCGAGCGGGCGGCCGAGGCGGACGTTGCGTGCCAGGATGCGGCGCGCGGCTTCCACGATGCCGTTCATCTGGCTGCCGCCGCCGGTGAGGATCAGGCGGCGGCCGAAAAGATGCGCGTAGCCCGAAGCGTTGAGCCGGTCGCGGACCAGCTCCAGTATTTCCTCGACGCGCGGCTTGATGATGCGCGACAGCGCCGAGCGCGGCACCTGCGCCGGGCCGGAGTGCTCGTCGTCGCCGATGGTCGCGACCGACAGCACGTCGCGCTCGTCCGAGATGCCGGGCAGCACGCTGCCGTACATCGTCTTCAGCCGCTCGGCATCCTCGATGCGCACGGACAGGCCGCGCGCGATATCGGTGGTGACGTGATGGCCGCCGATCGCGATGGCATCGACGTGGACGAAGGCGCCGCGGTTGAAGACGGCTATGGTGGTGGTGCCGGCGCCGAGATCGATCACGGCCGCACCAAGCTCGGCCTCGTCATCGACCATGACCGAGAGCGCGCTGGCATAGGGCGCGGCGACCATGGCCTCGACGGTGAGGTGGCAGCGGTTGACGGCGAGCTCGAGGTTGCGGAGCGGCGGCTGCTCGGCGGTGACCACGTGCATGTCGACGCCGAACTTGTGCCCGACCATGCCGGTCGGATCGGCGATGCCCCCTGCCCCGTCGAGGGAGTACGCGATGGGGAGCGAGTGCACGATGCTGCGGCCGGGCGCGGCGGAATGTCGGCGGCCGGCGGCGATGACGCGGGCGATGTCCTTCGGCCCGATCGGCGCGCCGTTATGGACGATGGAGGCGTTGACGGTATCGCTGGCGAGGCGGCCGGCGGTCAGGCTGACGATGAGCGATTCGACGGTGACGCGCGCCTGCCGCTCGGCCGCGTCGACGGTGGTCCGCACGGCCTGCTCGACGGCATCGAGATCGGCGACGACGCCCGACTTCATGCCGCGCGAGCGCTGGTGGCCGAAGCCCAGAATTTCGACGGAGTGTGTGCGGCCGGAGAGCGCCTCGCCGGGCTCGACGGGCGTGAGGCGCGCAACCAGCGCCACGACCTTGCTCGACCCGATGTCGAGCACCGAGACGATGGTCGGGCGGCGCGGCAGACGGGTTTCGGGAAGCATACCGGCGGGCATCAGGTGTTCGTCCGCGGGTGCGCGGCCTTCTTCATCTGGGCATCACGATCGGCCACGCCGGCCTCGGTCAGCCGGAGCACGAGCTGGCCCGGCTGGCGCATGTCGACGGCAGCGATCTCACGCGACAGCAGCGATTGCGTGCGGTCGAGGCCGGCGATGGTGGCGAGCGCCTTGGCCGGATCATCGGCGGGCAGCATCAGGTCGATGCCGTTGTTGAGCACGAGCGTCCAGCGGTTCTCGGAAACGAGGATGCCGGCATGAACCTGCGACTGGATCGCGGGATATGGCGCGAGCAGCGAGGTGAAATCGGCCACCTTCTCCGCTGCGCCGACGCCGACGACATGCGGCAGGCCGGCGTAGCGGTCGTCGATGGCGTCGGTGATGAGCTTGCCGTCGCGATCGGTGAGCGACAGCTTCCCGTCGTGCTGCCAGACCGCATAGGGCTGGCGCTCGGTGATGCGGATCTCGACCGAATCGGGAAACAGCTTCTTCAGGCTCGCGGTCTTCACCCACGGCAGCTTCTCGATGCGCGCCTGGGCGTCTTCGAGATCGAGGGTGAGCAGCGACGGGTACTGGCCGATGTCGAGGGCGGAGAGCACGTCGGTTTCCGACGTTTCGCTCTGTCCGGTGATCTCGACCTTCTCGATGGCGAAGCCGGCCTTGGCAGTGACTGCCGAAAGCACCGTCACGCCGTTGCCGCCGAGGACGACGCCCCCGATGGCCGTGGCGATGAACATGGCGACCAGGCTCTTGGTGCCGATGTGGCTGGGCAGCCGCCAGTCGACGCGGCGGAGCGCCCTTACCGGACGGCGCAGCGGACGCGGCAGCACGACATGGTGCGAGGCGTTGGCCCGCACCGCATCCGCATCGATCCCTACGTCAAATCTTCTAGCCGTCAGCGATTGCAAGACGCATCCTCGACCATCCAGCGCACCAGACTCTGGAAATCCATGCCGGCAAAAGCCGCCATTTCAGGAACCAGAGACGTCGCCGTCATGCCGGGCTGCGTGTTGACCTCAAGACAGACGAGACCGCTCGTCCCCTCGAGTGTGTCGTCGTACCGGAAGTCGGAACGGCTCACCCCACGGCAGCCCAATGCCTGATGGGCGCGTAAGGCAAGCATCCGTACATTTTGGTAAATAATCGGTGAAATTTGTGCCGGAAGGACGTGTTTTGAGCCACCTGCGACATACTTGGCATCGTAGTCGTAAAAGCGACCTTCCGTAACGATTTCAATGACATCGAAGGCTTCGTCGCCGCGCACCGCGCAAGTCAGCTCGTGGCCGGCCACGTATTTCTCCACAAGCACCGTGTCGCCGAACTTCCACTCCTCGGAATAAAGCTGCTGCGGCGGGTGGCGCTGGTCTTCCTTAACGATCAGGACGCCGAAGGACGACCCCTCCGCCAGCGGCTTGACGACGTAGGGCGGCGCCATGACGTGGGCGCGCGCAGCTTCCAGCCGGTTGACCACCATGCCCTCGGCGACCGGGATGCCGGCGGCCTTCATGACGTCGCGGGCTCTCGGCTTGTTCATGGCCAGCGCCGAGGCGAGCACCCCCGAGTGGGTGTAGGGAATCGCCAGGATCTCGAGGATGCCCTGGATGCAGCCGTCCTCGCCGAAGGGACCGTGCAGGGCGTTGAAGGCGACGTCGGGCTTCAGGCGCGCCAGCACCTCGGCAACGTCGCGCCCGACGTCAATGCGGGTAACCTGGTAGCCGCCGGCCTCGAGCGCGGCGGCGCAGGCGTTGCCCGACGACAGCGACACTGGCCGCTCGCTCGACCAGCCGCCCATCAGAACCGCAACGTGCTTCGCCAATTCCGTCGTCCCCTGGCCCTCAGCCGGCGGGACCATAGCGGCCCTCGGCGCCGAACCCAACTATTCGTGAGCGGCAGGTCGTCCCGCCCTCGCGGAAACGCGAGCCCGGCGGGAGAAAATCGCGCGGCTCGCCTGCGGCTGCGTGAGGTTTCGGCGCACCTCCATCACCTTCGCGCCAGACCCCTTCCGCGACCGCATCCGCCCTCTAGCTGCGGCATCGGCGGCACTTCTGCTGCCATCCGGACTGCACAGGAGGACAACAAGAATGCGTGCTCACAGGATACTCGCGGCGCACGCCGCAGCACTCGCCGTCGCCGTCTTCGCCCTGCCCGCCATGGCCGACGACATGATGGCCAAGCCCGCCGACGCAACGGGCGCCATGTCGACCAACAGCATGGGCGCCATGGACGACAGCATGAACTCCGCCAATACGATGGGCGGCGACGCCATGGGCGGCCACGACATGATGATGAAACACCCGAAGGCGATCGAGATCGCTATCCAGGACCTGACGACGGGGCAGCCGTTCTCGCCCTCCTACTTCGACAGCCGCGGTGCCGCCGCCGCCCCGCTGTTCCAGCTCGGCGACAAGGCACCCGACGCATTGGTATCGGTGGCGGAAGGCGGCAACATCGGCGATTTCAGCGTCATGGCCGCCAAGGACGCCGGCAAGACGTTCGGCGAAGCAGCGCTAGCCATCCATACGCTGCCCGGACAGACCCGCACCCTCATCATCCACGTCGACAAGGATCACCCCCTGATCGACGGCGTCTGGATGCTCGGCAACACCAACGACGGCTTCTCGGGCTTCACCGGCTTCAACGCCTACGACCTCAGGAAGCCGGCGACGCTCGAAGTGCGCGGCTACGACGCCGGCTCGGAGAAGAACAACGAGAAGAAGGGCTACCTCGGCGCGCTCGGCGGCGGCAACATGCGCGACCCGGAGAACGGCGTGATCACCTACCACACGGGCATCCGCGGCGACGCCGACGCGCCGAAGAAATGGAACTGGGACGTGAGCAAACCGGTGGCGAAGATCACGTTCACGCCAGTAATGGAGACGGCCAGCAACTAACCGCGGCCGTTTGCCGATGACACGCTGCTCCGGCGCGCGTTGCGCCGGAGCGTCTGTGCCTTGTCAGGCTTCGGCACCGGCCTCCAACTCTGCGATCCCTGCGCGGGCGATGGCATCGTCGATCTCGGGAGTGGCCCCCGAAACGCCAACGCCACCGGCACACTGCTGATTGACGATCACCGGAGCACCGCCGCCGCCGGGGAAGCCCGCCGCAGCTGCCGACGGCTGCTGTCGATGCATCTCAGCGATGACGCTCGTCGCGACGCCTATGGACGCCGCGAGGCGCGCCTTCTGATTGGCAAGATCGACCGTGTGGGACCGCGCGCCATCCATGCGGCCGAAGTGAAGGAGGTTGCCGGCCTCATCAGCGATGGCAACGCTTACGGCGATGCCCCTCTGCTGCGCGGCACGCATGCACCCGGCCATCACCGCAGTGGCGTCGGAATAAGTGAGGGTGGGTTTCATTCGCATCGCCAAATCTCCGCTTTGGCGCTGCGCGCCACGGGACGGGAAGATCCACATCCGCATGGTTTCTAATTTTACCACGGCACGTTCTTGCCGGACAAGGTCGCGAGGCGCTTGGCGCTTCTCAGTTCGGACACTGCGCTGCCGTCACAGATGCCTGAGGAAGCGAAAATAGAAAGCTGCAAACACCAGGACAATGCCGACATTCGATATCAGGCGCTCCCAGAGTTGATTCCTGAAGAACATGACATCCACGCCGACTATGAGCGCCACCATCACCACGATATAAAGTGCGACAGCTGCTTGTTTGCCCATCTCAGTGCCCTCCTATTGCGGCGTTGCTCAGCCGCCAAGAAGCGGTTCTACGGTGGCGCCCGGAACGAACTTCCCGACCCGCTTGATCTCCCATTCCAGCCGGACGCCGCTGGTTTCGAGCACGCGCTTGCGCACCGTCTCGCCGAGGAGTTCCAGATCGTGGGCGCTGGCGGCGCCGGTGTTGATCAGGAAGTTGCAGTGCATTTCCGAGACCTGGGCTCCGCCAACGTGGAGCCCGCGGCAGCCGGCGGCATCGATGAGCTGCCACGCCTTCTGGCCGGGCGGGTTGGTGAAGGTCGAGCCGCCGGTCTTCTCGCGGATCGGCTGCGCCGCCTCGCGGTGAGCTTCCACCGCATCCATCTCCTCCTTGATCGTGACGGGATCGGCGGGCGTCCCCTGATAGAGCGCGTCGGTGAAGATAAGATCGTCCGCCGCAGCGGAGTGGCGGTAGGTGAAGCCCATCGCCGCATCGGAGAGCATCTGGCGATTGCCGGCGCGGTCGATGGCGCGCGCTTCCAGCAGCCGGTCGCCCGTCTCGCCCCCGCTGGCCCCGGCGTTCATGCGGAGCGCCCCGCCGATCGTGCCCGGGATGCCGTGATAAAAGGCGAAGCCGGCGAGCCCCTGCTCCAGCGCGAGCGCGGCCAGCCGCTTGTCGGGCAGTGCAGCGCCGGCACGGATGCGGTCCTCAGCCTCGCGCACCGCCTGGCCGAATCCTTTCGCGGAGAGACGGATGGTGACCCCGGCAATGCCGCCGTCGCGCACCAGGAGATTGGAGCCGACGCCGATGACGGTCACCGGCACGGCTGGATCGAGCTTCGTCAGGAACAGCGCGAGATCGTCAGCATCCGCCGGCTGGAACAGCAGCTCGGCCTTCCCGCCGACGCGGAACCAAGTGAACGGCGCGATCTCCGCATCAGGCGTGAGGCGACCGCGCACACCGGTGAAATCGCCGAAGGCGGTCATTTCCTGCCGAGCGCCTCGAGCTGTCCCGGCAGCGCGTAGGCCCACTGACTGATCGAGCCGGCGCCGAGGCAGACCACCTGATCGCCGGGACGGGCAATCGACGCGATGAGCGGCGCCAGCGCCTCCGGGCCTGCCAGCGCGCGCGCGTCGCGGTGGCCGCGCAGGCGCAGGCCGTTGACCAACGAGTCACGATCGGCGCCGGGGATCGATGCCTCGCCCGCCGCATAGACCTGCGCGACGATGACGGTGTCGGCATCGTTGAAGCAGAGGCAGAACTGGTCGAACAGGTCGTGCAGGCGCGTGTAGCGGTGCGGCTGGACGACGGCAATGACGTGATGGCCGGCGGCGATCGAGCGCGCGGCCTTCAGCACAGCGGCGATTTCGACCGGATGGTGGCCATAGTCGTCGATGACGGTGACCCCGTTCCATTCGCCGGTTCGGGTGAAGCGGCGGCGAACGCCGCCGAAGGACTTCAGCCCTGCCGCAATCGCCTTGGCATCGACGCCGAGATGATGCGCGACGGCCAGCGCGCCGGTGGCGTTCTGCACGTTGTGCTCGCCCGGCATGGAGATCGTGAGATTCTCGATGACGTGGGTCGAGCCGCCGTTGGCGCGGTCGCGGATGAGGACAGTGAAGCGCGAGCCGAGGCCCTCGGCGAGAAGGTCGGTGTACCGCACGTCGGCCTGCGGGCTCGCGCCATAGGTGATGACGCGGCGGTCCTCGATGCGCCCGACCAGCGCCTGCACTTCTGGATGATCGAGGCACATGACGGCGAAGCCGTAGAACGGCACGTTCTCGACGAACTGCAGGAAGGCGTCGCGCACCTTGTCGAAGGTGCCGTAGTGGTCGAGGTGCTCGGGGTCGATGTTGGTGACCAGGGCGACGTCGGCCGGCAGCTTGACGAAGGTGCCGTCGGATTCGTCGGCCTCCACCACCATCCAGTCGGAGGCGCCCATGCGCGCATTCGTGCCGTAGGCGTTGATGATGCCGCCGTTGATGACGGTCGGGTCGAAGCCGCCGGCATCGAGCAGAGCGGCGACCATCGAGGTCGTCGTCGTCTTGCCGTGGGTGCCGGCAATGGCAACCGCCTGCTTGAAGCGCATCAGCTCGGCCAGCATTTCGGCGCGGCGCACGACGGGCAGCAGCCGGGCGCGGGCGGCGACCAGCTCGGGATTGTCGCGCTTGATGGCGGACGAGACGACCACGACCTTGGCCGACCCGAGATTGGCGGCGTTGTGGCCGACGAAAACCGGGATGCCGCGCGCCCGCAGGCGCTGCACGTTGGCACTGTCGGAGGCGTCGGAGCCCTGGACGCGATGGCCGAGATTGGCGAGCACCTCGGCGATGCCGCTCATCCCGATGCCGCCGATGCCGATGAAATGCACCGGACCGATGTCTTCGCGGAGCTGTTTCATGCGCCTGCTTTGGGTCTGGCCGCCACCTGCTCGACGACATCCGCCAGACGTTCGGCGGCGTCGGGGCGGCCCTGAGCCTTTGCGCCGGCCGCGGCCACGGCGAGCGAGGCCGGATCGTTCATGCGGCGCGCAATCTCATCGGCGAGACGGGTTGGCGTAAGTTCGACCTGCTCGATCATCCACCCGCCACCGGCCGCGGCGAGCACCGTGGCGTTGGCCTTCTGGTCGTTGTCGAGGGAATGCGGCAGCGGCACCAGGATCGCGGGCCGGCCGATCACGGCAAGCTCGGCGCAGGTCGAGGCACCGGAGCGCGCAACTACCAGATGGGCGGCGGCAATGCGCGCCGGCATGTCCGTGAAGAATGGCGCGAGCTCGGCCTTCACGCCGAGAAGATCGTAGGCTTGGCGGACGCGGGCCACGTCTTCCGCGCGGGCCTGCTGGGTGATGGCGAGCTGCACCTGGAGTTCCTTTCCGAGGAGCGCGACCGTAGCGGGCATTGTGTCGGAAAAGAAGCGGGCGCCCTGGCTGCCGCCGAAGACGAGAAGGCGGAAGGGACTGCCGGATTGGCGCCCGGGATATGGCACCGCGGCCGCCTCCCGGACGGCGGGCCGGACAGGGTTGCCAGTCTGCACCGTCCGGGCGGCCAGTGCCTCCGCCCCGCCCACCTTGGCGAAGCTGGTGGCGATGCGGGTGACGCGCGGCGCGAGGAAGCGATTAGCGCGGCCGAGCACGGCGTTCTGCTCATGCAGGACAGTGGGCACGCCGGCGGTGGCGGCGGCGAGCATGGGCGGCACGGTCGGATAGCCGCCGAAGCCGACCGCCACGGCGGGCCGGACACGGCGGAGCAGCAGGTGCGCCTGGACGAAACCGACGCCCAGCGCGGCCACCGCTTTAACGGCCGCTGCCGGCTGGCGGGTGATGGTGGCCGACGACAGGTAGTGCACTTCCTCAGCCGGAAAGGCGTGGCCATAAACCTCGACCCGGTGATCGGTGGCGAGATGGACGTGCCAGCCGCGCGCCGCAAGCGCCAGCGCCAGCGCCTCCGCCGGAAAGAGATGGCCGCCGGTGCCGCCGGCGGCAATCAGGACCGTGCGCGCCAATTCACACCGCAGCCGGCGCGGGCGGCGCCACCACGAACGGCCGGGCGTTGCGCTTGGGCTCCGGCCGCCGCCGCGTGAAGGCCAGCAGCAGGCCCATGCCGAAGGCGACCGCGATCATCGATGAGCCACCGTAGGAAATGAAGGGCAGGGTCATGCCCTTGGCCGGCATGAGGTTGAGGTTCACCGCCATGTTGATGACCGCCTGGACGCCGAACAAGATGACGAGGCCGACGGTCGCCAGCCGCACGAACGGATCGGAGGTGACCGCGCTCCGCGACAGGCCGCGGAAGACGATGACCGCGAACACCGCGACCAGCGCCAGGCAAACGATGATGCCGAATTCCTCCGCCGCGACGGCGAAAATGAAATCGGTGTGCGCGTCGGGCAGCACGCGCTTGACGATGCCCTCGCCCGGCCCCTGCCCGAACCAGCCGCCGTGCAGGATCGAATCCAGCGCCTTATCCACCTGGAAGGTATCGCCCGACGATGGCGACAGGAACTTGTCGATGCGCGCCGCGACGTGCGGCAGCATGGTGTAGGCGGCGGCGACGCCGCCGACGCTGGCCATGACCAGCGCCACGATCCAGACCAGCGGCATCCCCGAGATGAAGAACAGCGACGCCCACGCGATTGAGATCAGCATCGTCTGGCCGAAATCGGGTTCGGCGATGAGCAGCGATACGACGATGGCGAGCAGGAGGACGGTGAAGATATCGCCGTGAATGTCCGGCCTGAGGCGGTGCTCGGCGAACAGCCATGCCACGACCACGACGAAGGCCGGCTTCATGAATTCGGACGGCTGCAGCGAGATCATGGCAATGTTGATCCAGCGGCGCGAGCCCTTGACCTCGAAGCCCATGAACAGGGTCGCCAGCATAAGCACCAGCGAGATCGCGAGCACGATGAGGGCCGTGCGGCGGGCACCGCGTGGCGTCAGGAACGAGGTCGCGATCATCACCGCCAGCGCCGGGACGAAGAAGGCGACGTGGCGATCGAAGAAATGATACGTGTCGTAGCCGAGGCGCTCGGCCACCGCCGGCGAGCCGGCGAGCGAGAGCACGATGCCGGCGAGCATCAGGACGATGGTGCCGCCGAGGATGAACTTGTCGATCGTCCACCACCATTCGGCGATGGGACTGCGGTTGGTGCGGCTGACCATCAGGCGGCCTCCCCTGGCATTCGGATTCCGTTGAGCTGACGCACGTAAGTGCGGAACGCATCGCCGCGCTTCTCGAAATTCTGGAACTGGTCGAACGAGGCGCACGCCGGCGAGAGCAGCACGACCGGATCGAGCCCGCCGCGATCATCGCCGGCATCGGCGGCGGCGGCGGCGACGGCGTTCTGCAGCGTGCCGCACTTCATGTACTGGACGCTGTTGCCGAACGTGGCGGCGAATTCGTCGGTCGCCTCCCCGATGAGGTAGGCCTTGATGACGCGCGGGAAGAACGGCGCGAGGCTCTTGATGCCGCCGGCTTTCGGACGGCCGCCGGCGATCCAGTAGACCCGCGGGAAGACGGCGAGCGCCTTGGCCGCGGCGTCGGCGTTGGTCGCCTTGGAATCGTTGACGAAGATCACGCGGCCGCGCCGGCCGACCTCCTCCATGCGATGCGCCAGGCCGGCGAAGGTCGAGAGGCCCTTGGCGATCTCCGCATCCGAGATGCCAAGCGCGCGGCAGACGGCGATCGCGGCAACCGCGTTCTGGGCGTTGTGGCTGCCGCGCAGCGTGGCGACGCCGGCCAGCGTGGCAAGGCGATGGCTGGCGCCGCTCTCGGCCACGAAGATCTCGGCGCCATCGGCGTAGACGCCATCGGCCAGCGGACGGCGGGCCGAGACCCGGATGACCGGCGTGCCGGCGCGCTGGAGGCGATCGGCGATCGACTGCGTCCACCCGTCGTCGACGGCGATCACGGCGACATCGGACTGCGCCACCAGCCGCTCCTTGATGCGCGCATAGGCGGCGAGCGTGCCGTGGCGATCGAGGTGATCGGGCGTGACGTTGAGCAGCACCCCAACCGACGGATTGAGGCTCGGCGCGAGGTCGATCTGGAACGACGAGCACTCGATGACGTGGAAGCGGCCGGTGCGCGGCGGCTCGAGCGAGAGGATGGCGCGGCCGATGTTGCCGCCCATCTCGACCTCGCGGCCGGTCGCCGCCAGGAGGTGCGCGATGAGCGCGGTGGTCGTCGATTTTCCGTTGGTGCCGGTGATGGCGACGAACGGCGCGTTGGGGACGTTGCGGCGGCGCTCGCGGCAGAACAGCTCGATGTCGCCGATGATCTCGATGCCGGCCGAGCGCGCACTCACAACCGGCCACGCGGGCTTGGGATGGGTGAGCGGCACCCCGGGGGCGAGCACGAGGGCGGCAAAACCTTGCCAGTCGGCGCTGCGCAGATCCTCGACGGCGAGGCCGGCCGCGACCGTAGCCTCGCGCGCCACCGCGCTGTCATCCCACGCCGCGACCTGCGCACCGCCGGCGAGAAGCGCGCGGACCGCGGCCTGGCCGCTGCCGCCAAGGCCGAAGACGGCGACGTTCTGGCCCTTGAAGCTGGTGACCGGGATCATGACCGCATCATCACCGGAGCTTGAGGCTGGAGAGGCCGATGAGGGCGAGCAGCACGGCGATGATCCAGAAGCGGATCACGACCTGCGGCTCGGTCCAGCCCATGGCCTCGAAGTGATGGTGGATGGGCGCCATCTTGAACACGCGCTTGCCCGTGAGGCGGAACGAGGCGACCTGGACGATCACCGACAGCGCCTCGACAACGAAGATGCCACCGACAATGGCGAGCACGATCTCCTGCTTGATGGCGACGGCGACCGCGCCGAGCAGGCCGCCCAGCGCAAGCGACCCGGTATCGCCCATGAAGATCGCGGCCGGCGGCGCGTTGAACCAGAGGAAGCCGAGGCCGGCGCCGAGCAGCGCGCCGCACACCACCGCGAGTTCGCCGGTGCCGGGCACCAGGTGAATCTGCAGGTAATCGGCGAAGACGGCGTTGCCGGCGAGATAGGCGATGAGGGCAAAGCTCGCCGCCGCGATCATGACCGGAACGATGGCGAGGCCATCGAGCCCGTCGGTGAGGTTCACGGCGTTGCCGGCGCCAACCATGACGAACCCGGCGACCGGCACGAAGAACCAGCCGAGGTCGACGACTAGGTCCTTGAAGAAGGGGAACGTCAGCTCGGTGCCGAGCGGCGCCGCGCTGACCCAGGCGACGAGGATGGCGGCGATGACCGCAATGACCGCCTCGATGGCGAGGCGCGCCCGCCCGCTGTAGCCGGCGTTCTTGGCGCGGCTGACCTTGAGGTAATCGTCGTAGAAGCCGACCGCGCCGAAGCCGATCGTGACGAACAGCACGATCCACACGTACGGGTTCGCCAAGTTCGCCCAGATCAGCACCGAGACGACGAGCCCGGCGAGGATCATGAGGCCGCCCATGGTCGGCGTGCCCTTCTTGGTGACCAGGTGGTTCTGCGGACCGTCCTCGCGGATCGGCTGGCCCTTGCCCTGGCGCACGCGGAGCGCCGCGATGATCGTCGGCCCGAACAGGAACACGAACAGCAGCGCCGTCACCGTCGCCCCGGCCGTGCGGAACGTGATGTAGCGGAAGATGTTGAGGACGGAGACGTGCTCGCCGATCTGGGCCAGGTAATAGAGCATGCTAGGCCGTTTCCTGTTCCTGCCTGTCTTCGACGGCAGCTTTGGCAGGAGCAAAGCGAGCCTTGATCGCCTCGACCACGGCGCCGGTGCGGCTGGCGTTGGAGCCCTTGACCATGACGACATCGCCGGGGCCGACGGTCTTCAGCACCAGTGGCACCAGGTCGGCCGCCGTCTCCGCCCAGCCGCCGCGCTGATCGGCTGGCAATACGTCCCACAGCGCGCGCATGAGCGGGCCGGCGAGGAACACGGTCTGCACGTCGGCTGCGGCAAGCGCCTCGGCGAGACCGGCGTGGAGCCTGGTGCTGGTCTTGCCGAGCTCGCGCATGTCACCCAGCACGGCGATGCGGCGGCCGGTCTTTTCCGGGATGGCCTGGCCGAGCAGCGCGATGGCCGCCGCCATCGACGCCGGGTTGGCGTTGTAGCTTTCGTCGATCAGCATGGCGTTGCCGCCGCCGCGCGGGAACGCGATGGTGTGGCGCTCGCCCCTGCCCCGCGGTGGCTTCAGCTCGGCAAAGGCCATGACGGCCTTCGCCATGTCGGCGCCGAGCAGCGCGACGGCGCCGAGCACGGCGATCGAATTCTGCAAGAGATGGCGGCCGGGCGCGCCGAGCTTGTAGGAAACCTGCTCGCCGAACACGGTGGCCGAGACGCAGCTGCACTCGGGCTTCAGGATGACCATGTCGAGGCGCAGATCCGCCTTCTTGTGCTCGCCGAAGGAAACGATGCGCTCGATGCCGGCTTCCTTCGCCAGCTTCGCCAGCAGCGCGTAGTGCGAGTTGTCGCGATTCAGGATGACAGCGCCGCCCGGCACGACGCCGAGGAAGATTTCCGCCTTGGCACGGGCGATCGCCTTCACGTCCTTGAAATATTCCAGATGCACCGGCTCGACGGTGGTGATGATCGCGACCTGCGGCCGGACCAGCTTGACCAGCGGCTCGATCTCGCCGGCGTGGTTCATACCGATCTCGAACACGCCGTATTTCGCCGAGGCGGGCATACGCGCCAGTGTCAGCGGTACGCCCCAGTGGTTGTTGAACGAGGCCGGGGAATAGTGCACGTCGCCATCGGGCGCGAGCGCCGCGGCGAGCATCTCCTTGGTGCCGGTCTTGCCGACGCTGCCGGTGACCGCAACGATGCCGGCGCTGGAACGGGCACGGGCCGCGACGCCGAGACGGCGGAGCGCGTCGAGCACGTCATCGACGATGGTGAGGCAGCCCTTGGAGCGGCCGAGGCCGGCGAGCCGGCTGTCGGCAACCACCGCGGTTGCCGCGCCCTTGGCCAGCGCCATGGTCGCGTAGTCGTGGCCGTCGTGGACGTCGCCCTTTATGGCGAAGAACGCCTCGCCGGGGGCGAGCGTGCGGGAATCGATCGAGATGCCGGTGACAGCGTCGGGCGCGGCCCCCTGCCGGCGGCCGCCGGTGGCCGCCAGGAAATCGTCGTAGGTCCAGAGTGGCGCGCTCATGCCGCCGCCTCGGCGCGGAGCGCAGTGACGGCGACCTCGCGGTCGGAGAACGGGATGACCGTCGTGCCGACGATCTGGCCGGTCTCGTGACCCTTGCCGGCGATGCACAGCACGTCGCCCGCCTTCAGCATCGCGACGGCATGGCGGATGGCCTCGCCGCGATCGCCGATCTCGACGGCGCCGGGCGCGCCCGCGATCACCGCCCTGCGGATCGCGGCGGCATTCTCGGTGCGCGGGTTGTCGTCGGTGACGATGACGATGTCGGCGGCCTCTGCCGCCGCGCGGCCCATCAGCGGACGCTTGCCGGGATCACGATCGCCACCCGCCCCGAAGACGACGATGAGGCGGCCGCGCGTCATCGGCCGCAGCGTGGCGAGCACGCTGACCAGCGCCTCGGGC
>Ga0265314_10003000_pt1 | contig 16680 bp, 15 predicted proteins | sample 4126metaG_FD_203106 | JGI IMG/M metagenome (GOLD analysis project Ga0265314, IMG submission 203106) | Rhizosphere microbial communities from Carex aquatilis grown in University of Washington, Seatle, WA, United States - 4-1-26 metaG | ecosystem: Host-associated > Plants > Roots > Rhizosphere >... | reverse complement strand
GTCTTCCAGCGGGACATTTCGGCGAGGGCGGGGAGGGCGCGCTGGCGGAGCTGGCTGAGCATTTGCGCGTCGCGGGTGTCGGTTAGGATTTCGAGCGCGGTGAGGGCGCGGGCGCGGTCTGACCAGGAAAGCGAGTTGAGCATTTCGATGAACCAGGTGGGCTCGAGTTTGATTCCGGAGTCTTCGTGGAGGCGCGCGTACACGGCGAGAGCGACCAGGGCGCGGGCGGCGTTGCTGCGGACTCCGGGGTCGGCGTCGCGGAGGGCGAACTGGAGGTCGGCGGCGACTTGGTCCTTCTTCGGGAAGTAGCCGATGAGGCCGGCGGCGATGGCGCGCTGTTCGTCGTCGGAAGAATTGCGCAGGACGTCGCGTAGCTGGGCGATGTTCTTTTCGGCGACGGGGGGGAACTGCAATTGGATTTCGCGGGCCAGGGGATCGGCCATGAGGGAGTGGCCGTGGGTGAGGTCTTCGGCGGTGGAGCCGCGGCGGACGGCTTCTTCAAACGCATCGAAGAAGCGGCGGTAGAGGGCGATGATTTCGGGCGACAGCATTACTTCGCCATCGGGGGGCTCGCGCAGGTCGAAGTGGGCGGCGCCGCGTTCTTCGATGCCTACGTAGAGCACCATGCGGGTGCCGTCGCAGCAGACGGCTTCGAGATGCGATTCGACAACGCCGGGCAGGGCGTCGAGCACTTCTTCGACGTTGGCTTTGGAGCGCGGCAGGGGGTCGCCTTCGTGGAAGCCGAGGGATTTGCGGACGCGGTCCTGCGTGAGCTTGTTCAGGCCGTAGAAATCGATGACGCCGACTGTAGGGGGCGTCTGCGCGGCGGCTAGACCGGCCAAAAGAGCGATGGTAAAAATCAGCCGCATTGAATTCTAGACGTGCGGCCGGGCCATTGCGCTACGCCTGTTTTTCAGCCAGGGGCCCGATGATGGGCAGCACCCAGCGGTCGCGGTTATAGGCTTTGTACATCACCATCAGCCAAAGGATCAAGAACGCCAAGCCGACGAGGGGGTAGATCATGAGTGCAATGATGGTTCCCAGAAACGGAATGAAGTGAAGAACGCTGGTAACGATCATGACTCCGATGAAGACCACGATGGAGCCGATGTGCAGGAAGATCGACTGGAAGGCATGGAAGCGGATCAGGCGATTTTGGTTATAGGGGGCTAGGACCAGGAACAGGATTCCGGTGAGGAGTCCAAGGACGTAGCACAGGGCGCAGGCCAGGTTTTCATCGAGACCGGCGGCTTGGGCGACGGGGGCTGGACCGGCGGCGGGGAAGGGAGACGCGGCGGGCGGTGGGGGCTGCGGCGGGGGGGGGGCGGACTGGCTGGCCGCAGGGCCGGGGGCGGCGCCGGCGGCTGCTGCCGGGGCACCACACTTCGCGCAGAATCTTCCTTGTACATCGGCACCGCAGTTTGCACAGAACGCCATGGGGATCTCCTCCGCTCTCAAATGTACTCGAAAAGCGGGCGGGGAAGCAATGAGAAGGGTTGGGCCTGGAGGCTGAACCCCTGGGTGCCCGAAGGAGATTTGGGTCTAGGTGCGGACGCGCAAGATCAAAACTGGGTGATAAGGCGCAGGGGGGAGCGAGTACGCTCCCCTCACTGCTGGTGAAATCCTTGAAAGCCAATATCTTATGGTCTGGAATGCAAGGCCCAAGGATTGCACTTGCCAAGTGCCATGTTACAGCGACTCCGGATTAAGGAGAACGAAAAATAGATGCGACTTAGATTTTCATTGCTGGGGCTAGCTGGATTGGCGGTGATGGCGACGTCCTGCGCATCGCGGCCGGAATACCGGACGGATGCAACGATCAAGGACATCATGGATGCCGTCGTGGACCCCAATGCGGACTTCGTGTGGGACTCGGTCTCTTCGGAGTCGAGCATAGAAAAGGGCTTGGTCGAGAAAGCACCGAAGACCAAGGAAGAGTGGAAGGAAGTGCGGCGACACGCCATCGCGCTGATGGAGGCTGTGAATTCGCTGCGGATCCCCGGGCGGGCTGTGGCGCAGCCGGGCGAAAAAGCGGATGACCCTCGCGTGGAGGAACAGCCGGAAGCCATCCAGGCAATGATCAATCGCGACCGGGACGGTTGGAGCAAGGCTACCGATGGTTTATACGAAACCACGGCGCTCCTGCTCAAAGCGGTGGACACCAAGAATGTCGATGGAATTCTAGATGCGGGCGACCGCATCGATAAGGCGTGCGAGACCTGCCACCTGAAGTATTGGTACCCCAAGCAATACGATCTGCTGCAGAAAGCCAGGCCTTCTGGTTCTGAACGGGGAAGTAAGTAAAAGAGCAGTAACGGGAATTGAATCCAACGGCGCGAAAGGAACATTACATGAGAAAGATTCGAAGCGAACTGACAGTGGGTACGGCGGCTCTGTTTGTGCTGCTCCAAGTGGGGTGCACGCCCGCACCGGAAAAGCCGGCGGCCCAGGCGCAGCCTGCGTTTACGGGAGTCGTCCCGATTAACGACATTATGGTTGACGTGGTTGACCACAACGCCCACATCATCTGGAACGCAACGGACCCGAAGAAGGCACCGAAGACAGACCGGGACTGGCACAACCTGGAATATGCGGCGACAACGATCGCCGTCGCCGGGAACATGATCCTGATTCCGGGCCCTCCGAAGGACGACCAGGTCTGGACGAGCGACCCGGCATGGCGGCAGTTCGCTGAAGACGAGACGAAAGCGGCGCTGAAGGCGGTTCAAGCGGTGGATCACCACGACCTGAAAGCGCTAGAAGCGGCCGGCGATGACATTGTAGTCACCTGCGAGGCTTGCCACAAGAAGTTCAAGCCCGCTCTGCCTGCTCACGTCGCCAAACCGAACGAGCAACCGGAACATTACCATACCGCCGCCGACGAGTAGCTGGCTCCGAAAAACGCGACACAGGGAAGTTCAGGTCCGCCCTACTCAGCTAGCTGATGACGCCTTTGCGGCTCTACAGGATGAGGTTCAAAAAGGCGGCGACCTCTTTATTGCTGCGGCCTTCGGCTACCAGTTGGAGGACTTCGCGTTCACTGGCGGTCAGGATCTCGTGGTGTCGTCGGCCCGAATTTGGCCGGGCGGTGGATGTAATTCTCTTAGAGGAGTGTGCGGACGCCGGGGCTGAACCGGGCCGAACGGCGCCCCCAGGGGCGGCTGAGATGGGGGTTCATTTAATCGATACTGATAAGCACGAGGCTCATCATGAATCATCATCAACGCGCAGCCCGCAGTTTTTTGATCATTGGACTTCTTACTGTCTTCGCAAACGGTTTAGAAGCAGATGATCTTGCGTACATGATTGGGGCACAGTATGGGGGGAACACGAGTCCTTTTGGGACCGTCGACCTGAACACTGGTGCGTTTACTTTGATCGGCAATATGGGGCCCGGCAGTTATACAGGCCTGGCGGTTTTGAACGGCGTCGTCTACAGCGAACAAAATGGCCTTCTTTTTTCCGTCAGCACGAGCAACGGAAATGTCACGCAGATCGGAGGTATAACCGGCAACAATTTGGCCACGTTCGGCTCCACTACCAGCGGGCTGTATGGCTTGTACGGATCGGGTAGTAATTCCGTGGCCACCCTATTCTCGATCAATCCGCAGACGGGCGCCATTACGGCGATTGGGCCCATCGGCTCCAACGTCATCGGCAACGGCCAAGGATTCTACGCCCGGTTTTCGTCGGGTTCGAGCACGCTGTATATGGAAAACGCCGGCAATCTCTATACGATCAACACCGCGACGGGCGCGGCAACGCAGGTGGGAACGACGGACGGCAACAACTTTCTTACTTCCGTGCTGCTGTTTGAAAACGGCACGAATTACGTTGGGGCTGGTTCGGTGTTTGGGACGATCAACATTACCACCGCGCAGATCGATCCTCATTCCTCGGTTTCCGGAGGACCGGGCTCTATCATCGCTCTGGCGCCGCTGAGTTCGTCGAACAACATCTACTTTTCCGATTTCGTCTTCGGTGAAAATTGGGAAAGCACTCTCACTTATATCAACTACTCCCAGCAGGCGGTCACCTGCACTACCAATTTCTATGGCGACGGCGCGCCGCTGGGGGTTCCGTTCGCGCAAGGGACGGTTAGCACGCGCACCGATGTGCTGGCGCCGGGAGGGTCGATTCATGACCAGACTACTGCGCCGCATTCGGGGACGGTGATGGAGGGCTGGGCGCAGGCGAGTTGCACGGGGCCGGTGGAGGCCAGCATGCTTTTCCGTCAATTCAACGCGGGAGTGCCGATCGCTGAGGCTGGAGTGAACGCGGAGGCGGCGCCTACGACCGAGTTCGCCACGTTCGCGCAGACGGCCACGGGAGTCGCGTATGCGAATCCTTCGACGACGCAGACGGCTACGATTACGTTTACCGCCTACAGCAGCGCCGGGGCTCTGCTGGGTAGCAAGAGCATCCCGCTAGGGCCGCTGGCGCATTCGGCATCGAACATCGGTCCTTTGCTGGGGCTAACGAGCTTCACCGGATTCGTGAAGATCACTTCGACGATACCGATTATCAGCTTGTCGCTGAATTTCGAGGCGGCGCCGATTTTCTCTTCGCTACCGCCGGGGGATCTGCCCAGCACAACGCCGCTGGTGACGCCGTAGCTAAAACGGATTGATTTCCAACTCTCTGAGTTTTTTTGCCGCGGCCGGCAACCCGCCCGTGGCCGCGGCAGCGACGATCGCATACGGTTCCCAAACGACACCTCCGCGCGCGGTGCGAACCATTGGATTGTCGGACCAATTCCAAAGGCGCGAAGGGTCGTCGTTCACGCTCACCGGCGAACCGTCCCAGCGGCCCTTGGGGTAGCAGTAGACTCCGAGCGCTTGCACGAAACAACAATAAAGGGCGGTCGCGGCAAACGCCCACTTCCAACCGTTGCCGGCGATCGCCTGCCAACCGACAGCTAGCAGAACCATGATGGGGACGACGGCCTCGGAGAGCAAACGTGGACCCCAGCAATATCCGCCCCACCAATACGGCCAGAGGGAGATGAGAAGGACGTGCGACAGCGCGAAGACAGTCACGACGAGGACTAAAAGCCGATGCTGGTCGCGGAGAGCGCGAACGCGGGGAGCGAAGGCGGCGAGCGCGAAGATCGCGATGGGCGTGTAGACCAGAAGACCTCGTCCGGGGCTGATGAGAACGCCGAGGAGGCCGTCCCATAAGTGTTCGCCGACTCTAACGGGGTACTGGCCAGAAGCGCTGCGGAAAACGGCGAGGTTGTAGGCTAGCAGGGGCGCCGCCGCGAGGATCACAGGCACGAAGACGCGGACATAATGCATGGGGCGCGCGGGACGCAAGAAGAGAGCGAGTGCAAGAGCCGGCAGCAACGTTATGTTTGTCGGGCGGATCACAACGGCACACGCGGCAAAGGCGCCGGCGATCCAATATTGCGAGACCTCATACGGCGAGGCCTGGGAGTCAGCGGCGCTCCAGCGGTCGACCGCGTATAAGCAGCCAATGATCGCTAGCTGCCCGAAGGTATGCGGCCATAAGGCCTGGCTGGACGTAGACCAGTTCGCGGTTCCCAGAGCGAACAGAAGCGTAAGCATCCAGGCGGCGCGTTCGGACGTTAAGCGGCGCAGCAAGGACAGCAGTGCGAGCGCTGTAGCTGCGGCGAGAAACACGGCCGCGACTTTTTCTCCTACTCGCGCGATCGAAATAAGGGCGCCGGGAGGCTGCTTCGCAATCCCGGGAACGAGTGCAAGCGGCAGGTATAAAGGAGTGATCAGGAGGGGTCCGGCGATCGGGTAGCGGCTATACCAATGCCCTTCTTTATTGAGGATCACTTTTGAGCCGTACCAGACATGTTGCGAAATATACGGGCCGAACCGGTCGAGCGAAATCGATTTGTCCAAAATTACGGAGAAGGGGATCAGCGAGGCGGGAAGGGAATCGCCCGAGGCCACGGGGCGGAGATTAGAGTGGTAGACGACGGAGAGAAGTACGAATAGAATCACGTACCTTCCGGCACGGCTCGAAGCGCTGCTCATTCATGGCCGATGGTAGCATGTGATTTTCGGTGCCAGGTTAGAGATGTCTACTCTGGATGGAACTTCCAGAGGGTGGATTGTAGGCCGTCGAACAGGAAGCCCACGCCGTAGCGATTCACTTCGCACATGCCGCCGGCACCGATGGGGGCGAGGATTTAGTAGGGGCCTAGCTTGTCGCCGGGAGAGAGAGGCATGCGAGTGAATCAGTTTAGTTTGGCGGATTGAAAAAGTTTCGGGCCTGGGTAGCGCGCGAGTGCCACATCTACGAGTAGCGCGTTATACGTCCAAGTGACGCCGCGTTCCGCGATTCCAAAGCCAGGCTGGTGGCTTATTCCAGATGTTTCGTATCCGAAGCCTTGTACCCTCGCTGCATCTCTCATTCGTCTCAGACCTGAAGGAGGTAAGAAACCATGAGATCGCCAAGGCTGGTAAGGTTTCTGGTATTGACGCTGGTGTTATTTGGAGCTTTTTGTATAGGCCAAGTTTACTCCGCTTCTACTTCGGCACAAGCTCGTCAAAAGTGGGAATATCAAGTCGTTGGAGTACCCCCGCAGATTGGTGCGGGGAGAAAAGCCGAAAATCTCAAGGTTCTAAACACGCTGGGGGAGGATGGCTGGGAAGCAGTCGGCCTCAACAACTACTCGCTGCTTCTGAAACGGAGTAAGTAGCAGGGGCGGCGGGCCCGCCGCGGGACGTGTAAAGTCCCAGCGAAACCGGGTGCTCCCAACCAGACGCCTTTGATTTCCATTACCGAACCGGCTGGACTCGGACATGTGTGGCGGAGTGGTGTTCGGCTCCGGGTAGCTCCGCCGCGGGCCCGAACTCTGTGGAATCAGCCTTTCATCGACGCATGCTGAGCGGGAACCCTAATGCCTGAAGAAGTGCCTGAAAGTCCGGGGGAGATTCGCAGTCAATGCACACGCTTTCTCGAGTGCGTGGATGAATGAACTCAAGATGCGCCGCGTGGAGAGCGACGCGAGTGATTCGCCGTTCCAGTTTTTCAGCTGGATTGTACTTCCTGTCACCGATGACCGGGTGGCCGATCGCCGACAACTGGACACGGATTTGATTTTGTAATCCGGTCACCAACCAGACTCGGACGACCGATGCCCCTTTAAGGCGATGTTCTACGGAATAGCGAAGTTCCGCACGAGAAGATTTCGGATCTCGTTCCGTGGTCACCCTTTGAAACGTTCCGTCCTGCCGAAAATAATGCACGAGTGTCCCTTCTCCCAAGCGAAGATGACCGCGCACTACTGCCAGATATTCCCGCACCGGGGCGTGCCGGATAAATTGTTCAATCAGTGCTTCTCGATCCGGCCAGATTTTTGCAAAAAGCAGAATCCCCGATGTGTCACGATCGATGCGATGCACCACAAAGGCCCGCTGCCTCTTTGCTTCCAGCTCTGCCGACAGAAGAGAGAGGGCAGAGGGGAGATCGCCGTCATCCGTAGGCACCGCCAGCATTTTGGCAGGCTTATTGAGGACAACAACGGCATCGTCTTGGTAAAGGACGCGAAGCTGCCGCCGAGCCTGCTTTCCTAAACGGCGACCGCCACCGGGTCGAATGATTCTCATCTGAATGGCGGATTGTTCCTTCGCAGGGCGGCCAATAAGCCGTGGCGAAGCAACGGATGATCCATCGCTATGCTACCAGGATCCCGGTCGGTTGACGCGCCACTCGGAGAAAGCTGGGCCCGGTGTTCATGCTGAACCAAGGCCGATTTATCCCCTGGCATCCAAGTTGCCGGTTTGTCGGCAAACCGTCGAAGTGAAATGGGCGCAAGACTCCTAAGGTCGCATCGACGGTTTGCGCGTTACACGTCAAAGGGGCTAGTCTTCGCGTACGAAATGATTCAGTAGCCGCTAACCTTCATCATCATCGTTTCTGTACGTGACTGCACACTATGCAAAGCACCCACGAGCGTTTGTATCTCAGCCTTATTCGCAAATCACAACTGTTTTCGGACGCTTCGCCGGGTCGCAGTCTCTAGGTGAGCACTTCTCAAGGTAAACGGGATAGTAATTTAATTGCCACCCACTTTCGACCCTGAACCCGGCCATATCTTGTGGGTAAAATCCCGGCTGGTTCACTAGAAGAGGAACGTCGCCGGGATAGATGTTCGAGAATGAGAACTCACCATTGTGATCCGTTTTGGTGGTTGCGCAGATACCGCCCTTGCTGCACAATAACTTCACTTCGGCACCGGCGACAGGAGCGGAATTGCCTTGGGCCGGAAACTGGACTCTGCCGCTCAAGCCTCCAGTTTGGGTTTGTTCAGGTTGAAAACGCATGAAGTTAATCGGCTGTCGTCCCCCACCGCATGACCCAATCCACATTTGGACGGTTGGTAGTTTTATCTCTCCGCCCGCTTCAATTGCAATGCTTTTGATCGTGACAGTCTGGAATCCCGGCACGAACGAACGCAGGATGTATTCTCCACTTGGGACGACAGAGAATTTGAAATCGCCGTCACCGTTTGTGTTTTCGTCAATTTGCAGATCTGTGGTTTGTTCAGATGTGAGTCGAACCCGAACGTTCGCAAGTCCCGCCCCGGTGATGTCGATTAGCTTGCCGGTTAGGATTCCAGTTGGGCTTTGAGCCAAGCCAAGAGACGCAAACAGGGCTAGGAGTGGCACGCACCGTCGAACTACGCTCATATGAGCACGATGATACCAGCCCGATCCACGCACTCCGTTAACGGTTCTCGCACTTGGCTGATAAGTCGGCAAAGCGTCGAAGTGCCCGGTCTCTGACTATCAGCGGAGCCAAACCCCTGGATTACGGCGTCCTTGCTGAAGAGCCTCCTCACCCACTTAGCTGATGATGCCTTTGCGGACGGCGTAGAGGATCAGGTCGGGGACGCTGTGCAGGTTTAGTTTTTGCAGGATGTGGGTGCGGTGGGTTTCTACGGTGTAGAGGCTTAGGTTCAGGAGCGCTGCCACCTCTTTGTTGCTGCGGCCTTCGGCTACTAGCTGGAGGACTTCGCGCTCCCGCGCGGTGAGGAGCTCATAGGTGTCGTCGGCGCCGAATTTGGCCAGGCGATGGATGTAATCCTCTTTGAGCAAGGCTCGGACGCCGGGGCTGAAGAAGGACTTGCCTTCGATGATGGCCTGGATGGCGGAGACCAGGTCGGCTTCGGCGGAATCTTTCAGCAAGTAGGCGCGGGCGCCGGCCTTGAGCGAGCGCAGCACGTAGCTTTCGTCGCTGTGCATGCTGAGCATGACGATGGCGGTATCGGGATAGCGGTTGAGGATCTGGCGGGCGGCTTCGACGCCGTTGAGCTGGGGCATGGCGATGTCCATGACGACAACTGTGGGCTTGAGCTCGGTGGCGATGTCGACGGCTTGGCGGCCGTCGGCTGCTTCGCCCACGACTTCGAAGTCTTCGTGACGCTCCAGGAGCAGACGCAGGCCGGCGCGCATTACGGTGTGATCGTCGGCTAGTAGAATCCGAACCATAGTTCTAACTGGGGATTTAACTTGCAAGGGGCAGCTCCACGGCTACGGTGGTTCCTTTGCCAGGGCGGGAGCGCACGCTGAGCGCGCCGCCTAGGTGATGCACACGTTCTTCCATGCCCACTAATCCCAGTCCGCGGACGCGGCGCACGTCGAAGCCATGTCCGTCATCTTCGACGGAAAGCAGAATCTTGGAAGTTTCCTGGCGGACTTCGACCATGACGCTGCGGGCTTGCGCGTGGCGGGCGCAGTTGTGGAGCGCTTCCTGGACCACGCGATAGATGCAGGTCTTATGTTCATCGGGCAGCTCGCCGGCGTTTTCATCGGCGGTGACTTCGACGCGCAGGCCGGTGCGTTTGGAGACTTCGCGGGCTTGCCATTCCAAGGCAGGAACTAAGCCCAGATCATCCAACATCGACGGGCGCAGGAGCAGGCTCATATTGCGGATCACGTTGACACTGGCTTCGGCCAGGCGCTTGATGGATTCGACGTGGCGGCGCACTTCGGTGGAATCCGGAGGGACGCGCGCGGCGGCGTTGCCGGCTTCGACAAGGAGCGCGGAGAGAGACTGGCCCACCTCATCGTGCAATTCGCGGGAGATGCTGCGGCGTTCTTCTTCTTGCGCGGCCACTAAACGGGCGGAGAGGTCCTGCAATTCCTGATGTGCGCGCACGCCTTCCTGGTAGCGCTGCTGGAGCTCATTTTCCATGAGCAGGGTGCGGCGCACGGTGAAGGCGGCGAGGGTGAAGCCGACGCTCAGAGTGAATAAAGTTTTGAGGAAGGTGCGGAAGCGCAGGCTTTCGAAAGAGGCGCTCAATTTAGTGTCGGCGGTATCCATCACCACCTGGTTGATTTGATCGATGCGGTCGATCAGGGCGAGCAGCGCGGTGCGGCGTTGCACCAGGTCACTTGAAGAATAAGGATTCGTTCCGGGGCGGGCGGGGAGCACCAGGGTTTCGCGGAGCTTCCAATAATCGGCAATTTCGCTCCGCAGCTTTTGGTACAGGGGGGCTTCGCCGGGCTCCATGGAGGCGGCGCTTTGTTCCAGGGCGCGCTCGGTTTTGCTGCGGATGTCGCTCCATTTCTGGGCCTCTTCGCGGGCGGACTGGGGGTCGGCGGCGAGCAGATAATCGCGCAGGATGATGGAGGACTGATAGACGCCGGAGCGGACTTGTTCGAGCAACTGGATACGGCGCAAGTAGGAGTCACGGATTTCGCCGGCGTGGACGTTGACGTTATGGATGCGGAAGATGGAGTCGGCGCCGCCGGCCAGCATGAGAAGCAATAATCCGCCGAAGCCGGCGAGGAGCAAGCGACGGCCATGGGCGAGGGAGCGTTGCATTTCCATTTCAGTCTACCTGACATAGAGATTGGCGGAATACTGTCCCGACAGGATTGTGAGTGTCGGCCCGGATGGGGCCTACTGAAGGGGACCGGTTTCAACCTCTCCCCGACGAGGGTTAAAACACATGTTGAAAAAGTCGCTTTTTTTGTTGGTTTTCTCAAGTTTTGTTTGGACGGCGGCGTGCCATAAGGCCGTCCCCGTCGCGGCCCGGCCACCGCAGCCTGTACCGGTGGCAGCCGTCCCGCAAACGTCTGCCGCGCCACCGTCCTCAGGTGCGGTAGCGTCCCAGGGCCGGCCGGCCGTTCAGAGTTCGCCCGCTGGCGGGCTTACCGCCGCGGACCGGACTGAGCTGAACGGCCGGCTGGCTCATCTGGAAGACGCGTTGTTCGATTACGACAAAAGTACGATTCGCGCCGATGCGGCGAGCGCGCTCAAAGAAGATGTGGGCGTGATCCGCAATATTCTGGCCAAGGACCCCAATGAGAAGCTGCGCATCGAAGGGCATTGCGACGAGCGCGGGTCTGAGGAATACAACCTGGCGCTGGGCGATAAGCGGGCCGATGCAGTGCGCGAGTTTTTCGAGACCATGGGTGTTCCGCAGGCGCAGTTGACGGTGATCAGCTACGGCAAGGAAAAGCCGGTGTGCAGCGAGCAAACCGAAGACTGCTGGCAGAAGAACCGCCGCGCGCACGTCGTTGCTCAAAATTAAACCGCGCAGAACTAAACATTTCTCCTCTACTAGCAACCTGCAGATTACAGCCCCTCCCGGACAAGGAGGGGCTTTTTTTTTTGGAGGTGCAGCATTGCTACACTGAGCGGAACGGAGGTACACGCGCATGAAGTGGTACTACGCCGCGGCCGGGACTCAAGTGGGGCCGATCGACGAGACGGAATTGAACCGGTTGGTGACGATGGGCGCGGTGCGCGCGGATACGCTGGTGTGGCACGACGGACTGGCGGCGTGGCAGCCTTTGGGAGTGGTGCGTGGGATGGCTCCCGCGGCTGCGGCGGTGGCGGGGCGGCACTATGCCGGGTTCTGGATTCGCTTTATCGCGAAGTTCATCGACGGGATCATCCTAAGCGTAGCGGGTTTGATTTTATTCATCCCGGTGTTACTCATCTTCGGGGGCGGAGCCAGCCTGTTGAGCATGGGGCGGGGTGGTTTCGGCGATGGCGCCATAGTAGCGCCCGCGATGATAGGCGCGTTTGCGATCTCGCGATTGGTGTGGCTGGCGCTAAGCGTCTTCTACGACGCTTACTTCCTGTCGAAGCAGGGCGCGACTCCGGGGAAGCTGGCGCTGGGGCTGAAGGTGATCCGGACGGATGGCGGTCCGATCTCGCCGATGCTGGCGGTGGCGCGGCATTTTGCGGAGTGGGTGAGCGCGGTTATTTTTATGATCGGCTACATTATGGCGGGGTTCGATCCGGAGAAGCGGGCGCTGCACGACCGGATTTGCGAGACGCGCGTAATCCACGCACGCTAGGCGCGGGGCTTCCGGCCTAAAAGTACCGTACTGGGTAGCCCATTAGCACCATTGCGCCCCTGCGCTGAATATGGTGAAGTGAAGGGGTGATGAAATCCCGTAAACTCTTGTTATTACTGCCAGTTGTGTTTTTTTTGGCGTCCTGCAGCCGGGACCCCAAAGTGCAGGCGCAACGCTACGTCGAGAACGGCAACAAGTTCTACGAAAAGGGCAAATATAAAGAAGCGTCGATCATGTACCGGCGCGCGCTGCAAAAAGATTTGAAGTTCGGCGAAGCGTACTACAGGCTGGCGCTCACCGAGATTAATCTGGCGGCGTACGGGGACGCGGTGCGGGCCTTGCGCCGCGCGGTGGAATTGCAGCCCGACAACACCGATGCCGCGGTGAAGCTGGCGGATATTTACATGATCGCGGCCACCCAGGACCGGGGCAACAGCCAGGAATACCTCAAAGAGGCTAAAGAACTGGCCGATAAGCTGCTGCAAAAAAATGCGAAGTCCTACGATGGGCACCGTATCAACGGGCAGATCGCGCTGCTGCAGGGCGACGCGCCAGGGGCGGTGGCGCAATTGAAGGCGGCGGCGCAGATCAAGCCGGATGAAACCGATCTGGCGCTGGCCTATTTTCAGGCACTGGGCGCCAACAAACAAATCGACGAGGCGGAGAAGCTGGGGTTGAACATCATCGCCAAGCACAAGAACTTCGCGCCCATGTACGACGTGCTGTACTACCACTACATGACGGACAAGAAGACGGCCGAGGCGGAAAACATCATGAAGCGGAAGGTAGAAAACAATCCGCAGCAGGCCAATTTCCGGGTGCAACTGGCGTCGCATTATCTGGTGACGCAGCAGAAAGCCGAATTCGATAAAACCATTCAGGCGCTGAACGATGAAAAGCAGTATCCGGAAGGGCATCTGGTGGCGGGCGACTTCTATTTCTACCGGACGCGCGACTTCGACGCGGCCCGCGCGCAGTATGAAGCGGGCGAGAAGGCGTTTCCCAAGGAGCAGGCGATTTACCAGAAGCGTCTGGTGGAGCTGCTGGCCGGCACCGGCAAGAATACTGAGGCGAATCAGCTTCTGGCGGCGCTGCTCAAGGAAAATCCCAAGGACACGGACGCCATTGCGATGCGGGCGGCGCTGATGTTGACCACGGGAGACGCGGCGCAGATCACGCAGGCGGTGAACGATCTGCAGTCGCTGGTGGCCAAGACTCCGGACAATCATTTGCTGCGCTTCAATCTGGCGCGTGCGTATCTGGCCAAGAACGACGCGGAGCAGGCTCGCCTGCAACTGGAAGCGGCGGTCAAAATCCGGCCCGATTTTATAGCGGCGCGGGATCTGCTGGCGCGGGTTTACCTGGTGAAGAAAGATTATTCCAAGGCTTTGAAAGAGTCCGAGGAAACCATTGCCATGAGCAAGGGCGATGTACAGGCGCGGCTGACGCGATCGACGGCACTGATGGGGATCGGCGACGGGGCGAAGGCGCGCGAGGAAATCGAAACGATTCTGCAAGCGGCTCCGAATAATCCCGAAGCGCGCTACCAGTCCGGTTTTCTGGCGTGGCAGCAAAAAGATTACAAGCGCGCCGAGGAAGCGTTTTCGGAGTTGAGCAAGACCAATCCCAAGGACTCGCGAGGGTTGCTGGGGATGGTGGAAACCATGAGCAGCGAGGGTCATCTTCCGCAAGGCATCAAGCTAGTGGAGGACGCGCTGGCGAAGGAGCCGGGGCGGCGCGATCTGGAAGTGGCGCTGGCGAATCTATACGTCCGCGACATGCGCTACGATGCGGCGATCGGCCGCTATCAGGACCTGCTGAAGAACGATCCGAAGTCGGGCGATTTATTGCTGCGGCTGGCGGAAGCGCAGCGGCGCAAGGGCGACATTAACTCTGCGATCGATACATTCCGGCGGGCCAGCCAGGCGACGCCTACGGATGCGCGGCCGCTGCTGCAACTCGGACTTCTGCTCGACGGCACAGGGCGCCGCGATCAGGCCAAGCCGATCTACGAACAGATTCTGAAAATCCAGCCGGATCATCCCATCGCGCTGAACAATCTGGCGTTCATCAAGGCCGAGGACGGGCAGGATCTGGACGAAGCCTTGACCATGGCGCAGCGGGCGCGGCAGGGCCTGCCGAACTCGACCGACATCATGGACACGCTGGGCTGGATCTACCTCAAGAAAAACTTGAGCGACGACGCCGTGCGCACTTTCAAGGAACTGGTGACGGCGGATCCCAGCCGCGCCGCGTACCACTATCATTACGGCATGGCGCTCCTGCAAAAGGGCGACAAGCTGTCGGCGAAACGGGAGCTGGAGACGGCTATCAAGTTCAATCCGTCCAAAGACGACGCCGGAAAGATCCAGAAGTTATTGGCGAGCATGTAGGCGGACGACTCCTTTGGCGAGCCGGTTTCCGAGTGTCGCGTACGTTGCTCCTTTTGTCATTTTCCTGGCGCTGATCGGGCTGAGCCATTTATGGCCCATGCCCGCGCTGACGGATGAAATTCTACGGCTGGCAGTGATGCTGGCCGTACTGTTTTTGGTGGCGCGTCCGGCGATGCACTTCAAGGTGCAAAACTGGGGCGTTAGCGTGTTGGTGGGGGTGGCGATCTTCGTCCTGTGGATCGCGCCGGATGTGCTGTTTCCTGCGTACCGCCATTTCTTCTTATTCGACAATTCAGTGGTGGGCTCGGCAAAAAGCTCGCTGAGCGAGGCCGCGCGGCATGATGTTCCGGTGCTGTTTCTGCGGACGCTGCGGGCAGTGGCGATCGTGCCGATCGTTGAAGAATTATTTTGGCGAGGGTGGCTGCTGCGCTGGGTGATCAATAACGATTTTGAAAAGGTGCCGCTGGGGGCTTATTCGGCGCTGTCCTTCTGGGCGGTGGCGCTGCTGTTTGCGAGCGAACATGGTCCATACTGGGACGTGGGCTTGATGGCGGGAATCATTTTCAACTGGTGGATGATTCGCACCAAGAGCCTGGGTGACTTGATTTTGGCACACGCGGTGGCGAACGCTTGTTTGAGCGGATACGTGATCGTGGCCGGGAAATGGGAATATTGGCTTTGACGAAGACTGTGCAAGCGATGGAACAAAGTGTCGAGCAAGTACGGCCGGGGGCTTCGGCGGCGGCTGCTAAAGTGGCGCTGTTCGACTTCGACGGGACGATTTCAGTAATTAGATCTGGCTGGGTGGATGTGATGGCTCCCATGATGGTGGAGATTCTGCTGGATTTGAAATCCGGGGAATCGGAAGCGGAGCTGCGGACGCTGATTCAGGAAATGATCTGGCGGACTACGGGGAAAGAGACCATCTACCAGATGATGGATTTCGCGGATCACGTGACCAAGCGCGGCGGGCAGGCGCTGGATCCGAAAATCTACAAGAAGATGTATCTGGACCGGCTGTGGACGGTGATCAGCGGGCGCATTGAGGATTTGAAGCTGGGGCGGGTGGCTCCGGAGCAGTATATGGTGCCGGGGGCGCGGGCGCTGCTGGAAAGTCTGAAGGAACGCGGGCTCAAGATGTATTTGGCCAGCGGGACGGACGAAATCTTCATGAAAGAAGAAGCGCGGCTGCTGGGCGTGGTGCCGTTCTTTGAGGGCGGGGTTTTCGGGGCGCAGGACGATTTGAAGAGCTTTTCGAAAAAGATTTTGATCCAGCGGATTGTTTCGAGCACGGACGTGCGCGGCGAGGAGATTGTGGGCTTCGGCGACGGCTATGTCGAGATCGAGGAAGTGAAGCTGGTGGGGGGCGTCACGGTCGGCGTGGCTACGAAAGAGCCGGCTTGCGCTGAGGTGGACGAGTGGAAGCGGCAGCGGCTGATTGGGGTGGGCGCGGACTACATCGTGCCTAACTTTTTGGGTCGCGAAAAATTGCTCAGTTCGTTATTTGCGTGAGCGTCTTTCTGCGTGAGCGTCTTTCTGCGTGAGCATCCTGGCCATCGACATCGGCGGCACTAAGTTTTCGCTGGCGCTATTTGAGGATGGGCGCATGACGCGGCGGGAGTCGGACACAACTGATCGCGAGCTGGGGCGTGAGTGGATGCTGGGGCGGATTGCGGGCATCCTTAAAAATTGGACAGGAATTGAACGCTGCGGGATTGGCTTTGGCGGGCCGGTCGACTTTCCAAGGCAACGCATAGCGCTGTCGACGCACGTGGGTGGGTGGCAGGACTTCCCGCTCACCCAATACATACAGAATTTGCTGGGCGTCCCTACCGTGATGGATAACGACGCTAACGTGGGGGCGTTGGGTGAGGCGCGGTATGGGGCGGGCGGTGTATTACCGTTGTTTTACGTAACGCTCTCGACGGGAATTGGCGGCGGGTTAATTCTCGGCGACGGCAGCGTGTATCGCGGCGCGGATTCCTGGGCGG
>Ga0265314_10002999_pt1 | contig 16693 bp, 15 predicted proteins | sample 4126metaG_FD_203106 | JGI IMG/M metagenome (GOLD analysis project Ga0265314, IMG submission 203106) | Rhizosphere microbial communities from Carex aquatilis grown in University of Washington, Seatle, WA, United States - 4-1-26 metaG | ecosystem: Host-associated > Plants > Roots > Rhizosphere >... | reverse complement strand
AGATCCGAACAATCACACCTGGGTTTTCAAACTGCATGATCTCGAAATTCACCGCATGACGGCCGCTCTGAAAGCATTGCAGGCGAAAGTGGCGACTGACCCGGTTGCGCGCGATCAATACAAGAAAGATCATGTGGCGCTGCTGGAATACCGCCTGATGTCCTTCGGCGAACGCGAAAAACAGTATTCGACCGACAGCGCGATCAAATTCCAGCTCGGTTGCGTGTACTTCGATCTGGCCCGCGAAAAGAATGATCGCCCGATGTACGACGAAGCCATCAAGCGTTTTCAGACGACGTCGAAGGATCCGAAATTCCGCAACGAATCGGGCTTGCGCATGGGCCTCGGTTTCGCGGCGAAGGGCCAGTACGACCTGGCGCTCAAGCGTTTCGACGAAACGCTCGCCGGATTCCCCGCAGAAATCAAAAACGAACCGTGGAAGAATCTGGTCTATGCGAAGGGCGATACGTTGATGCGCGCCGGAAAACGCGACGAAGCCAAGGAAACGTTCCTGCAGATTTATGAAGTGGACGTGTCGTTCAAGGATATCGCCAAGCGCATCGATGAGTTGAGCAGCCAGGGCGCAACGTCCTGAGCCGTTACTGAATTCATGTAAAAATGGATGCAGGGCCTGCTGCACATGTTCGTTGTTTTAAGCAGCGCATGAATTTTATTGCGCTGCCGCACGTTTATCTAAATCATTAGTGCGAAAGAGTGCGTAACAGGCTGTAAGGCTCTGACTTCGCATTCAAAAGCCGGGAAGTTTTGCTACGCGCCCCCGTTGGCACCGTTCTTGCCCGAAGTCTCTCGCGAAAAACGCAACGGCTCTTTTTGTAGCGAAATGCTGCCTTTGAGCGCTGTGTTTTGACACTGGTGTTGTACTCTGCGTTAGCAACTGTCGAAAGGTCGTGCATGCCAGGACTGCCACCATTCTCGGCCAGTGTACAGCCGAAGATTACTGTAAAGGGCGGGGTGCTTTGCCTTTACGGAAATCTGCAGCGCGCAGACTACGCCGCCTTTCAGCAGGCCTGCCATGATATCTGTCGGTCTGAAATGAAAAATGTCACCTTGGATCTCACAAGGTGCACCTACGGGACTTCGTCGTTTGTCGGCGATATTGTTGAAGCAGTGACGCAAATGAAGACCGATGGCAAGAATGTCTGCGTCAATGTCTCGCCCGAGCTGGGCCGGCTTTTGCACATGGCGCATCTGTACCATTTGTTCGGGTACAACATTGTTGATCCGCGCCTGATCGAAAACTAATCCCGCAGAAATGTTCGAGAGCGAGAATGCCAGAAACGAGCCATCACTCCGATACGATCACCGCCGAGCAGATGGCTGAACTGCGGCAGGTCTGCGAACGGCTGGCATATATCAGCGGCGGAAGCCTTCCGCCCGACCTGGATTCATTGCCCAGCCTGATCACCGCGATGACGTTCCTCACTGAAATCTGCAGCAAGCGGCTTACGCGCGCCCGCGGCCAGGATCCGGTGAGCGAAGCGCCGCACGAAATCGAAAATCTCGAGCGCCTCAAAGCGCGCTTCATCCGCAACGTCTCACACGAATTGCGCACGCCGCTGGCTTGCATCGACGGTTTCGCGCGCGCGCTGCAGCAGATGGAGAAGGCGGATCACCGGGACGCGAAACCGGCGGCTCAACCGAATCATGACGTGCTTTCCAACGACACGCGCCAGCAGTTCCTGCACATCATCAGCCAGGAAGCGCAGCGGCTGGGCAAGCTGATCGATGACGTGCTCGATCTGTCCGAAGTGGAGTCTAACCGCCGACGCCGCGTTCCCGTCGTCTTCAGCGCGGGAGAGTTGTTCGAGGAAGTCGAACGCTCTCTGCGCAGCGCATCGTCCCAGGTGCCGATTTCGTTCCGTTTGAAGCCCGAAAAGACGGGCCCGATGATTTATGCCGATCGCGAAATGATGATCGAGGCGCTGCGCGAACTGGCGGTCAACGCGTTGAAATTTTCGTCCGGACAGCCGGTGGTTCTGGGCGCCGAACAGGTCTCGATCGGCCCGGATCGCTTCACGCAGGCGTCCGAATCCGGCCTGCAGCAGCGCGTGACGACGGCGACGCAGCTCTACGTAAAAGACCGCGGCGTGGGAATACCCTCGTCCGATTTGCAGCATATCTTCGAGAAATTCTACCGCGCGGAAACCAGCGCGGCCTCGTTCCCTGGAACAGGCCTCGGCCTGGCGATCGTGCGCGCGCTGGTGGCGCAGAATTACGGCCAGGTCTGGGCCGATTCTGAATCCGGCCAGGGTGCCACGTTTTATATCCTGCTCCCTGACCGCCCGCCCGGCGCGCCTTAAAACGTGGGGCAGACATTCCTGTCTGCCACTATAGATTCAGAAGGCTCGCAACCCGGCAGACCGTAATATTGCGCTACAATTTTTGACGTCTTTCAGCGTCTGCAACGTTAGACACTCGTACGTGCCGCGCACTCCCACTTGCCCTCGTTGCGGCTTGCCGTAAACTGTATGTGTCAGTTTGTTTGAAAGGCTTTTATGTCGACGGACTCCTCACCCGCCAGCACCGATGCGACAACGCCCGCCCCATCAACGGCGAGCGGGAGTTCCGCTGCGCCGGCGAATGCTGAAACTCCCGCTGCGGCCAAACCCAGGCCCGCTGCCGGAAAAGGGCCGCGTAAGTGGACGCCGGCTCCGCCCCAAAAGATTTCCCGAAGCATGGTCATCACGCTGCTCTGTCTCGCAACAGGCTTGGTGATTGGATTGGTATGGGCGATGGTCCAGATCGTGCTTCCGCCGACCGAGGTCGAGGTTCCGAAATTGGACCGCGAATTCACCGATCCGGTCAACAGCTACAGCATCCGCCGCCCCATGGGCTGGCGCATCGAAGACCCTCACGACAAGAGCAACGTGTATCTGAAGGGCCCGCTCGAACCCGGGTTTTCGCCGCTCATTATTTCCAGCCTCGATATCGCGCCCGGTTCGCTGTCATCGTACCTCCAGCTTCACAAGGCTCGCATTGAATCGCAGGACAAAACCGTGAAGTGGATCAGCGAAGATACCAGCGAGAGCATCGACGGCTGTCCGCAGACGGCGCGGCTGGAATACGAATGCACGCAGGAAATGGAAGGCGCCGGACCCGTGCGTGTGCGCGGACTGCAGTATATCATGGAAGACAAGCCGCGCTTTTACCGCGTCTCCTGCTATGTCACCGCAAGTCTCTACGAAAAATACCTGCCGAAATTTGAAGCCAGCGTGCGCAGCTTCCGGCGCTTACCACTGCCGCATTCACAGCCGAGCGTCAAAGCGCCATGAGTGACTCACCCTATCTGCAAAAACACATTCTTGTGTGCATCGGCAAATCGTGCGGCCCGCAGGGCGGCGAAAAAGTCCGCGAAGCGCTCAAGGAAGAATTGCGCGAGCGTGACATCCGTAAACTTTACCGCGACGGCGAATGCACCTGCATGGGATTGTGCCGCGACGGCGTTAACGCCGTAATCTGGCCCGAAGGCACGTACCTGGCGGGACTCACGAAAGCCGACGTCCCGCGCCTGGTCGATTATCTCGAAGGCAAAGGCCCGCGACTGACGGATCTCGAAGAGCAAGCCAAGGAAAAGATCGCCATCAAGATGAACAAGTGATTGCACTTCGCCCTTCGTCCTTCGCACTTCCCCTCAACTGCTTCCGCCAATTGTAATTAGACTGCAGAACCTCCCAATAATTGCCGATTCAAAGCCGGGGTGTTTTCTGGCCTCGTCAAACGGGGTGGGGGGAAGGTGTTTATGACGCGCGTCGTCTGTCCGTTGTGTAATACCGGATTCGAGGCCAATATCACGCGTGAACGCTGCGCGCTGAATTGTGTCAACTGCGGCGTCGCGTTCAACGCCGCCGGATTTTTAACCCGCGAAGATTATGCGAAGCCCGCGCCCGCTCCGGCGACTCCGAGCGGATCCTCCACACGCAGCGGCAGCAGCACGGTCGGCGGAGACAAGCGCGTCAGCGAAACCGGCACGACGCCCAGCTACGCCGACCGCGCGTCCACGTCCACGCGCACCGGCGGCCTGCCGTTCATGGCCGAAAATGCCGCGCTTCCCGGCGATGTGAAAAAACAGATCGATGCCGGACAATCGCAGCCGGTGCATGAACTGCGCGACAAGCTCAAAGAGATTCGCTGGAAGCTGCACGCCAAAGGCGACAGCGTTCCGGTCAATGGAAATGGAAACGGCCACGGCGCAGAACTCGCCGCGGCTCCGGTGAGCTGCGCGGTGATCTCGAACACCGTTTCGTCGCCAGTTGAGAAGCGCTACGCGGATGTCACCGTCGACGGAGTCAAACCCGCCGCCGACGCCAAAGTCGAAGCGGCTCCCGCTGAAGTTCCGGCCGCGGTTCCCGCACCCGACGCGTCGCTCTCGCAAGCCAAGACCAAGACGCCCGCCATCGAGCCTGCCAAGCCGAAAAAAGCGCGGCGTCCGCTGCTCGAAGGAACATTTGGCCCCTACGAAATCGAAGGCGAAATTGCGCGCGGCGGCGTCGGCGCGGTGTTTCGCGCAAAAGAGACGGACACCGGCCGCATCTGCGCGCTGAAAGTCCTGCTCGAAGGCCCCGAAGCCGGGGAATCCGAACGCGAACGTTTTCAGCACGAATGCGAAACGGCCAAAGCGCTCTCGCTGCCGGGCATGGTGCAGGTCTACGCCGTCGGTGAAATCGAAGGCCGCCCGTACATGGCGATGGAACTCGTCAAAGGCCGCTCGCTCGACAAAGTAATTCCCGATAAAACGCTCTCGGTCAACGATTGTCTCGTACTGATGAAATCCGTTGCCGAGACGATCGGCGCGCTGCACGAAGCCGGTTACGTCCATCGTGATTTGAAGCCCGGCAACATCCTGATCGACGAATTTCATTCGCCCAAGGTCGCCGATTTTGGCCTCGTGAAGTCGCTCGATGAAATCACGCGCCTGACCGCATCGGGACTCGTCTGCGGAACGCCCGCGTACATGGCGCCCGAACAGGCGCGTGGCGATGGCAAGGCCGTTGATCCGCGCTCGGACGTCTGGGCGCTCGGCGCGGTGCTGTACGAAATGCTGACCAGCAAGCCGCCGTTTCAGGCCGAAAACGCGCTGCGCCTGATGCTGAAAATCACCAAAGACCAGCCCAAGCCGCCGCGCATGTTGAACATCAAGGTGCCACAGGACGTTCATTTCATCGTCATGAAGTGCCTCGAGAAAAGCGCCGAGAAGCGCTATGCCAACGCGCGCGCCATGGCCGCCGACATCACGCGCTTCCTCAACGGCGAGCCGCTCGAATCGCGTCCGCAGGCTCACGAGCGCGTGCAGAAACTTTTCGCGAGCGCCTCGCAGAACCGCAAGCCGCTGCTGGCCGGCGCAATCGCCATCGCCGTGATCGTGATGATCGCGGTGACGGCGCGCATGTTCCTCGCGCCGCGCGAAGCCGGCCCGATCGTCGAACGCGGCTACAAGATCCTGGGCGATCCCTCCTTTAAGGATGGCGATCGTCTCGATGCGGCTGAAAAGTGTTTCCGCGACGCCTTGACCCTCGATGGCAAGAACGGACGCGGCTATTTGGGACTCGGTCTGGTGCTCGGCCGGCGCAGCATTGACAAAGTGACGAAGAAAGCCGATCCGCGCAAGATTGCCGAAGCGTTCGCCGCGACCAACCAGGCCGCCGAAGTCGCTCCGCAGTTGCGTGGCGAATCGCTCTCGCAGGCGGCGCGCTTGAAAATGTGGATGGGCGAATTCGCCGACGAAGCGCGCTATCGCGAACAGGCCGTCGAGGCCGCGCCGACGAATCTGCAGTATCGCGAGGCGCTCGGAATCGCGTATTGGAACGCTGGCGTGCAGACCAATTCCGTCACGTACTACCAGCGCGCCGTTTCGGAATTTCAAGGCATTCTCAATACCGATCCTGCGTACCCGAAGGTTCGCGATTGGGTGCGGCAGCTTAAAGAACAATTCCTCGCCATTCAGCCCGGCGCAACCATCCCCGTCGCACAACGCAGCCGGCACTAACGGCTGCGTTCGGTTTCGATTTCAAGTCAATTCACCTGTGTAACTTTTGCTTTCGAACAAAAAGCCTGTTAGGTTCAAACATTTCATCCGTCTTAAGTAGCGCCACGTGCGAACTCCTGTAGCATTGCACTTTGTGGCACACCGGGGGAATGGTCACGATGATTTTGAATCTGGAGTCCTCGCAGTTTTCATTCACGCTCGAACCGTCTGAATCGCCGGCTGAGATGGGCCGCGAAGAGCCGTGCAAGATTGTGGTTGAGAGCAGCAGCGTATCGCGCAAGCATTGCGAACTGACGTGCGAAGACGGTAAGTGGTTCGTCAAGGACCTCGGCAGCCGCTACGGCACAACCGTAAACAACAAATCCGCCGCCAAGCCCACGGCGCTCGGCAATGGCGACGTGCTGAAACTCGGCACGCAGAATTTCATCGTCAGCCTGATGGCCAGCAACGACATGGAAGACCTCGGTCGGCATCTTTCCGGTGGAAAAGTGCGCGGCCTGGTGAACGCCGCGATGCAGAAGAATCCCACCGCGCCGAAGACGTCCGCCCGCAAGAAGCGCGCTGAGCCAGCGCCCGAAACGATGATGTACGAAAAGGACGAACTGGCGAACGCCATCAACAAGGCTGCCGCGGACAAAGCCGATGCCTCGGAAAACTCCGAAGAGAAATCCGAAGAGGCCGACGACAACGCCGAAAATGCCGGCGAAGAAGGCGACGTGAAAGTCGCGCCCGCCGGAATGAAGGCATCGAAAAAAACGAGCATCCGTTCACGGACGTTGATCAAGAAAAAGAGCTCGCCGGTTGCGATGATCATCAAGATCGTGGTTCTGGTCGCCGTCGCGGGCGCTGCCGGATATTTCGGCTGGAAACAGTATCAGCAGTCGCAACAGGCTGCTGCGCCGGGCGCGCCGACTTCGGGTGACGCGGCACCAGCGGCCAAACTTCCGCCCAAGCCGGACGCGGTTTCGTTGCCGGCAAAACCCGCGACTGAAGAGAAGAAACCGGACGCGGCCACTCCGCCCGAAACGAAGCCTGAAGACAAGCCGGCGCCGAAGGCCGACGAAAAACCTTCAGACGCGAAAGCGGACGAAAAGGCCGAGCCGAAAAAAGACGAAAAAACGGAAGAGAAGCCCGCGCCGAAAGCAGACGAGAAGTAATCCGCTCAACGAGCTTTAAGATTTATGAGACTTTGGACACTAGGTGATTTTTGTCTGGTCTTTTTGGGATTGCCATCGTTCCTGATTATAGGCAACACCCTTATTTTTGTCGCAATGCGTCAAAGGGCTGTTGAACGCCTTGAGCAATGGGCGGCGGCGCAGCATTTCGCGATGATCGAATTTCACTATCGATACTTTGCGCATCCGTGGTGGCACTGGGGAGCACGGGCCGCTTTTTTCAAAGTTAAACTGCGTGACAAGGACGGCAAGGAACGCTGCGGATGGCTTCGTCTCGGCAGCTATTTTCGCGGATTAAAATCCGACGAAAGCGAAGTGATCCGGATCGATCGCCGCACGTATTGATTCAGGAAACACCCCGATAAGCATCTAAAATTACTAACTTGGCCGGGCGTGCACGTGTGCGCCATGGCCTCTTTGTATTTTCCCGTAAAAATCGACGTCAAGTTCACTATTCCATGTTTGATCAATACCTGCTGAGCGAGTATAAAAAAAGGTGGCAATGGCAGACGCAGGAACTCCGAACCCGACAGGCAGAGTACCCCGCGGGGTGCTGCTGGTGTGTTACAGCCCGGAAACGCTGTCGGCGCTCGTTGCCATCCTTCAACAAGCCGGCGAAACCGCTCTCGTTCCTCAATCCACCAAAGACGGCTGGGACTGCATCCGCACCAATGTGGCCGGTTGCGTGGTTATGGATTTGACCGGACCGCCCGCCGAAGCCGTGGCCTTCTTCCGCACCGCGCGCAGTTTCAGCAAAACCAACACGGTGCCGTTTCTTTTTTTAATCGAGGCGGGACAGGACATCCCAAAGTTCGACGCGCTCGGCATTGAATGCGCGTCCGATTCGTTCCTCGTGCTGCCGAGTTCGGCCGACCAGTTTCTCGACAAGGTCCGCGCGCTTCTCATGCAGCGCGCCGCGCCCGCGCCGGCCTTTATGCCGCGCCGCGGAGTTTCCGCGCCGGCGGTCGAAGTCATCGTTCAGCCCGACGAATTGTTGAACAAACCCGGCAGCGTGTTCTCCGGCCGCCTGGGTGTGCTGGATGTCACCAAGATTCTGTCCATGGTGGAACCGCTGCGATTGACCGGCGTGCTCAGTGTCAGCGACGGCAAGCGCTACGGGCAGGTTCATTTCATCGAAGGCGCCGTGCGCCATGCCGAACTTCAGGACATCGAAGGCGCCGACGCGCTGTTCCTGCTCTTCCATCTTAAAGGAGGCGCGTTCCGCTTCGACCTGGAACAAGCCACCGGCAAGCGCACGATCGTCGGCAACACGATGGCGTTGCTGCTCGAAGGCCTGCGCCAGATGGACGAAGCAAAAGCGATCATCAAGGCCTTCCAGCAAAACCGTCCCGCCAACGCGCCCGAACCCACGCCGTCCGTTCCTGCGGGCGAATAAGCTACTCCTGCGTTATTAAGCTACTAATAAGCTACTGCGTGCTTGAGCTGTTGAATTCGAGATCGTAGACACACATGCATTCATTTCGAATTACCTATGAGAATCTGAATCGAATTTGCATATGTCGATTAAGCTACTAATAAGCTACTCGAATGCGGCGCACTTAAAGAGTAGTCCGCAATCCACAATGACGTTACATGTCCGCACTTTCACGTTTCAGCTTGACGCTCTGTTGATATTCCCTATAACCAAGTGCTGGATTTAAGCCCCCCTCTTGCGGGGCTTTCTTTACGAATGGACGCGGTAACCGCAACGGGCCCCATCGCGTACTTTTAACCCAGGCCCAGCCTCCCCGATAGCTTTGCGTCGTGTGCATGCACCGGGGGGAAATGTTGATTGCAGAAGGATACAGAGATTCAGTGGCAAACTCAGATTACCCGGCAATGCAGGACGACAGGCCCATCACCGTGGAGACCAAGGTGACAGAGGCCGGCACGTGGGCCAAGACGCTCGGCGTCACGGTTCCCGCGGAGATCGTGAACAAGGAATTCGACAAGGTCTGCGGCGAACTCGCCAACGCCGTGCGCATTCCGGGCTTCCGTCCGGGCAAAGTCCCGCGCAACGTGATCGAAAAGAAATACGGCGATGACATCAAGAAACAGGTCACGTCCAACATTCTCCAGCGCGCGCTGCGCTCGGCGATCGTCCAGGAAAAACTCGACGTCGTCGGCCATCCGGACATGGATCCGGCCAAGTACATCGCCGAAAAAGGACAGGCGTTTGCCTTCGATGTTGAAGTCGAAGTCAAGCCGACCTTCACGCTCGGCGAATTCAAAGGACTGGCCGTCGAACAGGAAGAAATCGAAGTCCTGCCCGAAGAGAAAGCGCAGGCCATGGAGCGCATCCTTGAGCGATTCGCTGAAAACGTGGATGCGGATAAAGATCACGCCATAGCCGATCGTGACGTCGCCGCCGGCGTGCTGCGCGTGCTGGTCGATGGCAACGAAGTTCACAAGGAAGAAGATTCAAAGCTGCTCGTCATGCAGGGCCACGTCATCGGCGCGTACGCGCACCTGGGCGACAAGTTCCTGCTCGGCGCAAAAGCCGGCGAGAAGCGCACGGTCGAAGAGACGCTCGGCAACCATTTCCCCGTTGAAGCGCACCGCGGCAAAAAGGCGACGCTTGAGTTTGAAGTCAAGACCGTCCAGAGCCGCAAGATGCCCGAGGTCAACGACGAACTCGCGACGAAGCTCGGCATGAAATCGGCCGACGAACTGAACGACAAGATCCGCTCGTCGCTGTTGGAAAGCATCGGCAACCAGATCCGCCAGAAAGTCCAGTACGAGCTGCTAGACAAGGTCGTCGCCGCTTCGCCCTTCGATCTGCCGAAGAAGCTGACGCAGATGATGTCCGACCGCACGACGCAAAGCAGCATCCAGCAATTGGCGCAGATGGGCGTCGATTTCAACCAGCTCGGCGAAGAAAAAGGCAAGGTTGCCGAAGACGCGCACCAGCGCGCCATGACCGAGATGCGCCGCTTCTTCGTGGTCGACGCGATCTGCGCGAAAGAAGGCATCGAAGTCACCGATGAGGATGTCGACGAAGAAATTGTGAAGCTGGCGCGCTCGCAGAACATGCGCGCGTCGGAGCTGTACGACAAGTTGCTGGAGCAGGACCAGTTGGGCGAACTGCAGGCGGACCTGAAGATCCGCAAGGTCCTGGAATACCTGGTGGAACAGGCGAACGTGAAAATCGTTCCGCGCAAGCCGCCGGAAAAGGAAAAAGGCCACGAGCACGCCGACCACGCTCCGGCCGCGCAGGATCATGGGCACGATCACGGACACGATCACGGACACTCACATGGGAACGAGCATGGCCATGAACATGGACACTAATAATCCTGTCACTCAAGAAGGTTTGGACATTCACAGTTCCGCGATGCGCGCGGGCGTTTCGCCGCTCGCCCACACCGGCGGCACGGCGTACAACACGATCATTCCGCACGTGTACGAACGCACGGGCCGCGGCGAGAAGGGCTGGGACATTTACAGCCGCCTGCTCAACGATCGCATCATTTTCCTGGGCAGCGCGATCGACGATTTCGCCGCCGCCACGATCGTCGCGCAGATGCTCTTCCTGCAGTTGACCAATAAAGAATCCGATATTGATATGTACATCATGTCGCCGGGAGGTTCGGTGAACGCAGGCTTCGCGATTTACGACACCATGCAGCACGTCACCAACGACGTCGCGACGTACTGCATCGGCCAGGCCGCGAGCATGGGTGCGTTTCTGCTCACTGCGGGGACCAAGGGCAAGCGTTTCGCCCTGCCGCACGCGCGCATCATGATCCATCAGCCCTGGGGCGGAGCGCAGGGCACCGCGGCCGACATCGTCATCCAGGCCGAAGAAATCATCCGCCTGAAGAAGACGCTGAATCATCTCTACGCCGTGCACACCGGCCAGCCGGAAGACCGCATCAACAAGGACAGCGACCGTGACTTCTTCATGTCCGCCGAACAGGCCAAGGCATACGGCCTGGTGGACGAGGTGTTAAAGTAACGCATAATTCATAACGCATAAACCGCAGGAGTCATGCATTATGCGTTATGCATTACCGTTGTAGTCCGAATGATACATTGTTAGGATAGATGTGGGTGGTTCGATCGCCCTAAGGAAAGGCAACCCATGGCTCGACGACCCAGCGGCGCACCTCCAACCAGCGGCGGACGGCCGTCCGAACTCTGCAGCTTCTGCAACCGAAGCGCCGAGCAGGTCGAACGCCTCATCGCCGGGCCGCCGGACGTCTACATCTGCAACGAATGTGTCGAGCTGTGCAATTCGATCATGCAGCGCGAAGCGCCGCAGCGCGGCCGCAACCCGCTGAAGCTCAAGCGCGTCCCGACTCCCCAGGAATTGAAGGGCGAACTCGACGGCTACGTCATCGGCCAGGAACGCACGAAAAAAGTGCTCTCGGTCGCCGTTCACAATCACTACCAGCGCATCATCAACCGCGAAAAAGCCAAGAACGACGAAGTCGAACTCGAAAAGAGCAACGTCCTGCTGATCGGGCCGACCGGCTGCGGCAAAACGCTGATGGCGCGCACGCTGGCCAAGACGCTGCAGGTTCCCTTCGCGATCGGCGACGCGACGACGCTGACCGAAGCCGGCTATGTCGGTGAAGACGTTGAAAATATTCTGCTGCGCCTGCTTCAGGCCGCCGATCACGATCTCGACGCGGCCGAACGCGGCATCATTTACATCGACGAAATCGACAAGGTCGGCCGCAAGAGCGAAAACCCGTCGATCACGCGCGACGTCTCGGGTGAAGGCGTGCAGCAGGCGCTTTTGAAGATTCTCGAAGGCACGATCGCCAACATTCCGCCGCAGGGCGGCCGCAAGCATCCCGAACAGAAGTACATCCAGATGGACACGAGCAACATCCTGTTCATCGCGGGCGGCACGTTCGAGGGCATTGAAGAACACATCAGCAGCCGTATCGGCAAGAAGCGCATGGGTTTCAAAGGCGACGGCAATCCGGAAATGTACCTGAAGGATCGCGCGAAGCTGCTCAAGCACGTCGACACCGATGACATCCTGAAGTTTGGCATGATCCCGGAACTCATCGGCCGCTTCCCAATCGTCACGGCGCTGGAGCCGCTCGACGAAGCCGCCTACATCAGCATCCTCACCGAGCCCAAGAATGCGCTGACCAAGCAGTACCGCAAGTTCATGGAACTCGAAGGCGTGAAGCTGAACTTCGACGTCGAAGCCCTGCGCGCGATCGCTAAGAAAGCCGCGTCCAAAGGCACCGGCGCGCGTGGCCTGCGCAGCGTGATCGAAGAAGTGATGCTGGAACTGATGTACGACGTCCCGTCCAAGAAGGACATCACCGAAGTAACGATCACGCGCGAAATGGTCGAGAACAGCGCGAAAGCCTTCGACACCAAACCCGCCGCGCCCGAAACGTTGCCACGCCAGGAACCCAACCCACGCCGCGAAAGCGCGTAACTATGGACCGCGGGCGTCCCGCGCCCGCTCAAAAGTCGTCATGTATATTCGCAGACATGCCGCGGCCCATTGAAATTTCATTGTCGGCGCCAATATAAAAATTGAACAATCGTTTGCGATCTGAACGTTTGTCCGAATGCGATAGCACAACACTGACGCTCTGCTGCGATTCTATTTCAAGTGTGATATGCCAGTAATCCTGCTTGCCCGCTTCCTCGCGAAATTCTTCATCTTGAATGAGCGCAGAACGGATCAATTGCCATTTCTCGAACTGAGGATTTTGGACTGCAGCATCAAGCGCCCTCGAGGCCCGATAATACGGCCACCGCAGCCAAACCCCAATCCCCACCGCCGTAATCAGCATCATCACAATCGCCGTGCGCAGACTAAATTGAAACCAGCGCCGTTTCATTGCGATGCTCGTGCCCCACACTTGCCCCAAAGGGGCAATCTAAAATGGCCAAGGGTGGAGCGAGCGAAGCTCGCGTAGCCCCTGGACTCCGGCGCCCCATGACCCAAAGCCCCAACGGGGCGAACTAATCCCACTCGCAACCTTTATGTTCGAGAGGCGTGCAGGGCAATATCGTCCTCCCCACATCTATACTAAGACAATTGAGATTCTTATTTGCGACTCAGATTTAAAAAGTTTTCTTCGAGGTGGTGAGGCGCTCGCTCATTGCACCCGTGCAAGAATGGATTTCACTCGTACGCGTTGAACAACTCCGGTCGCTCAAGTTCGCCGTTGGGCTTGAGATGCGTCCGCCACCATTCATGCCAGCCGACATTCAACGCAAAATGTCCTTCGTTTGGCGGATCGACCGTGCAGTGGAGTTTGAAGCTTCGCATGCTCACCGCCCAGTCGCGAAATTCCGCTTCGTGAATCAGCGCGGCGCGGAACCGCGGCCACTCCGGAAACGATTTGTCCCCGCCCGCCGCATCCAGCAATTCCTCCGCGCAGTAATACGGCCAGCGAATATAAACCCCGAGCGCCACCGCCACGATCAGCGTGAGCACAATCGCCGTGCGCAGGCTGAATTGGAACCAGCGTCGAGTCATCTTCTTTCTCTATTCGCGGCAATTGGACTATTAATCAAGACGTCAAAACTTCATATCCGCCGACCAGTCCTTCGAAAAAACTTCTTCGACGCTCCATGAGTTCCCATCGCTGCTGTAAAAAACCTGCCAGGACGAAAAGGCGCCGGTGCTGATGTTCACTGATTTTCTCACGACATTCGCGCGAACGAGTTCAATCGGCGCATTGACGACCAGCCGACGAAGCTGCGGCGCGCGCTCGCGAAACGATTTTGAATTCACCAGCGCGTCGCGCACCGCCGGCCACGCCGCGAACGACTTGTCGCCGTCAGCGCGATCCAGCACTTCGCCCGCGACGTGATACGGCCAGCGCGTGTAAACGCCGAGACCGAGCGCCGCGCCGATCATTACGAGCATCAGCGATTGCAGACTGAACCGGAAAAGCCGGCGTTTCATCAATGGCGTGCCCGCTGAGAAAATAAAACCATCGTTTCGAATTGAACCGCTGGCGGGAACTTGCGTCACCGCGGCCTCGATCGCGTTGAATTCTATTTCTTCGCTTCGTCCGCCGGCGCCGACGATGTTTTTTCAATAACCAGAGAATCGTTTTTCACAGCAAGTTTCCCACCGCCAAGACGCACAAGCCAGATCAGCGCACGTCGCAGCTCCATATCTCCGACGCGAAGCGTCACCGGCCGGTAGTCGGTTTCGTGTTCAACCGTCAGCGGCATTTGTGCCAGATTTTTTAAGAAAGCCACGCCTTCGGCCAGCGGCGTATCAACAAATTCAACACTGATATTTTTAGAGTACTTTGCGTCGCCCAGAAATTTTGTGACATTATCAGGTTGCGTAAAAATCGAGGCATCGGGCATGTTTTGAATCAGCGTGTTGATGCTCGCCGCCGTTTCGGCATCCTTCGCGTGCTTCCGCGCCTCTTCCAACAGGTGAATGCATCCGGCGCCCAGCGCTTCAATCGACAACATGGCCTTATGCCGCGTTTCAAAATCGTCGTTGGAAAGCAGCGGAATGGCCGCGTTGAAAACGGTCGTCTCCTTTTCAGTGAGCGGCACCGGCGCCTCGCGTGTGTACGCGCCGCGCTTGAAAATGAACAACGCGCCGTCGGTGAGCTCATAACCCGCATTCACTTTGCTGAATATTTTTAGCAGCGCGTCTTCTATCGAAACATTTGCGAGCTGCAGAGTAATCTGCGGCACTTCGCCGTTCGTGAATTTCGGATCGACGATGATTGAAACATTGGACATGCTGCGCAGAAACGCCAGACCCTCGTCGAACGGAGTCTCCACAAACTCAAAAGAGACTTTCTTCTTCAACTTTTTACAAAGTTCCACCTCCCACGGAGCAGCAGGGGCGAAGGGTTTTAATTCGTCGGACTTTTCCTTTTGCGCCGGGCTCGATTCTCCCGCGATGAGCTGCGTCGCGATCAATGCTGCCAATAACACGATCCGTAGCCGCATGACACTCTCCTTATTGTTCGTCCCTAGTTTGCAGTCCGCTGTGAAATCACCTTTAGCACGCCGTTCTCGAGCGAAAGCCGTCCGCCGCCAAGACGAACGACCCAGCGCAAAGCATTCCGCATTTCCACATCCTGCACGCGCAAATTCACAGGTTCGTCGGCCTTTCGATCCCACTCCAGGCTCAGGTTTCCCGAAACATTCAGAAAGCGAATGCCTTCGGCCAGCGGCACGTCGACGTAGTCGAAGGTGACCTTCCGAGAAAACAGTTCGGCTTCGAGGAACTTTGTGACTTCCGGCGTTTCGTCAAAATTCATACGCTGCGGAAGATTGGCGAGCAGCGCGGTTATGCGAGCGGCCGATTCGGCATCCTTCGCGCTGGCCGCAGCCGATTCAAGCATCGGCCGCGCCGCGGTTCCCAGCGCGACGATGGATTGCGTAGCGTGTTCGCGCGTATCGAAATCCTCGCTGCTCAAGTCAACGAGCGATTTCTTAAACGCTTCGGTTTGCTTTCCGGTGAGCGTCTCCGGCTCATCCGGATAGGCTCCTTCCGCAAACAAAAACAGCGCATCGTCGCGCAGCATGTACCGCGTGCCGGTGAGCCGCATGATCCATAGCAGTGCATCTTCCATCGTGATGTCCTGAACGCGGAGAGACAGGGAAAGATTGGGATCGATGGCGGGGTCGACGACGACACTGATTTTCGTCAGTGAATTTAAAAAATTAATGGCTTCGGGAAATGGCGTATCCGCAAACTCAAAGGAAACATTTCGCTGAAGTTTTTTCTGAATCGCTTTTTCTGACTCAGAATGCGGATCAAACGATTTCAGTTCCTCCGGACGGGGCTCGCCATTTCTGCGAACCAGGATGCCGCCGTGAAAGAATTCGCAATGCAAATCAGACATTCTTAATACTTCCATCAGCGTGTCTTCGAGCGTCAGCTCGCGCGGCGGAAGATTGATCTGCAGTTCGCGCAATTTCGCATTGGCCGCAACAATAGTTGTCTTTGATTTTGTGCCGAGCATTACGAGAGCGTCACCGAGCGGCACGTCGACGAATTGAATGGCCTCTTTTTCCTGTAGTTTTTTGACGAGCGCCTTTTCCCAATCGGCCACGGGTTCGAGCGGCATCGTTTCCTCGCGTTTTGGCGAGCCCTTTTTGACGACATAGACCGCGAATCTTCCGATCTGCATTTCCAGACCTGCAATCTGCAGAATCTGTTGAAACGCATCGTTCATCGGCACGTCCGTCACCTTCAAGGACACGGTTTTCTTCTCCGCCACCGCGTCGGGTTCAACGATAACATTCAACTTCGTCAGGCTGACGAAAAACATCAACGCTTCTTCCACTGGCGTCTCAGTGAATTCGAAACTGATTTTTCGATTCAGCTTTTTAAAAATAATATCGTCGACAGCCTGTGGCTCTGCCGGCATCAGGGCCTCGCCTGCGGCTGCGCCGAGCGCTGTCAAAAAAAACACTATGCTCGCACTTCGCCGCATACTGCCTCCTTATAAGGAGCATGTCGGAGCAGGGCGGGGGCCTGTTGCTAAAAAATCGCCTGGCGCCTCATTTTCGCATCAGCTATACTTCCAACCTTGGTGCG
>Ga0265314_10002995_pt1 | contig 16719 bp, 12 predicted proteins | sample 4126metaG_FD_203106 | JGI IMG/M metagenome (GOLD analysis project Ga0265314, IMG submission 203106) | Rhizosphere microbial communities from Carex aquatilis grown in University of Washington, Seatle, WA, United States - 4-1-26 metaG | ecosystem: Host-associated > Plants > Roots > Rhizosphere >... | reverse complement strand
AACTCTTGGCTCATGTTCATCCACACCGATTCCCGGTGTCTTTTTCCCGTGAGTCAACGACCCCTTTTGCCTCCCCTCAGCTTAGCTCCCCCGGTGTCTTTTAATTTGAGTCAACTCGGGTTCCTGCGCGACGGCGATCTGATACTCGACCCCGGCCTCTCCATGGAAGAAAGTCAGGAGATCCGGTCCGTCCGCGGTCGTTGCCGCCACCAACGAGAGATTGTTCAACTCCACGCCGGTGTAAACCGCGACGGCCCTCGTGCCATAGCCACCGTGGAGTCCAACCTGATAGCCCCCAGTGGCAGGTGCGGTCCACCTCCACCAGAGGGAGGGTGCGTTGGTGAGGTCACCGTGAATTGGTTCGTTCGGTTCGACGGAAGCCAGGAATTCGGTGATGACGTTGGTGACCGGCAAGCCAGCTAGGGCGGCGCGTTGCGCAAAGTCGTCGTTAGCATCGACAGGAGAGAGGGTGAGGGAAAACTGCCCTCGGGCGTAGGGCGGATTTACCACCACGAGATGATAAACGATTCCGACTTCGGCGGGGAATGCGGCTTCGAGACCCGGGCCGGCGATGGTGATGAGATTGGTGAGGCTGTCGCCAGTGCACACGGCAACCAAAAGGCCGCTGACCGAATTGTCGAGGTGGGCTACGAAGGTTCCGTTGGTGGAGGTAACCCAAGTGTACCACAGGGACGCGTCTTGTCGCGGGTCGAAGACTGGCTCATCCGGCTCGATGGTAGCAGCGAGGTTATTTCCGATGATCGGCTGGTTCACGCCCTGGAGCGGCGTGGCTTGAATAAAGTCATCGTTCGAAAGGCCAGATTGGATGTTGAGCCCGACGGTACGGCCGGCGGCATCAGCATCGGCAAGAGCGATGATGAATTGCTCTCCGGCTATGGCGCGGAGAACCGTCTGCGGGGCGTCGGTGATCTGGAAGCTGACAGTTGGAATTGAGACGAGGTTGGTGATTTCCTCACCCTGGTAGACAGCGATACCGGGGGGTGCTGAGTAAGGCCACCGAGTGATCAGATATCCGCCGGTGGCTGGAGCGGTCCAGGTCCACCAGACAGTGCGCGAACCGCCCGGCCACGGTGGCGTTGATTCACCCGGCTCGAGGGTGGCACCGACGGTGCTGGCATAGTAGAAACCGTTGAGGTTCGTAATCGCCTCACGATTCTGGAAATCGTCGTTTGGGGGGCCGGGAACAATGGTAAGGGTGAACGGATCACCCTGTGGGACTTGAACATTCGCGAGGATCAGCAATACCTCCCCTGCCGCGGCTCGGAACGGTGTGTTGCCACTCGTTCCGGGAACCGCGTCAGCGCGCGCGCGGAGAACCAGGTTGGTAAGCGAATCGCCCGAGCAAACGATGGCCGTGGCGGGATCGTCGCCTGCCGCTATCTTCAGCTCAAATCCCCCCGAGGCCGGAGCGGACCAGGAGTACCAAGCCAGACGTTGTCCACCGAGGCCGAACGCATTGGCTTGCGGGTCGACCGTAGCGCCAACTGTAGTTCCCCTAGCAACGTATGGCGCGGTGGTGAGGGGAGTGGCACGCGCCAGGGTGTCGTTTGGCGGCCCAGGTTTGATGGCCATGGTGACCGATCCACGACCGCCGCCGCCATCGACGGCGCCGATGGAGTAGGTCACGCCCGCTTCAGCCAGGAAACTCAGCCGCACGGGATAGCCGGCGTGAGTGACTCCTACCGGGGTCAGACGGTCCAAGCGGTCGCCCGTGAAGACGCCGAGTTCGGGATCTGAATTGGCACCGGTGAGCTCGACCGCCACGCCTTCGGTGAGTGGAGCGCTCCATTGCCACCAGATGGAGGCGCTTGGGGAGTCCAGCCACAGGGAGGCCTCTCCGGCCTCGAGGGTGGCGCCGTCCAACGTGCCGCGGGCGGTGCCACCGGGACCGGTGAGAAGCAAGGGGTGCGCGAAATCATCGTTCGCGGGGCCTGGGGTTAACTTCAGTATGGCGCTGCCAGAGACGAAGCCGCCGGAGTCGAGGGCAATCGCGTAATGCTGGCCCGCTGCGGCGCGAAACGCGCATGATCCTTGCACACTCACACCGCCATCCACCACCTGCAGGTTCGTGAGGGAATCTCCGGTAAACACGGCGATGGTTGGGGTCCAGATCGACCCGGAAGCGCTCACCGCGACGCCTCCGGAGATCGTGGAGGTCCAATCCCACCAAACCGAGGCTCCGGGCGAGGTTTTATTGGGATTGGGCTCGCCTGGCTCGTGGGAAGCCCCGCCGAAGATGCTGGACGAAGTTACAGGCAGCCCGGTGATTGGGGTTCGAGAGGCGAAGTTATCATTGGTGGGTCCCGGATGGATGAGGAGGGTGACGGACCCCGACGGGGTACCTGGGACATCGAGCGCAAATTCATACGTCTGGCCGATGCGCGCCAAGAGGCCCACCTTGGAGTTACCTTCCTGGGCCTTGGCAACCAGGGTCAAGTTGGTGACCGCGTCACCGGTGAAAACCGACAGGGCGGGAGAGAAGTATGTGCCGCGTCCTTCGACGGCCACGCCGCCGTCGAAGGGGGCGGTCCATTCCCACCAGACCGAGCCGCCTTGGAAGACGCTGTTTGGATTTGGCTCGCCCGGCTCGTGGGTAGCGCCCTCGACGCGAGTTGAACTGCTGGCATTGGTGCCGCTCAATATGATGCGGTTCGAAAATAGGTCGTTAGCAGGGGCGGCAATGGCCGGGGCGACAGCGGAGAACGCGGAGACAAGGAATCCCCAAAATAAGCGCGAGGAGAGAGCATTCATGCCAATTTTTACCTCGATCCGATCCTAATGCGTGAACTACGGTAATATTAGGCACTTCGGTCGCCAGACACAAGGTGAATCGAGGAACGGCCCCTCTCGCCCGAAGGAGAGGAGGTTAGACGGCTTGTGAGGCGGGGGGTGCCAACCAGCTCAAGATGGCACGACAAAGAGCGGGGGAGTCAGGACAGGACAGCACGTGCCCCGGGGGCGTACAGAAGCCAAAGCCGAGCCCATAGGCCGCGCCGTTGACGACGCAGGCGTCGGTGCGGTTCTCGCTGATTTGGCGCCAGCCTTTGTCCAGGGCTTGGACGGAGGTGCCCTCGAGTTCGTATTTCCAGCCCACTATCCGGGAGTGCGGAAACCAATCCCGGAGCTTGGGTAATACTTTCAGGGCGGGGACCAAGGTGAGGATGAGCGACCCGTCGCGGGTTGCGAATTTGCGGGAACGGACGGTCTGACCATCGACGGTAGCCATCTTTTCAACACGGTAGTCGCAAAGGGCAGCAGCGTGGAAAACGGCATCGAAGGCGAGCTGCCGCGAGACCTCCTCCAAGCCGTGGGCAAGATCATCGTTGGTATCGAATTGGTGGCAGGCCTGAGCGAACAAGGGGCCAGGATAGGTCGAGCCGGAGCCTTTGAAACAATGAACCACACATCCGGCCTGAACCAAGGCGTTAGCCAAGGTGACGCCAAGCTGTCCGGTGGAGAAGTTGGTGAGCCGCCGCGCCTGGTCGATAGGCTCATAAGATGGACCGCAAGTGACGAGCACGTTCATGAGTTAAGTGATTGAAATGTCTTGCTATCTGCGGACCCGTCCATAAGGTGCATTTGTGGGTTTAGACTTTCACTCGGCCTGCCTGCGACGCGCCCGGGGCGGCGTTGCGGCGTGTTCGATATAACAACAAGGTTCCCCGAAGGGAAAGAAGCAAACGAGTATGGACATCCGATTCAAGACCAAACAAGTGGCCTGCGGCCTGGTGACTTGCATGCTGATTGGCCTGACCGGCTGGGCCGCGATCCCGCCAGCCGAGATCAGCGCCAAAGCGATCAAGAACAAGAAGGTGGGTTCAAAGGGTTACGAGCTACCAGTCCCGGACGGCTACCGGGCTTATAACGCCAAGGATGGAGGGCCATTGGTCCATCCACTGTTGGATCTGGAGGCGGGCCTTGATAGCGGAGTCGCGGAGAAAGAGAAGCAGATGCACCGGATGCTGTTCTCTGAGACTTACTTTCTCCACGGAGAGCGAGTGGATATCCTCTTCGGCGTGGACATCATGAAGTTCACGGATCCTCTCAAGCGGAGGAGCGATCTAGGCAGCCTCACTTTTGGGATCTTGCCTGAGAACCGGAGAATCGAATTCCTGGGTCATCTCCTCAAACCTAATTGGGACAAACAGCCAGGAAAATGGCGAGTTGGCGCGGAGGACGGACGGGTGGCCGCAGTGCTGACGGTGCCCCGGATCCCCGGATACAACCCGCCGACTGCCAAGGAGGTCTACGCCGTACCGGGGAACCTAACCGAGGTTTATTATTTGATCGGGATGAGCAAGACGGAGAATGCCGAGGAAATGCAGACCCTATTGCATTTCTTGTTCAAGGAACTGAAGTTTTGACCGTCCACGCGGTTGCTTATGAGGACGAGGATCGGCAGGCGAGGTGCGTTATTGGCTCTCTCGGCGTTGGGCGGCTTGCTGGCTCTAACGGGATGTGACACGCCGTCGAGGGCGTCCATCACGCCCACCGTAATCCGGAACCACACAGTCGGCTCACACGGTTATGAACTGCCCACGCCACCCGGCTTCCAGGTGCGGCGGCTGGGAGATGGTTCCGCGGGATTCGACTCTCTGCGCCAAGTGGGCGATCGTGTCACCGCAGGTCTCACCACCAATGCGAGCGGTGCGAGTCCGCTCCGCTTCCGCGAGCGTTTCTTGATCGAGAACGACCGCGTGCATGTATTTTTCGCGGTTAGGGTCTTCCGCGCCTCCCAGGAGCTAGAGCTGAGCAGTTTGTCCGACCGGCAGCAGAGGCGACTGTTAGAGGAGTTGCTTAGAAATGACCTGCACGGCTTGCCTGGACGCAAGAGTATCGTGAACGAAGGCAGGCGAATGGCGGCCAGCAGTGCGAGCGAGCGCATCCCTAACTTTGAGCCTGCCGCCGCATGCGACGTCTACTTGCTGCCTGGAAAACGCAACGAGACGTATGTTTTTGTTGGGATCTCGAAGATCCAAGATCGAGATGAGATGGTGCAGGTGACGCGATCCCTCCTCCGCGAATTGAGACTATGAGGAGGGTGTAAACGGGCTTGGATGGCCTGGCCGGCTTATGCCCACACGCCGAGGGCGAGGTGCGCTCGTAGTGCCATTCTCACTGCGGGAGGGGACCGAAAGGCCAGTGCGAAATGGGGTAACTAACGACCAGTGTGAGGGATGAGCCGAGCGGCCCTCCACGCGGCTGCGGCTAAGGCGGCGAGGGTGGCCAGGGAAATCACCGCTCCGAGGGTAAAGGCGGGATCGCGATAGACGAGCGTGACGTGGCTGATTCCGGCCGGGAGTTCAACGGCTTGAAAACCACGGTTGGCGCGCCAGAGCGGCACGGGCTTGCCATTCACTTCGGCCTTCCACCGATGGTAATAGGCCTGGGTTGCCACGAGGATGGAAGGCTCTTTTGCGTTCACCTTAACCTCAACCCGGTGCGCGGTGAGGGTGGTGGCTTCGACGGAGACCTGGGCTTCGCGGGAAGTCGTAATCGCGCCCTTGGCTTCGAGGGGCAGGTAAACGGTATGCCGAGGGTCGAACGATGGGGAGGTAAGCCCGGCCAGAGTCGCCGCATCATCGGCAAAAACCGGGGCCTGGCCCGCCGTTACCCACGGCGAGAATCGAGGACGCGGAGTCCATTCGAAGGTTTTGGTGCGGGAGGTGACTTGGGAAATGCCGAGCATGGTCTGGAGGCCGGACAAGTCCTGGTTGGTATTGGCGAAGAAGAGGGCGGCCCAAACTGCGCGCTGGTGGGGAAGATAAAGCGAATAAAAACTGTCAACGAGCGGAATTCCATCCAGCAGATTGACATTCCCGAACAGCCAAAGCCGATGGCAGAGAAAGTCGTTTTCCGGATCGCTCAGCATGCTGGCGTAGATCTGGTCGTGGGCGGGGCGTTCGACGAAGGCGCAGGACTGACCCAGGCGAGGGAGGGGGTCCATTTTGTGCGCGCCAGGAAGCATGCCAGGCAAGCACACACTGGAGGCCACGGTTGGGTTCTGGCGCGGGGTGTGGGTTTGGAGGTCGATCCAAAGCAGAGCCAGCAAGGCGCCTCCGGTTAGGATATGCATCCGGAGCGACCGTGCCCGTGAACAAGCCGCAGCAGAGCCGAGGATGCCAGCGAGCAAGACGAGGCGGCCGGCTGCGTGGGATGGCAGATTGACTCCGTGTGGGACAGTCTGTGGGTAGCGGACGAGCACGAAGGCGATTAGTCCTGTGAGCATGACACCTACAGACGCGCCCAGCACGAGCCAGCGGGTGGTGGCTGCCGGAGAGGGAGCGGTGGTCCAATCCCGGACGGCGAAGGCAGCTAAGAGGGGAAAACCGAAAATCGGAAGAACCACGAACTTGATCGGGTAGCGCATCTGGTTGAAGGGATGGATGATCGCGCGCAGCCAAAGGTAGAGTCCGCCGGCATCGCCGAGGGCCAGGAGCAAGCCCAAGGCGGTGATGCCGAGAAGCAACCAGACTCGGCGCGACCGGCAGCCAAGGGCCGCGACGGCGGCGAGGGCGACCGCGCCAATGCCGGGATAGTAGGAGGACGTCCAATCCTGGCCGGGCTGGAAGAAGACTCCAACCGGGGACTGGTAGGACCTGAACAAGGGCAGAACGAGGTTCACCCAGCCCCAGCGAGGCATCGACCAGAGAGCACCCCAGGATTGTTGAGTGCGGTCCCAATGGGTCACCAGGTCAAGGAAGGGCAGCAGTTGAGCGGCGCTGAGCGCGCCCACGAGGAGCACGACGAGCGCGAAACGACCCAACACGACGGAAGGGCCTGGGAAGATGGCGCGGGTGGGAACCGGAGCCACGTTCGGCGAAGGAGGGGCGGAGGTTTTGGAGGCAGGTTCGGGGTCGGGGTGGGAGGACGAGCGTTGATTTCGCAACACGGCTTGCGCCATCTCGGCCAGGCAGAACAAGGACGCGACGCTCCACGTCAAGAGAATGATTTCTGGAGCCCCGGCCAGCATCTGCATGGCACCGACGAGAGAGGCCAGGAGAATCCATTTGCCGCCTTCGCCGCGGGCGCGCGAAGTGGCGAGCACGACCCAAGGCATCCAGCCAAGGGCGGCGATGTTGTTGGGCCACATCAGGCAATTCGAGGTTAGGCCATTGGACGCGAAAAGCAGCCCCGCCGCCGCGGAGGCGAGCCGGTGGCCTGTCCAATGGTGAGCCAAGAAATACATTCCGAGCCCGGCCAAGAACATGTGACTCAGGCAGAAGACGCTCAGCGACCAGGGCAAGGGCAGGAGCAGGTAGATGAGGGACCCAGGATAAAGCACCAGAGTGTTCCACTGGGCAAGAAAGGGCAGCCCGTTCGAGCTGAGGGGATTCCAGAGGGGCACTTCGCCGCGCCAAAAACTCTCCCGGTGGTAATGGGCCAAAGGATAACCAAAGTAGCCAAAATCCCGAATGACGAAGGAACGGCCCAGGAACAAGACGTCGGGGTAGGCCAGGGCGATGAGGCCCACCAGGACGAGGGCAAATCGTCCCGGCTTCAGCCAGCGCTCGAGGGCGTCGAAGGTCTTCAAGTCAAAGTCCGCGGGATGCGCCGTGCGCCATCGCGCGTCTTCGGCACATGGATCCTCTCCTCCGGTAGCAGAATGAGGCGCTGGCGTCCATATTCATCGGAACGGGTAGAGAACGAGAGTTCCGGGTTGAAAAAGGCGCTTTGGAGGGCATCTTTACGCCTGACTAAGCCCTTAATGGCCCACCACACACCATTCGTCCGTCACGTTTCTGCGCGCGGCAACACCTGCTACGGTGTTGCCCCATTGGGATTCGGACGAATTTCGAGCTGGTTGGCCGCTGGTTTTGAGGCTGCCCGGTTGAGAGTCGGGGGTGGTATTGGAGTTCGCGCTTGGGAGTTCAAAAGCAGATTACGAGGAGTGATCGAACTCGGCTTGCCACTGTTTGTTTCGCTGGCCGCCCTATGCCAGGCGGAATCCACGGAGGCGGTTCCCACACCAGCGCCGGTTCAGTTTGAGCAAAACATCCGTCCCTTGCTCAGCAGCTATTGCGTGAAGTGCCATGGTCCCGAACGGCCTAAGGGTGGAGTCAACCTCGACCAGTTTAATTCACAGGCCAGCGTAGAACATGCGCCCGAGGTCTGGCAGAAGGTGCTATCCCAATTGCGGGATCGAGTGATGCCGCCCGCGGGCAAACCGCAACCGTCAGTGGAAGAGCGTGAACGGCTCACCGGCTGGATCGATAAGATGCTGGACGACATGGACACAGGGCAGGCTGGGGGCGATCCCGGGCGAGTTTTGATCCACCGCCTGAGCCGAGTGGAGTATAACAACAGCGTCCGGGACCTACTCGGAGTGGATACTCATCCCGCGGACAAGTTTCCCGCCGACGGGGCCGGCGGGGGCGGGTTTGATAACAACGCGGATACGTTGTTTATCCCGCCGATCCTAATGGAGAAGTACCTGGAAGCGGCCGATGAGGTGGTGGCGCAAGTGCCAACAGAGAAGCTCCTGGTGGCGCGAATTGGGCCGTTTTTGAGCGAGCGTGGGGCGGCTCACCGGACCATTCAGTACCAGGCCGAGCGGGCCTTCCGGCGGCCGGTATCGAAGGCGGAGGTGCAGCCGCTGTTGGCGTTGTGTGACGGGGCGATCAAAAAGGGCGCGAGCGTTCGAGACGGAGTGCGCCTGGCACTGAAGGCGATTCTGGTTTCGCCCACTTTCCTGTTCCGGGTGGAGCGCGACCAACCCGCAAGCGGTCCATATCGGCTGGACGATTTCGAGCTAGCAGCGCGGATGTCGTATTTCTTATGGGCATCGATGCCGGACGAAGAACTGATGGAGGCGGCGCGGCGCGGACGACTGCGCGATCCGGCCCGGCTCGGGGAGGAGGTTCGGCGCATGCTTCAAGATCCGAAGGCCGGGGCGTTTGCCGAGAGTTTTGTCAGTCAGTGGCTGGGAACGCGCACCCTGAAAACGACGACGCAACCGGATCCGGGCCGGTTTCCGCAATTCACGGCTTCGCTGCGCGAGGCGATGTACCAGGAGCCGATCGCGTTCTTTTTGGATTTGCTGCGGCATGAGGGCAGTCTCCTGCGGCTGGTCGAGTCCGATTATACATTTGCGAACGGAGAACTGGCCAAGCACTACGGCATTCAGGATGTTGAGGGAGTTGAAATGCGGCGGGTGAAGTTCCAGGACGCCAACCGGGGCGGGGTTCTGGGGATGGGCGCGGTGCTGACGCTGACGTCGTATCCATTACGCACGAGCCCGGTGCTGAGGGGCAAATGGGTCCTGGAGGAGGTGCTGGGAACGCCGCCACCGCCACCGCCGCCATTAGTGCCAGGGCTGCCCTCGGATGATGCGCCCAAGGAAGGGCTTACGTTCCGCCAGCAACTGGAGCAGCACCGTTCCAAGCCCGAATGCGCGGCGTGTCATCAACGGATGGACCCGCTGGGATTTGGCCTGGAGAACTTCGACGCGATCGGTCATTGGCGGGCGGAAATTGGAGGCAAGCCGGTCGATGCTTCCGGGGAACTGGGGGCGGGCAAGCATTTTGCGGGGCCGGTGGAATTGCGGTCGATCCTGCTGGAGCGCAAGGCGGATTTCGTGCGGAACCTGACGCAGAGGATGCTGGCCTACGCCCTAGGCCGCGGCTTGGAGTTTCACGATCGGCCGGCGGTTAAGAAGATCATTGCGGAGGTGGTCAAAGATGACTACCGGCTGTCGAGCCTTGTGATGAGCATTGTGCAAAGTTATCCCTTCGAGTATCGTCGCAACCAGCCGCTGATTGCCGGCCAGCCATGACAAATCCGCTCAAGATTTCACGCCGGACCATGCTGCGAGGCATGGGGGTAATGATGGGCCTGCCGCTGCTCGAAGCGATGGGTCCACTGGCAGCAGCATCGGCGTCACCGCAAGGCGCGCGGCCGGGGAAACTGCCCGTGCGCGTGGCGGTCCTCTACATGCCCAACGGGGTGAACCCGAAGGCCTGGACGCCCAAGGGGGCAGGACGCGATTACGAGCTCTCAGATGTCTTGCAACCGCTAGGCTCGTTCAAGGACGACCTGCTGATTTTCACCCATCTATGGAACGCCGCGACAAATACTGGCGACGGGCACTACGTCAAGACGGGCGGTTTCCTGACCGGCACGACGATCACCCGCACGACAGGGAGCAACTTATGCAGCGGGGGAGTCTCGATGGACCAGGTTGCGGCGCAGCATCTCGGAAACCTTACGCCGATCCCCTCGCTGGAACTAGGGATTGAGCCGGTAACCACGGGCGTGGACGTGAATGTGGGATTCACCCGACTGTACGGCTCGCACATTTCCTGGAGCACGCCGAACACGCCGGTGGCGAAGGAGATCAACCCGCAATTGGCTTTTGACCGGTTGTTTCGATCCCGGATGGCTGGGCGGAAGAAGGATGCCGCGAGCGACCAAAGCGTGATCGACTTGGTGCGGGAGGATGCGCGGCGGCTCAGCGGGCGGGTTGGGAAGGCCGATCAACAGAAACTCAACGAGTATTTGGATGCGGTTCGGGCGATCGAGAGACGGATCGAATTCGACGCCAAACGCAAAGCCGATGAGTACCTCGCTGATCCGTTGGCCCGGCAAGAGGTCGAGGCTCTGAGGACGCGGATTCATGACTACTACAACGATCCTGGCCGCGCGAGCGAGCGGAACATCGACCACACGGAGCAGGTTCGGCTGATGCTGGATCTGATTGCGGTGGCGTTCTGGACCGATTCGACGCGGATCTCGACGTTTATGTTTGGCAACGCGGTGAGCGGGCGCAATTTTTCGTTCCTGCCAGGGGTCAGCGGGGGACACCACCAGATCTCACACCATGAGAACAAGGCGGAGAACCTGGAGCAGTACAAGCGGATCAACATTTGGCATGTAGAGCAGTATGCCTACCTGCTGCGCAAGCTCAGGAGCTTGAAAGAAGGCGAAGGCAACCTGCTGGACAACTCGATGATCCTGCTGGGCGCGGGGATGCGGGATGGCAACGCGCATGACCCGCACAATCTGCCGATTGTGGTGGCGGGAAAGGCGGGCGGGAAGTGGGCCACCGGACGCCATTTGGTTTACGATTCCAACACCCCGCTATGCGATCTCTACCTGGGCATGCTCGACCGAATGGGTGTGCCCACGGAGAAACTCGGCGACGGCGCGGGCGAGTTGCCCGGGCTCAATGACCCGGGGTTCTCCGGCAACGGTGAGCTGAACACCTAGGGGAGCTTGACGATTCAGGACAGGGCTGCGAAGTTGAGTACGGTCAGGAGCGAGGGAAGGCGTATGAGTGCCGGCCAGGATTGGCCGGCTACGAGATAGGGTTGAGGAGGAGGCGATTTGACTGGGCACTCGACGAACGGGTGCCGTCCCGAGCTACGAAGCGCGGATCGAATTCCGTCAATACCATGGCGGGAAGAGATTTCATGCAAGACGCACGGGGCAGGAATACGGCAGCGGGAAATGTTGACGCAAAGTGAACCCGCCGCGCCTCAGGCTAAGCTCCTGCTATGGGCGAGTCTGTTGTTAGCGGCGTTAGCGATTGGGTATGCGGCTTCGCGGCTGCGCGGCGTTGCGCATCTGACCTCGACGGGCGTTGGACCAGCGCCGCAAGAGACGCATGCCGGGGTTGTAACCGGGCCGTGGGGGACATTAGAGTGCACGCACATAGCCATCGAGAATCCCGATGAATTCATCAGCCTGAACCATTCGCTGACCGAACCGGCGATTTGGTATTTTGAGGGCTACTCCCCACAGCGGCTGACGGAGCTGCTTCGTTCCGCGGATCTCAAGCCGGAAGAGCGCGCAGCGCTGATGGACACCAACCAGTGGAAGAAGGAAGACAACGCCATCTGCCTTTCGCCGTCGAAGGAGCTTATTTTGGGATTATCGGCGCCAGCGCGCCAGCAACTCTACAGCGTGCTGGCGGAGGATCCGCGAAACCACTATCAATTCGCCGCGTACCGTTATCGCAGCGATGGCTTTCAGGAGTGGTTCGACCAGAGCGGCCTGACGCCTGACGTGCTCGCTTCAGTCAAGCGGTTGCTCTACCGCTGGGGCCCATCGATCTGTTTTTCGGACCTTACGGAGTTACTTCCGACGATCTCTTCGGTGGACCAGCAACGCCGGCTGCTCAAGACTCTTTCTCGGGTGTCAACCCTGGTGGCGCGGCTCCACGTGGAGCCCGGAGCCGATGTGGAGGGGCTAGTTCGCTACTGGGGCAAGCAAGGTCACGCGAAGGATATTCGTCCGCTGCTGCAGTCGTTGGAGAATGTGCCTGGTGGAACGGATTTGGACATCGCCCACTTGCTGCCTCCGTTTGCGCGCATGCGGCTGTACACCTACCCGTTCCCGTCGGAGGACCCGCTAGCTCCGCACCGGGATTGTTTTTGGTCGGCGATGAACTTCTTCAATGAGACACCGGACGATCGGTTTTGTGATTTCGAGCACACAAAGGAAGTCATCCGTTCGGATTACTACCCGATCCAGGGGGATCCGAGCTACGGGGACGTGATTTGGCTGATCGCTGCCAATGGGCGGGCGATCCACGCTGCGGTATATCTGGCCGGGGACATCGTTTTCACCAAGAACGGCGTGCATTTTGACCGGCCGTGGGTGCTGATGCATTTCCCCGACATGTTGGCGCTGTTTCCGTCGCGTGAACCACTGCGGACGGTGGCCTACCGGTTGAAGACAAGTTGATTCTGGTTAACGCACGGCAGGGAGGCCCCGGAGGGGCGCGCCGTTACCGGTGAGGTTATCGACGGCCAGGGCGATCTCAGAGGGCTGGCCGACGTTTGCGAAGGAGGGTGCGACGATATTTCTTTGGATGATGTGGCCGGTGTTCTGCTTTCCGGCCAGTCGAATGCCATAGAAGGTTTTCCAGCGGGGATCCAAAGTATTGGCGGCGGTGATTATGTTACCGGAGACGACGAAGCTGGTGGTGTGACCATTGAGCTGAATGCCGAAAGGCTCCCAGGAGGGCTGGACACCGCTGACTTCGATGAGGTTGTTCAAGATCTGAAATCGACTGAACCACGTCCCCGGAGTTGAGTTGCCGATCTGGATGCCGATGCCGCAGTTTTTGAAGTGGTTGTTCTGGATGACGATATCGCTGTTGGTCCAAGAGTCGCAGTTGAAGGCGCATCCGCAACCCAGCGCGAGGTTGTCCTCCAGGATGACGGTGGCCGATCCGGACGTACCGTTGATGGTGGCATTGTAGGCAATGCCGTTAGGGAGATCGACCACGCGGTTATGGCTTATTATCACGCAGGCATTACGTCCGGGTTGAGGAATTGCACCTTCGCTAACTGTGATCGCGCTGCAATAATGCTTGGCATCGCCCGGGGGCCCAACTACGGCGCCGGTGACTTCGCAATTCTGGATGGAGAAGTAAGGGTTGCCGCTCGCGGGGACGCAATACCAGATGGGGAACATTTCCTGGAAGATGGGGTTAGGGCCGCCCATTGATCCGTAGTTGATTGCTTTGACGCGCTCCACCATTCCGCCCATCGCCGAGACTACGAGGGCATGGTCTTTGGTAAACTTGAGGTTGTTCTGATAGTTGCAGTCGAGCGTCAGGTCAGCCACATAGAGGTACTTATTCACATTGCCTGTCGCGCCGCTTCCGGCTCTCAGGACCCACACTTCGCCCGAGCCGTTTGGATCCGGTTTGAGCTGGATGACAGTCTTGTCAATGCCCTCGCCGACGAGTTTCCAATTGGCGGAGAAGTCCAATTTCACGGTGGGAGTGACATAGGTGCCACTCATGAGATGCATGGTGAATCCCTGCGACACATTGGCGGTGGATGGGTTGGCCGGGTCGAAATGTGAGAGTTTGAGCCATAGGACAACGTCGCTAAGCCCGTTGGTATTTTGCTCAGTCAAGGAGGCGTCGAATGGCGAGGCCAAGGTGCCATTTCCGCCGAATGCGAAGGTTCGTTTTACGCGATTGCCGTTTCCCGTGGATGCGTAAGCCTCCCTGGGGGTGGGAACGGAGCCGGGGACAAGGCCGATCCAGACCTCGGCTCCCAGAGGAGCATTGGCGGCGCGAGCCGATGGCACTGGAGCAAGGAGAAGGGCGGCGAGGGCGTAGACGAGCACGCGCATGGATTCGATGGCCCGGCGAGGTCGAGAGGGACGGGAGAGGTTCATGGAGTAAAAAGGAGTTTTCCAGGACTAAAGAGTCAATGGGGGGTGAGATGGTTTTGACTAACGTTTGGCAATCAGGTCGTACTTGGTCAGATCCTCGAGGAGGGTGGTGTTGAACTCCGCGGGTTTTTCAAGCATGAGCCAATGGCCCGCGTCGGTGATCGCGTGGTATTCGACCTTTGGGGAGAGGGAGCGAATGTAGGCCTGATAGTCGGCGGTCCACAGCGGGTTGGTGGTGTTGATTACGATGATGGGGCTCGAGACCTTCGCCAGATCCCAGCGCGGATTGTTGGTGGAAAACATGCCTTGCATCGCGCCGAGCATTACGTATTGGGGTGTCTTGAGGATCTCAGCGAGAACGCTGTCACGGAGCTTTTCGGTGCCGGCTATGGGGAACATCGATTGGATGAATTTGGTCGTCTGCTCGCGGTAGTCAGCGCCGCGAAACTGTCCCAGGAATTGGTCCGCCTGTTCAGGGGTAAACTGGGGTCGGCGCATGAGGCCATCGACGGCTACGAGCGCGGTCACTTTCTCAGGGGCGGTTTTGGCGACCGAACAAATGACGGCGACGCCCATGCTGTGGCCGATCAGGGTTGCCTTCTCGACTTTGGCATCGCGCATGACGGCAAGAACGGCTCGAGCAAAGAAATCCATGGTGTAGTCGACGCGGGGTTTGTCGCTATCGCCGTGGCCTGGCAGGTCGACCAGGACCAAGCGCGCCCGATCGGCCAGGGCAGCAGCCTGGAGGCGCCAGAACTCGGAACGGCCCGCCCAGCAGTGGACGAACACCAGCACGGGTTTGTCTTTGCCAATGGTGTAATAGCGGACCCGGTTGGTCCCGAAGGACGCGAAGTGCGATTCAGTTCCCGCAGGCCAACCTTCAGGTAAAGCTGCTTGGGCGCACGCGAAGGATCCAGCCAGCACCGTCAAGATGGAGACCAAGAGGGAGAACCACGGAGGGGAAAGGCGGGAGGAAAAAGGCATAGAGCGAATAGGTTGGGCGAGTTTAAGGAACGGTCCTAACGGGGGTGGCGGCCGACAGCGTTCGGGCGAGTGTTCAGCCGGTTCGAGCTCGGGGAATCAGTCCCTGAAGGGGAGCCACGTTGGGCCGGATCATGCACAGCCCGAAGGTACCATGCAGGATGCGGCCAATCAACTCGATGGCTTTGGGCTTCGAATGCAGCGCGCCGGATGATCCGACTGCGAACAACACAGAGACCGGGTTGGTGAGCAATGGGGCGGCGACGCGGGGAATTCCCAGTGGCCCGGCATCTAGCCCTTGGATCAAGATGGTTATGGGGAGGGCGTGGCAGTGGGGATGGGGGATGGGTTGGAGAGGATAATTCAGCTTTTGGAGAGGGTAATTCAGGATTTGGCGGAGGGAGAAAGAAAGGCTGAAGTATAAGGGCAAAAGGCTGAAGGACCAGGTGGAGTTGAGATTGGAGACTTGAAATCTGGACGGGGCGGTTGGTGGGTGGCGACCCACGGTAGAAGCAGGAACAGAACACTTTACAGAAGCAAACGAAGGCAACGAAGGCTGGCTCCAGGAGGAGAGGAAGCGGATTTGAGGTTTCAAATTTGCGCTTTGAGATAAGACCAGTGCCGTGGCGCGAATCCATGGGAAGCGGGGGACGCACGGCGGCGCAGATCCTTGACGGCCTGGTGCAGGACCATGGTTGGACTCGGTCGCTCTTCATGGTCGGCAAGATAGCGCGAGGCTGGCCTCTTGTCAATTGTATTTATAATTTAGTTATTGATGGCCTGCCTGCCCTACTGGTCGTGGTGGTCACAACAAGGGAGAACGCAACTCATTCGTATTCCTAAATTGTACACATGACATCATAAACATAATTGACAGTGTCGCAGTTGGGCGTAACACTCTGCTTACTGAGATCGCCACCGGATTAGGACGGTTTGACAGCACTCAAGAGGCCTGGGTATGAGTCTTACTCCGCACTCGTCGCCAATAGGATCGCTCCTTCGATTCTCCGCAACTCTCCTGCTTGCGGTCATAATCGGTGATTCCCCTGAGCCCCGCGCCGGTGAATTCATCAATCTGACGTTCGACGATGCGCACGTAACGCCGGAGGACATCGCTAGTGGCGGAAATACGACCGGCACCATGGATCGGCTCTTACCGGGGTGGCAACTCTTCACCAGTGACACCCAGCCATACACGGGCTTGATTCAGTGGGGACAGCCCCATGAGGGGATGCCATTCGCTCTCTTTCCCAGCCCGTACACCCCGACCGGTTATGCGCTGTGGATTGACACACGGTTGTTACCTTCCGTTTTCTCAGATCCGGGTTACAACATCATCCACCTTCGCCAGACTGCAACGATCCCGATTTGGGCCACCGGTTTTCAGACCTACGGCGGGTTGAACCTTACCATCAATGGTCAGCCACCGGACATCTCTTTGGGCGATGATTTCCTCCGGCCCTGGGCTGGGAAGCAAGTGACTTTGGACTTTAGCAACGTGGATTGGACAACCGGGGCAATAATTCCCGTCACGGTAGCGAACGGCCCCTTTGACATCTTGAACTTCTACCCAGTTCCGAT
>Ga0265314_10002993_pt1 | contig 16724 bp, 16 predicted proteins | sample 4126metaG_FD_203106 | JGI IMG/M metagenome (GOLD analysis project Ga0265314, IMG submission 203106) | Rhizosphere microbial communities from Carex aquatilis grown in University of Washington, Seatle, WA, United States - 4-1-26 metaG | ecosystem: Host-associated > Plants > Roots > Rhizosphere >... | reverse complement strand
GACGCGCGCCCACGTAAGGGGAAATCACCAGTTCGCGGGTACCGGAAGCGCGACCTATACGACCCAACTCGGACGCCGAGTGAGTGCTTCGATTCCCGCCAAGACAGTCTCGACAGCGACTATCGCCGCGCCGGGATTGTCGTAGGCGATGTGAGCGTGCCATGACTCCAGATGTCGCAAGGCCCTGGGGTTCCTGCAAACTGTCATTTTGGGAATTCACTTCTTGCGTAAACGGGTAATGCGGCGGTTTACTTCTGCCGATGGCACGAATTTTCCGGCATTGACCTCGCGGAGGCCTTGCCGGATATGGTCCAGGTGCCACTGATGGACGTCAATCAAACTTTCATCAAGAGCCTTGCGGGTTCGCAGTTCCACGCGGACCGTCATGATTTCGCGCGCCATGGATACAGAGTAACAAGCTGTATTATGACTACGGATGAATCGGCTCCGGCACGGCGGCGCCGTCGGCGCGCGGGTCGGAGGCGGCGTAGTTGGTTCCGGTTTTGGAGTTGTGCAGGATCGCTTGGCCACGGCCCATCTCTTGCGTGTATTCGCGGCGGATAGCGATTTGATGCCCGCGCTCGGAGAGCTGCTGCAGCGTGCTCGCCGGAACGCGCACTTCGATCGACAGATCGCAACCGGTGGAGTTACGCTTCGTGAAGCGAGGAGCTTCTAGCGCGCCTTGCAGGTTCATGTTGTAGTCGACCAGGTTCGACACGAACTGCGCGTGGGCCAGCGGCTGATTGAAGCCACCCATGATGCCGAAGCCGATGTGCTGGTCGCCGCGCTCCATGAAGGCCGGGATGATGGTGTGGAAGGGGCGCTTGCCGCCTACCAGCACGTTGGGATGTTTGGGTTCGAGAGTGAACCCCCCGCCGCGGTTTTGCAGGATGAATCCCATGCCCTCGACGGTCACTCCGGAACCGAATTCCGAATAGACGCTCTGAATCCAACTCGTCATGTTGCCGTCTTTGTCGACGATGGTGAGATACGTCGTGTCGCTCCCCACGGGCTGTCCGGCGGGTACTTCGCAGTTGGCATGTTTCGGATCGATCAAGGCGGCGCGTTTGCGGGCGTACTCCTTGGAGAGCAACTGCGCCACCGGCACGTCGTAGGTGTGCGGGTCCGCATCATAGCGGCGCACGTCGGCGTAGGCCAGCTTCATGGCTTCGATGCGTTTGTGTATTTCGATGGGGCTGAACGCGCCGAGCGGCGTGGGTGGAGCGGTCTCCATGATGTTCAGCATTTCGAGCGCGGCCATGCCTTGGCCGTTGGGCGGCAATTCGTAGATGCGCCAGCCGCGGTAGTCAATGGAGATGGGCTGCACCCATTCGGCGGAATAGGCGGCTAGGTCTTCGGCGGTCATGGTGCCGCCGAGGTCATGCGATGTTCTCAGAATCGCGGCGGCGATTTCACCCTTGTAGAGCGCCTCGGGGCCTTTCTCTGCCACCAAGCGCAGGGCGCGCGCCATTCCGGGATTGCGGAATACGTCGCCTTCGAGCGGCGGCTTGCCACCGGGCAGGAACACCCGCACTGACTCGGGATTGGCTTTTATGCGCGGCTGATTGGCGGGATCAGCCCAGGATTCCTGGATGGCCTCGGAAACCGGGAAACCGCTTTCGGCGTATGCAATGGCGGATTGGAACAGATCTTTCCACGGCAGCTTGCCGTAGCGCTGATGCATTTTCCACCAGCCATCGACGGCGCCCGGGACCGTAAAGCTGTGAATGCCTTGTTGGGGCATGGATTTGATGCCCTGCTTTGCCAGGAATTCCGGCGACAGGGCGCGCGGCGCGGGGCCGGACGAGTTCAAACCTTGCAGCTTGCCGGTCTTCGAATCCCAATAGAGCGCGAAGAGGTCTCCACCCAGGCCGTTCTTCATCGGTTCGACCACGGCGAGCACGGCGTTGGCCGCGATGGCGGCATCGACTGCCGTTCCCCCGCGCGCCAGAATCTGCACCGCTGCCTGCGAGGCCAGTGTCTGGCTGGTAGCGGCGATCCCTTGCTGCGTAATCACTTGCGAGCGGCCGTAGTTGCGCCCTTGGGCGGCGAGCGGCGCCTGCGGGGTCAACAGAATTACGACCACCCAGCCGATGTTTCTCATGCGGGGTAGTTTATCACCTGTATAGAAAAGTTGTATGGAAATGGCTATTGTTAGAGCGTGCGTCATGCGAACGATGCGCTACAATGAAAGCAGTATCCTCGGCGATTCCCGACGGCCCTGTTGTCCGCAACACTAAGGAGAAACATTGCATGGCCATCACTCGGACAGCTCCCTCTAAGCCCGCGGAGCCAAAGGCTCAGCGCACTCCCCGGCGGGCCGCTCCTAGGGTGCCGGCTGCGGCGCCCGTACCCGCCTTTGATGCTGTTGCGCATCAAAAGGAGATCGCGCAGGTGGCTTATCGCATCTGGCTAGAGCGCGCGGACCGGCCGGGATCTCCCGAAGAAGACTGGCTAAAAGCCGAAGCGGAAGTGCGCGCCAAGTACAGCCGCTAGGGCGTTCCCCGAGGCCTAAAGATTCACGCCCGCTGGTACGATATACAAAAGACGTGCCATGAGTACGGCAACCCTCCAGCCCGCAGCCGGTGTTTCGCTCGCGGGACCTCGGCAGACCCGGTGGATTATTTCCCAACGCCAGGATCTGATCTGGTTTATCGGCTCTGCGCTCATCAGCTATTTGGCCTTGGGCGCCATGACGCTGGGTGTCGCCGTCGCCCTGATTCAGTTTATCTGGTTTTTTGGCATAGACGGTCCGCACGTTCAATCCACCATCACACGCACTTATTTCGATAAGGAAGAACGCGCGCGTCTGGGTTGGTTCCTGTGGATTCCCGTGCCGCTGCTGCTGGCAGGACCGTTGGCTGTGTGGGCGGGACTCGGCTCGCTGTTTTTCTTGTTCGCGGTCTGCTGGCAGCAGTTCCACATTGTGAAACAGCATTTCGGATTCATGATGCTATACAAGGGCAAGAACAAAGACCGCACGGACTTTTTGCTGGACCGCTGGCTGCTGCTGAGTTCGCTTCTGATTCCGCTCGGCATGTTTGTTCTGCGCACACGGCCCGTGATCATCCAGACGGTTCCGCTGGCGGCGTGGCTGCCGACCGTGGCCATCAGCCTGTACGTGATTCTGGCGGCGGGCTGGCTGCTGCGGCAAGTGCAGAAGCTGCGCGCGGGTTTGCCGATGAACTGGCCCAAGCTGGCGTTGTTGGGCATGACCATTCCGCTGCAGTGGATCGCACTCTTGTACGGATCGCACTATGGCCCCAATGGGATCGTGCGCGCGGGCATCGCGCTGGGGCTGTTCCACAGCTTTCAATATCACCGCTTAATGTGGTTCCATAATCGCAATCGCTACACCGAGCCCGGAGCTGTCGCGCGCCATGGACTGGCCGCGCATCTGGTGGACAACTTTGGCGTCTATATCGTGATCGCCATCATGTTGAATCTGGTGCTCAACTTCATTCCCTCGGCTATGCTGCCGTACGACACAGCGCAAGCTGCGGTGTGGGGCGTCGCCTTCACGCACTATTGCATGGATGCACGCATTTGGCACGTTCGCTCCGATAAGGGCCTCGCCGCCGCGCTGCGGATGTCGTAGGGCGCTCTCCAGCGATAGCAGACGATGCGGGCCGTTCTTTTCGACATGGACGGGGTGTTGTATAACTCCGAGGAGTTGATCCCGGGAGCGGCCGAAACGTTAGCGTGGCTGCGCGAGCGGCAAGTTCCTTATCTATTCGTCACCAACACCACCTCGCGCGGACGCGGCGCGCTGACCGAAAAACTAGCGCGCTTGGGCATTCCGGCGAGTCCCAACGAAATCATGACGCCGTGCGAGGCTGCGGCAGATTGGCTGCGCTCTCAAGATGCGGGGAGCGTGGCGCTGTTCCTGCGCCCAGCGGCGCGGGTGGCGTTCGAGGGGCTCGATTGCTTGCCGGATGACGCGGAGAGCGGCGCGCGCTATGTGGTCATCGGCGACTTGGGAAACGCTTGGGATTTTCAGACGCTCAACCGGGCCTTTCGTCTACTGTATGCAAATCCGGACTCCACCTTAATCGCGCTCGGGATGACGCGCTACTGGAAAGCGCCGGACGGAATTTCAATGGACGTGGCTCCGTTCGTGGCTGCACTTGAAAACGCCAGTGCACGCGAAGCTTTGGTATTCGGCAAACCCGCGGCGGGTTTCTTTCAGGCGGCAGCTGAACGGATAGGAGTTCCATGCGGCGAGATCCTGATGCTGGGCGACGACATCGAGAGCGACATCGCCGGGGCGCAATCGGCCGGCATGCAAGCTGCGCTAGTGAGAACTGGTAAGTTTCGCGGACTGGACCTGGAAGGGGCGGTCAAGCCAGATGTCGTCCTCGATTCAGTAGCGGACTTACCGGATTGGTGGGAGCGCCACTAGAGTGTCCATGGCAGCGGAATGGCGTCGATAGGGCGCGTACAAAACCCGGAACGCAGCCACGGTCAAGATCGCGCCGATGCCCATTGAAATCGCCAGCGAGTTTCCAATGGCTTTCTCGGAGTGAAAGAAATAATCGTTTAACAAGGCCGGGAGCAGCGGCCCCAGGGTCAGTCCTCCGAGATTGAAGACTAACAAGAACAAAGCTGAGACTTGGCCGCGAACTTGGTTGGGCAGAATCCACTGCAAGGCAGCGTAGGCGACGCCCATAGGCAGTCCCAGGCAGAAGAAACCGGGCGCGAACAGAGCGAGAGTCAAGTAAGGGTTTGCGACTGAGAGGGCGATCGGGAAGAGCAGCAGCACGCCGATACCGCTGATCACGCCGACGCGCAACGGTGCTTCGAGGACGCCGTCTTTCTTCCAGCGATCCGCGAGCGCGCCCCCGGCATACATACCCAGGCAACCGCATGTGAGGGTGATAAGACCCAGGCCGCGTCCCGTCTGGCCGGCGCTCCAATGGTGGATGCGCTGGAAGAACGCCGGGGCCCAAGCAGTGAGTGCATATGTGCACATGGATTGGAAAATCATCGCCAGCGAAATTCCGGCGATGGATTGCCAGCGCACGCGGATTTGTTCGGCAACTTGAGACAGCGACAGGCGCGCGGCGCTGCCGTCGCTCGAACGGAGAACATTCTTGCGGAGCGGTTCACGGATGGAATAAACCCACAACGCCACCAGAAGTCCAGGGATGCCGACGATCAAGAAAGTGAGGCGCCAAGAAGCCATAAGTCCCAGTACGGGCAGCGTTACCGCGGGCATACGAACGGTGAAATCGACGACGGCACCGCCGACGATCAACGCCAGGCCGGAGCCGATAAAGATTCCCATCGAATAGACGCTGAGGGCGCGGCCTAGCCGTTCTTTGGGAAAGGAATCCGTGATCATGGAAAATGCACCAGGGGCGAGTGTGGCTTCACCGACGCCTACGCCCATTCGGGCTAGGAATAGAGTCGCGAAACTCTGTGCACCGCTGCAGAGCGCGGTCATCAAGCTCCAGAACAGCACGCCGATGGTGATCAGGTTACGGCGGTTGCGGGTGTCGGCCAAGCGGCCGAGCGGCAGACCGAGGAAGGTGTAGAACAGGCCAAAGGCTAAGCCTTGCAGCAGACCGATGCGAGTATCGCTAATCGCCAAATCGCGCTTGATGGAACCGACTAGTAGGCTGAGGATCTGGCGGTCGATGAACGACAGCGTGTAACACACCATCAGTACGAAAACGACGTAGCGTGCGTAACCAACGCTCGGTTCGGATGCGGGCAGCGAAGCGGTTTTGGCGGTAGCGGCAGTTGACACCGGTAGCGTCCTCCTGTCTCAGAGCACGCTATATTCAATCACATTCGGCGGCCGAGCGCGCGCCTGCGAAATTTCAGGCTCCGGCGGCGCCGTTGAAGCTCGCGAGAGCGGCGGGCTCGTTGGGGAACGAAGTGAGAACAGTGTCCAGCTTGGTGATGCGCAGCAAATCCATGATGCGCGCCGGAATGTTCATCAGCTTCAGTTGGCCGCCGGCTTTATTGGTGGCAGAAAAGGCGCTGGCAAGTTCCCCCAGCCCCGAACTGTCCATGAAGCTGACGTCGGCCAGGTTGAGGAGAATCTTGGTCGATCCGGCCTCGCGCAGTTTCGCGATGGCCTCGCGCATAGTGGCCGACCCGTCGTTCAAAACAATGCGGCCTGTTAGATCTAGGATGGCGATATCGCCCGCGTACCGCACCGATGCTTCAAAACTCACCCTTGCCTCCTGAGAATTCCGGGTACACACGGGGATCGCCCGGGGATTGAGGTTAGTATAGCGAACCGGTGGCTGGGCATTTGGGACATGTCGCATTTGGGACAATAGGTACTTGCTCAAACAAATTACAGTCCACGGCGCGCGGCAGCATAACCTCAAGAACATCGACGTCGCGATTCCGCGCAACACGCTGACGGTGATTACCGGGCTGAGCGGGTCAGGCAAATCGTCGCTGGCGTTCGATACGATTTACGCGGAAGGGCAGCGGCGCTACGTCGAAACGCTCTCGCCGTACGCGCGGCAGTTCCTGGATCAAATGGAGCGTCCCGAGGTGGATTCGATCGACGGGCTGAGTCCAGCGATTTCGATTGAACAGAAGACCACCAGCCGCAGTCCGCGGTCGACAGTCGGGACCATCACAGAGATTTACGATTACCTGCGCGTGCTGTATGCGGCGATTGGCGTCCCCCATTGCCCCACCTGCGGCCTGGAGATTTCGCGGCAGTCGTCGCAGCAAATTTTGCAACAGGTGATGCTATTAGGACCGCAGGAGCGCGTGATGATACTGGCGCCGATCGTGCGCGGGCGCAAGGGCGAGTATCGCAAGGAGCTCGAAAAGCTGGCGCGCCAGGGATTCGTCCGGGCGCGCGTCGACGGCGTGCTGCGGCCCCTGGATGAGGAGATCACGCTCGACAAGCGCAAGAATCACACCATCGAAGTGGTGGTGGACCGGCTGTTGATCAAGCCGGAAGTGGAGAAGCGCCTGGAGGCTTCGATCGAAACTGCGACCAAACTGGCCGGAGGGCTGGTGCTGGTGGTGCAGGTGGATGGGCCGGAGCGCCTGTACTCGCAGAAGCTGGCGTGTCCGGAATGTGGTTCGAGCGTGCCCCAGTTGGAGCCCCGGTCGTTTTCGTTCAATAGCCCGTTTGGTGCTTGCGAGACTTGTACGGGGCTGGGGAGCCGTTGGAATTGGGATCCCTCGAAGGTGATCGTCGACCCGTCGAAGCCGCTATTGGACGGGGCGCTGGGGATCGGCGGCAGTTCGACGTACGTGAACGGCGATTTGAAATTGTTGGCAGGGCGTCTCAAGATTCCGATTCAGAAGCCGTTTGAGAAGCTGTCGAAGAAGGCCCAAGAAGCGTTGAGCGACGGGCTGATTGCCGCGCTGGATCAGTATTACGAGCAGGAAGACGTGTCGGAAAACACGCGCGAATGGCTGTTGCAGTATCAATCCGCGTCAGTGTGTCCGGATTGCAAAGGGAAGCGTTTGAAGCCGTCGAGCTTGGCCGTGAAAGTGAAAGGCGTGGGGATCGCGGAGCTGACAGGGCTGTCGGTGACGCGTGCGCTCGAGACGGTGAAGAATTGGAAGCTGCAAGGCCGCGAGTCGCAGATCGGCAAGCGTCCGGTGGACGAGGTGCGCAACCGCCTGGAGTTTCTGGTGGGCGTGGGGCTGGGCTACTTGAGCCTGGAGCGCTCGGCCGCGACTCTTTCGGGTGGGGAAGCGCAGCGCATTCGCCTGGCGACGCAGATTGGCTCGAAGCTGCGCGGGGTTTTGTATGTGCTTGACGAGCCGTCGATCGGGCTGCACTCGCGTGACAACGACCGGCTTCTCGATTCCCTGCAAAGCCTGCGGGATCTGGGTAACACAGTGCTCGTTGTCGAGCACGACGCCGAAACCATCGAGCGCGCCGACTACGTCATCGATCTGGGTCCGGGAGCGGGCAGGCTGGGCGGGCAGTTAGTGGCGCAGGGGACGCCGAAAGAGATCGAGCAAAATAGCGAATCGCTCACCGGACAGTATCTGGCGGGCACGCGGGTGATTGCACTTCCCACCGAAAGGAACCTGCCCGGGAAGCGGCGCATTGTGATCCATGGGGCGTCGGAACACAATCTAAAAAAGATCGACGTGGAGTTTCCGCTGGGATTGTTCGTTGCGGTGACGGGCGTTTCGGGCAGTGGGAAATCGACGCTGGTGAACGACATTCTGTATCGCGCGGCGGCCAAGGAAGTATACGGTTCGCGCGCGGAGCCGGGCGCGCATACCTCGATCAAGGGTTTGGATCTGCTCGACAAGGTCATTGAGATCGATCAGGCGCCCATCGGGCGTTCGCCGCGTTCTAATCCGGCCACGTACACGCAAGTCTTTACGCACATTCGCGATTTATATTCCAAGCTGCCCGAGTCGCGCGCTCGCGGCTACAAGCCGGGGCGTTTCAGTTTCAACGTCAAGGGTGGGCGCTGCGAGGCGTGCCAAGGCGACGGGCAGAAGCGCATCGAGATGAATTTTTTGCCCGACGTGTACGTCACCTGCGACGTGTGCCGGGGGCGGCGATACAATCATGAAACTTTGCAGGTAAAATACAAAGACCAATCCATTGCTGATTTACTAGAAATGCCGGTGGAGGACGCGCTCTCACTGCTGGAGAACATCCCGCAGATTCGGGCCAAGCTGGAGACGCTGGTGGAAGTGGGATTGGGGTATTTGCATCTGGGGCAATCGTCGACCACGCTTTCGGGCGGGGAAGCGCAGCGCATTAAGCTAGCGCGTGAGTTGAGCCGGCGGCAGACCGGCAAGACGCTCTATATTTTGGACGAGCCGACCACCGGGCTGCATTTTGAAGACGTCCGGAAATTGCTCGACGTGCTGCACAGCTTGGTTAAGTTGGGAAATACGGTAGTAGTGATCGAGCATCATCTCGACGTGATTAAAACGGCCGATTGGGTCATAGACTTGGGGCCTGAGGGCGGGGAACGCGGTGGCTATGTCGTCGCCTGCGGGCCGCCGGAGGAAATTTTGCGAGTGAGTAAGAGCCACACGGGGCAAGCGCTGAAGAAAGCGCTGCGCGGCGGAAAAGCCGCATGAGTAAATACGCGGAACAGCCGCTATCGTTCGCGGGACTGAAGACCGTGCCCATCGACGCGCGCGGCGGCAAAGTACAGATCGAGCACTTCGCGCGGCCTTATAAAAAAGGCGATGGCGTTAGCGGACTGTTGGATTCGCTGCCGAAACTCCTCGCGGCCGATGCCTTCCGTGGCGTTGTCGAGGCGCTGCGTCGAGCCAAGGCGCAAAAGCGAGCGATCCTGTGGGGCATGGGCGGGCACGTGGTGAAATGCGGTCTAGCGGATGTCTTGTTAGATCTGATGCGCCGCGAATGGATCACCGGCTTCGTGATGAACGGCGCGGCGTCGATCCACGATTTCGAGATCGCCATCGCCGGACAAACCAGCGAAGATGTCGAAGCGGTTTTGCCGGACGGGCGTTTCGGCGCGGCCGAGGAAACCGGTCGGGAAATGAACACGTCGATCACCGAGGGCGCGCGCGACGGACTGGGCATGGGCGAAGCGCTCGGGCGGCGTCTGGAAAAACTCGCGAAGCCGGAGTTCGCTCCGCACAGCATCGTGGCGTCGGCTTACAAGGCGAATATCCCGCTGACGGTACATGTGGCGGTGGGCACTGATACTCCACATACTCATCCCGCCGCGGACGGCCCGTCGATCGGAGCCGTCACGCATCACGATTTCCGCCTGCTGTGTTCGCTGGTGCGCGGGCTGAACGATGGCGGCGTGTATTTGAACCTGGGCTCGGCGGTAGTGCTGCCCGAAGTTTTTCTGAAAGCAGTATCGGTGGTGCGCAACCTGGGCTATCCGCTGGCGAATTTCACCACGGTAAACTTCGATTTCTTACAGCATTACCGTCCGAAATTGAACGTCGTCGAGAGGCCGCATGCGAAGTCCGGCGGGCGCGGATTTGCGGTGACGGGGCATCACGAGCTGATGATTCCGCTGCTGGCCGCGGCGCTGATCGAGGGTGAAGCCTGATCACCGCCATGCCACAACGCGGCGCGCCGGCCTGGGGCTACCACGATCTGGTGCTGTTTTTGAGCGCGGTGCTGCCGTCGCTCGCGTTGTCGGCGGCGCTGCTGCGAGTCAGCCTGCTGGTGGCGCCAAAGTTACTCTCAAGCGACGCCGCGCGCACCCTGCTGTTTCAATCCTTCATGTATGTGTTCCTGGTGGGGTCCCTGTATTTGGTGATCGTATGGCGCTATGGAAGTCCTTTTTGGAGCGCACTCGGTTGGACCTTCGAGATCCCCTACGGATGGCTGCTCATGGTCTCGGGACCGGTGCTGACCATCCTGCTCTCGGTGCTGGGCGTGCTGCTGCGTGCGCCTTCGGACAGTTCGCAAATCGAAGTGTTGATCAAGAGCCGGGCATCGCTCGCCGCGGTGATGCTGTTCGGCGTGGTGTTGGCGCCGATTTTTGAGGAAATGCTATTCCGCGGCTTTTTGCTGCCGCTGCTGGCGCGGTCGGTGGGGCCATGGCTGGGAATTTTTCTGACGGCGCTATTGTTCGGCCTGTTGCATGGCGCGCAGAATCATTGGGCCTGGCAGCCGATTGTACTGATCAGCGTGGCGGGAATCGTGTTTGGCTACATTCGCTATAAAACGAAATCAACCACGTCTGCGTTCGTGATGCACTCGGCCTATAATGCCACTGGATTTCTGGGTTACGCCCTCACGCATTGGCAACTGTTGAATTAGAGTCCGCGATAGTTGACGAGCTCGACCCCGGCTTCAGCCAACGCCGCGCGAACTTCAGGCGAGGTCAGCGCGCTCAATTCCTGCTCCCGACTCTCCTTCAGACGCGTCCGCGCGCCACGTAGTTCGTCGCCCAAAACGCCGGGATGGCACATGAATTCCGTCGAACCTTCCGGCAATGCGCGGATCAGGCGGACCAGGTCCGGCGCGGCATAGCGGCCGGTGATCTGGAATCCAGCGAAGTGGTCCGTCGAGCGGCAGCCGTGCCGGGCTAACACGCGCGCGAAGTGGCTGCGCACGACACCTAGGCTCTTGCTGGTGGCCCGCTTGGCCCATGTCACGCCCGGTCCCGCCGCTGTGAGCGGAAGATCGAACGGCCGCCGCACCCAGGGAATCTTGTACTCTTCGGAAAGCTGCGCCACCGCCGCCAGCACCGGTGGCAGCAGATGCGTGTGCTTGTGGGTGTCCAGGTGCGTGGGTTCTAGCCCGGCGTCGAGGATGCGCCGCACCTGCGCTTGCAGCTCATCGTAGACGCGAATGCGGCCAAGGGCAACGGCACGCGTGAGCTGCGCGACAGTCGCGGGAAAGGGCGGTTCGCCCACCAGAACCAGATGGACGCCGATATCGAGTGTGGGATTCTCGCGCGCCAAGCGGACTGCATCGTCAAATGCCGCGCCGCTAGCCATCAGGGTGGTTGCGGTGAGGATGCCCTGGCGGTGCGCTTCGACAATCCCCTGATTCACGTCGCGCGTGAAGCCGAAGTCGTCGGCGTTAACCACCAGCTTGCGCACGTCAGAACAGGCCGAGCTTGATGCGCAAAAACTTTTTGGGATTGGCGCGGAAATCCTTCATCAGGCCGTTGATCTCTCGCGTGGTGCTGTCCAGGTTCTGATACAGCGACGGATTCACCAGCAGTTGTCCGAGCGTGCCTTGGCCATTGTTGATCTTATCGAGCAGCGTATCCAGGCGGCCGATGGTGGCTTGCAATTGGTTATGCAGGTCGTCGCTGCTGAGCAGTTTGCCGGCGGTGCCCTTGCCCTGGCTGAGTCCAGCCAACAGGCCCCGCAAATCGCCAATGGTGGCTCGCGTGTCGTCGTAGAGGGCTGGATCCTTCATCAGCTTGCCAATGGTGCCGTCGCCTTTTTGGATGGTATCCGCCAGGCCGTTCACGCGGGCCAGCGTGCCGCGCAGGTCAGTGTAGAGGCTGTCGTCATGCATCAGCTTGCCCAGCGTGCCTTCCTGCGAATCCAGGCTGGCTACAATGCGGTTGGCTTCGTCCACAATACCGACTACTTTCCTATAGAGTTCGTCGTCCGAGAGCAATTTGCCGATAGTGCCCTTGCCCTCCTGCAACTGGTCGAGGATAGTATCGAGCTTCTTGAAAATTCCATTCAGTGATGCGAGGGTGCTATAGCCTTGTTGCACCACGTCGTCGAATTCGCGCGTGTCCAGGCTCTTGATTTCGACGCCCGCCATAATCGTGGCTTGCGCTTTGCCCTTCTTGATGTTGATGTACTTGGTGCCCAGCAAATTTTCGGCCGCGATAGCGGCTTGCGAGTCGACCGGAATCGAAGTCAGAAAACGATTCTCAATCTGCAGAGTCACGCGCACGATGCGGTTGGATTCGCTCGATCCAGAAAGGCCAATGGTCCCCACCCGCCCCACGGTAATTCCGTTGAGCCGCACAGGAGCACCGGTCGCAATGGCCGCCGAATCATCCAAAAACGTATAGACGTCGGTGCGCGAGATGAACAGTCCATTAGAGCTGGTCATCAGGAAAATCAAAAACGCCAGGAGTGCCAGCGCGCAGATGGCCAGCAGGCCGACTTTCAACTGCGCCCAACGCTTTTTGTTTTGTAGCGCCATAGATTCCTAGGAACTCCCGGGGCGCGCGAATTTCTGCACGTACGAATCGGTGCTGGCGCGCAACTCCGCCTCCGAACCTTCGAAGTAGAGGCGGCCTTCCTGCATGACGAAGAAGCGAGTCGTCAACTGGCTGGCCTCCCACCGCTCGATATTCCCACTGTCAGGATTGTAGCGAAAATTGGCCATCAAGTGCCCATCCTGATAGCGGTGGGTGACCATAATCGTCGCCGCGTTGCGCATATCACGCCCCTTGATGATCAGATTAATGATGGTGTTGGCGGTGATCGGGTCGAGCCCGGCCGTCGGTGAATCGTAGAGCACCAGTTGCGGATCGGTTACCACCGCCCGGGCAATCCCAACACGGCGCCGCATGCCGCCCGATAGCTCGCTGGGAAATTTGTCGAGCGTGTGCTCCAGTTCGACGAAGCTGAGCGATTCCCGGACGCGCTGATCCACTTCTTGGGGCGAGGGGGCTTGCCCAGCGTGCTGATTGAGCAGCGGGTAGGCGACGTTCTCCGCAACGGTGAGCGAATCAAACAGGCCGCCCTCCTGGAACAGAATGCCCACCTTGCTACGCACATCGTACAACTGGCTTTCCTTACGGCCGGTGACTTCTTCGCCAAATAACGAGATGTGGCCCGAGTCCGGCGCCACCAGGCCGACGGCGGTCTTGAGCAGCATGGTTTTGCCGCTGCCGGCGGCGCCCAGAACCACGCGCGTTTCGCCGGCTTGCATGATGAACGAAAGATGCACCAGCGCGGGCGTCTCTCCGAACGAGAGATTGACGTCGGCGTAGCGCAATACCGGCGGCTGCGCCGTGGGCGGGGCTAGCGATTGCGCTGGGTTGGGCAGAACCGGGGTCATATTAAGAGGACAGATTCACAAACAGCGGGTCCAGCATGGACGTGATGATGAAGATCCACACTGAGGCCACGACTACCGCTTTGGTGGTGGAGCGCCCAACGCCCTGCGTGCCGCCCGAGGTGTTCATGCCGTAGTAGCATCCTACCAGCGCAATGACGATGGCAAACAGAAACGGCTTCACCAGGCCCTGCGTAATGTCGTTGTATTCGAGGATGCGCCACGCCGTGCTCCAGTACTGATCGGTGGTAATGTCCAGCATGGAGTAGGCGATGAAGTATCCGCCTACCAGGCCCAGGAAGTCCGCGATGATGGTGAGCAGCGGCAGCACCACCGCCATGGCGATCAGCCGGGGTGTTACGAGTTTCTGAATGGGGTCAGTCCCCAGGGCGCGCATGGCGTCGATTTGTTCAGTCACCCGCATGGAGCCCAGTTCGCTGGCGATGCCGCTGGCATTGCGCCCGGCTACCAGAAGCGAGGCGAGCACCGGTCCCAGTTCGCGCACCAAGGTGATCGAAACGATCTGCCCGATTTGCCCCTGCGCGCCGTAGGTGGCGAGCGCGCGCGACATCTGCAGCGCCATCACCACTCCGCTGAAAAAGCCAATCAGGCTGACGATGAAAAGTGAGCCTACACCGATGGTATCCATCTGCAGGAGAATGTCATCGGCGTAATGCGGCGAGCGGAAAATATTGCGGAACGCGCGCCCGCTTAAGAACATAAACTCCTGAAATGTCTCGACGGGCCTCTTCAGAAAGTCGAACAATCAGGATCTCCCGGCGCGCTGGATGCTGGCATGTTGATGTTAATATGAAAGCGCAAAATGAAGGGCCTCACGGACATCCCCGGAATCAAGTTGGGCCATGCATCTGATTATGACGGATTGACGGGGTGTACGGTGGTGCTGTGCGAGCAGGGGGCCGTGGCGGGGGGCGACATCCGCGGTTCGGCGACGGGCGTCGACGAGTGGGACGTGCTCAGCCCCATGCACGTGACCGAGAAAATCCACGGCGTGGTATTTTCCGGCGGTAGCGCGTTTGGCCTCGAATCCGCCAGCGGCGTGCGCCGGTTTCTGGAGCACAAAGGCGTCGGTTTCAAGACCGGCGGAGGACTGGTGCCCATCGTGGTTGGCGCGATTCTCTACGATCTGGGCTTCGCGAAAAAAGGAGTGCGTCCCACGCGTGAAATGGCGGAAGCGGCGGCCGCCGCGGCTTCCGATAAGGCTGTCGTCGAGGGGGCGGTGGGCGCGGGAACGGGAGCGACCGTCGGCAAGATCCTAGGCATCAAGCAGGCTATGAAGTCCGGCGTAGGGTCGTGGACCGTGCCGCTTGAGGGCCCCAACACCAATGTCACGGTGTCGGCACTGGCCGTGGTCAATGCGTTCGGCGACGTACGCGATCCGGCGAGCGCCAAGATTATCGCGGGCGCACGCAAGGCGGCTGGCTCCATGGAATTCGCCGACAGCGCACGGCTGATAAAGAGCATGGGCCCGACCGGGTTCACGCGCGAGAACACGACTCTGGTGGTGGTGGCCACGAACGCGGCGCTTACCAAGGTGGAAGCAACCAAACTAGCGCAACTGGGGCAACTGGGAATGACGCGAGTGATCTATCCGGTGAACACTATGTCGGACGGCGATCTGGTGGTGGCAATGTCTTGCGGTACGGCGCGCGCGCCCATCGACGCCCTGGGAGTCGCGGCGGCGGAAGCGGTCTCGGAAGCGATCCTGCGCGCGGTGCGGATGGCCCCGCCCTTGGGCGGCTTGCCCGGATTGAAGAAATAGGCAGGCGCGGTTTGCCCGAACTACCCGACGTCGTGGTCTACATTGAGGCGCTGGAGAAACGCATCCTCGGCCAGCGGCTGGAAGCGTTGCGAATCGCCAGCCCGTTTCTTCTGCGGAGTGTCGACCCGCCGCTCGAAAACACAAGCGGGAAAATTGTGAAGCGCCTGCGCAGGCTCGGCAAACGCATTTGCATCGGACTCGAAGACGATCTTTGGCTGGTGCTGCACCTGATGATCGCGTGCCGCCTGCATTGGCGTGCTCGCGGCGCGAAAGTATCGAAACCTCGCGGCTTAGCCGCGTTCGATTTTCCCAACGGGACTTTGCTGTTGACCGAAGCGGGTTCGCAGAAGCGTGCCTCGCTGCACGTGGTGGCGGGTGAGGCAGGCTTGCGCGCGCTCGATCCGGGCGGCTTGGAAGTGCTCGACACGGATGTCGAGCATTTTTCTGCGGCGCTGACTTCCGCCAACCACACGCTGAAACGGGCCCTGAGCGATCCGCACCTCTTTAGTGGAATAGGCAACGCGTATTCAGACGAGATCCTGTTTGAAGCGCGCCTGTCGCCCCTAGCGCTCACGCAGAAGCTTTCCGCCGAAGAGATCGAGCGCTTGTTCGCAGCCACGAAGACGACTCTCCAGCGCTGGGTCGCGCACCTTCGCGACGAGGCCGGTGACGCCTTTCCCGAAAAAGTCACGGCATTCCGCGAAGGCATGGCGGTTCACGGCCGCTACAAGCAAGCATGCCCGAGGTGCGGCGCGAACGTCCAGCGCATCCGCTATGCCGCGAACGAAATTAACTATTGCCCCAAGTGTCAAACCAAAGGAAAATTGCTGGCCGACCGTGCCCTTTCGCGGTTGCTGCGTGAAGATTGGCCGAGGACGCCGGAAGAACTGGAAGCACTTACTGGGCGCGCGGCAGAATCACCTTAAGATCGCTGCGCCGGAAGTCGCGGTCGAGAGTCAGCAGCGCGCGGTCTTCGTCCTTAGCGAGTGCATAAGCAAAGCAGTCACCCAGGTTCAGTGGATAGCGCAAGCGTGCCTCGGCGGCGATTTCGGCTTGACGTGCAGTGGGAGGAATCAGACGGATCGACGACGTGTCGATCGCTTCGCGAATGCCTTGGTAAGCGTCGGGCTGACGGTCCTGAACCAGAATCAGGACTTCGGCGTAGTTCACTGTGCTCATCGCTAAATCAGCGGAATTCGCCTGTAGATGGTCGAGTACCCACGGTCCGGTTTTTTCGTTGAAGAACACCGCTAGGAGCGCCGAAGTGTCTACGACCACAGGTCGTCCTCGCTGCGGAAGCGCGGTTGCGGATTGAGCGGGGCCTTCAGCCCGAGCCCCAACCAAGAACGGAAATCGGAGCGGGAGGCGGCGTTGGCTTTGGCGGCGGCTTCACGCACCGCCTGACGGATCGCTTCGGATTGTTTTGTGATCCCCTTTTGGCGCATGTAGCGGCGTAGATCCCGCTCGAATTCCTCGGTGACGTTGAGGTTGAGT
>Ga0265314_10002990_pt1 | contig 16729 bp, 20 predicted proteins | sample 4126metaG_FD_203106 | JGI IMG/M metagenome (GOLD analysis project Ga0265314, IMG submission 203106) | Rhizosphere microbial communities from Carex aquatilis grown in University of Washington, Seatle, WA, United States - 4-1-26 metaG | ecosystem: Host-associated > Plants > Roots > Rhizosphere >... | reverse complement strand
TGCCCGACAGCGTATCGACGAGACCTGCGGCCTTCACGGCAGCGACCAGCGTGGTGTGGTCCTTCGAATTGACGGCGTTCTGGATGATGTTCTTCGAGGGATACATCGCGGCGCCGCCGACCATCTTGGTCTGCTCTTTATTCATTTCCTGCGCGAGGCTCGGGGCGGGGGCGTAGACATTTGCACCGAGGACGAAAGCCAGTGCGGCTCCTGCCAAGGCGGCTTTGTGAATCGGCTTCATGGACAACTCCGTTTGCTCTTTTTGATGTCCCCATTTCCAGGAATTGGGCGGAGACATTCAGAGCTACGGAGCGCGGTTGCGGACGGATGCGAGGTGCGCGGTCACAGACTCGTGAGCTTGCCGCTGGCGATCACGGGGCCTGTCGGCTGCCCGGTCGGAGAGCCGCCCGCCGGCTCCAGCGATACGGCGAGCGTGGCATCCTTGACGGCCAGGGTCGCCAAGCCGGCCGGTATTGCGATAGTCACCGCGCGATCGGCGCGCAACATGCCGAGCGGGCGCGGCTTGCCGTCGGCGGGGATCAGCCACAGTTCCGGCTCGCGCGTGGCGTCGGCGCTATAGGCCGCAGGCACCACGGCGATGCGGCCGTTGCGCGTGTCGACGGTGGCGACGAAATGGCGATGACCGCCGCCGTCAATGCCCGCTGTCAGGGGCGCTTGTGACGGCGCGTTGCCGAGATAGATCAGGGCGCCGATGCACGCCGCTGCTAGCGCGCCGGTGGCGAGGGACAGCCCGCGCCAGAAGGCGAGACTTTGCCACCAGCCGGCGTTTTGCTTTTGAGCGGGCAGCGCGGCGGCGATGCGGTCCCAGACCTGCGGCGGCGCGGGCACCTCTGGTATTTCCGCAGCCCACGGCGCCAGCCGCTCTTCCCAAGCAATGACCATGCGCGCGAAACCGGGGTCGCGCGCGATCCGCCCTTCGGCGGCGTCACGCTCCGCGCCCGCCAGCACGCCGAGTGCACACTCGGCGGCGAGCAGTTCGTCCTCGGGCATCTGGGAAGCCGGGTCGCTCATTGTTGCAGACAGCTCTTCAGTTTGATCATCGCGCGCCTGATCCAGCTCTTCATGGTGCCGAGCGGCACGTTCATGCGCGCCGCCAAGTCCTCGTAGGTGTTGCCGTCGAAAAAGGCCCCGCGCAGCGCTGTCCGCTCGCGCGCCTCGAGGCCGTCCAGACAGCCGTGCAGCCGGGCGTAATCCTGCGCATTCTCGAGCACCCTATCGGCCATCGGGGCGGAATCGGCGACGTCATCCGCCGCCTCGATCGGCGCCGTGTGCCGGCTTTGCTTCGACGCCCTGAGGCGGTCGATGGCGCGGTTGCGGGCGATGGCAATCAGCCACGTCATCGGGCTGGCGCGGGCGGCATCGAAATCGGCGGCCTTGCGCCATACCGTCACGTAGACCTCCTGAAGCACGTCTTCGGCTTCGCTGCGTTCTTCCAAGATACGCAAGGCAACGCCGAAAAGCTTCGCCGAGGTCAGCCGGTAGACGGTCTGCAATGCGGCGCGGTCACCGGCCGGAATGCGGGCGAGTGCGGCGACGATCAAATTTCGGTTGGCGTCGAGGTCCATCAACCCTGCGGTCGCACGGAAAAGGCGTGTGAAACTCTACAAAGTCGCCGGGGCGGGGACAATCAGGGGGATCAGCCGCCGTCGCGGGTGAGCAGATGCATCTCGCCGCAATCCATACACCGATGGCGCGCCTGCGGCTTGGCGAGGCGGGCAAGGGCGGCATCATCGGTCACCAGTACGAAACTGCCGGTAACAGGGCACTGATAGCGCAACGCGCCATGCGCGCGCAGGGTCGCGACCGCTGGCCGAGCCATATTGCCGGCCTGGTTGTAGACGGAGGCGTGGATTGTGCCCCAATTCGCTGTCGAAAACGCCATCGGCCACCTTTGCTGCATTGCAATAATAATGCGGCGGGCGGCCAAGAGTTCCCCCGGAGGTTCAATCGAGCGAGGGGAATTGATGAGCACCCCCGGCGTCAAGCGGCAACGGATCGACCTTGGTCACGGCCGCCAGCGCCAGTTCGCCATAGAGGTGCGGAAACAGATCCCCGCCACGGGAGGGCTCCCATCTCAGCTTGTCGCCCATCCGCCCGGCGTCGACATGCAGCAACACCAGGCTCTGCTGGCCGGCGAAATGCTTGGCGGCGGTCTCAACCGCTTGCGCCGCCGTCGAAAAATGGATGAAGCCGTCGCGCAGATCGACGTCGGAGCCGCGGAAAACGCCGTCGCGCTGCGCTTCGTCCCATAGCGCGGCGGGGCAGATTTTATAAACAGTCGTCATTTAACCGCAGCACAACCATGATTGTGCCCCTTTTGCTTACCATGTCCCGATCAAAGCAAAGGGACACACAACGGTGAGTACCGAAGATTATCTTATCCAAACGGCCGACCGGTGCATCCGGCTGGCGCGTGCGGGGCGCGAGGTTGCGGCCGAGCTTGAAGCGATGAGCGAAGAGCTCATGGCCAAGGCGGTCGAACTCGACACCACCCGCGACAAGAAGCAAAAAGCGGCGCGTTAACGCCGTCAGGGCAGCGGAATGCCGTTGCACCAGGCTATCCCAGTTGGATCTTCCTGAGCAAAAAGCCCGGCACATGTGCCGGGCTTTTTTTATTCAAGCGTTCAATTCGATCTAGAATTCAATCGAAAATAGGCATCTCCGGCTCCGGACGACGCCAGATTCTTCGTCGCTCCGATACCAGTCCTTCATTGTCGATGATGTCCAACGCCTCGGAGATTGCCGTAAGGCGATCAGCAAGCCGCTTATCGGACCAAAGCTTAAGCTTCTCGAGCGAGTATGATCCAAGCACGCGTGGTCCACCTTCCATCGAAGAACCTAGACTTACAAACTCCACATCAACCGGGTTGCCGTAGAATTCTGTATCCAGAAGGTAGCGCTTCTGGATGGTCGCTATCATTCCTAACTCGTCGATATTCGGGCCATTATTTTTTCTCGGCTGCAAAAAATAGACCTTGATGATTCCGTTTTCGACGAAGAAAAATGGAATTCGATAAGCCGCATTGCGATCACGGCCGAAATGAAATCGTCGCGCTGGCAAATCGAAAACTTGAGTTGATCTTCCAAACGCCAGCGGCGCTGCAAGCTCGACAAGTTCACGATTCGATTTGCGGCCTTGCTTCGTCTTTTCCTTTTCGCAGCCGGCAAGCAGAAGATCGAGACGATGAAGTCCCTTGTAGCTAGCCTTGGTGATCTTTGTCCCGTTGCGATAGTTCCACGGACAGCCGCCTTCCTCGTGATAATCTACAAACCACTCGACTAACTCCGGTACGGTTTCACCCTTTGCCCGAGCAAGATCGGGCACCGGAGGCGTAGGTTGCTTTTGGCTCACTGGGAGAATCTCCGTTCTTGATTTGTCCAAGATACTCCTCCCTTCGTTGCAAACCAAGCCGCGATTGTTTCGTTGGGGATTACCATGCCTGGTACCGCACGCTTCTCGGCCTCGCTCCAAATGCGATCCCAGGGTCCGCCCGCCTCGTGGGTTAGGTCCGAGAGTTTGTAAGGATGGAATTGAGAGTAGTAATCAAAAATGTGAGCGAGAAATTCCTCAGTGTCAGAGTCGAATTTGTAAGCTGTATCGACGAACTCGCCGAGTATTGGGTCTAACGAAATCGCGCGCTTTTCTATAGGCTTTCGCCCGTGATCTTTGAATTGATCATAAACGACGCGATTAACCGGACCGTACTGCCATGCCTCAAAAGGTTGAGCAATTAACGGTTTTTGGTTTTTTGCCAAGAACCACGCATGCGCAAAATACAAGATTTTCAACAGCGTCATTACTGTTAAAGGCCCGCCGCGCTGAGCAGCGCGGTCTAGGAAATAGTTGCTAATGGCCCGTGCGTCGTACATCAATTTGTCCTAAGAACAAATGAAGAACAAATCAAGAGGTAGCTTAACAGGTAACGCGTGAGGCGTCGTTCGGTCACGCACTGATTCGCTACCTGACCGGCGGGTTTTCCCCGGTCACAGCGTCTTACGCCGCGCCGCGCATGGCCTCGCCGCCATGCGGCGGCGGGATCGGCGAGCCGTCCGCCGAATATTCGTTGAGCTTGTTGCGCAGCGTGCGGATGGAAATGCCGAGGATATTGGCGGCATGGGTGCGGTTGCCGAGGCAGTGCTTGAGCGTCTCCAGGATCAAGTCGCGCTCCACTTCGGCTACGGTGCGGCCGACCAGATTGCGGGTAACCTGTTCAGCGGTATCGGCGGCGAGCGCCGCGACGCCTCCGGTGCGCGATTGATCGAGCCTGCCGCCGTCGGGCGCGAGAATGCCCTCAATGCCGATTTCAGCTCCGGTCGAGAGCAGCACCGCGCGATGCAGCGTGTTCTCCAATTCGCGCACGTTGCCGGGCCAGCGGTTGATGTTGAGGGCGCGGCGGGCTTCCGCCGACAGCGCGCGCACCGGCAGGCCGTTGGCTTCCGAGTATTTCTTGATGAAATAGGTCGCCAGTTCGCCGATATCGGCGGGGCGTTCGCGCAGCGGCGGGATTTTCAGGTTCACGACGTTAAGCCGGAACAGCAAATCTTCGCGGAATTTACCTTCCCTGACGGCATCCGTGAGGTTTCTATTCGATGTTGCCACAATCCGGATGTCGACCGGCACCGGTTTGCCGCCGCCGACGCGGTCGATGACGCGCTCCTGGATGGCGCGCAAGAGCTTGGCTTGCAGGCGCACGTCCATCTCGGTGATTTCGTCGAGCAGCAAGGTGCCGCCATTGGCTTCCTCGAACTTGCCGATGCGGCGCGCCAGCGCGCCGGTGAAGGCGCCCTTTTCGTGGCCGAACAATTCGGATTCGAGCAGGTTTTCCGGCATCGCCGCGCAGTTGACGGAGATAAACGGCTTCTTGGCGCGCTGCGAGCGCGAGTGCAGATAGCGCGCCAGCACTTCCTTGCCGGTGCCGCTCTCGCCGGTGATCAGCACCGAGGCGTCGGACCCGGCGATCTGCTGGGCGAGCTTGACGACCGACGCCATGGCGTCGTCGCGGTAGATCATGTCGCGGCTGTCGGTGGCGACGGCGGCGAGCACTGCCGCGATCAGATCGGGATCTGGCGGCAGCGGCACGTATTCCTTGGCGCCGGCGTGGATGGCGCGCACCGCGGCGCGGGCGTCGTTGGTGACGCCGCAGGCCACGATCGGCACGTGGATACGTTCGGCATCGAGCCGGTCGACCAGGTCGCGGATGTCGAGATTGACGTCGACGAACAAAAGGTCGGCGCCGCGGCCGGAGCGCAGCACGGCGAGCGCCTGTTCGTTGCTGTCGGCGTGGGTCACCGAAGCGCCCTTGTCCATCGCGATCTTGCTTGCGATGGTGAGTTGGCCTCCGAGCGTGCCGACGATTAATAGGCGCATAGGCGTAGTCCTTCGATTTGCGAACTTAATTGTGTTCCGACTTGATGATTTCCGTCATCGTCACGCCGAGCTTGTCTTCCACCAGTACGACTTCGCCGCGCGCCACCAGCCGGTTATTGACGTAGATATCGATGGCTTCGCCGACCTTGCGATCGAGTTCGAGCACGGCGCCGGGCCCCAGCCGCAGCAATTCGCCGACGTCCATGCGGGCGCGGCCGAGCACGGCCGACACCTTTACGGGAACGTCAAAAAGGGCCTCGAGATCGGAAGCGCCGCGCGTATTGTTTTCAGCCTCGGGGGCAAGCGCCGCGGCGTTGTCGATCGTCTGCATCTCACCGCTGTTCTCGAGATCCGGGAGCGGCACTTTGCTGTCGTCACTCATTGTTCTTGGTCCCCAAAATCCTACGTTTGTTCATCAGGCGCCGGCCGTGCGGGCGGCGACATAGCGGCCGACCATGTCGTCGATTGCGGATAAGGTGGCGGCAGAATCGCGATTGACGCCGCCGTCGGCCCATTCGATGCGGCAGTCGCCGGGCGCCATCGCGGCATCCGGCATTACGACGAGCCGGCCTTCGAAGCCCTTGGCGCGCGCGATGTCCTCGAGCTTAACTTTCGCGGTGTCGTATATATCCGCACCGACGCGGATCACGACATGCGGCGCCGTCACCAATTGGCTGAAGCATTCATTGGCGAGCGACGAGATCTCGGCGAAGGGTTCGCGCTTGATCAATTCGGGCGCGAGCTTGGCGGCGACCGCGACGGCGACTTCCACCGCTTCGGTCTCCAGACGCGTTTCGATGCCGGCGAGCGCGTGATCGAGTCGCGCCATGGTATCGGCGATGAGGCCGAGCGCCGCGGCGATGCGCTGTTCGGCTTCGCCGCGCGCCTGCGCCTGGCCGAGCGCAAAGCCCTTGCGATGCGCCGTCGCTTCGGCGTCCTCGCGCCGGCGTTCGGCTTCGACCACGGTAATGGTCGGCTTGGTGCCGGTGGCGAAGTCTTCATCGAACATGAATTTAGCGGTCGAAGCCATCACGTGCCTTTTTTTGTCCGCCGAACGGACTTAACGTCATTAAGCGATCAACTCGTCGTCGCCGCGACTCTTGGAGATCAGGATTTCGCCCTTGGCCGCCAGATCCTTGGCGATGTTGACCAGCAGACTTTGCGCCTCGTCGACGTCGCGCAGGCGAACGGGCCCGAGCGCCTGCATGTCGTCGACCAGCATCTTGGCCGCGCGCGACGACATGTTCTTGAAGAAGAACTCGCGGACCGGTTCGGCCGCGCCCTTGAGCGCGATGGCGAGCTTGTCCTTGTCGATGCTGCGCATGAAGGTCTGCGCCGAGCCAGCGTCGAGCTTGATCAGGTCGTCGAAGGTAAACATCAACGCCTTGATGCGCTCGGCCGCCTCGCGATTTTCTTCTTCCAGGGCGGTGATGAAACGGGTTTCGGTCTGGCGGTCGAAATTGTTGAAGATTTCCGCCATCACTTCGTGCAGATCGCGGCGGCGCGTCTGCGACAGGTTCGACATGAATTCGGTGCGCAAGGTCTGTTCGACGCGCTCGATGACGTCCTTCTGCACCGACTCCATCTTGAGCATGCGGTTGACGACGTCGAGGGCGAAGTCCTCCGGCAGGATCGCCAAGACGCGCGCGGCATGTTCGGGACGCAGTTTCGACAGCACCACGGCGACGGTCTGCGGGTATTCGTTCTTGAGATAATTCGCCAGCACCTCTTCCTGAACGTTGGCGAGCTTCTCCCACATGTTGCGGCCGGCGGGCCCGCGGATTTCGTCCATGATGCTGCCGAGGCGGTCTTTCGGCAGATATTGCGCCAGCAGCCGCTCGGCGGCGTCGTAGTTGCCGAGCAAGGCGCCCGATGCCGACATGCGGCCGACGAATTCCAGCAGGAGCTGTTCGACTTCCTCGGCCTCTACCGTGCCGAGCGCGGCCATCACGATGGTGATCTCGCGCAATTCGTCGTCGTCGAGCAGGCTGAAGATCTTGCCGCCATATTGCTCGCCGAGCGCCAGCATCAAAACCGCCGCGCGCTCCGGGCCTGACAACTTGCGTCGTGCCGGGTTCGCGTGGGTGCGGCCGGCGAGTTCGGCCATCAAGCCGCCAATGTCCGAGTGAAGCTGGTCGGGCGCAGTGTTTGCCATGGCTTAGGCCGCATCCTCGTGGAGCCAGGTGCGGATGATGGCAACGGCTTCTTGCGGGTTTTTCTCGGCCAGTTCGCCGACCTTTTGAACCGATTGGGCGTGGACCTGACCCTGCACCTTGGCGACGTCGATCATCGCTGACGTTCGATTGGAGATAGCGACCTGCTCGCCGCCGACGATCGAAATATTGGCGCCGCCATTGCCGCTGATGCTGCCGTCGCCGCCACCGGACACGGTGGAGTTCATTTCGAGAGCGCCGGCGACGCCGGCCACGCCGACGGCGTGGGCAGCGACCGGACCGTCCGGCGTCACGATGCGCCGCACCAGCGGGCGGACCACCATCAGCAGCACCACGAGACCGAGCAGCGCCATGACGCCGAGTTCGGCGCCGCGCATGATGTCCTCTTTGGTAAAGGTCAGGTAGGTCATCCAGTTGGTCGGCTCGCCGAGCGATACCGGGGTATTTTCGGCAAAGCGCAAATTGACAACCTCGACCTGGTCGCCGCGCTTGGCGTCGAAGCCGATCGCGGAACGGACCAGGGCCGCGATACGGTCGATGTCTTCCTTGGGCCGCGGCTGGTAGGCCATCTCGCCTTTATCGTTCTTGGCATAAATGCCGTCGACCAGCACCGCGGCCGAGATTCGGTTGACGCGCCCGGCTTCGATCACCTCGGTCTTGGTGATCCGGGAGATTTCGTAATTGACGATTTCCTCGGTTTTCTTGCTCTGGTCACGGGCCGCCGCAGCGCCTTCCGGCTTATTGGTACCGGGGAGCTCGGCGCTGGCGGAGACCGGGCCGCCTTCCTTGCCGTCGTTCGAGGTGGATTGCTCTTCGCGGGTCTGGCTCGAACGCAACACGCGGCCGTCGGGGTCGAATTTATCGGAGGTCTGCGTGATGCGGTTGACGTCGAAGTCGGCGTTGAGCTGGACGCGGGCGTGGCCGGGTCCGACCACCGAGGACACGATGGCTTCGACCTGCTGCCGCAGGCGATTTTCAAAGGCCGATTTGCGTTCGTCGGCGCCGGCGCCGCTCATATCGTCTTGTTGCGAGGCGCCGTCGGCAAGCAGCTTGCCGGTCTCGTCGATGACCGAAACGCGCTCGGGCTTCATGCCGTTGACCGCGGTGGCGACCAGGTGGCGGATCGCGCGGACCTGCTGCGGCTCCAGGCTACCGCGCACTTTCAACACGATCGATGCGGTGGCCTCGGCCTTGTCGCGCGCAAACAGCGGCCGGTCAGGCAGAACCAGATGAACGCGCGCCGCCTGGACGCGGTCGATGCCGCGAATGGTGCGCGACAACTCGCCCTCGAGCGCGCGCAGATGATTGATGTTCTGGATAAAGCTGGTGGCGCCCAGCGCGTCCGACTTATCGAAAATCTCGTAGCCGACGCCGCCGCCTTTGGGCAGGCCGCCCTCGGCGAGCTTCATGCGCAGCCGCGCGACCTTGTCTTTTGGCGCCAGGATGATGGCGCCGTCGTTCTTCATTTCGTAGGGGATGGCCTGGCGTTCCAAGTCCTTGATGATCGCCGAGCTGTCCTCGACCGACAGATCGGTGAACAACGGCACCATCTGCGGCGTCGACATCTGGACCATCAGAAAGGCGAAGAAGCCGACGAGGGCCAGCGTCACCGCGGCCATCGCCGCCATCCGCGCCGCACCCAGCGACTTCAAGAAGTCGAAGAAACCTTGCACTGGCTGTTCGTCCCACCCTATGCGCGCGTTGAGCGCTTCACCCGGCAAGATTTGCCCAGTTTATGGTTAGCGTCCGGTTAACTCGGCAAAATTGCGCGCGGCCGCAATGCACGAGCCTGCGGCGTAAAAGCCTTCGCGGGTGTTAAAAGGTATGGCTTAAATCGACTTGCGCATTACCGGCGAAATCGGCCGCAAACGAAAATCGCCGGCCGCAGGGATGACCTGGGGCCGGCGATCGATTCGAATTGGAAGGGCTACTGCCGGTACTGTTGGATGCGCGTGGTGCGCAGGCCGGCGAGGCCGTGCTGGTCGATGGAATACTGCCAGGACAGGAATTCCTCGACCGTCAGGGTATAACGGGCGCAGGCTTCCTCAAGCGACAACAGGCCACCACGGACCGCAGCGACCACCTCTGCCTTGCGGCGGATGACCCAACGTTTGGTTGTCGGCGGCGGCAGATCCGCGATCGTCAGGGGACTGCCATCGGGCCCGATGACGTATTTTACCCTCGGGCGGTGGGGCTCGGTCATTGGTACACTCACAAACACAAAGACACGGACTACTGACAACAACTAACTTCGTGGAAGCTACAGGCCGCGACTTAAAATTTGCCTAAGCATACGGCGCAGAACAGGAAATGTTTGCCGGGCATTTTGCTAACCTTTTGGTTACGTTTGCGCCGCCGATGTCCCCCTTTTAGGCAGTCCCCCGGCGAGGCTTTTCACAGGCGGGCTAGGCTAGGACGAACGTTTAGGCCAGCGCCAGTCTAAAAATACCGCTGGTCCAGGCGGGCCGCCGCCTTGCCGGCGCTAGCTGCCCGCGGTCGTGGCGGTGTAGCCGGGCCGAACGATCTGCTTGATCTTGTCCATGGTGTAGTTTTCGCCATTGATGGACAGCACGGGCGGCGATTGGGTGAGATCGACTGAATCCACCACAGCCTGAACCTGGGTGGAAATCGCGACCGTCTGTTTATTCGCGTCGACGCCCGTGGCGGTGAGCGTGTAGTTGCCATCGGGCCAAAGCGCGCCGTTATTGCCGCGGCCATCCCAGGTGAAGCCCTGATTGCCCGGATTGACGGCAAAAGTGCCCGTATAGGCGGTTTGACCGGTGGAGTCGGTAATGGTCACGGTCGCCGTTGAGGGCTTCGTGGCGTTCAGGTTCCAGTTGGCTTTGCCACTAGCGAGAGCCGCGGTCGAACCGTCGACAACGACGGTGGAACCGACATAAGCCAGCGCCGTGGTGTTTTGCGCGGACTTGTCGAGCGACACCAGGGTCGACAACTGGTCGTTCGACTTCATCTGCTGTTCGACCTGGGCGAACTGCACCAGCTGCTGGGTAAACTGGTTGGTGTCGAGCGGGTCGAGCGGGTTCTGGTTCTTCAACTGCGTCGTCAGCAGCGTCAGGAAGGTCGTAAAGTTGCTGGCGATCATCGTGCTGTCGGCGCCGGTCGTCGACGTCGAGGTCGTCGCGGTGCTGGCCGATGCGGTGACCGGGGTCGCTGTAATCGTGCTCATGGTCGTTCCCTATCGTTTAAACCCGGATATCGACGCCGCCGCGCTGACCGGCCAGGCGGCCATAGTCACGCGTAAAAGCCGGCGTCGCGGTCTGCGTGTCATCTTCCACCACCAGCCGCGCGGTCTGCGACGGCGTGCTGGCCTGCTGTTGCTGCTGATTCATGGATTGATCGCGCAGCGAAAACTGCGTGCCGTTATCGCTGGTTTTCAACCCGGCATCCTGCATGGCGCGTTCGAGGCCCGAGGCGTCGCGGCGCAGCAGATCCAGGGTGTCCGAACGGTCGGCAATGACTTGCGTGGTGATGGTGCCGTCGCGGTCGACATTGAGGCGCACCTCGATGCGGCCGAGATCGGGCGGATCGAGGCGGATTTCGAAATGGTTGGTGCTGGACAATGCCTTGCTGGTGATTTCGATCGCGACGCCCGACAGCGGCACCGCGGCAGCTTGCGGCGCGAGCGGGGCCGGGGCGGCAGCGGCGGCCGGCGCTTGGGTCTTGGCGGCCAAGGCGGCAGCCTGCGTGGCGTCGGCGCCGGCTTTGGGCGCGGTCAAATTGGTGTCGCCCGTAGGCGCGGCGGCGACGTCGGCCGCGCCGCGGTGAGCGCCGGCCGGCACTTCAGCACGTGAATTCGAATCGGCCTTACCGGCTTTTTCGCCATCGACAGGTTGCGGCTTGTCGTCGGCGGCCTTTGCGTTCTTGTCGTCGGCGGTTTTGCCGGCTTTGGCTTCGTCTTTGCCGGCGGCGCCGTCAGGCGTCGCGGTTTTGCCGGCTTTACCTTTGCCGGCGCCGGCGATCGCCGCCTCGGCATCGGTTGTGGCGGCGCCTGCCGCTTGCGCGACGGTCTCGGTGGGGGCCGTCACGACGGTCGCGATAGCGTCCGCCGGCGTCAAAGTCGGGACCGGCGTGACCGCGGCGTCCGCCGGCGAGGCGGCGGTCGCTTTGGCGTCGCCGTCGATCTCCTTGGCGGCCTTGCTGCCGGTCTTGGTTTTGGCGCCGGCCTTGGCGTCGGCTGCCGCCTTGTCGCCACCGGCCGCTTTGGCATCGGTGGCGGATTTGTCCGGGGACTGGGTATCGGTCGAGGCGGTCCTGGCGTCGTCGGATTTTTGAACAGGCGGCTTGTCGTCCGGCGCCTTGGCGTTCGCCGGTTTGTTGTTGGTGGGATCGTTGGAATTGGCCGTGTCGTTAGCCCGGGCGGGCGACTGGTTGGCGCTCGAGGCATCCGCGTTGGACTGATTGTCGGGCGGGCGGTTGTCGGCGGCCTGGGTGTTATCCAGCATGCTCTCGAACGGCGGAGCCGCGCTCCGATCGACGTTCGACCGGGCGGTCAGGATGGGCTTCAGCGTGATACTGGAGTCGAACGCAACGATGGGCACTGGGAACCTCCGGAAAGTCCGCCCATAAACTGCAATCGGCGGGCCAGCCGCGTCGCGATAATTACCGTGCAAAATCAAATAGTTATAAATTTACCACTGGTCCAAAGCGGGGTTGTTCGGCAACCGCTGCTGGCAAACCGGCAAGATTTGCCGTCTTTCGCCCGCAAATCGCCGCCAAAGCCTGTTGCGGCCCTCGCATTGCGCGCAGCCCCTCGCCACCTGTAGTAAGAACGCATCATGCCAAACAGCCTCGGACTAGACAGCAGCCCAGCAGACACCCGTGTCGTCGTCGCCATGTCCGGCGGCGTCGACTCGTCGGTGACCGCCGCGCTGCTCAAGGCCGAGGGCTATGATGTCGTCGGCGTCACCCTCCAGCTTTACGACCATGGCGCCGCGGCCCACCGCAAGGGCGCCTGCTGCGCCGGACAGGACATCTACGACGCCCGCGGCGTCGCCGAGCGCATCGGCATTCCGCATTACGTGCTCGACTATGAGCGCCGCTTCAAGGAAGCGGTGATCGACCGCTTCGCCGCGAGTTACATCCAGGGCGAGACGCCGGTGCCTTGCGTCGACTGCAACATGTCGATCAAGTTTCACGACCTGCTGAATACCGCGCGCGACCTCGGCGCCAGGGTTCTAGCCACCGGACATTATGTGGCGTCGCACGAACTGCCCGGCGGCGGCCGCGGTCTGTTCCGGGCGCGCGAGGAAGAGCGCGACCAGAGCTATTTCCTGTTCGGCACCACCCGCGACCAGTTGGACATCCTGCGTTTCCCGCTCGGCGACCGCACCAAGGCCGAGACACGCGAACTCGCCCGGCAATACGGGTTGGCGATCGCCGACAAGCACGACAGCCAGGACATTTGCTTCGTGCCGACCGGCCATTACGCCGACATCATCGAGCGGCTGAAACCCGGCGCGGCGGAAGCCGGCGAGATCGTCGATCTCGACGGCAAGGTCTTGGGCACGCATGCCGGTATCATCCATTTCACGGTCGGCCAGCGCAAAGGCCTCGGCATCGCCTCCGCCGCGCCGCTTTATGTCGTGCGGCTCGACGCCGAGCGGCGCCGCGTCGTCGTGGGTTCGCGCGATGCGTTGCGCACCGGCCGCATCGTGCTGCGCGACGTCAACTGGATCGGCGACACGGGGATCGACGAAGCGCTCGCCGACGACCGCTGCGAGGTCTTCGTCAAGGTGCGTTCGTCGCGCGCGCCGCAGGCGGCGTGGCTGCGCCATGGTGTCGATGCCTATGAAGTCGAACTGCCGGCCGGCGAGCACGGTGTTTCGCCCGGCCAGGCTTGCGTATTTTACGACGCGGCCGAAGGTCAGGCGCGCGTTCTGGGCGGCGGCTTCATCAAGAGCGCGGTGAAAGCTGCCGACGCCCTCCGCACCGAGCCCGCTTTCAAGACCGTCGCGGCCGGATAGAATAAGGCATGGCGGCGGATATCGACAAAGCAGGCGTCGCCAAGGCCTATGCCCGCTGGGCGCCGATCTACGATTTCGTGTTCGGCAAGGTTTTCGCGACGGGCCGGAGCCTGGCGATCGATGCCGCCGAACTGGCCTGCGGCCGCGGCGGCCGCATTCTCGAAGTCGGCGTCGGCACCGGCATCTCGCTGCCGGATTATGCACGACACAACACCATCGTCGGCGTCGATCTGTCCGAGCCGATGTTGCGCAAGGCCCACGAGCGCGTCGCCGCGCAGGGCCTGCACAACGTCGCAACGTTGTCGGTGATGGACGCCATGAACATGGCGCTGCCCGATGGGTCGTTCGACGTCGTCGTGGCGCAGTTCGTCATCACCGCGGTGCCCAATCCCGAAGCCACGCTCGACGAGTTCGCGCGCGTCACCAAGCCCGGCGGCGAGATCGTGCTGGTCAATCATATCGGCGCCGAAAGCGGCCCGCGCTGGCTGTTCGAGCTTTGCTTTGCGCCCTTGGCGCGGCGGCTCGGCTGGCGGCCGGAGTTTCCCTTCAAGCGCCTGTCCGACTGGGCCGCGCGGCATGGCGGCGTGAGCCTGGTCGAGCGCCGGCCGATCAAGCCGCTGGGGCATTTCTCGCTGATCCGCTTCAAGCGCGTCTAGTGCGGCGGTCTGTCCGCGGAACTTTGAACTCGGTCCGGCCGTTATCCACTATACGCGCATAGCGCAGGGAGACCGGCCGTGAACACACGTATCCTCAGCCTGGCCGTCTACTCGATCGCCATGTTGGCGCCGGCTGTGGCGGCCGCTCAGGCGCCGCCACAAACCGCGGCGCCGATTTCGCCCAAGACCGAACAGCTGGATTCCAAAGCCTGCGCCAATTCCGACACCCGGACGACGGTCGGGCAGGGGCCGAAGAGCGGCGGCATCCAAATGCAGCAAAACGGCAATCTGAGCGATAAGTTGGCGCGCTCGGACGGCGTGATCTGCCCGCCATCGCAAGTCGATCCTGAGATCAAGGCGCCGACGCCGCCGGGCGGCGCAATGCCGGTGATCCCGCCGCCGGGGGCCCCAGGCGGCGATCCTTCGGTTCAGCCGAAGTAGGGCGGGGGCGCCTTGGGTCGCGTCAACTTGACAGGCTTTGCCGCGGCTTCCTATATCGCGGCCGTTCCGGTAGTCAGCGATTGCCGAAATGGCGGGGTAGCTCAGTTGGTTAGAGCAGCGGAATCATAATCCGGAGGTCGGGGGTTCAAATCCCTCCCCCGCTACCAAATTGAAGCCGTTAAAACGGCTTTTCCGGCTGTTTGAGCACCGCCTTGCGGTGGTTTTGCAGGCTGTAGAACTGCTCCAGCACGCTGGAGAGCAGGCTCAGCAGAACACCATTGTTATCGTGTTCGCTGTCGATCAAAGCCACCATGGCCTGCTGCTCGCGCAGTTGCACGACGGCGTCGTCCAAACGGCGATCGATATCCGCCAATTCTCGTAGTTTTCTTTGCATCGCCCCGCCCGCATTCCCCGGGTCATCTGGTTACATTGTGGAACTTTGACTGCCTAGCGGAACCGGCGGGCATCCTTAAATGTCATGGTAAAGGCCGCTCACGCCGGCATCACAAGGGCGTCAGGGCGGCCTCGCCGGCCCAATTGAGGTTGCCGCCTGCTGGCGCGGATGGAACTATTACCTAGGTATCACGTATCTATCGGTGGGATTCGTCCGCCTTCCCCATAACGCGAGAATGTCCCTTATGGCGCGCAGCTCGATCTTGCCGGCATCGGACGGCGCCGCCATCCGGTCGGCCGCTACCCCTAGACAGCGACCGGCACCCGGGGCCCGGAGCGCCTGGGCCGATGCGTTTCGCCGTGTCCGCGCCGAAACCGAGGCGCGCGCCGCGCACCTGTCCGTCGAGGATCAGATCGTGCAGTCGATGCCCGACACCTCGCCGACCAAATGGCACCGCGCCCATGTCACCTGGTTCTTCGAGCAGTTTTTGCTGGTGCCGCACGATCCCGGCTACACTATTTTCGACGAGCGATTTCCGTTTCTGTTCAACTCCTATTATGTCGCCGCAGGTCCCCGCCACGCGCGCCCGCAACGCGGCCTGATCACGCGGCCCAATGGCGCCGACGTCGCCGGCTATCGCGCTCACGTCGACGCCGCCGTCGAGAAGCTGATCGCCGAAGCGCCGGCGGAAAAAGCCGCCGAGATTTTCTCCATTCTGGAAATCGGCCTGCATCATGAACAGCAGCATCAGGAATTGCTGCTGACCGATATTCTCCATTCCTTCGCGCAGAACCCGACCGACCCGGCCTACGATGCCGCGTGGCAGCCGCCGCGCATCGATAGCGGCCCGCGCGATTACGTCGACGTGCCGTCGGGCATTCACGCCATAGGGCATGAGGGCGACGAGTTTTGTTTTGATAACGAGACGCCGTTCCATCCCGAACTCATTCCCAACATGCGCATCGCGCGCCAGCTCGTCAGCAATGCCGAGTGGATCGCCTTCATCGACGCCGGCGGTTACACGACGCCGTCGCTGTGGCTGTCCGACGGCTGGGCGGCAGTTCAGAACGAAGGCTGGCAGGCGCCCGGCTATTGGCGCCGGGAGGACGGTGCAAGGGACGGCAATTGGCAGGTTATGACGCTGGCCGGCTTGAGGCCGGTCGATCCGGCGGCCCCCGTCATGCATGTCAGCTATTACGAAGCCGAGGCCTTCGCGCGTTTTGCCGGGAAACACCTGCCAAGCGAGGCGGAATGGGAGGTTGCGGCCCGCGCCGGTCTGCTCGCCGACGCCTTCGGCGTGGCTTGGCAATGGACGCGGAGTGCTTATCTGCCGTTTCCAGGCTACCGCGCGGCCGAAGGGGCGCTCGGCGAATACAACGGCAAGTTCATGGTCAGCCAGATGGTGTTGCGCGGGTCTTCCCTTGCCACGCCAGAAAGCCACGCCCGCGTCAGCTACCGCAATTTCTTTTATCCACCGGCGCGCTGGCAGTTCAGCGGCCTGCGTCTCGCAGAATTCGTTTGAGTGAGAGGAAGTCAAAATGGTCGCGCTCGCACGCTCTCAGGTCTTTCCCGCCACCGTCGACGGGGAGTTCGAATCCGACGTGCTCGCCGGCTTGAGCGCGACGCCGAAACGGCTCGCCGCGAAATATTTCTATGACGGCGTCGGCTCGCAGCTGTTCGAGCGCATCACC
>Ga0265314_10002989_pt1 | contig 16735 bp, 15 predicted proteins | sample 4126metaG_FD_203106 | JGI IMG/M metagenome (GOLD analysis project Ga0265314, IMG submission 203106) | Rhizosphere microbial communities from Carex aquatilis grown in University of Washington, Seatle, WA, United States - 4-1-26 metaG | ecosystem: Host-associated > Plants > Roots > Rhizosphere >... | reverse complement strand
GACTGCACAGCATCGCCGATTTCGACGATCCGGAGCATCCCAAGCTGTTCGTGGCGCGGCTGGTCCCACTCGATGTGAATGGCAATCTGGCCGGGGCGCCGACGGCGCCGGTCTATCTCGTCACGCCCTATGTGCCGCCGCTCAACCTGCCGCCCGGCAAGCCGGTTCCCAAGAGCTATCAGCCCAAGCTGACGGCACAGAGCTGGACGCCGGCGCAGAACGTCGCCAATGCCGACGACTTCACCGGCCCGCCGGCGCAGCCCAGCGATATCGACACCACCGTGCCGGTTCCCGCCGTCGTCGTGGCGAACGGCTTTCCCGCCTATGTCCAATTGTCGGTGGACGGCGCGGCGCTCAAGGGCGGCTTGGGCATCGTGCCGGCCGGCACGCGCATCCATCTGGACTGGTCGCCGCCCGACGAAGGCACCAGCGGCTGGGACGCCTTCGCCGACTTCGTGAGCCAGCTCGGCGATTACATCACGGGCGCGATCAACTGGGTCTCGCACAGCTTCGCGGCGATCAAGAACGTCGCGGTGTCCGCCGTGGCCGACGCGATCGAAGTCGTGGGCGTGCCGCCGGCCATCGCCAATGCGGTCGGTGATGCGATCGTCGACACGGCGATGGTGTCCTGCGGCATCCCGCCGTCCCTGCCGGACATGGACCAGCTCGAGAACGCCGGCATCGACTACGTCACCGACCTCGCGGCCGACCAAATCGGCGCGTCGGGCATCGTGGATGCGGCCCATAGCGCGATCTCCAGCGACCAGATCCGCCAGGGCATCAACAAGACGGTCGCGACGGTGAAGTCGGCGCAGGCCGGCGGCGGCGATCCCGCGAACTGGTTCACGCCCGATCCGGCGATCCTCTACCATCCGCCGGTGCTGTTCGTGCGCGCGGCCTACAATCCGGGCGCGGGCGATCCGCAGCAATCCGATTCCGACGACGTGATCGTCGAGGTCTATGGCGAATTGCCGAGCGACAGCACCGGCTATCAGACGGCCGAGCAGAACGGCGCGCGCGATAACCTGCCGCTATGGACCGGACGGGCGCATATCCCGCCGATGCGCGCCGGCGAGAGCTATATCGTGCCGATCGTGCTGGACTTTTCGTTCAACCATCCGGACATCACGGGAACGCCGGTGAGCAAGGACGACTGGTCCAGCACCTATCCGCTGGTCGTGAGCGGGCGCTTCAGCATCGACGACAACAAGGTCGACAACACGATCAATCAGGCGTGGTGATCATTCCATCGGACAGACCGGCTCGCCGTTCTCCGGCCGGGGCGCCTTGGCGCAGAGCGCAGTCCAGAACGGGATGAGGCGCGCGGCCGTTTCGTCGGTCATGGCGCGCAATCGCGTATCATCGAGGCCGCTTGCGTTGCCGCCCAGCCAGCGCGGCAAAAATGTGCCGTTGCAGAGCCTGGCGTCGATCTTGTGCGCGGCACAGGCTTCGGGTGCGAGAAGGTTGTAGCTCTTCACCGCGATGACGAGGTCATCGTAGGGGCCGAGCGAAACCGAGGACTCTTCAGGCGCGGGCGAGAGGCCGAGCGAAGCCTCGATGTCCCGCGCCTGGGACATCATCACGGTCAGACGGCGGGCATCGATGGCGAGGGCGGAATCGGCGGCACGCGCCGGAGCGAGCACCTGCAGGATGGCGAGAAGACCGGCCATCACAAGCGCTAAGCGGGTACGATGGTGCAAGGGTGCTACCGCGCGGCGGCGACGGCCACGAAGGGTTCGGCGGGCTGCTCCGGGCGTTCGGCGGCGTCTTCGATGGCGAGCGCGGTGGCCAGCGCCTGGCGGGCCTCTTCCGGACGCACCAGGGTCGTCGCGCCGTCGCGCACCGCGGCGACGAAGGCGGCGACGGATTCACCGAGCGGATCGCCCTGCTCCAGCGCCTTCAGGGGACGCGGCGTGGTGTTGCGGATCTTGCGGGTGACAAAATCGATCTCGATCACGCCGTCGACATATTCGGCGCGCATGCCGCGGCGGCGCGCATCGGAGATGCGGCTGGTCTCCAGGCGGGCGATGGTGCCGTTGGTGAAGGTCACGTCGGCCTGGACCTCGTCGGCGAGACGGCTGTGCAGCGCCTTGCTGCGCGCCTCGACGTCGAACACCTCGGCGGGCACGAGTTGGTGCACCAGATCGAGGTCGTGGATCATCAGATCGAGCACCACGGAGACATCCGCGCTGCGGCCCGTCCACGGGCCCATGCGCCAGCAGGAAATCTCCAGCGGCACTTCCTTGTGGTCGAGCAGCCCGGTGCCGGCGAAGACGAAACGCTCCTGATGGCCGACGGTGAGCACCAGCTCAGTCGAAGCGGCGAGCGCGATCAGCGCATCGGCTTCCTCGACGGAGGTGGCGATGGGCTTTTCGACCAGGACATGGGCGCCGGCGTTCAGGAAGGCGCGCACGATCTCGGCATGGGTCTGGGCCGGCGTGCAGACGCTGACGAGATCGACCTTGCCGAGCAGCTCGCGCCAGTCGGCAACGGCGGGGACGCCGTGATTGGCGAGCGAGGTCTTGCGAACTTCGGGATGCGGATCGGCGATCGCGATCAGTTCGACGCCCTCGATATGGCGGTACTTCGAGGCGTGGTGCCGGCCAAACGCGCCAGCGCCGATCACGGCAGCCTTAAGCGGTCCTCTGGGACGCAGACGGAACGGGGCCAAATGGAATCTCGCCGGAATTACAGTGACATAAGGTCAGTCCGCCCCGGCGCAGGCGACTCATAAAATGTTTCGTCTTGTTACACGGAGGGCCGCTGATAGGGTGCCGGCCACCGATATTTCCGCCATTTCAAGGGTTAAGGAGCGTCCCATGGACAACCAAAAGAACCACGAAATCCGTCTGAAGTCGCGGCCGCACGGGCTGCCTACCACTGACAACTTCGAATTCGTCGAGACCGCCGTGCCGACACCGGGGCCGGGCCAGGTCCTGGTCCGCAACAGCTACATCTCGGTCGACCCCTATATGCGCGGACGGATGGTGGACCGCGCCAGCTATGTCCCGCCCTTCCAGATCGGCGAGGCGCTGACGGGCGGCGCGATCGGCCAGGTCGTCGCGTCCAACAGCGACGCGGTCAAGGTCGGCGACTATGTGCAGAGCAATTATGGCTGGCGCGAATGGTTCGTCGCCAATGGCGGCGAGGTGCAGAAGTTCGAACCGGTGGCGGGGCTTTCGGCCCATCTCGGCGCGCTCGGCATGCCGGGGCTGACGGCCTATGCGGGCCTCCTGCGCGTCGGCGCACTGAAGGACGGCGAGCGGGTGTTCGTGTCGGCGGCGGCGGGCGCGGTCGGCCAGATCGTGTGCCAGATCGCCAAGGCGAAGGGATGCTACGTCGTGGGCTCGGTCGGATCGGACGAGAAGGCGGCGTTCCTCAAATCGCTCGGGGTCGATCAGACGATCAACTACAAGACGGCCGGCAATCTCGCCGCGGCCCTGGCGAAGGCGTTTCCGCAGGGCATCGACGTCGATTTCGAGAATGTCGGCGGGGCGCATCTGGAAGCGGCAATCACCAACATGCGTCCGGGCGGACGCATCGCGCTGTGCGGCATGATCGACATGTACAACGCGACCGAATTGCCGCCGGGGCCGAACAATCTGGCGCTCTGCATCGGGCTCGGGCTGACGATCAAGGGTTTCGTGGTGCCGACCTATTACGACATGCTCGGCGACTTTCAGCGCGATATGGCGAAATGGGTGAAGGAAGGCAAGATGAAATGGCGCGAGACGGTGGTCGATGGCGTCGACAAGGCGCCGGCCGCGTTCATCGGCCTCTTCAAGGGCGAGAATATCGGCAAGATGGTGGTGCGCGTCGGGCCGGACAAGGCGGTGTGATTGTGCTCAGCTCTCTGGGCCGCTTGCTTTGAGCGTCGTCAGGGCGGCGATGATCATGTAGGCGAGCATCAACGGCGCGAGGCCGACCAGCAGGACGCCACCGATGCCGCCAAAGGCGCTGCAGCTCAGCCACGGATAGAGCGAGCCGATATAAAGAAGCTGGAAGCCGACGATCGCCACGATGCCGTAGAGCGCGGCCAGCAGCGTCGGGCTGAAGGAGGTCGGGTGCAGCACGCGCTCGAGCCGCAGGAGGCCGGCCGTCAAGCCGATGCGCGATACCGCCGAGGCGACGAAGACGATCGCCAGCAGCCAGCTCAGCGCACAGGAAAGGGATATGGAATAGACGCGCTGCGGATTGAGCACGCAATCGTCCAGCCGGCCGGCGAGCTTGGGAAGACCCGGCACGACGGAAAACATCGCGGTCTTCACCGCGTGGCCGACCGCCGTGCCGCCGATCTCGGAAACGAAATAGATCTGCGCCGCGAAGCTGACCGCGACGAAGGCAACGAAGACCATGTCGTCGAAACTGGGAATGAGATGGCGCGGCTTCATCCGCATCAGCAGCGGCGGACCGCCCGAGGCGCCGAAGCCGGCGATGAACAAAAGCCCCATCGCGCCGAACAACAGGACCGAGATCGCGACCGATTGCAGCGCGGCGAGGACGCCGGCGCCGCCGCCGAGCGCCTGGACGAAGGCATGGCCCCCGGCGAAGAGGCAGAACACGACCCACCCTTTCGCGAGAAGCCGCGCCACGCCCATCCGTCGTCCCCTCAGTGAGCGTTCACGCCGAGGCCGCCAGGCGGTCGCTCTTGATGCGTTCGGCGCGGATCGTATCGGCGAGCAGGAAAGCGAGCTCCAGCGCCTGGCTGGCGTTCAGGCGCGGATCGCAGGCGGTCTGGTAGCGGTCGAACAGGTCGATCTCCTTGATCGCCTGCGCGCCGCCGAGACATTCGGTGACGTCCTGACCGGTCATCTCCAGATGGATGCCGCCGGCATGCGTGCCTTCGGCGCGGTGGATGGCGAAGAAGGATTTCACTTCCTCGAACACACGGTCGACCGGCCGCGTCTTGTAGCCGGATTGCAGCTTGATCGTGTTGCCATGCATCGGATCGCAGGACCATACGACGTTGAGGCCCTCGCGGCGCACGGCGCGGATCAGCTTGGGCAAATGCGCGGCGATCTTGTCCGAGCCATAGCGTGCGATCAGCGTGAGGCGGCCGGGCTTGTTGTCCGGGTTCAGCGTGGCGCAGAGCTTGATGAGGTCTTCTTCGCCAAGGCTCGGGCCGCATTTGAGGCCGATCGGATTCTTCACGCCGCGGCAGAACTCCACATGCGCGCCGTCGGGTTGGCGCGTGCGGTCGCCGATCCAGATCATGTGGCCGGAGGTGGCGTAGTGCTCGCCGGTGATCGAATCCTGGCGGGTCAGCGCTTCCTCATAGGGCAGAAGCAGCGCCTCATGGCTAAAGTAAAAATTCACCTGGCTGGTCTGCTGCTTCACCGCATCGGCCAGCGAGAAGGTTTTCATAAAGCCGACGCCCTGGTCGATCAGGTCGACGACTTCGTTGTAGCGGCGGCTGAGATCGGCGTGGTGGTGATCCAGATTCCAATGGCGCGCGCGCGACAGATCGGCATAGCCGCCGGTCGCGAAGGCGCGCACGAGGTTCGCGGTCGCCGCGGCCTGATAGTAAGCGCGCATCATGCGCTCCGGATCGGGCGTGCGCGATTCCGCGGTGAACTCCCCGCCATTGATGTTGTCGCCGCGATAGGAGGGCAGCGTGACACCGTTCTGGGTCTCGAAATCGTCGGAGCGCGGCTTGGCGAACTGGCCGGCAATGCGGCCGATCTTCACCACCGGCAGATTGGCGCCGAAGGTGAGCACGGTCGCCATGCTGAGGAAAACACAGAACGTGTCGCGGATGTTGTTGGCGGTGAATTCGGCGAAGCTCTCCGCGCAGTCGCCGCCCTGGAGCAGGAAAGCCTTGCCCTCGGAGACCTGCGCCAGGCTGGACATTAAATTGCGCGCCTCGCCGGCGAACACCAGCGGCGGATGGGTCTTCAGCCGCGCTTCCACGGCCGAAAGCGCCGCCGGATCCGGGTAATCCGGAACCTGACGGATCGGCTTGGAACGCCAGCTTTGCGGGGACCAGGGCTGGGCCACGCGGAAAACTCCAAAACGGTCCCGGGGATATAAGAGAAGCCGCCCCGCTTTGCCAGCGGGTGAGGTGCGGCTGGTGAACGGTCAGGAACCGAAGGCCCGCCGGGCGCTGGAGGCGATGTTCGCCAAGGTCTGGGCGCAGGCGTGGCGGCGGAGCAGGCCGTAGCGGACGTCGAGCCGCTTGCGGAACATCCAGTCCGGATGGACCGCTTTGGCCCAGGCGACATAGCGGTGGAATTCGGCCTCGCGCGAGTCGGCGTCGGCGAGGGTCTCGGGGCATTGGAAATTCGCGTCGAAGGTCGCGTCGTCGACGAGCGCCGGCGCATCGGAAGACGCGGTGTCGTCACTGTCGGCGGCAAGCGCCGCGCCGGACAATATGGTGAACGCGGCGAGCGCGATCGCGAAACTTCTCATAGCCCCTCTCCCCTGGTGCCATGAGCATACACCAAAATCGCGCGCGTTACTCGCCCACGAGGCGCGAGACGAGCGGAATGCGGCGAAGCACCGCCGTCGTTATCCATGACAATGCGAGCGCCGCGGCGATCACGATGCCGGCTTTGGCGCCGCCGGAGAAAGGCCGGCTCAGCAGCGCGTATTGCGCGGCGGCGACGAAGGCGTAGTGCACGACATAGATGCCGTAGGCATTCTTCGCGAGGCTGTCCATTACAGGATTCCTGCGCTTCACGAAGCGCAGGAAGATCGCGAGCAGCGCGAAGCACAGCGTGCCGCAGGTCAGCACGAAGCTGGCATTGCCGACGGCCAGCAGGGCCTGGCTGGGGCCGCCCTTTGCGGTGAGGATGGTCAGCAGGATGGCCGTGCCGAGAACGAGGGCACCCAGCGCCGCCAGCAACCAGAGCCACCAGCGCTTCGCAAGACGTCCATCAGAGGCGAGCAGGCCGCGCTGCACGCCGAACGCGCCAAGACCCGCACCGATCGCGAAGTAGACGAAGTAGTGCAGCGGGCGCGAACTCTGGAACTGAAAGACGCTCCAATAGGTCCAGCCGCTCGGTCCGAAGATGAGCGCGAGTGGGACATAGGCGATGGCGGAGACCGCCAGCAGGCCGAGGAAGAAGCGCCAGGGATGCTCGCCAGCCTTCGCGCTCAGGCGGCCGAGGCGTTCGGTCCAGGACGGCAGGACGAGGAACAGCGCGGCCGCGACGACGTCGAAGGCGAGCAGCAGCGAGATGAACCAGGCGGGCCCGGTCGGCCAGTAGCCGATGCTGCGCCACGCCGTCCAGTAAGCGCCAAGCCCGGGCGCGCCGCCCGATTGGAGATAGGCGAAGTAGTAGGCGGCGGGCACGACGATGAAGGCGCAGAACAGAAATGGGATGCCGAGCCGCACCACGCGGTCGCGCAAATAGGCGGCCCTGCCCTTGCGCGCAACGCTGCTGCTGACGAAGAGACCGGAGATCAGGAACATCAGCGACATGAAGAACACGTCGTTGATGCCGACGATGGTCGCGGCCGGCGCCCAATGGGCGCTGTCGACAACGGGAAACGCGCGCCAGATCATCGCGCCGCCGGCGAACTGCTTCGACGGCGCCGCGACCGCGCCCATATAGGCAACGAGCGAATGGTGCACCACGACCAGGAAGGTCACGAAGGCCCGCAGATAGCCCACCGGCACGCTGTAATCGCGGCTGCCCGTGGCGGCCGAACTGGTCTGAACCGACGCATCCATCTTGCGCTCCCGATTAAAGTACCGTACCGTTCGGTTCGGCTTATAGTACCGGACGGTACCGCATGCAAGCGGCATTCGGAAATCGCGGCGAAGCAGATAGACAGGAGCAATGGCGGGGACGGCGGTAAAAGCGACAAGACCGGCGAAGGACGCGCGGCGCGCGGAGATCCTGGAGGCCGCGAGCCAGGAGTTCATGCGCAACGGCTTTGCCGGAACCTCGATGGCGGCGATCGCGGGGCGCGCCCGGGCATCGAAGGAGACGCTCTACGCCTGGTTCGAAAACAAGGAGACGCTGTTCCGCGCGGTGTTCGAAGCGCGGCTCGGCAGCCTGGGCACGCATGCGACCGCAGCGGTGCAGGCCAATCCGCATCCGTCGCATGTCCTGCCCGTGATCGCACGCGACATCGTGAAGATGCTGCTGGCGATGGAGCCGCTCAACCGGGCCGCGGCGTCGGCAGGCGCGGGCGCGCCGGCGCTGGCGCGCGGCATGGGCGAGGCGATCGTCGAGGAGCGCAAGAATTTCGTGCGCTACATCGAATGGTGCCGGCAGTTGGGCCTGATCGAATTCGACGACGACCCTTACGAGATCGCGTCGACTTTCGTCGCGCTGGCGCAGGGCGAGTGGACGATGCGGCTGGGTTACCGGCTGGTCGACAAGGTCACCGACGAGATGATCGACGCGCACGCCCAGCGCGTGACGCGGCTGTTCCTGAAGGCGCTGGCGCCGGAGAAGAAGCGCTAGACGGTTTCCATCTGCCGCCGCAAAGCGTTGAAAACCTGGGGCGGGACGCGCAGCGCTTCGTTGCCGTCATAGAGCGCGCGCAGCTCGGTGAAATGGGCGTCGGGGTCGGCGGTCAGGCCGGCGAGACGGTCGTAGAGCGCGAACTGCTCCGGCGTGATGTCCTCGTCCGGTTTGACCATCGCGCCCCAGACGTCCCAGGGCAGCATCTCCATATTGTTCAGCGACGCGAAATCGCGCAGCAGATTGCCAGCGACGAACCACAGGCCGAGCTGGTCGAAGATTCCGAAGGTCTTCGGATCGGCCGTGCCGGCGCGGCAGCGGCGCCAGGAATCGAACGCGATGACGAACTGGTCGCGCGGCACGTCGAGCGGATCGAATTCGAGGCGCAGCATGGCGCGCTGCGCGGCATCGATCTGTGCGTCGAGCAATTGCCATGCCGTGCCGTTCCAATATTCGATCACCCAGTGATCGGCGTGAAAGCCTTCCTGGAAATAGGCACCGAAGCCGCAGCGGGCGCGGGCGGGAATGCCGGCGCGGCGGAACAGCGCCGTGCCGAAGGTCGAGAAATGCCGGCAATTGCCGACCATGCGCTGATAGAGCGTGCGCACGAAAGCGAGCGGGCGCGGATCGTGGCGCTGCATGAGGGCCAGCATGTCGCGGACGGAGCGGGTGTGGGTCTCCGCCTGGCGTTCCTCGCCCAAGCGCATGCGATAGGCCGGGGCCCAATGGACGTGCAGCAGGAGGTTTTGGATGTAGGCGACCATGCCGGGGATGTCGGACGGCGCATCCTTCAGAAGCGCATCGAGCGCGCCGGGATCGGTCATCGGGCCGGGGCGTAAGTAGTAGGCGGCGATTTGCGGAGGGAGCGTCACGTTCGGCGTTTCCTGTATTGCGAAGACGAATTTACACGAGATGCGGCCGCGGTTCCTGACCGCAATTGCGCCTGCCGCGACAATCTGGGCGTGCGGCGTAACCCGTGGCCTTGCTCCGCGCGTTTCAGTAGCGTGCACTCGGCGCTATTGCCGCCAGCGGCCGGGACGGGACGCGGCGGTCGGGAGGCAGCATGAACACGAAAGATCCGGCATTCCTCGAACGGCTCCTGGGCTATGCCAGCGTCGGCATGGTGAGCGGCTTCTGGGCGCAGGTGAAACCGGACGCGACAGCGATCTGGGACCGCGTCGGCGAGCACACTTATGCGAAGGTCAACGCGCAGTCGAACCGGCTGGCGCGCGTGCTGCGCGAGGAAGGGCTGAAGCCCGGCGATGCGGTGGCGTTGTTCTGCACCAACCGGGCAGAGTTCGTGGAGACGCTGAACGCGACGCGGCGCAGCGGGTTGCGCGTGACGCCGGTCAACTGGCACCTGAAGACCGACGAGATCGCCTATATCCTGAACGACTGCGAAGCCAGGGCGCTGATCGCGGAGACCAAGTTCGACACCATCCGCGAAGCCGTTCACAAGGCGCCGGGCATCGGGCTGAAGCTCAGCGTCGGCGGACAGGCAGACGGGTTCGAGGATTACGACAGCGCGCTCGACGGCGTGGACGGCACCGATCTGGACGACCCGCAGATGGGCAGCCAGATGCTCTACACCTCCGGCACGACGGGACGGCCCAAGGGCGTGCACCGGCCGCATGGCGTCGCCACGCCGCCGCAATTCGAAGGCTCGAACGCGGCCTATGATCCGGATCGGGATGTGCAGATGTGCGCCGGGCCGGGCTATCACGCGGCGCCTTTGGCGTTCGACATCGCGATCCCCCAAGCGAGCGGCGTGCCGATCGCCTTCATGGGCGAGCGCTGGGACACCGAGGAGGTGTTCCGCACCATCGAGAGCCGCCGCGTGACCCACGCCCATCTCGTGCCGATCATGATGCAGCGCATGCTGGCGGCGCCGGCGGAGATGAAGCAGCGCCACGATCTGTCGAGCCTGCGCTTCCTCATCCATGGCGCGGCGCCCTGCCCGCCCGAGGTCAAGCGCGCCATGATCGAATGGCTGGGACCGATCCTGTTCGAATACTATGCGGGCAGCGAAGGCGGCGCGGGATTCTATATCCGCGCCGACGAGTGGCTGAGGAAGCCGGGCAGCGTCGGCAAGCGGCCGGCGCTGATGCGCGTGAAGATCATGGACGAGGAAGGCAACGAACTGCCGGCCGGCCAGGCAGGGCTGATCTATCACGAGACGCAGAAGCTCAATCCGTTCTCCTACTACAAGGACGACAAGAAGACGGCCGCGTCGCATCGCGGCGATTTCTTCACCTTGGGCGATATCGGCTATTTCGACGAGGACGATTACCTGTTCCTCACCGGGCGCTCGGCGGAAATCATCATCTCGGGCGGGGTGAACGTCTATCCGCAGGAGGTCGACAACGAGATCATCAAGCATCCCGCGGTCGAGGACGTCTGCACCATCGGCGTGCCCAATAAGGAATGGGGCGAAGAGGTCAAGAGCGTCGTGCTGCTGAAGCCGGGCGTGACCGCGAGCGAGGCGCTCAAGAAAGAGATCATCGACTTCGTACGGCCGCATCTGGCGGGGTTCAAGGTGCCGCGCACGATCGACTTCGTGCCCGAATTGCCGCGCAGCGCGGCGGGCAAGATCAAGCGCGGCGACGTGCGCAAGCCGTTCTGGGAAGGGCGGAAGGTGCAGATCTAGAGCGCTTGACGGCGATCAAGACGGGACGCTCGGGCAGGGATAGGTTCGGCGCGTATCCGGGACACATTCACCATGGCCGTCAGGCAGCCCTTCGCCCTGTTTGTCGCGATCCTGTTCGCGTTCTCGGTGCCGTTCTGGATTGCGGGGTTCGTGTGGCACGGATTCCTGCCCAAAAGCATCCCGATCGCCCTGCCCGTCAGCGCATTGATGACTTTCATGCCGGCGCTGTCGGCGTGCGCCGTGCTCCATCGGCGCGGCGGCTGGACTGCGGTGGGCACGCTTCTGACGCGGACCTTCGATCTGCGACGCATCCGTTCGGCCATATGGCTCGCAGCGTCGTTGGTGACCATGCCGGCGGTGCTGGTCGCATCGTTCCTGTTGATGCGGCTGTTCGGCGCTCGAATGCCGGATGCCCATATCGCCATCGCGACGGCGCCGGCCATGTTCGCGATGTTCTTCGTCGGCGCGGCCGGCGAGGAGCTCGGCTGGCAGGGCTTCGCGTTCGAGGAACTGGAAACGCGCTATAGCGTGCTGGGAAGTGCCCTGATCCTGGGCGCGATATGGGCGGCATGGCACGTCATCCCGTTCTTCCAGACGGGGCACGATTGGGCCTGGGTCGCATGGCAATGCATCGTGACGGTGTTCCTGCGCGTCATCACGGTGTGGCTCTATGCGTATGGCGGAAGGAGCGCATTCGTAGCCATCGTGTTCCATGCAATGAGCAATGTTTCGATGTTCCTGTTCCCGAATTTCGGCTCCCACTACGACCCGGCGACGACGACCCTCGTGCTCGCAGGGGTCACAGTCATCATGGTCGCGGGTTCACGGCCGGGAATGATGAAGGCGCGGAAGGCGCAGGTTTGAGCGCGGCGCGGTCTTTGGCAGCTCGCCATAGGGCATGGAGGGCTCTATGGTCGGCCGCACACCCGATCGAGGACCTTCATGACATCGCGTTCTATCGTCGCCGGCCTGGCGATGGCATTTTTATCGCTAGGCGCACCGGCGAACGCCGCGCCGGTAAATGGCGTCAGTCCGCAGGACATCCAGAGCGTGGTGGGCCTGATCAAATATCTCTATGCCGGCTACGATAACGGCGCGAACGAGCGCAAGAGCTTCTTCGAGACGGTGCCGTGGGACATCGAGACCGGCAGGCTGATCGAGCGCGTCGACAATTGCCAGCGCTCCGGCGATGGAGAGGTCATCGACTATGACTGGCCCAGCGATTCCCAGGATCCGGTGATCAAGAACCTCGCGGTGACGTTCGAGGGCAGTCCGGCAAAGGACCGCGCGACGGTGCGCGCGAGCTTCTCGCAGGGCGGGCCCAAGCCCGTCGTGATCCATTACGACATGACCCTGTATCAGGACGCGCCGTTGCCGCGCCGCTGGGGCGTGTCGAACATCCGCATCCAGGATTCGCGCGGGACCGACGATCTGCGCAAGAACCTGGCCCGCATCCTCGCGACCGACTGCAAGGCGTTCAAGTGACGGTCAGCGCGACGGCTTGAAGCTGCGCTACGGCGTGCCACCCTGCCGGGTTCGCTGCCGCTCATCCGGCCCTGCACGTTGTCGCCACAAACCTCCGCAAACGAGGGGGGAAACGCCCGTCATGGCGTCTTCGAATAGCTTTTCGTCCGCATGGTCACGAGTTCTTCGGCGGCGCTCGGATGCAGCGCGATGGTCGAGTCGAATTGCGCCTTCGTCGCACCCATCTTCACGCAGATGCCGACGATCTGGATGATCTCGGCGGCGTGGTCGCCGAAGATATGGCAGCCGAGCACCTTGTCGGTCTTCGAATCCACGATCAGCTTGAAGGTCGTGCGGGCCTCGCGGCCGCTGAGCGTGTGCTTCAGGGGACGGAACACCGATTTGTAGACGTCGATGGAGTGGCCGAGCCCCAGCGCCCGCATCTCCGTCATGCCGACGACGCCGATCTCCGGCGTGGTGAAGACGGCTGTGGGCACGTTCTCATGGTCGACCGGTGTGCGCACGCCGCCGAACACCGTCTTGACGAAGCACATCGCCTCGTGGATGGCGACGGGCGTGAGCTGCATGCGGTCGGTCACGTCGCCGATGGCGTAGATGTTGTCGGCACTCGTCTTGGAATAGCGGTCGACCACGACCTCGCCGCGCTTGCCGAGCTCGACGCCGGCTTTCTCGACATGCAGCGCCTCGGTGTTGGGCGCGCGGCCGATGGCGAGCATGATCTCCTCGCATTCGATCACGTCGCCCTTGTTGGTCTCGGCATGCAGGCAGCCATTGCGCCGCTCGATCTTGGTGAACTCGCAGCCGAGCACGACATGGAGGCCCTTGGTCTTCATCGATTCGGCGAGCGCGTCGCGGATGTCCTCGTCGAAGCCGCGCAACACCTTCTCGCCGCGATAGAGCAACGAGACGTCTGAGCCGAGCCCGTGGAAGATGTGCGCGAATTCGAGCGCGATATAGCCGCCGCCGGCGATCAGGATGCGCTTGGGCAGCTTCTCCAGATGGAACGCCTCGTTGGAGGTGATGCACAGATTGCCGCCGGGGATGACATGGGTGGTGCCGAGTTCGCGCGTCGGGCGGTTGCCGGTCGCGATCAGGATCTTGTCGGCGGTGATGCGGCGGTCATCGTTCAGGAGGCGGATCGTGTGCGCGTCCTCGAACACGGCACGATCCTGGAAGATCGTCACGCCGGCGGCCTTGACGTTCTTGGTGTAGATCGCCTCCAGCCGCGCGATCTCCTTGTCCTTGTTGGCGATCAGGGTCGGCCAGTCGAATTTCGGCTCGCCGATGGTCCAGCCATAGGCGGCCGAATCCTCGAAATCCTCGCGGAACTGGGCGGCGTAGACGAACAGCTTCTTGGGGATGCAGCCGCGGATCACGCAGGTGCCGCCCATGCGCGATTCCTCGGCCAGCGCCACGCGGGCGCCGCCGAGCGCCGCCATGCGGCTGGCGCGGACGCCGCCGGAGCCGCCGCCGATCACGAAAAGGTCGTAGTCGTATTGTGCCATGTGCCTGCCCTATGATCTGCCTAATCGGACGTCGCGGGGACGGGTTCTAACCGAGCCTGATGTAGGGGCCAAATTAGCATGCGGAATGGACGGATGCGCGCCGCAATCCTGCTATGCGCGGGCCTGACGCTCGGCGGCTGCACGCTGTCGGATTCGCTCAGGCACGACGACATCCGCTCGGTCTGGGTGCAACCCCAGAACGCCGTGACGCCGCAGACCGTGGTCTTCGCGACCGACCGCGAGGCGGACCCGGCCGCGCTGGGCTATGGCCTACACTGGGATTCGGCGATCCATTGCGGGACGGCGGCGCTCACCATTCCCGGCGCTTTCGTCATGGGCCAGATGCCGCATTGGTCCGAGGCGAAGCTGGGGTCGCCGGTCGCCTGCGACGTCAAGACCGATATGGACGGCTTCGCAGGCGCCATCGCGGCGCAGGCGCATGCGCTGAACTGCGACCGGGTGCTGCTGTTCGTGCACGGCTACAACCAGACCTTCAAGACGGCGATCATGCGGGTGGGTCAGATCGCCACCGACACGCAATGGCGCTGCGCGGTCGCAGCGTTCTCCTGGTCGAGCGAGGGCAAGTTCGACCGTTATGCCGCCGACATCGAGCGCAGCGGCTATGCCGTGCCGGAGCTGATCGAGACGTTGCGGGCGCTGGGCGCGGCGGGGCTGAAGGTCGAGATCGTGGCGCATTCGATGGGCGCGCGGGTGAGCCTGACGGCGCTGTCGGCGCTGTGCGGCCGGCGGCCGGCGCCGGTGGCGGACGAGCTTCTGCTGGTGGCGCCGGATGTGAGCGCGGAGCATGACAACGACGATTTCGGGCATCTGCTGGCGAAGAGCGGGCCCTGCGTGCATCACGCGACGATCTATGCGTCCGACAACGACCTGATCCTGGTGACGTCGGAGGGCGTGCATGGCGGCATCCCGCGCGCCGGGCGCGTGCCGGAGCGCGACCTGCAATATGTCGCCGGCCACTACGGCAATGCCGACGTGGTCGATGCCAGCGCGGCGCCGGGCGATCCCTTCGGGCACGGATATTTCGTCCTGTCCTACGAGATGATGGACGACATGATGTGGACGCTGGCGGGCGTTCCGGCGGAGCGGCGGGCGGCGCCGGAAGCTTCGGGCGGCCCGACGCTGAGCTGCGCGCAGGCCGGATGCGGCGACAAGCGCTATGTGCTACGCGTCGCGAAGGATCGCGGGCCGGATTTCCAGACGCGGCTGCTCCGCGCGCTGTGGCCGCTTATTTTCCGCGTTCAATGACCTCGACTTCGCCGGGATGGGCGATGAGCAGCGTGGTGGCAAGGCCGAGGAACAGGCCGTGCTCGACCACACCGGGGATGTCGGCCAGCGCCTGTGCGAGCTTGGACGCCGAGGTGATGGCGCCGAAAGCGCAATCGTAGATCACATTGCCGGAGTCGCTCTTGACCACGGCGCCGTCGCGGCTGCGCAAGGTGATCGCGACATCGGCATAGCCGAGCGCCCGCGTTGCGGCGGCGATGCGTGCGGCCGTGGTCTTGTGTCCGAATTCGAGGACTTCGACGGGAAGCGGAAATTTGCCGAGGCGGGCGACGAGCTTGGTTTCGTCGGCGATGACGACCATGCGCCGCGACGACGCCGCAACGATCTTCTCGCGCAGCAGCGCGCCGCCGCCGCCCTTGATGAGGGTGAGCTCGCGGTCGGATTCGTCCGCGCCGTCTATGGTGAGATCGAGCGGCGCAAGGTCATCCAGCGCGGCGAGCGAGATGCCCAGCGCGCGCGCCTTCGCCGCCGTCTTTTCCGAGGTCGGCACCCCGATCACATCGAGCCCGCCGCGCACCCGGGGCGACAGCTGCTCCAGGAAGATTTCGGCCGTGGAGCCGGTGCCGAGGCCGAGCTTCATCCCCGGCTGGACGTAGTCCAGGGCCTTGGCGGCGGCAGCACGTTTGAGGGCGACGGGATCGGAGCTCATGGGGGAACTATAGAGATTCCTCAGAGAACGTCCTATGGCTTTTGCCGGTTTCCACGCCGGACAAATTGCGACCGAGATGAGCAGTCCAAAGTCCTTCGATGTCGCCGTCATCGGGTTGGGCGCGGCGGGGAGCGCGGCGCTGAACGCGCTGGCGCGGGCGGGGGTCCGCGCAGTCGGGATAGAACGGTTCGATCCGCCGCATGCGCTGGGGAGCAGCCATGGCGAGACGCGGCTGCTGCGCACCGCCTATGCCGAAGGTCCATTCTATGTGCCGCTGGTCAAGCGCGCGGTGACGCTGTGGAAGGCGGCGGAACGGCGCAATGGCGTCAAGCTGTTCGAGCAGACCGGCGTCGTCTATGCCGGGCCAGAGCGTAACCCCTTCATCCGCGGGACGCTGGATGCGGCGGCGCGGCTCGCGCCGGTGCGCGGGCTGGAGGCGTGGTTCGGCCTCCCGGCGGAATGGGCACGGTTTCGCGAAGGCGGCGGCGGTTATGTCTATCCGGAGCGCGCCATCGCGACGTTTCTCAAAGAGGCGCGGCGGCATGGGGGGCGGGTGATCAGGAACTGCGCCTGCGATTCCATCGACCGGTCGGGCAAGCGGATCGTCGTCCGCACGGCGCGCGGCGATGTGACGGCGGATCGGGTGATCGTCACGACGGGCGCGTGGATCGGCGAACTGGTGCCGGAGCTGAAGCCCGTGACCTTCGTCGAGCGGCGGGTGCTGCAC
>Ga0265314_10002986_pt1 | contig 16750 bp, 18 predicted proteins | sample 4126metaG_FD_203106 | JGI IMG/M metagenome (GOLD analysis project Ga0265314, IMG submission 203106) | Rhizosphere microbial communities from Carex aquatilis grown in University of Washington, Seatle, WA, United States - 4-1-26 metaG | ecosystem: Host-associated > Plants > Roots > Rhizosphere >... | reverse complement strand
CTCGCCCGACGCCTTGTCGCGCCAGGTTTCCGAGGTCGCCACCGACAGATTGACCACCAGATCGCCCGAGGTCACGCGCCGCGATTCCGGGTCTTTGCCCAAATTACCGATCAAAATCACCTTGTTGACGCTGCCCGCCATGCCTATCTCCGTATCTGTCTTGGACTAACGTTAGACTTGCCCACCCGGCTGCGCCACTGCGTAGCCCCAATGCCCTGTGGACAGGCGCCGCCGAGTCATGAGATAGCACTGTTCATTGTTTGTTCCAAGTCCGGCGATGGCCGCCGGGCGCTTGCGGGGCATGGCCCCAATCGCCCAAGGTGGGTGTTTGTCCAAGGTCGACCTTATGCTGAAAAACATCTCCATCCGTGGCGCGCGCCAGCACAACCTCAAGAACATCGACGTCGATATTCCGCGCAACAAGTTGACGGTGATGACCGGGCTGTCGGGCTCGGGCAAATCCTCGCTCGCTTTCGACACGATCTATGCCGAGGGCCAGCGCCGCTATGTGGAGTCGCTGTCGGCCTATGCCCGCCAGTTCCTGGAGCTGATGCAGAAGCCCGATGTGGACCACATCGAAGGCCTCTCGCCCGCCATCGCCATCGAGCAGAAGACGACCTCGAAGAATCCGCGCTCCACCGTCGGCACGGTGACGGAGATCTACGACTACCTGCGCCTGTTGTTCGCGCGCGTCGGCGTGCCCTATTCGCCGGCCACAGGCCTGCCGATCGAAAGCCAGACCGTCAGCCAGATGGCGGATCGCGTGCTGGCATTGCCGGAAGGCACGCGGCTGTATCTCAATGCGCCCATCGTGCGCGGCCGCAAGGGCGAGTATCGCAAGGAGCTTGCCGAGCTTCAGAAGAAAGGTTTTCAGCGCGTCAAGGTGGACGGCAAATATTACGAGATCGCCGCCACGCCGACGCTCGACAAGAAGCTGAAGCACGACATCGAAGTGGTGGTGGACCGCATCGCGGTGAAGGCCGACATCGGCAACCGCCTGCCGGATTCCATCGAGACCGCGCTGAAACTCTCCGACGGTCTGGTGATCGCCGAATATGCCGACGTCAAAGAGAAGGACGGCAAGCCCAAGCAGCTTCTGATGTCGTCGAAATTCGCCTGCCCGGTGTCCGGCTTCACGATTTCCGAGATCGAGCCGCGGCTGTTCTCGTTCAACAATCCGCACGGCGCTTGCCCCGCCTGCGACGGGCTGGGCACACAGCTCTATTTCGATCCGGCGCTGATCGTGCCCGACGAGACGCTGACGCTGAAAACCGGCGCGCTGTCGCCCTGGCACAAATCCTCTTCGCCATTCTATCTGCAAACCCTTGAGGCGCTGGGCCGCCACTACAAATTCTCGCTCAACGAGCCGTGGGAAGACCTGCCGAAGAAGGTGAAAGACGTCATCCTCTATGGTTCGGGCGAGGACGAGATCAAATTCATCTACGACGACGGGATGCGCCGCTACGAGACGAAGAAAACCTTCGAAGGCGTCATCCCCAACATGCAGCGCCGCTACAAGGAAACGGATTCCTCCTGGATCCGCGAGGAGATGGAGCGTTACCAGGACGCCAGCCCGTGCGATGTCTGCAAAGGCTATCGCCTCAAGCCCGAGGCGCTGGCGGTCAAGATCGCCGGGCTGCATGTCGGCGAAGTCTGCGAGAAATCGATCCGGCTTGCCGATGTCTGGTTCCGCGATCTCGACAAGGACTTGACCAAACAGCAGCAGGAAATCGCCGAGCGCATCCTGAAGGAAATCCGCGCCCGCCTGAAATTCCTCAACAATGTCGGGCTCGATTACCTCACCCTCAGCCGCAATTCCGGCACGCTGTCGGGCGGTGAAAGCCAGCGCATTCGCCTCGCCTCTCAGATCGGCTCCGGCCTGACCGGCGTGCTCTACGTGCTCGACGAACCATCCATCGGCCTGCACCAGCGCGACAACATCAAGCTGCTGGAATCCCTGATGGGCCTGCGCGATCTCGGCAACACCGTGATCGTGGTGGAGCATGACGAGGAAGCCATCCGCACCGCCGAGCATGTGATCGACATGGGCCCGGGCGCAGGCATTCATGGCGGGCACATCGTCGCCGAAGGCACGCCCGAGCAGATCATGGCCAATCCCAACAGCCTGACCGGCAAATATCTCGTCGGGCTGGAACAGATTCCGCTGCCGGCCAAGCGCCGCAAACCGCTGCACGACCGCTGGCTGAAGGTGATCGGCGCGCGCGGCAACAATCTGAAGAACGTCACCGCACAAATTCCGCTGGGCACGCTGACCTGCATCACCGGTGTGTCGGGCGGCGGCAAATCCACGCTGGTGATCGAGACGCTGTACAAGGCCGCCTCGCGCAAGCTGCACCAGAGCCGCGAGCATCCCGCGCCCTACGACAAGATCGAGGGCATGGAATTCCTCGACAAGGTGATCGACATCGACCAGTCGCCCATCGGGCGCACGCCGCGCTCGAACCCCGCCACCTATACCGGCGCCTTCACGCCGATCCGCGATTGGTTTGCCGAACTGCCGGAGTCCAAGGCGCGCGGCTATGCGCCGGGCCGCTTCTCATTCAACGTCAAGGGCGGACGCTGCGAGGCGTGCCAGGGCGACGGCGTCATCCAGATCGAGATGCACTTCCTGCCCGACGTTTACGTGCAATGCGATGTCTGCAAGGGCAAGCGCTACAACCGCGAAACGCTGGACGTGAAGTTCCGCGACTTTTCCATCGCCGACGTGCTCGACATGACGGTGGAAGCCGGCGCCGAACTGTTCAAGGCGGTGCCTTCCATTCGTGAAAAGCTGGACACGCTGACCCGCGTGGGCCTCGGCTACATCTCAATCGGCCAGCAGGCGACCACGCTATCCGGCGGTGAGGCGCAGCGCGTCAAGCTGTCGAAGGAACTGTCGCGCCGCGCCACCGGCCGCACGCTTTACATCCTGGACGAGCCCACCACCGGCCTGCACTTCCACGATGTGCGAAAACTTTTGGAGGTGCTGCAGGAGCTGGTCGACAACGGCAACACCGTCGTGGTGATCGAGCACAATCTGGAAGTGGTGAAGACCTCCGACTGGATCGTGGACCTAGGCCCCGAAGGCGGCGACGCCGGCGGCGAAATCGTCGCCCAAGGCACGCCGGAAGAAGTTTCGCGTGTCGCCCGCTCCTACACCGGCCAATACCTCAAGCCGCTGCTGAAAGGCATCGCGCCGGGAAAGATCACCTCCTCGCGCAAAATGAAGGCGGCGGAGTGATTGCCTCTCCCAGAGTCAAGTCTATGATTACAATTAATGATTCGGGAGAACGCCATGCTGGCGCTAGGACTGGGATGCATTTGGTTTGCCCGGAAGGGTGGCGAGCCAGATGATTGGAAGTCTTTCAATCCCGAAAATCACGCAAAGCAAATAAGAGCGGCACTCGAATCCGTAGACAACGTCTCGAATGTAAAAATAAGTGGCACTCCAAGCGCCATTCGTGTCCCATCATTTAACAGGGACCTAGAACGAACAAATTTCTTTCCACAGTTTGTGGCCCTTAGAATCGAATTTGACATCTTCTTTCCTCAGCGACTTCAAGTGAAATACGCCCTCCGAGGCACTGGATCTTCCGTTGAGAACTTCCACGTCGAGATCATCAGCACATTTTCAATGCCGATAGCGGCAATCTCCTACCCAATCGCAGTATCGAAAGAATCGATTGAGAAGTTCTCTCCCTCATCAGCAGTGGTGTTCATTCGAAAATACCTTGCAGAAAAGCTGATGAACCACAGTGACATTGATTTCCAGATACTGGGTCCGAGCCCATTTCACGCTGATATTTTTTTGGAGCGAGCAGAAAGTCAGGAAATCGTCCTCGAAGAGGTCAATCCCTCAAGCAGAGGCTATCGGACGCTTTATGCGAGGTTGCCATGTAATAGCGCAGAAGAATTGACCGAAAAGTTCGTGGAACAATACCGAGAGATTCTGGGCAGCTTTTACAATGTCGTGGGAATGAGAAATGTCTCAATGTTCGCAACGTCAAAAGCTGTGAGACTTGCCAAAACTCTAGTGTCAGACCGCACGGAAGAGTCGTTCATCAAGAGGCTCCAACGTCGATATTCAGAGAGGAGTATTGTCGATTCGGTTTTCGATGCCATTTTGAGGGACAGATTGAATGGTATTCGGGTTGAAAGGTATCTCGCGAAGTTGCGCCGGGACGGACTTTTGGAACCTGAGAACTACTTCGTGCGTGCAATAAAGCGGGAGGTTGATGACCTATATCGGGCACCCAACGACGACATCAAGCTGTTGCTTCAGATCACTGAGGATCGACGTCGTGGTTACTTCAGTAACCTGTCGACGCTTTTGTCAGGAATAGCAGGTGGCCTTCTCGGCGCGGCGGTTGGAGCATATCTCACAATATTATTGAGCGGTCATGCATCAACAGCATCGATGCCCGCTATATCGAACCTGACTTCCTCTACAAATGGCACGACATTAGTACCAACTGGTCAGAGGCCTCATCCCAAGTAGTGCCTGCTTTTGTGGTGGTAGAGTGACAACAGATGCGGTCCAAGTGAGAAATAGGTTTCTGGAACACCTGTCCCCACAGTTCAACAAATACCCGCAACGTGCTAAACTCAGTACATGAACAAGTCCCTCACCGATCTTCTGGAACGCGCCCGGTCTTGGCCGGCGGACGCTCAGAACGAGCTCGAGCGCATGGCGCGGGAGATCGAGGCCGAGTTTGGCGCGGGTCTCTACAAGCCGACATCAGCCGAGCTTGCGGGCATCGAGCGCGGCCAGCGTGATGCGGCGGACGGCAAATTCGCGACGGACGAGCAAGTGGAAGCCGTCTTCGTCAAGCATCGGCTCACCTGAGACTTCCTCCCATTTCGTCATGGCCGGGCTTGACCCGGCCATCCAGCGAAAAAAAAGTTTTCCGGCGCGCAGACGCGCGCCGACTGGATGGCCGCCTCAAGGGCGGCCATGACGACGGGGTGAATGCGTTAGCCAACTTGTCCGAGCGCCATTCTCTCCTTCAGCCACATCAATCCGATGATAGTTTTCGCGTCGGCGATCTCGCCGCTTTCGAGTTGCCGGAATGTCTCCTCGAGCGTCAACTCGAGCACCTGGATGTCTTCGTTCTCTTCGGCAAGGCCGCCGCCCTTCGCCACGGGGCCGTCGCCGCGGATCTCCGCGTAATAGAGAAACAGCCGCTCGGACATCACGCCGGGAGAGACATAAAAGGTGGAAATCGGCTCCAGCGTGTCGATTTCGTAGCCCGCCTCTTCCAGGACTTCCCGACGCGCCGCTTCTTCCGGCGTTTCCCCCTCGTCGACCAGCCCGGCAACGGCTTCCGTTATCCAGCCCAAGCCCCTTGTATAGGTCGGATATCTGAACTGACGGATCAGGATCACGCGCTGCCGTTTTCTATCGAACAGAACCACCGCAACGGCATCACCTCGTTTGAGGTTCAACCGGCGGAAGGAGGGGCTCATCGTTCCGTCGAACTTTTGGTGAGAAACGTAAACCTCTTCGACCCTAAAATAGTCGTCCAGGATCAATTCGCGTTTTTCGATGACCACTTTCCGGTCCATGGCATTCCTCAGGCTCGCGCCGCCGTCACGGCATAGGCGTTCAGGTGGGCTCTGCATAACGTCTTTCCGGCCGCCGCGCACAGATATTTGAAACCGCTTCTCAAGAACCGTGCGCGCGAGAATGCGGCCGCCTCTCGCAAGATGAACGCGGTTGTGTTACCCCGCGCGACCGTCCGCCGGATTCCGTCGGCGCCATGCGAGGACCTGCTTATGACCTCCGTTGAAGACATCAAAAAGGCGGTGGAGAAGCTGCCGCAAGACAAGCTCGCCAAGTTCCGCACCTGGTTCGTGGAGTTCGATGCGGCCTTCTTCGACAAAAAGCCCAAGCGCAAGCCCGCGGATGGAAAGAAGCTCGACAAGCTTGCCGAGAAGGCCATCAAAGACCTGCGTGCGGCGCGCAAACGCAAATAGCAGACCTGGCTGACAGGCTCGGCGGCGCGCAACCATCCGCGCGCCGGCCTTCGTCATCGAATTTCGACCAGCCCCTCCCCCGCTTCGATCGCCGCGGCAGCTTCCGGCAAGGCGGAGAGTAGTGCCTTTTCCAGCGCCCCGCTGGCGAGGGTGCCGAGCCGCAGCCAGAGGACCGGCGGCCCGTCCGCCGCGAAATCGCAATTGCCTGTAACGACCACGGCCCCCTGTTCCGCCGCAAATCGCCCTATGTCGCGGTCCTTGGCCGCCAGCATTCCGCAATCGGTGACGTGCCACGCCACATGTCCTTTGCGCACCAGCGCCTTCGCCAGCCGCGGCGGCAGCCCGGCGTCGAGGACCAGTTTCACGTCCGGATGACGCGGTGGTTGGCCAACCCGGCGGCATAGGCCAGCGCCGCGTCGATGTCCGCCGCTTCCAGATAGGGATAATCCGCCAGGATGCTCTCGCGGCTCATGCCGCCTGCCAGCAGCCCGACCACGTCGCTCACCCGGACGCGCATGCCGCGGATGCACGGCCTGCCGCCGCACACATCGCTATCGGCGGTGATGCGCCCGCGCAGCGCCGCATTCCCCGCGGATGCGGTGCCGTCCGCGAAATCGTCCGGCGCTTCCCGCATCGCATTCAGCGTGGCCACCGGCTTGTCGTCGCGGGCGATGACGATTTCCTCGCCCGCTTCCACCCGCGCGATGAGCTTGGACAGGTTGGTTTTGGCCACGTGGATCTTGACGATCGCCATGACGGCACTCCTTAGCTAATATATTAGCTAACTGAAGATTGTGCGTCAATCCGCGCCACAATTGGGGATCGGATTTTCTGCATATGCGGCAGCCGGACGCCGGGCGGCGGCGCCATGGTCGCGTTCAAGAGCGGGGGGGGAACGCTACGCCGGCGTTTCGGCCTTCAGGGCGCGGTAGGCAAACGCCGCCGGCGCCAAGATCAGCCCATACATGATGGGGGCCAGCACGAAATTCAGCCCCATCAGCAGCGGCAGATGCGCCGACGTCTGCCGCATCTGCACGGCTTGATGACGCATCATCGCGGCTGGGTCGCGCAACAGGTCGAGATTGAGGTTCATCGAATCCGGCCCCAGAACCGCGACCCGCACGACCAGCGCCACGATCACGATCGGAATCGCCGTCGCCAGGGTTATGAGGATGATGCGCCAGAAATTGCCCTTGGTGAGCTGCCAGCTCCGCTCGATGCCGAAACCGCCTTCCAGGGCGGCAGCGGGCACCATGACGAAGCTCAGCCGTGCAAAGAAATAGATCATGGCCAAAAAGCCGATGAGGAATACCACGCCCGCGACGGCAAACACCGTCTGCTTCGTGCCTCCGCCGCCCACGGCATTGCCGACGAAACCCAGGATCAATCCGCTAAAAATCAGAATGACGAGGAACAGGACCATGAGCAGGTACAGGCCAATCATGCCGCCGACCACCCGGAATTCGGCCGGCCCAAGCCCAAACCGCAGGAATGGCGGGCGCTTCAATGGGGCCAGGATCTCCCGCGCAATCGCCACGGCCATCACTGCCAGGAGCACGACGTTGACCAGCTGGAAGGCAAACACGCGCACCAGCAGCGGCCCCTGCTGCGCCGCGTCGCCGCTTTCGATCGAGCCGGCCATACCGACACTGTAGGATTGCATCACGAAATAGCCGCCGATCGTCATGATAACGATCGGCAGCCAAATCAGCGCAATTACCCGGCCCAGACCGCCGAACGTGAACCGGTACGTGTCCGCAACGGTCCGTGCCACCGGGATTTTGTTCATTCGCTTGTCGTTCCCTCTGCCGTTGCGACCGGCAATTCCGGTCCTTCCGGCGCTGCAGGTGCTGCGGGAGCTTCCGGCACAACTGGCGCTTCCGGCGCCGCGGTTACCGCGTTATAGGCGGTTCCCATTGCGCCCGCCATCAAGCCCATCGTGACGATGCGCTGCACGATGACAATCGCGATGATCGTCGGCATGACCGAAAGCACCGTGCGGAGCATCGCAAAGACCTGTTCCGGTTGCGGATTGTTAGGCAGCTTGATGGCTTCCGCGATAAACGCCGGCATGACGGTCATTTGCACGATAACGCCAGCCACGAACGCGACCGGAATAACGACCAGCAGGACCACCAGGAAAATCCGCCAGAAATTGCCGCCGCCAAGTGACCATGCGCGGCCGAGCCCGATCCTTTTTTCCGCCACGACGACGGCCGGCAGGAAGAAGAACAGCCGGAATATCGCATAGAAGTAGAACAAGGCTTCGACGACTCCGACGACGATCTTGATCGCCAAACCGGGCCCGTGCGCCACCATTGGCACGACGAAGACGTTGACCAGAACGAAGATCACCACCAGCACGGCAACCAGGAGGATCAGCACCACGTAAAGCAGCACAAATGCCAGCGCCAGCCGCCATACATCCGCGCCAAGCGAAAAATAGATCAACGTCACCGACTTCTTCTGCCCGAGCGCATGGCGCATCAGACCCACGAACATCATCGACACCATGACAAGCGCGATGACCATCAGCAGGGGATAACAAACGAGAAGCGGTCTGAGCACCGCCAGGACCGCCGCTGGATCGGGATGTTTGTCGTTGAACTGCGGGAAGTTTCCCGTAAACCATTCGTGCGGCACGGCAAACCAGACGAGGCCCCCGACCAATGCGCAAAACACCACGATGGGAAGCCATAGCGTCCCGACGACCGATATGATTTTCGTGAACAGAAAGCGATACGCACCGACAAGCGTCCGCTCCAGCGGAATCTTTTTCATTGGACCATCCCCATTTCCTCACCCGTAACGTAGCTTAGCGCGCATTCAGAATTACGACAAATTCGCCGCTTCGCGCGGTAGCGCAACTTTCGGTCACAACCGCAGAACGATCCGCGCAAGGCAAAGTCATTCCAAATTGGCCGCTACGACAGGCTCCTTTTCCGCCGGATGACAACCCATAGACCCCTTGTTAGACTTTGAAAAAGGCGAGAATTCGGGAGCAACCATGTCGATCAGCGAATATGCCCACAGCGATGCACTGGGGCTTGCCGAGCTAGTGGCGAAACGCGCCGTGACGCCGGCCGAACTCATGGAAGAAGCGATCGCGCGCGCCGAACGGCTCAATCCCATGCTTAACGCCATCGTCTTCAAGGATTACGAACGGGCGTTGGATACGGCGAAGGGCGATCTGCCCAGGGGCCCGTTCACCGGCGTGCCGTTCCTCTACAAAGACATTTTTGCATTGGTGAAAGGCACACCCACGCGTCAGGGCTCGCGCTTCTTCCCGGCCTTTCCGTCCGATCACGATTCCTATCTGACGATGCATTTCAAGAAGGCGGGACTGGTCGCCTTCGGCAAGACCAACGTGCCGGAATTCGGACTGGTGCCAACGACGGAAGGCAAGCTTTACGGTGCTGCGCGCAATCCCTGGAACCTGGCGCACTCCACGGGCGGCTCGTCGGGCGGTTCGGCCGCGTCGGTGGCTGCTGGCATCGTGCCGATGGCGCACGGCAACGACGGCGGCGGCTCCATCCGCATTCCCGCTTCGTGTTGCGGACTGGTCGGGCTGAAGCCGTCGCGCGGACGCGTTTCCTACGGACCGGACTTCGCCGAGGCGGTAGATGGGCTGTCCGTCGACCTCGCGGTCTCGCGCAGTGTGCGCGACACGGCGGCGGCACTGGATGTGGCGTCGGGCAGCGAACCGGGCGACCCTTATTGCGCACCTGCCGCCCCGGCATCCTATCTCAAGGCATCGAAGGAAAAACCCAGGCGCTTGCGCATCGGTTTCGCGAAAAAGAGGCAGGATGGCGTTCCATTGCATCCCGATTGCGTCACGGCCGTAGAACACGCGGCCAAACTGTGTGCCGGCCTCGGCCATACCGTGGAAGAGGCCTCGCCCGACATAGATCAGTCGACGCTGCTGCCGTCGTTCATGGCGCTGTGGTGCGGCAATCTTGCCTCGATCATCGACTTCCTGTCGCGGCTGACGGGACAGACACCGTCGCTGGACAATCTGGAAGGTCTGACGCTGGGCCTTTACGAGGCGGGCAAACGCGTAAGCGCGATCGAGTACCTTCAAGCCAAGATGATGCTTAGCCGGGCCGCACGCAGCGCGGCGCAATTCCACCAGACCTACGATCTGTGGCTGTCGTCCACGCTCGGTACGCCGCCGATCAAGCTGGGCGTGCTGAACATGGACGAGCAAAACGCAGAAAAGGCTTTCGCGCCGCTGATCGATTATGTGCCGTTCACCGCGATGCAGAATGTTACCGGTCAGCCGGCGATCAACCTGCCGCTTTTCTGGAACGGCGACGGCCTTCCCATCGGCGTACAATTCGTTGGACCTTACGGCGACGAACTCACGCTGCTGCAATTGGCGACCGAACTCGAACAGGCGCAGCCTTGGTTCGAACGGTATGCGACGATAAAAGTCTAGAATTCGACTAATCAAATTTGCGTCCGTCGACGAGCAGTGCGCTTTGCTTGGGTAAAGCGTCAGACTGTCACGCGCGACACTGCAAAATCTCGAATTCCCGTTTAAGGCGAATTAGGCTCTACGCCTATCACAGGGGGTACCTATGTCAAAACGAGTTCTGTTATGCGCCACCGTTGTGGTTGGCGCGATGAACATTGGCGGCTGCGCGACGGTCATTGAAGGCACGTCGCAGGAAATTTTCGTCAACACGAATCCGCAGGGCGCCGAGTGCTCGCTCAATCGCGTGAAAGACTCCAAGAGCAAGGAAGTTGTGATTGGTCGCGTCAGCCCAACACCGGGAAAGGTCAAGATCGATAAAACCAAGTACGACATCACGATCATCTGCGATAAGCAGGGCTATCAGCAGGCCACCTATCTCGACCATTCCGGCGCTGCAGGGGCAACCGTCGGGAACATCATCTTGGGTGGCGGCATCGGTTGGGCCATCGACTCCGCGGCGGGGTCCGACAACAAGTACGATACGCCGGTCAACATCACGCTGGTGCCCGTCATGCCGGTTCCGGCAGCGCTTCCGCCGAGCCCTGCCGTGGCAACGCCGCCGGTCGCACCAACGGAAGCAACTCCCGCGAACCCGGGGAAATAGCCGAGCACAAAAACCAAGTTCATCTGCGCGCTGCAGCGCGCAGATGAACTGCCGGGGGGCGGGAGTGCGGCACTCGTGCTGCGATAAAGACGCTACGCCAAAACCGCAGAAAATTCTTCCCCCCTGAACGGGGGAGGCTAAGCCGACGGTTCGTATCCGATCGCCGCTTCAATCTCGATGGTTCGCTGCACGGCCGGGCGTGCCAACATGCGGACGTAATGCGCCGACAAGTTCGGAAATATGCCCGGCTCAGGATGCACGTCGACGACAAACCGCCAGTACAGCCGGAACAAATGAATGTCGGCGATGGAATATTTCGCCAGCACCCATTCCCGCTCTCCCAGTTTCCGGTCGGCAATGCCGAGCACCTCTTTCCAACGTTCCACACCTTGCCGTCGTGCAGGATGGATCGACGAGGCGATGAAGGACATCCAGGAAATGGCTTGGGCTTCGGCGATGATGTCGCCCATGGACAACAGTTCCGCCTCGGGAAACCGCCGCGCCAGAAAGAACAGGATCGCGGCGACTTCGGTCAACGGCGTTCCATTGATGAGCAGCAGCGGAACCTTGCCTTCCGGATTGAGCGCCAGATAAGCGGGCTCGCGGTTCTCCTTTTTGGCCAGCGAAATCGGCCGGCTCTCGAACGGCGTGCCGATCTCGTGCAGCGCGATATGCGGCGCCATCGAACTTGATCCGGGCGTAAAATAGAATGTCAGCATGACGGCGCCTTTCGCTGGAATGCTCGACCTCGTGTTGTCCTAGAGGCCGCATAACACGTCAGTTACCAGCTAAAGTCCGCTCATTGCAGCAAAAATGCCAGACAATTTCGGCGCCCTGTTTCCCCTCCAAGATTGGCGGCGGTGACCGCCTTCCTCACTCCAACGGATTCACCCACCGCAGCTTCTTGAATCGCGCGAAGTCGGTATCGGCGCTGCACAGCGTCAGCCCATGTTCGATGGCGAGCGCGGCAAGATGCGCGTCCATGACGAGATTACCTCCCATGCCGGGCAGCGACAGCAATTCTCCGAGCACCTCGGCGTGCCGCTCGGTCGGCTGCGGTATCCACGCCACGGGGCAGGACAGCCATTCGCGTGCTTGTTCCCATTGTTCGGCGGCGGTTTTGGCCCCGGGAAAAGCTTTGTTGTTCGTGGTTATCCTGACGAAGGCGAGGAGCACCGGCCACGGCAGCCCGACCGGCGCCTCACCGTTCAGTTGGGCGTCAAGCCACTTGCTCGCGCGCTCGTGGTGAACGGAGCGGACCGACTTGGCGTAAATGAGGATGTTCGCGTCTACAAGGATCACTTGTAGTCTTCGCCTTCGATCATCGCGAGCACTTCGCCGATGTTGTCCATGTTCTTGATGAGCGGCTCGCCCAGATCGACGGCACGCGTCACGAACGGCTTGCGCGGTTTGGGCTGGGACCTCAACTCGTGGAGCTTTTGGCGCAACAAGTCGTTGACGAGCACCTTCAGACTTGCGTCTCGCTCCTTGCGCAGGCCGTCGAGTTGGACGGCCACGTCGGGGTCGAAGGTGACGGTTGTTCGCATCGTGTTCATAGCATCAAGACATCAACACGTTGATGCTTTGATGTCAACCGATGGTTGCCAAATTGTCACACACCGGCTTGAACTATAGGATTCCGCACCCATATCACCCGCGCGTATCGTATGTCCGTGCAGGAGCGCATAAATGCAAAGGGAGAAGATCGCCGGTGGTACCCCCACCGCAAAGTCGAAAACAACCTCCGGCCTAAAATGTCCTTCAATCAATGAGTTACAGAACGGCCCCATGAAGGAGACGGAGTGATCGAAGCAATCCACATCATCGGCGGCGGATTGGCCGGCAGCGAAGCAGCCTGGCAAATAGCGCAGGCTGGCACGCGCGTGGTGCTGCATGAGATGCGGCCCGTGCGCGGCACCGAGGCCCACCAGACGGACGGACTCGCCGAATTGGTCTGCTCCAACTCGTTGCGCTCCGACGACCCCGAGAACAACGCCGTCGGCTTGCTGCACGAGGAAATGCGCCGCGCGGGCTCGCTGGTGCTGCGCGCCGCCGACGCGCACAAGCTGCCGGCGGGCGGCGCGCTGGCGGTGGACCGCCACGGTTTTTCCGCCGTAATCACGGGCGCACTGGCCGATCACCCCAATGTGGAAATCCGCCGCGAGGAGATCGCGCTGCCGCGGCCGGAATGGGGTTCCACCATCGTTGCCACCGGGCCGCTCACCGCCCCCGCGCTCGCCGATTTCATTCGGTCGCTGACGGACACCGAGGCACTTTCCTTCTTCGACGCCATCGCGCCCATCATCCATCGCGACTCCATCGACATGAACATCGCCTGGATGCAATCGCGTTACGACAAAGGCGACGGCGCCGATTACGTCAACTGTCCGCTGAACCAGGAGCAATACGCCGCTTTCGTGGACGCGCTGCTGACCGGCGAGAAGACGGAATTCAAGGAATGGGAAAAATCCACGCCCTATTTCGAAGGTTGCCTGCCGGTGGAAGTGATGGCGGCGCGCGGTGTCGACACATTGCGTTATGGGCCGATGAAGCCGGTCGGCTTGTTCGACGCGCGCACGAGCGCCCGGCCTTATGCCGTCGTGCAGCTTCGCCAGGACAATGCGTTGGGCACGCTGTGGAATATGGTGGGCTTTCAGACCAAGCTCAAACACGCCGAGCAGACACGCATCTTCCGCATGATCCCCGGCCTGTTTGAGGCGAGTTTCGCCCGGCTAGGCGGGCTGCATCGCAACACCTTCATCAACTCACCGCGCCTGCTCGACGGCCAGCTTCGGCTGAAGGCGCTTCCTGCGCTGCGCTTCGCCGGCCAGATCACCGGTGTGGAAGGTTATGTCGAAAGCGCCGCCATCGGATTGCTGGCGGGCCGCTTCGCAGCGGCCGAGGCACGCGGCGACGTCTGCGATCCGCCGCCGCCCACCACCGCGTTCGGGGCTCTGCTGGCCCACATCACGGGCGGGGCGGACGCCGCAACGTTCCAGCCGATGAATGTGAATTTCGGATTGTTCCCGGATCTGGCGCCCTCGGAAAAGGTGCGCGGCCGCGATCGCAAAAAAGCACTGTCCCACCGTGCCTTGGCCGATTTGGAAAAGTGGCTTGGTTTGCCCAAGGAGGCACCAAAGTAGAAATCCCCTTCGCCTCCCCCTTGCGGGGAGGTCGGCGCAATGAGCGAAGGCAATTGCGACGGGTGGGGGGTTAGACGTGACCACGTATCGCCGCAACGAGCAGGGTGATCTGTTTGCGCCATAACGGTGGTTCGCTACGTCGCAGATAAAGCGGCACCAGCGCCGCCGGGAGGAACGCAGGCAAGGCCTCACGCGGTATCGCGAATTTTCGTGCTGCCGCGAGATGGCTTTGCGCCCTGCGAGCCAAGTGCGGCTCGACGATTCGAAACCTGCCTTCGTAGCGTCCCGCAAGGGCAAAAGCGATGCCGGCGTTCCGCGCCGGCGCGTCGAGCGTATCGCCAGCGCCCAAAACGCGCGCCGCCAGCCGCATCATGTTGCCCGACGTCGCATCGCAATACTCTTCGAGCGTTTCCATATCCGCAAAAGGTTCCCGCGAGACATCGAAGGCACGCGCCGCGATGATGGCCTCGAATAAGTGCTGAGGGAGATCGTTCGCCGCCAGCGTCTCGACCAATGCGCGCGCCACGTCGTGTTGGCGGGCCTTTCCGGCGCGCGCCCCTTCCACCGTCTCGCGCCACCATGCCAGGCGGATGTCCCCGACCATCGGTTCGCGCACCGCATCGGCCACATGCGCCATCTCATAATAGAGGGCATACAGGGCAAACAAAAAATGCCGTTTGTTGGCAGGCGCAAACAGCGCCGAAAAATACCTATCGGGGTCGTGGCGGCGGACCAGTTCCTCGCAGGTGGCGAATGCTGTCACGGCGGTCGTCCTAACGAAAAAGCCGCCCGGTTGCCCGGGCGGCTCCTTCATACGTCAATGCGCGTGCTCTCAATAGATGTTCTGCGCCGCAACCATGGCGAACAACATCGGAATTGAAAGCATCGTGTTGATGCGGCTGAACATCCCAGCTGTCTTTGCTGCCGCCGCCTTGTCGTCGGCGGAGAGGTCGGGATATTTGTTGCCGATGTTCAGCGCCTTCTGCTGGCTCGGCCAGATCACGAACCAGACGTTGAACCACATGATCGTTCCGAACCACATGCCGATACCGATGCCGATGGACTTGGGAACGGTGAAGCCTTCCGTGGCGTCCAGCGTGTAGGCCTGCAACAAATAGCCGTTCAGATACGCCAGGATGATGCCGAAGACGATGGTCCCCATCGCCGCCCAGCGGAACCAGAACAGTGCGGCCGGCGTGATGTACTTGCCCAGCGCCGGGCGAAGCTCGGCGGGGATTTGCGGCATGGTCGGCGTGGAGACGAAATTGAAGTACCACAAGAGGCCGATCCACATCACGCCGCACGCCACGTGCAGCCAGCGGATCAGGAACGGCCAGAACGTGGCGGCATCGAAGCCTTGGATCTTGAGATAAAGAAGAAACAGCAGGACCGCGATTACGGCCCCCGCAATCACCGTGTTGCGCAGATTCGAGAAAAAGGCGGCCATCGCAATACCCTCCCAGCGGTATGGAAATCCCGTCGCGGATTAACCTTGTCCAGGGAATTTTTGGGCCGGATTCGCTTAGATCGCAAGCTTTTTCGGCCGGCGGACGTGCAGCCAGATGATCACGATCAGGCGCGTGACCATCACCGCCGTGAAGAACGAGGTGATGATGCCGACGCCCAGCGTCACGGCGAAGCCGCGCACCGGCCCGGACCCCAGCTCGAACAAGATCAGCGAAGCGATCAGATGGGTGGCGTTGGCGTCGATAATCGTCGCCATGGCGCGTCGGAAACCCGTATCGATCGAGCCGAGCATACTTCGCCCGTTGCGCTGTTCTTCACGGATACGTTCGTAGATCAGCACGTTGGCATCGACGGCCATACCCATGGTGAGCACGATGCCGGCGATGCCCGGCAGCGTCAGCGTCGCGCCGAACATCGTCATAATCGCCAGCAGCAACACGATGTTCAAAGTCAGGGCGACGTCGGCGAACACGCCGAACAAGCCGTAGCGAAGGATCATAAACACGGCGACCAGAATGAGCCCCGCTATCGAGGAGTACTGGCCGGCTTTCACCGAATCCGCACCAAGCTCCGGTCCGACGGTGCGCATTTCGATCGGCTTGAGTGGCGCCGGCAATGCGCCGGCTCTGAGCATGGCCGAGAGATCGCTCGCAGTCTGGATCGTGAAGTTACCCTCGATCTCGCCCGACCCGGTCAGGATCGGTTCGCGGATCGACGGTGCCGTGAGGATCTTCTTGTCGAGCACGATGGCGAATCGGCGATTCACGTTTTCCTTCGTCACGGTGCCGAATTCGCGCGCGCCGACGCTGTCGAATCGCATGGTCACGACGACTTGGCCGGTCTGCTGGTTGGTGCTCCAACCGGCGTTCTTCAACCGGTCGCCGGCGACGATGATCCGCTTCTCGACCAGAAGCGGAGGCAGTGCGATCTTCTTGCTGCCGCTGTCCTGTTGCAGAAGCTCGTCTCCGATGGGAATGCGGCCCCTCATCGCCTGTTCGACGTCGGCTGTTTCGTCCACCAGCTGGAATGTCATCTTGGCGGTGGTTTGAAGGATCTTCAGAAGGGGGGTGGGATCCTGCAGGC
>Ga0265314_10002985_pt1 | contig 16755 bp, 16 predicted proteins | sample 4126metaG_FD_203106 | JGI IMG/M metagenome (GOLD analysis project Ga0265314, IMG submission 203106) | Rhizosphere microbial communities from Carex aquatilis grown in University of Washington, Seatle, WA, United States - 4-1-26 metaG | ecosystem: Host-associated > Plants > Roots > Rhizosphere >... | reverse complement strand
CGCGGTGGGCGACGAGGTCTGGGGCCGCGTCGACGCGCACCGGCGCCTCGATCACATGCAGCAGCACACCGGGCAGCACCTGCTCTCGGCCGTCTTCGCGGATCTGTTCGGCCACGCGACGGAGAGTGTGCACTTCGGCGATGCCTATTCGACGCTCGACCTCGGCACCGACATGCTCGGCGCCGCGTCGGTGGAACGGGCCGAGCGCCGCGCCAACGAGATCGTGCTCGAGAACCGCGCCGTCACGGTGACGTTCGAGGACGCGCGCACGGCGCAGGGGCTCCGCAAGCCGAGCGACCGCGACGGCGAGCTGCGCATCGTCGGCATCGAGGGCGTCGACCGCAGCGCCTGCGGCGGCACGCATGTGCGCGGCACCGGCGAGATCGGGCTCGTCACCATCCGGAAGGTGGAGAAGTACAAGAGATCGGTGCGCGTCGAGTTCCTCTGCGGATGGCGCGCCCTCGATCGCGCGCGCGCCGACTTCGCGATGCTGCAGCAGATGTCCGCGTCGCTCACCGCCGGCATCGACGAGCTGCCCGCGCTCGTCGCGGCGCGGATCGAGTCGGAACGGACCGCCGATTCCGAACGGAAGAAGCTGAGCGAGCAGCTCGCGACGTATCAGCTGCGCGAACTCCGCGCGGCGACGGCGCCGTCGGCTGACGGCCTCGTGCGCATCGTCGAGCGCGGTGATGCGATGGAGCCGCTGCGGCTGCGCGCGCTCGCCGCGGCCGCCGAGCCGAAGACGCTCTATTTCGCGTCGGCGGGCGAGCCGCCGGCCATCGTATTCGCCGCAAGCGAGGACAGCGGCCTCAACGCGGGCGCACTGCTCAAGCCGGCACTCGCCGCGGCCGGTGGACGCGGCGGCGGGTCGCCGCGCGTCGCGCAGGGCACCGTACCGACCGCCGACGCCCTCACCGCGGTGCGCACGCAGATGATCGGAGCCTGAATGCCCACGAGACGCCAACTGTCGTACGCCTTCGCGCTCGCGCTCTGCGGCGCCGCGCTGATCGCCGCCGAGACCGCCGAACTGCGGCCCTGGGTGTACCTGTTCAAGCCCTTGGCGACGATCCTCGTGCTCGCCATGGCCGCGACCGCCGCGCCGCTCCCGTCGAACCGCTATCGGCTCCTCATCACCGGCGGCCTCGTCTGGTCGCTCGCCGGCGACGTCCTCCTCATGTGGCCCGCCTCGCTCTTCGCGGCGGGACTCGGCTGTTTTCTCGTCGCGCACTTCTGCTACATCGGCGCCTTCGCCACGCACGGCGCGGGGAGTTCGTCGCGTTTCGTCACGCTCATTCCCTTCGCGCTCATCGCCGGCACGATGCTCTCCCTGCTCTGGCCCGGACTTGGCGCGCTGCGCATTCCCGTCGCTGTTTATGTGGGCACGATCGCCACGATGGCCTGGCAGGCCTTCGCCCGTGCTCTCGCCAAACGCAACGACGCCGCCTGGCGCGGCGCGATCGGCGCGCTCTTCTTCCTCACCTCCGACGGTGCGCTGGCGATCAACAAGTTCCGCGCGCCCATCGGCGACCGCTTCACGACGACGGTGATCATCCTCGGCACCTATCTCGTCGCGCAGTGGATGATCGGGAGCACCGTCGGCGACGACGCCTGAGCACGAATCGCGCGCCGTGCGCGGAATTCGGCCTTTTGGAGCCCCGAATCCGCTAGATTTCAGGGGTCGGCCCCCGCACGTCGTTTTCGCGCGTGCGCAACGCAGGCCGCACTTCCCCGTACAAGGACCATCTTCTGTCGTTCGCTTCGCTCAAGCTCCATCCGAACCTGCAGCGCGCCCTCAAGGAACTCGGCTACACGCGCCCCACGCAGATCCAGCAGGACGCCATCCCCCCGGGCCTCGAAGGCAAGGACGTGCTCGCCTGCGCCATGACCGGCAGCGGCAAGACCGTCGCGTTCGTGCTCCCGATCCTCGAGCATCTCCTCACGAAGCCGCGCGGCACCACGCGCGCGCTCGTGCTCACGCCGACGCGTGAACTCGCCGCGCAGATCCTGCAGAGCGTCAACGACCTCGCGGTGCACACGCCCATCACCGCGGCCGCCGTCTTCGGCGGCGTCGGCATGGGCCCGCAGGAGCACGCCTTCCGCAGCGGCGTCGACATCCTCATCGCCACGCCGGGCCGGCTGCTCGATCACTTCCGCCAGCCTTACGCGAAGCTCGACGGCGTCGATCATCTCGTGTTCGACGAAGCCGACCGCATGCTCGACATGGGCTTCCTCCCCGACATCCGGCGCGTCATCAAGCACCTCCCGACCAAGCGCCAGACGCTCTTCTTCAGCGCCACGATGCCCGGCCCCATCGGCCAGCTCGCGCAGGAGATGCTCAAGCAGCCGGTGACGATCAACGTCGAGCGCCAGTCGAAGCCCGCCGTCGGCATCACGCAGGCCGTGTACCCGGTGCCGCAGGAACTGAAGGGCGCGCTCCTCCTCGCGCTGCTCAAGAAGGGCGACATGCAAGAAGCGCTCGTCTTCACGCGCACGAAACACCGCGCCAACCGCGTCGCCGACTTCCTCGTGAAGAAGGGCGTCGCCGCCGAGCGCATCCACGGCAACCGCTCGCAGTCGGCGCGCACCGCGGCGCTCGCCGGGTTCAAGGACGGCACGTACCGCGTGCTCGTCGCCACCGACATCGCGGCGCGCGGCATCGACATCTCCGAACTCGGCCACGTCGTGAACCTCGACGTCCCCGCGGTGCCCGAGGATTACATCCATCGCGTCGGCCGCACGGCGCGCGCCGAGATGACCGGCGACGCCTTCACCTTCGTCTCGCCGGATGAAGAGAACGACCTCCGTGCGATCGAGCGCGCCATCGGCCGACGCCTGCCGCGCGTGACGATCCCCGATTTCGATTACAGCGCCAAGCCCGAAGGGCGCCTCGAAGTGCCGATCGCCGAGCGCATCGCCGAGATCCGCAAGCGCAAGGCGGAGGAACGCGCGCGCGCCGCCGAGAAGGCGAAGCGTCGCGAAGCCGCGGGGCATGCGCCCGCGCGCGGCGGACGCAGCGGCGGTACCGGTGGTGGATCGTCGTCGGGCGGTCGCTCCGGCGGCGGCGCTTCGCACGGCGGTCGCAGCGGCGGCGGATCATCGTCGGGGGGTCGCCCCGGCGGTTCGTCGTCCGGCGGTCGGCCGGGCGGCGCGGCGGGTGGCCGCGGCGGGAGTGGTGGGTCGTCGGGCGGCCGCAGCGGCGGCAGCGGTGGCAGTTCGGGCGGCGGTCACCGCGGCTCCGGCCGCTGACCGCGGTGCGGCGTGACGTGATGCGCCGTTCGATGTTGCGAGTCGTCGCCACCGCGTCATGCGCGGTGGCGACTTTGCTTTCCGCGCAGGAACGCCCGGCCGGTACCGTGGCGTTCCGTTCGGAATTCGTCTTCGAGCGCGCGCCGTTCGCGAGCGCGCACGCATCGACCATCGCGGCCACGCCCACGGCGCTCGTCGTCGCCTGGTTCGCCGGCACGCGCGAGAGCGCGCCCGACGTCGGCATCTGGGTCGCGCGCCGCGAAAAGAACGGGTGGACGGCGCCCGTCGAGGTCGCGAACGGCGTGCAGGAGAACAGCGCGCGTTTTCCCTGCTGGAATCCCGTGCTCTTTCAGCCGCGCGGCGCGCCGCTCATGCTCTTCTACAAAGTCGGCCCCAACCCGCGCGAATGGTGGGGCATGGTGCGCACGTCCGCGGACGACGGCCGCACCTGGAGCGCGCCGCGCCGTCTCCCCGACGGCATCATCGGCCCGGTGAAGAACAAACCGGTGCAGCTCGCCACCGGCGACATCGTGAGTCCCTCGAGCACCGAATCGCCGGACCTCACCGTCAATGCATGGCGCGTGCACTTCGAACTCTCGAGCGACACGGGCCGCACGTGGCGCCGCGTCGCGCCGGAGTCACCGTCGATCGACGCCATCCAGCCGAGCGTGCTCGTGCACGCCGACGGCCGGCTCGAGGCCGTGGGGCGCACGCGCAACGCGCGGCTCTTCGAGACCTGGTCCACCGATGGCGGTCGCCGCTGGACACCGCTCACGCTCGGCGCGCTGCCGAATCCGAACGCGGGCACCGACGCCGTCACGCTGCGCGATGGCCGCTTTCTCGTCGTCTACAACGCGAGCACGAGCGAACGCACGCCGCTCGTCGTCGCGCTCTCGCGCGATGGCATCGCGTGGCGAACGATCGCGACGCTCGAATCGTCGCCGGGCGAGTATTCGTATCCGAGCGTGATCCAGGATGCGGCCGGCACCGTGCACATCACCTACACCTGGCAACGTGCACGCATTCGCCACATCGAACTGGACGAAAGCGCGCTCGGCACGTTACCGTAGCAATACACTCAAGCCGGGACGAACCGCGTCGTGAGTTACGAGAAGATCTATCTTCCGTCGGGCGTGATCCGGCGCGGAGCGGGCGTCGTCTCCGGCGCCGAGATCATCGCCGCCGCCGCGAGTGAAGTCGACGACCTCGATCGACTGCGCGCGCTGCGCTGGGTGCTCATCGATCTCACGCTCGCGACGCAGCTCGATGCCTCGAGCGAGGAGATCCGCACCGTTGGACGTCACAACGTCGCCACGGCGGTGTACGCGCCACGCCTCACGATCGCCGTCGTCGCGCCGCGCGACGCGGTGTACGGCGTCGTTCGCATGTGGGAAGGCCGCTCGCTGGCGTCCGAGTGGCAGACGCGCGTCTTTCGCACGCTCCCCGAGGCCGAAGCGTGGTTGCGCGCCATGGAGCCGACCTTCGCCTGAGCCGGGCGCCGGGCGCCGCGCCGCTCAACGCTCGGTATAGATCGCCGCGAATTGCTTCTTGAGGTTCACCACCTTCGGCGCGTCGTTGTACACGATGTACGGTTCGTCGGGGTGCTTGCGCGCGTAATCCTGATGATAGGCCTCCGCCTCGTAGAACCCCTTGAGCGGCGTCACTTCGGTGACGATCGGCCGCGCGTACACGTGCAGCGAGTCGAGATGGTGGATGTACGCCGTCGCCGCGGCGCGTTGCGCGTCGCTCGTGAAGAAGATCGCCGAGCGGTACTGCGTGCCCACGTCCGGCCCCTGCCGGTTCTTCTGCGTGGGATCGTGCGCCACGCTGAAGAACACCTCGAGCAGCTTCGCGTACGACACCACCGACGGATCGAACGTCACGCGCACCGACTCGGCGTGCCCGCTCGCGCCTTCGCTCACCGTCTCATAGTCGGCCGTCTTCTTCTCGCCGCCGGCGTATCCGGAGATCGCGCTCTGCACGCCGCGCACGTGCTGGAAAACGGCCTGGATGCCCCAGAAGCAGCCCCCGGCGAACACCGCCGTCTCGGTCTGCGGCGCGGCGCGTGGAGCGCGCGGCGTCGCCGCGACGAGCGTGAGTGCCGAGAGCGCGGCGATCGCGGAACGGAGCAGTGACCGGGTCATGCGAACCTCGAAGGAATGGCGTCTCCAGACATATCGCGAATCCCCGCGCGAAGTTCCCGAACGCGCGCGGTCAGCCCTCGAACGGTTCCAAATGCACCAGCACGTGCTGCACCGCGGGCACGGCGACACGGATCGCGCTCTTCACCTTGCCGCCGACGATGTGCGCCTCGCGGATCGAGAGGTGCGGGTCGGTCTGCACGTGCAGCGTCACGCGGTACGTCATGCCCGTGCGGCGCACGGCGAGCTTCTCCGTCGCGCGCACGCCGTCGACCCCCTCGGCCGCCTGCCGCACGGGGTCGACGATCGCGGCGCCCGGCATCCGGTCCATCAGGTCGCCGAGCGCGGGGCGCAGCATCATCACGCCGTTCGCCGTGATGATCGCCGCCGCGACGAGCGCCGCCCAGTCGTCCGCCGATTCCCACCCCGGGCCTCCCACGAGCGCGATGCTGATGCCGATGAACGCCGCCGCCGACGTCACGACGTCGCTCATGTGATGCCAGGCGTCGGCCTGCACCGCCGTGCTCCCGATGTCGGTGCCCACCGCGTGCACGCGTTTCGAGAGCACCCACTTGATCGCCATCACCGCGCCGAGCACCACGAGCGTCCACGACGCCGGCATGTGGTGCGGCGTGCGGATCTCGGCGATCGCCTCGATGGCGATACCGAGCGCCGCGCCGAGCATCATCAGGGCGACCACGGCCGCCGCGAGCGATTCGGCCTTGCCGTAGCCGAAGGGATACTCATCGTCCGGGGCCCGCCCGGCGAGCTGCACGCCACGCCAGACGATGAGCGACGAGAAGATGTCGGCGATCGACTCGATGGCGTCGGCGATGAGCGCGTACGCATGCCCCACCACGCCCGCCACGAGCTTGATGATCGCGAGGAGCACGTTGATCAGCATGCCGAGCTGCGCCGACCGGATGCCCCGCTCGACCGCGCTCGGCGACTCGCGTCGGTGCGCGCCGCTCATCCCTTCCCCGGACAGCCCGCGAGCACGCGCTTCGGGCCGGGCGCGTGCGGAAAGAGATCGCGCGCCGCCAGCGCGTGCGCGCGCGCGGCCGCGCAGTTGCCGCGCGCCTGCTGCGCTTCGGCGGCGCGCAACCGGATGCGGAAGTTCCCCGGGTCGCGGCGCACGGCGCTCTCGAGCGACGCCGTCGTGCCGATCGTGTAGAGCCGCATCGCGTCCACGCGCGACGCCGCGGCCAGCGCCGCGACCGACTGCGCCGCGAGCAACAGCAGCGGCAACGCCACCCGCGAAGGCGCGGCGAACGTGAACGTCCCTTCGTCCTTGCCCGCCGGAAGGAGCAGCCCCGCCGCGGCCATCGTGACGATGAGCGGCATCGGGAGCAGGAGCACGGCGTCGAACAGTCCTTCGAGCGCCGCGACGAGGAGTGTCGCGAGGCCCGCGAGCGCCGCGAGCCGCGCCGGCGGCGGCGACGACGCGTCGAACCGCGCGCGCAATCCCGCGCCGGCCACCGTCAGCACGAACGCCGTCCACGCGAGCGCCGCCACGACGCCGCGCTCGCTGAGCGCCGCGATCCAGTCACTGCTCGGCCACGGATTGGCCGTCATGCCGGTGCCTTCCGCGAGCGACGGATCGTCGTCGGGCGCGTTGGCCGGATACTGCACCGGCCAGTTCCCCGCGCCCACGCCGAACGCCGGATGGTGCAGGCTCATCGTCAGTGAGTTCGCGTACTGCTTGAGGCGCCCGCGCCCGCTCCCTTCCTTGTAGTTGACCACGCCCTTCACGGAGTCGAGATACGGATTGTCGCTCCGCCAGTCGAGATGATTGGGAATGACGAGGGCGAGCACCACGCCGGCGATGCCCGTTGCGATGACGACCCACGCCCGACGCCGCTGCGCCGGCTCGAAGAGCGCCGGGCCGCGCGCCGCGAGCGCCAGCGCGATCACACCGACGACCATCAATGCCAGCCACGCCGCGCGCGTGCGCGAGAGCACGAGCGCCGCGGCGCACACGGCGAAACCCGCGAGCGCGAGGAGCGAGCCCGCCGCGCGGCGCGCGACGAGCGCCTGCCAAAAGAGCAGCGGCACGCCGATCGCCGCGAGATGCGCCATGAAGTTGCGGTTGCCGAACGTCCCGCCCGGCGCGCGCGAGAGCGTCGCGAACTCGAGCTTCACGCCGTACGCCTGCAGCAGCGCCGTCGTCGCGCCGGCCACCACCACGAAGGCGAGCGCGGCACCGAGCGCCCGCGAGAGCCCCGCGGCCGCGAGGCGGCGCGCGCTCCAGTAGATCACCGCGCCGCTCACGCTCAGCGTGACCGCGCGAAAGCCGAGCCAGGCGTTCGTCGCGAAGAGCGCCGAGGCGATCGAGAGCAGAAGCCAGGCGCCGAGCAGGAAATCGGCGCGCGCGATGCGAACGCTCCGCGCGCCGGCAAGCGTCGCGGCGCCCGCGAGCCCCGCCGCGACATGCACCGCCAGCTCCTTCGGCGCCAGAAAGCGGTCGAGGTCGAAGCCGCGGTACGGCAGCACCCAGAGCACCGACGCCAACGCGCCGGCCGCGATCGCGGCGAGCGCGATCCAGTCGGTCGGGTGGCGCCGGGCGTCGCTGCGTGGCATGGTCACGGCGGTGAAAGCTCGCGCCGTGCCGGGGTGGGGGCAATCAGCCGTCGGTGCGCGTCGTACGGATGCGCGGCCAGAGCATCGCGAAGAGGAGTCCCGCGCCCATCACCTGCGCGACGCCCGCGGCGAACACCGCGCCGTGCGCCGCCGCGCCCGACTCCTCGTGTATCGCGAGCTCGAGCACGAGGCGGAGCGCCGTGCCCCCCGTGATCATCCAGTACGCCCACTCGGCGAGCGCCGGGGTGTAGGACGCCCCCTGCGCCGGCCGCGGGAACATCCAGAGCGCCACGCCGCCGATCATCATCATCACGAAGCCCACGAGCACGGCGTGCGTATGCGCGCTCAGCGCCCGCGCCGGCACCGGGAGGCCGAATTCGCGAGCCGCCATCATCCAGAGCCCGAGCGCGAGGCCCGTCGCCAGAAAGACGATCGCCGTGCGCAGGTACCGCCGCGGGAGCGGGCCCATGGGCCGTTACATCGGCTGCGGACGGAGCGGCACCGCGCGGCCACCGCGGCCGAGCACCGCCTGCATGGGGCTGGCGTTGATCGTCCGCCAGAGGTTGATGATGAACGCGTAGGCCGCCGCCCCCGAGGCGAGCGCGCCCGCCCCGATCAGCGCCGTCGCCCCCGGCATGCCGGGCACCCGGAGCGCGAAACCGCCGGCGAGCATCACCAGCCCCGCCTGCGCCAGCCAGTACTGCGCCTCGGCGAGCCGCCGGTACACGAGCGGCTGCCCGAAGAACCGCGGCACGACGTGCAAGGCCACGCCATAGATCATCTGCGCCACGAACCCGAGAAGGTTCAGGTGCAGGTGGGCGGTCCGGAACACGGCCAGCGGCGGATAGACCGCCATCGCCAGGCCCAGCGTGACCCCCGCCCCGAACCAGGCGAGGCTGGATTTGATGAACGCGCGCACGAACCAGTCCATGGACTCCCCTGACTAAATATGTATGTAAAATACCACATATACCATGTTACCCGGCCGGCGGATGACCTCCGTCAGGAACCGTGCTACCTTCCGTCAGGTACCGCCTGACCGCGTCGACCCCAGGGAGGAGCCGTGACGCAGTACGACGACAAGAAGATCGCGAGCCTCGTCAAGAAGATGCAGAAGCAGGTCCGGCCGAAGACCGAGTTCAACAAGACCTACGACAAGACGGCGCCCCAGCGCGCCGGCGACGAAGGCGCGATCGATCGCGACAAGTTCTTCAAGGAAATGAAGCGCCGCGAGTTCTGAAACGCGCCGCCCCGCCGCACCGTAGGGAAGTCATCGAGCGCCGGAGGGTGCCATGTTGACCGTGTTGCGGGTCTTTCTGTTCGAGTGGGTGCTCGCGCGCCTCGGCATGCGCTGGCTCCTCGTGCTCCTCATCGGCGTGCCGGCGGCGCTGATCTTCTTCATCGGCATCCCGACGCTCATCGTGCTCGGCCTCGCCGCGCTCGTGCTCTGGCGCATGCTCAAGCGCCCGCCCGCCGTGCCCTCGCCGGCCGCCGAGTAGTCGCGGGCTAGTTCCGCCGCAGCATCGCGCGCACCGAGTCGCGCGACCCGTCCGTCTTCGCCGGCACCACGCCGAGCAACTCGGCGAGCAGCGAGTAGACGTGCACGTTCTGGAACGGCGGCACGCGCAGTCCCTGCTTGAGGTCCGGCCCCGCCGCGACGAAGAGCGCGCCCATCGACGGCAACTGGTTGTCGTAGCCGTGCGCGCCGCCGGCGACCGCGCCGCCGGGCTGCGCCACGCGGGCATGCGTCGAGATCGTCCACCCCTCGTCGGCGATGGCGACGATCGGCGTGATGCGCGGATTGTCGTTGAAATGGAAGCGCGCCGGCACGTCGCCCTTGCGGTACACGGCGAGATGCGGATGCGTCCCCTTGAGCCGCGCATACGCGTACGCGTCGTGCCCCGCCTTCGGCGCGATCGCCGCCACGGGCGTCCAGTCGATCACGTCGATGCTGTCCATCGCCACGAGATCATCGAGGAAGATCGTCCGCTCCGGCGCGATCGGCGCCATGCCGTGATCGGAGACGACGATGAGATCGACGGCGTCGGTCATCCCGAGCCGCGCGATGCCCGCCGCGAGCGCGCCGACCGCGCTGTCGACCTGCGCGATCGCCGTGTCGGTGCGCGCGCCGAACGGTCCCACGGCGTGCGAGGCGTTGTCGACGTCGTTGAAGTACACTGTCACGAGCCGCGGTCCGCTGTCGGCGGGCATCGCGAGCCATTCGAGCGCGCCGCGCACGCGATCGGCGCGTGACACCGACTGGTCGTACTTCCTGTACCACGTCGGCCGCACGCCGCCGATCATCGCTTCCGAACCGGGCCAGAAATACTCCGCGGTGCGCACGTGCTGCTTCTCCGCCGTGACCCAGATGGGTTCGCCGCCGTACCAGCGCCCGTCGCGCACCGACGGATCGGCGCCGGTGGCGAACCGGCCGAGCGCCGCGTCGAGCATCGCGTTCGCGACGATGCCGTGGTGCTCGGGGTAGAGCCCCGTGACGAGCGTGTAGTGGTTCGGGAACGTCTTGCTGGGAAACGACGGCACGAGCCGCTCGGCGCGCACGCCGCGCGCGGCGAGCGCGCGCAGGTTCGCGGCGACGGGGCGGTCGAGGTAATCCCAGCGGAACGCGTCGAGCGAGACGACCACCACCACCGGCGCGCGGCGCGGCGCGGGCGTGATCGATGGCGTGGAGTGGCAGGCGAGTGCGGCGAGCGCCGTGCAGACTGCGAGTACCGACTTACGAATGTGCATGCGGTTCGTCGAGGGTGAGCAGACGCCGCAGCACCTTGCCGATGAGCGACTTCGGAAGTTCACTCCGAAACACGATCTTGCCAGGGACCTTGTACGGCGCGAGATGCTCCTTGCAATACGCGCGCAGCTCGTCGCTTGTTACCTGCATGCCGCGGCGCAGCACGACGAAGGCCACCGCGATCTCGCCCTTGACCGCGTCGGGAAACCCGCGCACGCCGACCTCGGCCACCGCGGGATGCTTCGCGATCGCCTCCTCCAGCTCGCGCGGCCACACCTGCATGCCGCTCGGCTTGATGAGGTCCTTCTTGCGGTCGACGATGAACAGGTAGCTCTCGGCGTCCATGTACCCGAGGTCGCCGGTGTGGAGCCAGGTCTCGCCGGCCGCGTTGGTCTGCACCATCAGCGCCGTCTCTTCGGGATTCTTCCAATAGCCCTTCATGATCTGGCGGCCGCGGATGAGTATCTCGCCGACCGTGCCCGCCGGCACCTCCTGCGTCGGGTCGTCGGCGTCGACGATCTTCACCGCCACGTCGGGGAGCGGGAGACCCACGCTCCCGATGCGCTCGGGGGCGCCGAGCGGCGTCGAGACGGCGGCGATGAGCGACTCCGTGAGGGCGTAGCCTTCGATCAGTCGCGCGCCCGTCGCCGCTTCCCAGCGCTTCTTCGTCTCCGCCATCAGCGGCGCGGCGCCGCTCGCGCAGACGCGGAGCTTGGAGAAATCCACCTTGCGGCTCGCCACGAGCGGATGCGAGAGCAGCGCATTGTACAGCGTCGGCACGCCGACGAACGCCGCCGGCTGCACCTTCGCGAACGTCTTCACCAGATCGTCGAGATCGCGCGGGTTGGGCACGAGCGCGAGCGGATTGTGCCCGATGAACGTCGTGCTCTGCACCGCGCACGCCGCATACGAATGAAACAGCGGCAGCGGGCAGAGGAGCACGGGGTCCCACGAGGGAAAGACCGACGCGATCCACGCATGCAGTTGCAGCCCGCTGATCACCAGCGCCTGATGGTCGCCGACGACGCACTTGGGCGTGCCCGTCGTGCCGCCGCTCAGGAGGAGCAGCGCGGTGTCTTCCGGACGCGGTCGCTCCGCGGCCGGACGCTGACCGTCGTGCGCGGCGAGCAGGTCGGCGAACGCAAGGTCGCCGTCGCGGCGCGTGATGCGGTGGCCGAGCTTGCGCTCCATGAGCAGCGTGAACACGAGGCGCAGCGCGGGCGGGAAGAACTCCTTGATGTTCGTCGTGACGACGCGCGTCACCGGCGTCTGCGGCTGCACCTTCTTGACCCGCTCGTAGAACGGCGTCAACACGAGGAGCATCTTCGCCTCGATCGTGTTGAGCGGCCCGACGAGTTCCTCTTCCGTATAGATGGGGTTGAGCGGCGCGAGCGCCGCGCCGAGCTTCCACGCCGCGAGTTCGGCCACGAGGAACTGCGGGCAATTCGGGAGCATCACCCCCAGCCGGTCGCCGCGGCCGACGCCGAGCGCGGCGAGCGCGGCGGCGAAGGCGTCGCTCAGGCGGTCGAGTTCCGCGTGCGAGACGGCGCGCCCCTTGAAGAGCAGCGCCGGCGCCTCGGGGCGTTCGCGCACGCCGTCGCTGAAGTAGTCCAGGAGCGTGCGCGCCGGGTACGGCTCGAGCGACGGCGGGACGTCCGCGTCGTACTGGGCCAGCCACGGGTATGCCGTCATCGATGCAATTCGCGGGTCTGGGCGATAGGTTCCGTACGATTGAGGGGCGCCCCGGCGGGCGCCCCGTTTGTCACGACAGAGGGCCGAATATGCACCGCAGCACGCGCCGCGCCACCCCCATCGCGGGAGTTTTTTCCTTCCTCGCGCCCGTCCTCCTCGGCGCGCAGATCGCCGTGGTCCAGCCCGATCACCCGGCGGTGAAGCGCGCGCTCGACGGCATCAAGGCGTCGAACGCGTGGATGCTCGACCAGCAGGTGCAGCTCTGCGAGATCCCCGCGCCGCCGTTCAAGGAGAAGGCGCGCGGCGAGGAGTTCCGCAAGCGCATCGCGGCGCTCGGCTATCCGCAGGCGCGCATCGATTCCATCGGCAACGTGGTCACGGAGATCGCCGGCACCGGCCGGGGACCGACGGTGATGCTCGCCGGCCACCTCGACACCGTCTTCCCCGAAGGGACCGACGTGAAGGTGAAGCGCGAGGGGAACCGCATGAGCGCCCCCGGCATCGGCGACGACTGCCGCGGGCTCTCCGTCGTGCTCGCCGTCGCCAAGGGCATCAAGGACGGCGCCGTGAAGACGAACGGCAAGATCATTCTCGTCGCGAACGTCGGCGAAGAGGGGCCGGGCGACCTGCGCGGCGTGCGCTACCTCTTCAACACGTCGTACAAGGGCAAGATCGATTACTTCATCTCCGTCGACGGCCTCGGCCTGCGCGTCACGCCGCGCGCGGTGGGGAGCCATCGGTACAGCGTCGTGTTCAGCGGCCCCGGCGGCCACAGCTACGGCGCCTTCGGCATGCCGAGCGCCATCCACGCCATGGGGCGCGCCATCGCGAACATCAGCGACTTGCAGGTGCCGGGCGGCGCCAAGACGACGTTCAACGTCGGCGTGGTGAAGGGCGGCACCTCGGTGAACACCATCTCCCCCGACGGCGTGATGGACGTCGACATGCGCTCCGAGAGCGTCGAGAACCTCGACAAGATGGATGCGCTCATCAAGGACGCCGTCGCCAAGGGCCTCGCCGCCGAGAACGCGCGGTGGCCCAAGTCGCCGGCGAAGATCGCGGTGAAGTACGACACCATCGGCATCCGCCCCGTGGGCAAGGTGCCGCAGACCGACGACACGCCCATCGTGCGTCTGGCGGCGGACCTCGCCAGGGCGCTGGGCGAATCGGCGCCGGCGAACGACGCCGGCAGCACCGACTCGAACATCCCGATGAGCCTCGGCATTCCGGCCATCACGATCGGCGGCGGCGCGCGCGGCGGCAACGCCCACGCGACGTCGGAATGGTTCGAAGACACGCCCAACGGGTATAAGGGACCGCAGTGGGCGCTGCTCCTCGTCGCATCGCTCGCCGGCGTCGGCCGCGTCGTCACGCCGTAACGCACCGTCCGTTCTCACCGCAGGCAATCACAGGAGTCGCTTCTCGTGCGTTTCACCCGCCTCATCGCGCTGGCCGCCACCGGCGCCGCCCCGCTGCTCGCGCAGCAGGCGCCCGCCGCGCCGCAGAAGTTCGACCGCACCGGCGTCGCCGACACCTCCATCTTCGCGCCGATGCTCTTCGGCACGCCGAGCGGCACGCGCACGGCGAGCGGCGCGCCGGGCGCGCGGTACTGGCAGAACCGGGCCGACTACGACCTCAAGGCCACGCTCGACACCGCCGCGAAGTCGGTGATCGGCGAGATGGCGCTGCGCTACACCAACAACTCGCCCGACACGCTCTCGTTCCTCTGGCTGCAGACGGAGCAGAACGCCTTCCGCCCGAACTCGCTCAACGGCTACATCTTCCCGCAGAACTCGCGCTTCGGCGCGCGCGATTTTCCGGGCGGCTACACGCTCGCGCGCGTGGAACAGGCGTTCACCGCGGCCGGCAAGACGTCGCGCAAGGCGCTCACCGTGCGCGACGCCGAGACGATGACGAAGGTGAACCTCGCCGAGCCGCTCGCGCCCGGCCACACGGCGACGATCGAGATCTCGTACCGGTTCGCCGTCCCCGAGCACGGCGCCGACCGCATGGGGCGCGACGGACCGCTCTATGAGATCGCGCAGTGGTATCCGCGCGTCGCCGTCTACGACGAGATCCGCGGCTGGAACATCGAGCCGTATCTCGGGCAGGGCGAGTTCTACCTCGACTACGGCGACTACGCGCTGAGCATCACCGTGCCGGCGGGCTACATCGTCGCGGCGACGGGCGCGCTCGAGAACGCGAAGGAAGTGCTCACGCCGCCGCAGGTCGCGCGTCTCGCCGAGGCGGCGAAGAGCGACAAGGTGGTGCGCATCATCACCGCCGAAGAACTCGCGAGCGGCGCCGCGCGTCCCAAGCACGACGGCACCTACACGTGGAAGTTCCGCGCGAAGAACGTGCGCGACGCCGTCTGGGCCGCGAGCCCCGAGTATCAGTGGGACGCGACGAGCTACAAGAATTCCTACGCCTTCGCCTACTATCGCCCGAAGGCCGCCAAGCTCTGGGCCGACGCCGCCGACCAGTCGCGCATGAGCATCCAGGAGTACTCGGAACGCTGGTTCCCGTACCCGTGGCCGCACATCAGCGCCATCGAAGGGCCGATCAGCGGCATGGAATACCCGATGATCGCGATGGAGACCGATGCGCGGTCGCCGCAGGAGCTGTACAACGTCGTCACGCACGAGATCGGGCACATGTGGTTCCCGATGATCGTCGGCTCCAACGAGCGCGTGTACATGTGGCAGGACGAGGGCTTCAACACCTTCATCAACACGTTCAGCGAGGCACGCCGCTTTCCCGCCGACGGCGACCAGATGCGCCGCGCGCTCCAGGAACGGGCGATGATCGAGGGCCTCATGCGCGCCAACCGCGACGAGCCGATCAACGTCGGTCCCGACCGCATCAATCCCAACGGCCTCGGCTTCCAGGCCTACGTCAAGCCGAGCGTCGGCCTGCAGCTGCTCCGGCAGGAGATCCTCGGCCCCGAGGCGTTCGACGACGCGTTCCGCACCTACACCGCGCGCTGGGCGTTCAAGCACCCCACGCCGGCCGACTTCTTCCGGACGATGGAGGATGTGAGCGGCCGCCGGCTCGACTGGTTCTGGCGCGAGTGGTTCGTCGAGAACCCGCACTTCGATCAGGCGTTCGACGACGTCCGTGTCAGCAGCAAGGGCGACACGACGACCGTCGACGTGGTGTATGCTAACCGGGCACGCGGTGTGCTCCCGATCCGTGCCCGCTTCACCATGAGCGACGGCACGACGCAGGACTTCAACTATCCTGCGGAAGTGTGGAGCACGAACACCGTGCAGTACCGCCGGCAGTACAAGTTCGCCGGCAAGAAGCCCGTGAAGATCGAGCTCGATCCGGACCACCGTCTGGTGGATATCGACCGGAGCAACAATGTTTGGAATGCGCCGCCGGCCGTCGTGCCCTGAGCGGCGCGGGAGAATTCGATGAATCGACGCGATTTCGTACGCTTTTCGCTTGGCACCGGCGCGCTCGCCGCGGCGGTGCCCGGCCTCGCGCGTGCCATGACGGCAGGCGCGGCCTCGGGCGCGGCCACGGGCGCGGCCAAGCCGATCCCGATCACCGTCTACAAGAGCCCGAGTTGCGGCTGCTGCGGTGAGTGGGTGAAGTACATGGACAAGAACGGCTTCCAGACGAAGGTCATCCCCATGGAAGACGTGACGACGATGAAGCAGACGGCCGGCGTGCCGCAGAAGCTCTACAGCTGCCACACCGCGCTCGTGGGCGCGTACGTCGTCGAGGGACACGTGCCGGCCGATCTCATCAAGAAGATGCTCGACGAGAAGCCGAAGATCGTCGGGCTCTCCGTGGCCGGCATGGTGCAGGGCCCGCCGGGCATGGACGAGGCGACCAAGAAGCCGTACGACGTGATCGCGTTCGACCGCAATGGCAAGACGAGCGTGTACGCGCACCGCTGAGCGCGCGGCAGGTTCCCGGCGCGCCGCAGGAGGCGGCGTGCCGATTCCACGTAAGGAGCAAGGATGCCCCTCGATGTAGTGCAGGCAGTGCGCGACGTGCGGTCCGGATCGGGCGAACTGAGCCTCGAGCAGCGGCTCTACCGGCTGCTCTGTCTCGTCACCGGCCTGTTGATGCTCGGCGTGGTGATCCCCATCAACGCCTTCGAGCACGTCTCGTGGATCCTCAACGTCACCGTCGGACTCTTCGGCGTGCTGGCGCTCGTGCTCTACGCGCTCGCGCCGCGCGGCGTGATGTTCGTGAAGTCGTACCTGCTGTTCATCGTCATCGTCCTGAACGTCTCGTGGTTCACGGACGCGGGCGCCAACGGCAGCATCGGCTATTTCTTCTTCGCCGCCGTCGTCTACACCGGCATCTTCTTTCGCGGTCGGCTCCGCACGACAC
>Ga0265314_10002984_pt1 | contig 16760 bp, 19 predicted proteins | sample 4126metaG_FD_203106 | JGI IMG/M metagenome (GOLD analysis project Ga0265314, IMG submission 203106) | Rhizosphere microbial communities from Carex aquatilis grown in University of Washington, Seatle, WA, United States - 4-1-26 metaG | ecosystem: Host-associated > Plants > Roots > Rhizosphere >... | reverse complement strand
GTCCTGGTCACCGATGCGAATGCCGCCATTCGCGTCATCGACATGGGCAGCGGGAACGTCTCCACCGCGGTTCGTCTCCCGACGCTCCCGGACGGCGGGTATGCTCTCTTCAACCCGATTGGCGTCGCCAGCCCGGCGCGGCCGATGGCGTGGGCGACAGCGCGCGTTTCAATGCGCCGGCGGGTCTCGCCTACGATGGTCGGGGACACCTCTTCGTCACCGAGCCCGACAACCACGTCGTCCGTCGCGTCACCATCGACACCGGCGAGGTCACGACGGTCGTCGGCGTGGCGAGCGAGCGAGGCATCAAGACCGGCCCCCTTCCCGGCCGCCTCAACTCGCCATACGGGATCGCCGCGCTCGCAACCGGCGAGTTGCTGATCTCGGACCGCGCCGAAAACGTCGTCCTGCTGGCGCGATGATGTCGCCGGACCCGGTCCCGCCGGCGTCTTGCTGACTCAGGCGGCTGGCGCGAGCCGCGCTGGCGCAGCATCGACGCCGGCGTCCACTGCGGGAATTGCGAAGGCGACGTTCATCGCGAGCTTGCTCTGAAGATCAGGAAACGGTCTCGATTCCTGCCCCGGGGGAATCGTCGTAGACTCGGCGCCTCGCGGCGAGGAGGGACCATGCGCAAGCTCATTGCAGTCTCCTGCACGTTCGTGTTCATCGTGATGGCCGCGGCAGCGTTTGCGGCCAGCTCCGGCGAGAAGGAAGTCCTGAACGCGCTCGACGGTCTGAAGCAGGCGATGCTCAAGCAGGATCGCAGCGCGCTGGAGAAGATCTTTCACCCCGATCTCACGTACAGCCATTCCAGCGCCAAGGTCGAGGACAAGGCGCAAGCGATCGCACACATGGTCGATGGCCTCGGCTGGGAGGCGATCGAGCTCGCCGACACCACCGTCCGCTTCCAGGGCAAGGTGGCGATCGTCAACGGAAAGGCAGACTTTCACGAACGCAAGAAGGACCAGCCGACGACGGTTACCAAGCTCCTCATCCTCACGGTTTGGGTCAAGGGAACACAGGGCTGGCAATTGATCGCCCGTCAGGCGGTGCGCCGTCCCGACGACGCCCAGGTCATCGCCGCGCAGGCGGCGCTGGCCGCCGCAGCCACAGCAGCGCCCAGCGCGTCCTCGCCGTCCGCAACGCGGAAATAGCCAGCGTGGTCGCTCCGTTCGAGACCTGGCTTTCGAGCACGCCGCCGTGCTCGAGCCCGTCGCCGTCGCGCCGGCGATCCAGCTCCTCACCCACTGAGCGCCGCTCAAGCGCCCGAACACCCGCGCATGCCCGGCGCGACGTAGACTGGTTCCGTGCAATTCGAGAAGCGACTGCGCGATGGCGTTCGCCGCGGCGAGATCACCTGCAGCGTCCGGATCTGGATGCGCCCGCACGTCAAGGCGGGCGGCCGCTATCGAATGGAAGAGGGCGAGATCGAGGTGGATTCGATCCTGCCGATCGAGATCGCCGACATCACGCCCGAGCTGGCCCGCGCGTCCGGCTTCAAAGGAGTCGTCGATCTCCTCAAGGTCGCAAAACACGGCCGGGGCGAGAACGTCTACCTGATCCGCTTCCACTATCGGGCGCCCGCGCGGCCCGTTGCGCGCCCCGCTGCAAAGTAGCGTGAGTCAGCGGTTCCGGTCCTGCTCGAGCGCAGCGAAGCCGCTCTTGCGTGGATTCTTGTCGAGCCACTTCTTCAAAGCGCGAAAGGCCTTTGCGCCGCCGGTGAGAAACACGGCGCCGAACCGTTCAAGATCGGCGCGGAGGTGACGGAACCCAGCCAGGGGATCGTCGGAGAAACCCGGGTATTCGCTAGGCCCGTCGATCCGATCGGTGCCACGGACGCCACGGACGAGATCTTCGTGCGAGACCGCATAGTCGCCGAAGTGATACCGCACCGGGCCGAGCGAGAAGCGCACGTGGATCTCGAGCCGCCGGTCGCGGCGCAGGAACTCGCCGCTCGCGGACGGCCCACCGCTTCCCGATGCGTCGCCGGCGTCGATGAAAACGAAGCCCGCAGGCTCGAGCACCGCCGCCAACTCGACCAGGCCTCGCTCGAGGAGCTCCTTCGGCGTCATGCCAGATGTCTGTCACATTCCGCCGCTCGCATCCAGCGTGATGAACCCGGTCGACGAGTTCGCATCGGATCGACCGGCGCCGCGCGGATCGATCCGAACGCGTCAGACACGGCGCGCGCATCGATCTCCGCGCGCGCCAACTCCAACACCTCGGCGGCCTGCCCGGACAGAAGCCCGGCGACTCGCAGCAGCTCAGTACGAAACTCGGGGAAGCCCGGGATCGGGGCTGAGGGCCACCCGGGACGGAATGAGCCCGGCCGGCCGCGGTAACACGGATTCGCGGATGTACCCAAGCGGTTACGCGAGCGTGGGTGTGCGCCCCGGATTGGCCATGGCTGGGCCTCGGCACGGTTCTCGCTTAGGAAGGACAACCAAGTAAGGACCCGCTCGGAAGTCGTGCCGAGCGGTCCGTGCAACAGACTCATTATCCCGAGGTGCTAAATGTTCATCGCACTCGCAGTCATTCTCGCACTGGCATGGGTTCTAGGTTTCACGGTCATGCATGTGTCCTCGTTTGCGATTCATATACTGATCCTGCTGGCCATTGTCAGCGTCGTCGCTCATCTGTTCCGCGGACGGAGGCTCACGTGAAGCGCGCGGCAATGGTGTCCAAGCGCGCGACCGCAATGACGGTTGCCGAGCCCCGGCGATCGTCGCGTGCGCCGATGGCGATGACACGAGCCCGAGTCGGACTGGGCGGCGCGAAGAAGAAGACCGCGCGGCTCATCGCGAAGAATCCCTTTCGGGTCGTCGCCGGCGCCGTCGCGCTTGGCTTCGTCCTCGCCAAGCTGAAGACCATCTTCTGAGGCGCGATTGCAGCCATCATCAATGACGCGAGCGGGGCCAGCGCCGGCTGTCGCAGTCTGCGGCGCGACGGATGTCGGCTTGGTACGGCGACAGAACGAGGATACGTTCATGATCGCCGACCTCGCCTCTGGCCAGCTGAGCAGCCCCTGCATCGGTACGAATTTTTCCGTCTCGTCGTCCGGCATATTGCTGCTCGTCTGCGACGGCATGGGAGGTCGTGCCGCCGGGGAGATCGCGGCGCGCGTCGCTGCGCACGCGATCAAGGAGTGCCTGGTCAATGAAGGGCCGACAGTGACTCAGCACCCGGTCGAATCGTTGAAGCATGCCGTCCTGGACGCCAACCAGGCCGTGCTGGACGAGGCCAACGCCAACCCTGCGGAACGGGGCATGGGCACGACGTGCACGGCCGCCATCATGCTACCGGGGCGGCTGGTGATTGGGCAGGTGGGCGATTCGCGCGCATACCTCTTCCGCGACGGAGAGCTCCATGCGCTGACTCGCGATCAGTCCCTTGTGTCGCAAATGGTGGATAGGGGACTGCTCGACGCCGAACAAGCTCGCCGGTCACCCCATCGCAACGTGTTGCTTCAGGCCCTGGGCGGACACACACGCGTCGAGCCCGTCGTCACCGAAGTCGAGTTTTGCGCGCGCGACCGCCTCCTCGTCTGCTCTGACGGTCTCCATGGTCCGGTCACCGACGCGCGGATCGCCGAGATCGTGGCGACGACCCCCGACCTCACGGTCGCCGCGAAGACCCTCATCGCGGAGGCGCTACGTGCCGGCGGGCCGGACAATGTCACCGTGGTCGTGGCGGACTGCGGCGAAATCGGGCACTGAGGCTCGGCGCCGCAGACTCGGGCGGGAGGGGCTGGCGCCAGACCCCAACTCGGACGTCGGGTCCAGCCTGCTCCAAACAAAAGACGCCGCGGTGTCGGACCGGCGACGTCTTGTTCGTCGTTCAGCAGAGACCTCGAGGACCGGGTCGCTAAACGGAGGACGCCATGATCACGCTCTATGGCTTCGGAAACATCTTTGCCGGGGGGGTTGGCGAGACGAAAGACCTTCGCGCGCAGTGGGCGCTCGAGGAGGTCGGGCTGCCGTATCGAGTGCACGCGCTCGACCACAGCGGCGGCGAGCTCGACGGCGAGGCGTACAGTCGAATCAGTCCCTTCCACCAAGCGCCGGTCATCGACGACGACGGCTTCGTGGTGGCCGAGTCGGGCGCGATCGTGCTCTACCTCGCCGAGAAGGCCGGCAAGCTGATCCCGAGCGATGTGCAAGGCCGCACGCACGTGGTCCAGTGGTGCTTCGCCGCGTCTAGCACCATCGGCACCACCCTCGCGTCCATCGACATGATCGGGATCTTCGATGGCGACAAGTCCGCCCCCAAGCTCCACACGGAGATGCGCAAGGTCGCCGACCGATTCCTCGGCGACCTCGAGCGGCGCCTCCACGGCCGCGAATGGATCGCGTGCGCGGACTTCACGGTGGCAGACATCATGATGTCCTGCGTACTTCGCGGCATCCGCAACACCGACATGATGGAGCCGTACCCGAAGATGAAGGCGTACTATCAGCGCTGTCTGGCCCGACCGGCCTGGCAGCGTACCCTGGCCCTCTACGCGAAGCGGCTCGGCGCGAACGTCGACGACATTCGCTAGCGCACGCGTCCTCCGAAGTCACGCCGCGCGGGTATCGCTAGTACCAGAGCTTGAAGGTCCCGCTCACGTAAAGCAGCGCGTTCGTGTACAGCGCTCCGTCGTAGTAGCGGAAGTTGCCCGTGGGGATGGCCACGTTCCAGAGCTTCTGCACCCAGGCCTTGCCCGACGACGCCGGAAGGCCGAAGCCCAGGAGACCATTGCACGCGAGCATCGCCGTCGAGCCGTTGCTGTTGGAGGTGACCCACGTCGCGTACTCGCTGGCGTACGTCGCCTCGAACGGATCGGCGTTGAAGAAATTGTAGTCGCTCATGAAATTCGCGACGATGCGCAGCTTGTCGTCGCCGCTGGAGTTGGTCGTCGCGCCGGCAAACGACGACTGATCGCCGATGTTGCCGGTCGAGCCCGCCGCGGTCTGCAGCCAGGCGCGCGTCGCCGTCAGCACCTGGGTCCAGAAGGCGGCGTTGGCGGTGTCGAAGCAAGCCCACGTCTGATAGAACGCCGGCAGCATGTAAGAGGCGTCGGTCCCGTTCCCGTCCGTGCCCGTGAAGTAGCGGACCAGGTGATAGGTCGAGCTGAAGTCCGTCGTGCGGACCAGGTCGAGCGTCTTCTGCGCCTCGCTTCGGTAGTTGTACTTGCCGGACGTGTCGCCCCAGCGGTCGTGCGCGAAGACGAGCGCGGCCGCAAACCACTCGTCTCCGTCGGGCGCTCCGCCGGAGCCGGTCACGGCGCCGCTGGTGCTCGTCTGCCAGTGGATCGTGTTGCCGCTCGGCCACATGTAGTGCTTCACGAAGGTCCATAGCTCGTCGAACTCCATCTGGTGGTCGAGCTGGACGGCGGCCATCATGCCGTACGACTGGCCTTCGCTCCGGACGGCGTTGTCCGCGATGTCCTCGATGTACGCCTCGCCTGATTGCGGCCCGTTGTAAAAGATGGTGTTTGCGTTCGAGGGATTGAAGAGCTGATTCCAGACCCCGTTGAGCTTGGTCTCGGTCGCTGCCTGCGTCTGGCCCAGGAGGCTGATGAAGAGGTTCGCGTACTGCGCGGGCGGCGTGCAGCCGTTCCCGGGAATCGTCGTCGTCGAATCCGAGACACCGCCGTCGGGCAGCGGGCCGACCGCGCCCGACCCGCCGCTCGCGCTGCCGCCGGTGCCCGGCGAGGCCCCGCCGGTCCCCGTCGCGCCGCCCTTGGCGCCGCTTCCGGCGAAGCCACCGCCGTCCCCCGTTCCCGTCGCGCCACCCGTCGCGCCATTCCCGCCGGTGGCCGTTGCTCCGCCCGACCCTCCACTCGCCGTCGCCATCCCGCCGCTCCCGCCCGTGTCGCCCGTCGACACGCTGCCGCCGCAGGCCGCCAGCGCGACCGCTGCGAGACAAGAGGTGATCGCGTGGAAAGACCCGTAGGTAAAACGAAGAGTCAGCATCCCTGATGGGAGAATTCCCGGACAGACACCGACGGATCACATGATCCCGGTTTTACCGCCGCGTTGAATCACCACCTCGCCGAAGGGCGTGCCGCGACCGGTCTCGAAGGATGGGTACTCTCCCGTACGAGCGGCCCGTCCGGGCGCGGCGGGGGGGCGTTGCCGTCACCAACCGCGCTTCTTGGGGGGCACGCTGGCCGCCGGGCCCGCGCTCGCCATCGACTGCTCGAGAGCCGTCACCCGGACGGCGGCGAGAGCCCTGAGCCGCGGATCGGCCGCACGGCTCACCTCCTCGCGGTACATCGCGAGCTCGTCGACATGGCCCGCGCCGACGGTTTCTTTGAAGGACCTATCGAATTCGTACTCGGGGACCGCGGCCAGCCTCGCGACGGTCTCTTGTTGAGTGGCAGTCAACGTCGGGGGCTCGGCCGCAGGATCGATCTGCGCCAGCTCACGCAGTTGCCGCGCCAACTCGGTGTGCCTCTGAACCATCTTTTCACCCATCGCCCTCACCTCCGGCGTCGTACCACGCTGGCTCGCCATCCGACCGAGCCCGATCTCGGTCTCATTCACGCCGAGCGCACGCAGCAGAAAACGGCGATCTGCGGGCGCCGTCGTCGAGGCCTGCGTCGCCCGCGGAGGCACGCCGTCCGCCAGCGAGGGACCCGCCGAAAACAACAGCCCCGCAAGCATTCCTGCACTCATCCAACTCACATTGCGCATGATGTCTCCTTCGTTTTGTGCGCCGACAAATGGCCGACGCGGGATTTGATCAAAGGCGTGCGACGCTCGACTGCCGGGCATCTGCCTTCACTTATTCCAACGGTGGTGGCGCACGATCGGTTCCTTCGAACGTTGTCGCGTTCATGTACCGGACGGCACTCGCGACGCCTCCGTGGTGCGCGAGCGCCAGGGGACGAAGCGCACGGGCTCGATCGCCGCGGGCGTCGACCCCACGACGAGCCCCGCGCGCGGGTCGAGCCAGAGCTCGCGCCTGCAGGCGATGCTGCCGCGGGCCTGGAAGCGGAGCTCGAACGCACGCGCCTCGCCTCCGCCCACGACGAGAGGCTCGGCTGCGCGCCACGAATCCGCGCCGAGCGCGCTGCCGTCGGGCGTCACCAGGCGAAAGTCCCCGCGGCGCACCGTGAGGGCCGCGGCCGTCCGGTTGCTGACGTGGACCTCGACGACGGCCTCGGCGAGATCCTGGTCGAGCCAGTCCGGGTCGCTCGACTGTGTACAGGACTGGGCTGCGACGGCGAGCTCGATGCCCTCGCGGGAGACCGAGGGGCCGCTCGTGCGCGCGGGCGGCCCCAGCGACGCACAGGCTGGTGACAGGGCGAGCGCGAGTGTGAGCGCGAGCTTGGCCGCGGCGCGCGAGACGGCGAACATCGAAACGGGAGTGGTGGTCATGGGTGATCCTCTACGAGGCGGGTGAGAGAACATCTCCGGGTCGCGCGCCTCCATTCGCGACGCGGAGAACCAGCAGGGCGGCAAGAGCTCCGCCGGCGAGCCGGGGCCGCGCACACGGGCGAACGCCCGCGGGCGGTTCGAGTCGTGGCCGGTCTGGCAGACGCTGGATTGACTGAAGGCCTGCTGCGCTCGCCGTATGGCTGAGCGTCAGCCTTCGCTCGTACAAACGGCGGTGAGCGGCTTTTGGTTCCCTGAATTGAAGCTCGTTGCCGAAAGCGTCCGGTCAGGAGCTGCTGGCAATGCGCGAGCCGAGCCGGACGATCTCATCGGGATTCAGGTCCGACGCCAGGGCGTACCCCAGCTGGCCCTCGCGCCAAACCACGACCCGGAAGCCTCGCTCCTGGCGCACGGCCGCTGACGTGCCGCCGAGATCCTGATTCGTTGCCGGAAAGGCGAGCCCGTCGGCGCGAAAGACGAAGAGCGACGCCGTGTGCAGCCCTCGTTTGTAGACCAGAACGGCGGCCTTTCGATCGAGGTAGTAGCCGACCGATCCTCCCTGCAGCGTGAACTCGTCGTCACCGCCGAATACCGCGGGCAGCGCGAAATCCAGCCGCCCCGTGAACCAGGGTTTGACCTGGTGCGGGCCGCCGCTCTCGATGTCGATGGGGCGATCCCGATAGACCACGCGCAGGTGATCGGCGATGGCCTCGGCCACCAGCGGATCGGTCGACGGGTGCTCGCGACGCAAGCCGATGACCAGCGCGGCGCAGGCGGCGAGCCCGCCGGCGAGGGGGACGAGCCAGCGACCGCGCGGGCGCCGGGCGGGCGCCACAGCACGCGGTAGGCGCGCCTGCAGCCGTCGTTTGAGCGCCAGCGACGCGGGATGTGGGGGCAATCGCTCCTCGAGCAGCCGGTCGAGCGAGCGCTCTTCGTCGGCGACTTCCCGGCACGCCGGGCACGCGGCCAGGTGCGCGTAGACGCTCTCCCGCGTCCGCTCGTCGAGCGCGCCCCGCGTCGCCTCGCGCAGCAGGGGTCGGACCTCCTCGCAGCTCATCACTCGTTCTTCATTTGCCATGGTCGCGCAGCCTTTCCCGCAGCGCCGCGCGCGCCCGGAACAAACGTGATTTGACCGTTCCGGCCGCGCATCCGAGACACTCCGCGATCTCCGACTCGCTCCAGCCTTCGAGGTCGAGCAGCACCGCCATGCGCGCGTCGTCCGTGAGGGCCATCATCGCCTGCTCGATCTCGCGCCCCACGACTGCGCGCACCTGATCGGGCTCGGCGTTCCCTTCGACGACCGGGGCGCGCTCATCGACAACCGTGTCCAGCCCTCCATCCGTGCGAGCACGGTGCTCGCGCCGATAGAGGTCGATGAAAGTATTGCGCAAGATTCGATAGAGCCACGCCCGCAGATTGCTCCCCTCCGTGAACTGGGCAGCCGCGCCGAGCGCACGGGCGTAAGTCTCCTGCACGAGGTCCTCGGCTTGCGCCGCGTTCTGGCTGAGATGATAGGCGAGGTTGTGCAGGCTGTCCGCATAGGCCAGCGCTTCGCGCACCAGGCGCGCCGCGCGACCGTCCATGTCTCGTCGGGCCATACGGTGCTCATCCTACCCGCGTCCTTCCTCGCTCGCTCGGAACCAACGCCGGTGACCCGTCGTTGGTTCCCTTCGCAGCATGACCGGGAAGACCGCGCCTCAAGAGACTGGTCCGGACCTCACTTGTGTGCCAGGTGCGCCGTTCTGTCGGCTGTCTGGGCGTGCCAGAGCACCACTCTTTTTCCCGCCCGGGTCGGCATTGCGCACAGCTCGCGTCCGGCCGCGAGCTCGATGTGGCTGCCCATCTGGGTCACGATCGCGGACGCGCCTGCGGGGGCGGGCCACGCACAGTCGCGATCGTCGCCGCTCACGCGGTCGACCACGTAGAGCGCGATCGGGTCTTCGCTGTCGACGCTCGCGTGCACGGCCAGAGCAGGTCCGCTCAGCAGCAGGCGCGCGGCGCCGCCAAGGTTCGTCGAGCCACGAACGTCTCGTGTCGCCGCCTCCTCGCTCCCCCCGTGTGCGCATCCCGCCGGTATTGCCAGCGCCGCTGCCAACATCATCGCTCGCATCAAGTGCATGTCCTTACCTCCACCGCGGACAACGCCCAGCCCGGGTGGAAGGTTCCCTCTCGATCGACGGTCCTCGCTCGCACTGACACGAGATGAGCGGTGAACGGCAGAGGTCATCGGCACCGCCCTTGTGCCGACGGGGCGGGTCTGCAAGACTCGTCCGCCTTAGCTACGCTGACGCCGATTCACCGATGGCCCAGCCGATAAAAGATTTGTCTCTGATTCCTGATCCAATCTTCGCCGGAGGAGGCGAGATGTCGGCGCTCATGCGCGCCAAGGACTGGTCGAAGACGCCCCTGGGCCCTCCGGCGTCTTGGCCCCAGAGCTTGCGAACCGTGGTCCGAATTCTTCTCACCTCACGCTACGCGATGTGGATGGGTTGGGGGCCGGACCTGTGTTTTCTTTACAACGACGCGTACCAGCCGACGCTGGGAGGCAAGCACGAGTGGGCTCTGGGCGCGCCGGCTCGCGAGGTGTGGGCGGAGATCTGGGACGCCATAGGTCCGCGCATCGAGACCGTGCTCCGCAGCGGAGAATCGACCTGGGATGAGGGTCTGCTGCTCTTCCTCGAGCGCAACGGCTATCCCGAGGAGACCTACCATACCTTCTCGTACAGCCCGCTCGCGGACGACAGCGGGGCGATCCTCGGCAACCTGTGCGTGGTCACCGAGGAGACCGAACGGCGGATCGGCGAGCGCCGCATGGCTCTCCTGCGCGCGCTGGCGTCGCGCCTGTCGGCGAGCGCCGAGACCGACGTGCTGCGGGGCATCGAGGATTCGCTGGCGGGCGAGGCCCGGGACATTCCCTTCTCCCTGACTTACTTCTTCGAGGAAGAAGGCTCTCGTGCCCGGTTGATGTCGACGACCAACCTGGGTCCCGGCCATCCTCACGCGTCGCCCGTCGTCGAGGTCTCGCCCGGTGTTTGGCGACTCGACGCTGTCTGGGCCACGGGCGCACCGGTCACTCTCGCGTTGCCCGAGGACGCGACCTGGCCAACGGGGCCCTGGCGCACGGCCCCGACGCGGGCGTTGGTCCTGCCGATCGCGCAGCAGGGACAATCGCGACCGGCCGGGGCGTTCATCGCGGCGTTGAATCCGCACCGCCCTCTCGACGGGGATTATCGCGCTTTCCTCGAGCTGTTCGTGGGCCAGGTGGGGGCCGCGCTGGCCAACGCGCGGGCGTACGAGGAGGAGCGCCGGCGCGCCGAGGCGCTCGCCGAGATCGACCGCGTCAAGACGACCTTCTTCTCGAACGTGAGTCACGAGTTCCGCACTCCGCTGACGCTGATGCTCGGGCCCCTGGCGCAGCTCATCGCGGACGGCGATCTTCTCTCGACTCACCGGGAGCAACTGGCCCTGGTGCAGCGCAACGGCCTGCGCTTGCTGAAGCTGGTCAACACGCTGCTCGACTTCTCCCGGATCGAGGCCGGCCGGGCCCGCGCGCATTTCGAGTCTCTGGACCTGGCCGAGCACACCGCCGATCTCGCCAGCGTGTTCCGCGCTGCGACCGACAAGGCGGACCTGGCGCTGCGCGTGAATTGCGCTCCCCTCGGGCGGCCCGCGATCGTCGACCGCGACATGTGGGAAAAGATCGTGCTCAACCTGATCTCCAACGCCTTCAAGTTCACGCTGGCCGGAGAGATCGCCGTGACGTTGCGGCGCGACGGAGACGACGCGGTCCTCACCGTCAGCGACACGGGTTGTGGAATTCCCGCGACGGAGCTGCCCCACGTCTTCGAGCGGTTTCATCGCGTGGAAGGGACGCGGGGGCGGACCCACGAGGGAACCGGCATCGGGTTGGCGCTGGTCAAGGAGCTGGTGGGGCTTCAGGGCGGGAAGGTGTCGGTGAAGAGCGAGGTCGAGCGGGGGACGACCTTCACCGTGACCATTCCTCTTGGCGGACCTCTAGGATGGAGCGATCGCGACTTGACCGCCGGTTCCGGCGGCGAGGCTCGACATGCCGGCGCTTTCCTGGAAGAGGCCCTGCGCTGGCTGCCCGAGGGCGCGGCCTCTCGTTCCGCAGCCGATGGTCAGCCGCAACCGCTCGCCGAACGGGGTCGGATCTTGCTCGCCGACGACAATGCGGACATGCGCGACTACATTCGGCGCCTGCTCGGCGATCGCTGGCACGTCGAGACGGTCGGCGATGGGCGCGAGGCGCTGCGGGCGATCGAGCGTCAGCCGCCGGACGTCGTCATCACCGACGTCATGATGCCCGACGTCGATGGTTTCGCGCTGGTTCGAGCCTTGCGTTCCAATGAGGCGACCCGGGATCTTCCCGTGATCATGGTTTCGGCGCGAGCAGGCGAGGAGGCACGCGTCGAGGGACTGCAGGCCGGCGTCAGCGACTATCTCGTCAAGCCGTTCTCCGCCCGCGAGCTGATTGCGCGGGTCGATTCACTGTTGCTTCGTCACCGGATCCGATCGGCCGAAGAGGCGCAGGCGCGGCGCATGGCCAATGTGTTCGCCCAGGCGCCGGTCGGCGTGGCCATTCTCAGAGGACCGACCCTCGTGTTCGAGAGCGCCAACTCCTCCTATCTCGAGCTCGTGGCCAACCGAGCGGTGGTCGGAAAAGCGATTCGCCAGGCCTTGCCAGAGCTGGAGGGTCAAGGCGTGTACGAGCTGCTCGATCGCGTGTACGCGAGCGGGCAGGCGCACGTCGGGCGTTCCTGGCGCGTGGAGATCCACCGCTCCGATGCCAACCGCGTCGAGGAATGCTTCTTCGACTTCGTCTACCAGCCGATGTTCGACGGCAATGGCAGCGTGGACGGAATCGCGGTGGTGGCATTCGATGTCACCGAGCTGGCCAAAGCGCGGCGCGCCTCCGAGATCGCGAACCGGGCCAAAGACGAGTTCCTGGCCATGCTGGGTCACGAGCTGCGCAATCCCCTCGCGCCCATCCTCACCGCCCTTCAGCTGATGCGCTTGCGGGGCTCGGACGCCGTCGAGCGCGAACGCGAAGTGATCGATCGACAGGTCCGGCACATGGTGGGCCTGGTCGATGATCTCCTCGACGTGTCCCGCATCACTCAGGGCAAGGTGCAGCTGAAGAAGGAGCCGGTGGAGATGTCCGATCTGGTGGCCAGCGCCATCGAAATGTCGAGCCCCTTGCTCGAGGCCCAGCGCCACGAGCTGAAGCTCGATGTTCCCAAGCGAGGCCTGACGGTGGACGGCGACGCCGCCCGTCTTGCCCAGGTCATCTCGAACTTGCTGACCAACGCCGCCAAGTACACCCAACCGGGAGGCCAGATCACCGTTGAAGGCCGGATCCAGGGCGACGATGTGGTCTTGCTGGTGCGGGACAACGGAATTGGCATCGATCGCGACACGCTGCCGCACGTCTTCGACCCGTTCACCCAGGAGAAGCAGGCGCTCGACCGAGCGCACGGTGGTCTGGGGCTGGGGCTGGCGATCGTGCGGAGCTTGGTCTTGCTCCACGGCGGCTCCGTCGCTGCGCGCAGCGATGGGCGGGGACGGGGCAGCGAGTTCGAGATTCGTATTCCGCGACTGGTGAGGTCGGGTCACCGAGAGATCGGGAATGAATCGAGCGCGCCCGCTGCCCCCGTGTTTCGCGCCGATGCGCATCGGGTGCTGGTCGTCGACGACAACGAGGACGCGGCGGTGATGGTCGCCGAGATGCTGAGACTTTACGGCTTCGAGACACGCACGGCGCACGATGGGCCCTCGGCCTTGGCGCGCGCGCTCGACTTTCGTCCGCAGGTCGCCATTCTGGACATCGGGCTTCCGGTCATGGACGGGTTCGAGCTGGCGCGGCGTTTCGGCGAGCACGCCGAGTTGCGCGACACCCGGTTGGTGGCGCTGACGGGTTACGGACAGGACAGCGCGCGCGCACGCTCCGCCTCGGGCGCCTTTCGTGCCCATCTGGTCAAGCCCGTGGATCCCGAGCACCTGCGCAGCGTCCTCGACAACCTCGTACGCTGAACAGACACCTGCCGGTGTTCGGCCTCGTCATATGACTAGCAGGCGCTGGTCATATGTCGATCGAGTCGTCAAGGGATCGCCTAGTCAGGAATGCCCTATAGATCCGGCGTTTTGACGCGCGCGTGCCTGCGGCATGGCGGGTGCACAAGCGCCGGACTGTCCTCGGGAGTTGAATTCCAGTGGGAAACGCTAACAGGAGGAACGGGAAAACATGACGAACAAGCAGTCACCAGCGGTACGAGTCACCATCAAGGCGAACGCCGGCGTTCGTCGTTTCGGCCTCAACGTCAAGACGCCGGTCAAGGCGGGCGGGTTCGGCTTGAATCACAGCCGCTCGCTGAGCGCGCTCTAGCGCAACGATCGAGTTAGCCGCGGGTCGCGGGCTCCGGTTCGAAAGAACCGTCGCCCGCAGTCTCGCGTTCCGGGATCGAACGGGTACGGGGCGAGCGCGCCGCGCGCAGAAGACCGCTCGCCAACAGGATCTCCAGGACCTCGCTGACCTCCTCCCAGGTATAGCCGAGAGGATCGGGCGACCACGTCGTCGCGTCGCCCGCGCGGAACGAGGGGACCTCGGTCAGCCGCTCTATGAGCGGTAGCGCACCGAGGCCGACGCTCGCTTCTCCGTGCGGCGATGTGATGATCACGACGCGTATGCCGTCTGGTGCATTGTCATAGGTCCAGTGAAGGGCATGCGGCGCGACGAGCACGTCGTCCGGGCGCACGGAGTCGGTGACGCTGACCGGCGGGCCGGCCGCGGCGCCGTCCCCGTTTTCATCCGTCTCGACGCTGAGCAAGTCGCGGTAGCACAGCATGAGGAGGTCATCCGGCGTCAGGGTGTCGATCAACTCCTTGAGCTCGACGAGGCGATCGGCGCAGGCCTCCCGATATCGCTCGATCGACGCCTGCGCGTTGGCGTCCAGCACATCGACGAGGGGCGGCGTCTCGCGCCACACATTCTTCGTCATCAGCTTTCGTGCGAGCTGGTTGGTCAGAATCACCGCCAACGGCGCGTTGTCGAATTCCAGGGTTATGGCGAGAGAATGGTCGCCGGCGGTGGCGTCGTGCCAGGTGCCCGCGGGCAGGTGAAGAACGTCTCCCGGCTCCAGCGTGACATCGACCATCTCGGCGGCCTCGGGCCCGATCACCTCGGCCCACGGGTACGCTCGCCGGAAACCCTCGAAGCCCGAGAACATCGACTTGTGCGGCGGGTTCTGCATGCACGGCTTCTTGGAGTACCGCCAGTGCTTCGTCCCCTCGAGCTGAATGATGAAGTTGGGCGTTCGATCGAAGTGCATTCTCGCGCCCGCGTTCGCCGGCGAGAGGAATGAGTACACCTTCACATTCCCGACGTGGTTCAGCTCTTGCGCCAGCCGGCTCGCCACCAGGGCGAAGGGCGGATGGACGACCTGGAGGCCGTCGAACTGCAAGGTGAACCCCGCTCGATACGCAAAGTCGATCTGGTCTGCGAGGATCCGGTGACTGTGTTGCATCCCGCCGTCCGAGCGATGAACACAAAGGAAAGGATCACCGTCGTTGCTCGACCGGCGCGCCCAGTCCTTGTCGGGAATCCTCGTGGCGGCCTTGCGAAAGTCGGCCATGTCGAAACCAAACGCGTCGATCTTCTCGCGAGCGCGCGTCCCTCCTCGGATGTGCAAGGGTTGCTTGTTCCAGTAGCTCCGAATGAACTCGCCCGGGTCAATCGGTGCCAGCAACGTGTCGACGAGCCGATCGCTCATGGCTGCCAGCATAGAATGGACGGCTTCGACGGTGCAAGGTGTCGGTCGAGCCCACTCGCTGGGCGCCGTCGTCCGGCTTCGCCGCGCACCGCGACGCACGCGTCTTCGGAATGCGCTAGGGTGGTCCATGGGCATCTTGATCAATTCGGAGAGAATCGTAAGAGATGTCATGGTCGTGGGGGCGTCGGCGGGCGGGATCCGCGCCGTCATTCATGTCCTGTCTCGCCTTCCGGCGAACCTGCCGGCGTTCATGGGGGTGGTGATCCACCGGGGGAACCACTCCTCGTCGAATTGGTCGGAGGTGCTGGGGTCGAAGACGAAGCTGCGGGTCGTCGAGCCCAGCGACGGGGTGCCGCTGGAATGTGGTGTCGTCTACATCGCACCGGGCGGCTGCCACATGCGGTTCGAGCACGATCGCATCGCGCTCGATGGCGACGCCAAGCAACACCACACGCGCCCGGCCGTCGACCCTCTCTTCGCCTCGGTCGCGGTCGCGTACGGGAACCGCGTCGTGGGCGTGGTGCTGACGGGCGGCGGCCACGACGGCATGCAGGGCCTGCTGGACGTGACCATGGCCGGGGGCCTGTCCCTGGTGCAAAAGCCTTCGGAAGCCGAGCACGCTTCCATGCCGGAGTACGCCATCGCACACGATCACGTCCGCGCCGCGCTCACCGTCGACAAGATCGGCGACGCGCTCTTGTCGCTCTCCCGGGGCGAACCGTTTCCGATCGACGATGCCGAGACGCCAGCCGCCAACGACTGACGTGCACTCCGCGGCTATTCTGTCTCGAGCTGGTGCGCGGCTCGGATCGCGGCCAGCAGGTCGCGATCGAGCTGGATCGTATCCAACACCACCTTCCCGTCGTGCGCCGCCTTGACGACGGAGCTCTCGATCCGAACGTCGCCACGGTTCTCGATGTAGACGATCAAGTGATCGCGCGCGACCTCGCGGACGGCGCCGACCTCCTCATCGACGTGGTGAAGAAAGACCTGGTCCCCGACGCTCACGTTCAACATGTGTCGTTCCATGGGATGGACTATGGGCGCCGCGCTCACTCGTCGCAAGCCGGGCGCCACGCGAGCCAGTTTCACCACGCGCGGGCAGGGTGCTGCTCACGAGGCAAGATTTGTTGAATCGCTGCTTGCCTGGCAGCAGCGCGCTCGGCGCGGTAGCCGGAACTGCCCGCGATCGCGCAAAACCATGCTGGCACACCCCGTGCTCGATGTGACTGGGCGAACGGTTCACCCAAACACAGAGGATCGAGCATGACGCTTCAGCACAACTACAGCTACCAGGCGACGCTTCAGGATTCGCTCAAGATCAACTGGCGCGTGGAGGACCTCATCGGGGGCGACAGGAAGCTCGATTTCACCCGGCCGTTCTTGCCGAACGCGCTCGCCGGCGTGAACGAGCTCGAGGGCTTGAGCGATGGCGAGAAATTGACGCTGAACCACATTCGCGGCGCCACCTATCTGCATCTCTTCGGCCTGGTCGAAGAGTTCATCTTGCCGTTCGCGGTGGAGCGGGCGCGCGATGGTATTCACGCCAGCAAGGACCGCGTGCGCGCTCTCCTGACCTTCGCCGAGGAGGAGGCCAAGCACCAGCAGC
>Ga0265314_10002983_pt1 | contig 16763 bp, 14 predicted proteins | sample 4126metaG_FD_203106 | JGI IMG/M metagenome (GOLD analysis project Ga0265314, IMG submission 203106) | Rhizosphere microbial communities from Carex aquatilis grown in University of Washington, Seatle, WA, United States - 4-1-26 metaG | ecosystem: Host-associated > Plants > Roots > Rhizosphere >... | reverse complement strand
TTGCTCAGCATCCGCTTGGCGGTCAGGAACGGCTTGCGCTTGCCTATCAGGTGATGCAGCGCCTCGGCCGCGATGAACACCACCGGCAACACCCGCACGCCGGACTGGTTGTCGAGCGACAGCCGCAGCGGCCCTGGCCGCATCACCGTGGTTTGTACCGGCGCATGGGCATTGTTGTAGATCAGCGAAAGCTGCTGGCGTTCCCTGGTCGGTTCGCCCTGGACGTCGATGAAGTGGGCCGAATGCGTCACCGGCTCGAACACGATGATGAATTGCGGCGGCAATTGCAGCGACAGCTGTGCCTTTTCACCGGCCGGCAATTCAAGCGCATCCAGCGTGACTTCGTCGGTCAGCGACTCCAGCGATTCCCGGTCGAGATCGACCCCCGAGCTCCAGAATACCTGCTTGAAATATTCCCAGAGCGGCAGCGTATTGGGGTCGTGCGCCCCGATGCGCCTCGTGCGCGGACTGACGGTAAAGGCGACCTCGACCTGTTCGTCGACCGATGGTTCGTAACCACAGGCGCACAGGCCGCATTGATAGTCGTCGCTGCGCAACGATTTCAGCGTGCCGTGGGCGTCGAGCACGCCGCCGCAGCCGGGGCACAGCACGTTCCAGGTCAGGTCGAACAGCCCGAGCCGCGAGGCATGCAGGAAACCCGCGATCACCTTTTCCTCGTCGAGCCCGGTATGCCTCGAGAAGTCGAGCACATTGATCCGGTTGAGCTCGTGATCCTCGCCGGTATCGATCAGCTGCACGATGGCGTCGGCGACCGCCGGATCGACGGTCTGCTTCAGCACGGAAACCTGGGCTTTTGTGTCACTCATTACAGAACCTCAGGTTACATTACGATCCGGGCAAATTGAACGTTAGGCGATGGTTACGCGTAAAACGCTTCCGTGACGCTTTTATCAACGCCGCTCGATCCGAAACATCGGCGAGCGGTCGGGCTGCGTCGTCACCACGCCGATCGGCATCACAGGCTCTTTGTCGAGCAGCGTGACCCGGAAGGCGCCGATGACTTTCGCCAGCGCCAGGGTGGCCTCGACCAGCGCAAAATGCGCCCCGATGCAGACGCGAGCGCCGACGCCGAACGGCAAATAGGCAAACCGATCGGGCGGCGGAGCCGGCGGCATGAAGCGCGTGGGAATAAAAGCGTTGGGATCGCGCCACAGCTTTTCATGCCGGTGCAGCAACCATGGCGCCATCAGGATCACGTCACCCTTCTCGATCGCGAGATCGCCGATCTTGTCAGGACCCGCCGCGGCGCGCGCGATCAAGAACGCCGGCGGATAAAGCCGCATCGTTTCGTCGAGCACGGCGCGGGTGAATTTCAGCCGCTCGGGTTCGAGCGCGCCGCCGGCATCGCGGACTTCGGCGGCGACCTGCTCCTGCGTTGCCGGATCGAGCGCCAGCAGATACAGCGCCCAGAACAGCGCCGTGCCGGTGGTCTCGTGGCCGGCGAGGATCATCGTCGCCACCTCGTCGCCGAGCTGCTCGTCGGTAAAAGCCTGCCCGGTCTCGGGATCGCGCGCGGCATCCATCAGGTCGAACAGGTCGCGCAATGGCGCGTTGTCGTTCTTGCCGGCGGCGCGGCGCTCCGCCATCAGCTGAGCTACGAATTTCGTCCAGCGCTTGCGGAAACGGGCGCGGGCAATATCCCGCGGCGTCGGCCATGACAGCGGCAGCAGCAGGTCGAGAAAATGCGGGCTCGCCAGCCGCGTGCCGTACTCGTTGACGAACGCGCGCAATTCCGCGCCGCGGCGTTCCATGCCGAACGAGAACATGGTGCGTCCGGCGATTTCCAGCGTCATGCGCTGCATCGCCTCGCGCAGGTCGACCGGCGCGGCGCCGACCGCATCGAGTTTGGCGATAGCCTCGTCGGTCGCCGCGATCATGTGCGGCACCAGCGTCGAGACCGCGCGCGGCGTGAACGCCGGCGCCAGCGTCCGGCGCTGATGCTTCCAGGCGCGGCCCTCGGCGATCAAGAGGCCCTGGCCGAGCATCGGCCGCAGCACCCGCAGCCCCACCGGGGTGCGGGTATAATTCTCCCAATTGTCGACCAGCACATGCCGGATCGCATCCGGCGTGTTGAGAATGAAACTGCTGCGCCCGAAGAAGCGGCCCTGGATCGCATCCTCTTCGTAAGCACGCTGGCCCCAGGTCGCGATCGCGCTGGTGCGCATCGCCACCATCCGCCCGATCGGGCCCATGGTGGGCGGCGCGCGCGGCGGGCTTGGCGGCACCAGCGGCGCCCGCGCCAGCGAAACGTCATAGGCTTCAGCGATGCTCATGGGCGCTCCTCACAAGCTGGGGATCGGCACCCCGCACAGCTAATCAGTTAGTTCCGCGACCGCAATCCTGTTTTCCGCGGCCGGCCACGCCCGCGCCACGATCCGTTCCTGGTTGAACAGCGCCGCCACCGGTCGGCCCAGTTCCGCGGCCGGGAGCCGCAACGTCGAGAGTGAATCGCCGGGCACGCCGGGCTTCACGTCCGTGGGCTCCTTGCCGTCGAACAGCACGATATCGCGCGGCAGACCGAAATAGCCGCGCGGCCGCGACATCAGCACGACAGCGCCGGCGCTGGCGTCAGCCGGTCCGAGCGGGCGCGCGGCACGAAGATGCACGATGTCGGACGAACGCGGAAACGGCGAACGATAGAAATGCGTCGTGGTCGAACCGGATGCCGCCAGCACGATTTCGAGATGCCAGCCTGGGTCGACCTGCGCCGGCCCCCAGCGGCCGTCCGCGCCGGTTTTTGAGCCGTGAACCAGGCCGCCGATGCGCTCGCCGGTGTCAGGAGACACGCGATAGACTTCGACCGAAGCGCCCTCCACCGGACGGTTGGTCTGAATCCCGCCCGGAGTGCCGGTGACAAGCCCGCTCAATTTGACCTCAGCCTCCGGCGCGACCGCGATGAATTGCGGTGCGCGTCCGGCGATGAATTTGAACATCTCGGCAAACGCGCGTGGCGAATACGCGGTCTCGCGGTGATCGACCGGACCGATCACGAGATTGGTCGCGCCCTTCAACGCCGGGCCTTCGCTGGTGATCCCGGTCGGCGTGCCCGGCTTGCCGACAAAGCGGCCATCGGCTTGCGCAAATTTGTCCAGGCCGTCGCTGCGCAGCGTGAGGAACGCAACGCCAGGCGTAACCTCGCTGTCGCCTTCGTTGAGGCCGCGCAGGAAAGGGCCGCGGCCGTTGAATTCGTTGCCAAGACCCTGGTCCCAATCATAGACGCCGTGATTGGGAACGCCGCACAGCACGGCGTGACTGACATCGGCAGCGCCCCCGTTCTTGATGAAATTGCGAACCGAATTACCGCCGCGCGAATTGGCCACCAGCGCGACTTTTGAAGCACCGGTGCGCTGCTTCAACGCCTTGACGGCTTCCGCAAGCTCGCGGCGGTTGTCCTCGGCCGAGGATTTATTCGGCTCGGGTTTGGTATCGTCGGTGCGAGCCAAGGGATCGGTGAAATTGATCGCGAACATCCGTTCGCGGGGAATGCCATTGGTTTCCATCCGCCACAGCGTGGTCATCCACAACGCCGCATGGTCGCCATTGCCATGGACGAACAGGATCGGCGGAATCTCGGGGCCTGATGCCGCCGGGGTGGCCTGCGCGAAGGCGGCCCGGAGGCTGCCCGCCACCAAGGGGAGGCTGAGTGGCAAAGCGCTCGCGCCCTTCAAAATCGTCCGCCGCGACAGGCTCATTTTACGTCTCTCCCGTAGTTTTCCGTGGCTTCTTGTACTGCCGCACCGCTCATAGCCGCCTGGGCACTGGACAGCCAAGGACTTTCGCAGGCATCACATGGTCGTCACAGGGAATCACCGGCGGAACGGGCTTTTCCGGTCCGGCGCCAACGGAACGGGTCATGACCGAACAGGTGCATCGCTCGACATTTGCCGCTGACGGCATCACCGCGCCGTTGCGCCACGCGGTATTCCGCCGCATCTGGCTCGCCAGCCTGGTGTCCAATCTGGGCCTCCTGATTCAGGGCGTCGGCGCCGCCTGGGCGATGACCCAGATGACCTCGTCGGCCGACAAGGTCGCGCTGGTGCAGACCGCTTTGATGCTGCCTGTCATGTTCATCTCGATGCCGGCCGGCGCCATCGCCGACATGCACGACCGGCGCATTGTCGCGCTGATTTCGCTGATGATCTCGTTTTCCGGCGCAGCCACGTTGTCGGTGCTGTTCTGGTTCGGCCAGGTGACGCCGGAGATTTTGCTGTCGCTGTGTTTCGTGGTCGGCAGCGGCATGGCGCTGTTCGGACCGGCCTGGCAGGCCTCGGTCAGCGAACAGGTGCCGGCGGAAACGCTGCCGTCGGCGGTGGCGCTGAACGGCATCAGCTACAACATCGCGCGCAGTTTCGGGCCGGCGATCGGCGGCGTCATCGTCGCCAGCGCCGGCGCGGTCGCGGCGTTCGCTTGCAATGCGATCCTTTATCTGCCGCTGTTCATCGTGCTGTTCCTGTGGCGGCGGACCCTGTCGCCGTCGCGGCTGCCGCGCGAACGGCTCAGCCGTGCCATCGTCTCGGGCATTCGCTATATCTCCAACTCGCCCTCGATCCGCATCGTGCTGACGCGCACGCTGGTCACCGGCGTGCTCGGCGGCTCGGTCTCGGCGCTGATGCCGCTGGTGGCGCGCGACCTCCTGCATGGCGGCGCGCAGACCTACGGCATCATGTTGGGGGCCTTCGGCATGGGCGCGGTGATCGGCGCGCTCAACATCGCCGAAGTGCGCAAGCGGATGACCGGCGAAGCCGCGGTGCGCGCTTGTGCGCTGTCGATGGGCGGCGCAATCGCCGCGATTGCGATCAGCCGCGAGCCGGTGATCACCGCCGCCGCTTTGGTGGTGGCGGGCGCGGCCTGGATGCTGGCGGTGGCGCTGTTCAATATCGGCGTGCAGCTCTCCGCGCCGCGCTGGGTCGCCGGACGTTCGCTCGCGGCGTTCCAGGCCGCGATTTCCGGCGGCATCGCTTTGGGAAGCTGGGGCTGGGGACGGCTGACCGACGCCGCCGGCGTCGAGACAGCGCTATTGGTTTCGGCGGGACTGATGTTCGTCTCGCCGCTGCTGGGGCTGTTCCTGCGCATGCCCAGGGTCGGCGCCCGCAACGAGGATGCGGAAGTGCTGGCCGATCCCGAAGTGCAGTTGTCGCTGACCGGGCGCAGCGGGCCTTTGGTGGTCGAGATCGAGTACCGCGTCGCCCAGGATAACGCGCGCGCCTTCCACAATGTGATGCAGGACGTGCAGCTCTCCCGGCAGCGCAACGGCGCCTATGGCTGGTCGATCGCGCGCGACATCGCCGATCCCGAATTGTGGACCGAGCGCTATCACTGCCCGACCTGGTTCGACTATCTGCGCCAGCGCAACCGCACCACCCAGTCCGAACGCGCGCTGTACCAGCGCGCCAACGCATTTCACTTCGGCCCCGATCCGGTGCGGATTCGCCGCATGCTGGAGCGCCCGTTCGGATCGGTGCGCTGGAAGGAAGACACCCCCGACCGCTCCGCCGGCGAAGTGTTGCCGGTCGCGACCGCAGCGGGCGGGAGTACGTAGATCTCGTCATTCCGGGGCGCGCTCTTGCGCGAGCCCGGAATCCATAACCCCTGTGCCCGCGTTCAGCACTAGACCCCGTCACTGCAAAACATAGCCACAGGGGTTATGGATTCCGGGCCCACGCGAAGACGCGTGTCCCGGAATGACGTGTGGGGACTACTGCCCGTGTTCGACCAAAACCTTGTCGCAGCCCTTGCTGATGCGGGCGCGGTTTTGCTTCAGGCAGGCCAGCACGGCCTGATCGCCGTCATTCATCACCGCGCGGCAGTGACGGGTCACATCGCGCGCGCAGGCGTCATGGCCGGGCTGCTGCTGTTGCGCAGACACCTGCGCCATCGAGGCCAAAACGATCAACGGGGCGATCAAAACAAATCTGGTCATCTTGTTACTTCCTCACCATAGCGTTTTCGAGCGAAGCATGCCCTCGGACTTGATCCGTGGGTGGCGTCCGGTTCGCGTGAAGAAAACGCGTCAAAACAAAAACTCTCATCGGCGCGATCAAATTCCGGCATTTCCATGCTGTCAACGCGCCACCGGGACGTTTGGTCGCGTCCCCAACGGAAATTAGTTCGCGGGAACCGGGTCGTGTTGGCACGACGTTAACGTCTATTTCTCATTAATGACAGGGATGCGAGAGGCGGCTGCGGCGTCAATATTTGCAGTCGTCCATTGGCCGAGCCGCATGAAGCGCGCGCCCGGCCATCCATTTGAGTGTGTGTAGAGAGTGTAAACATGCGTAATGCGTTAGGCCTGATGGTCATCACCGTGGTTTCGGCCGCATTGATCGCCGGCGTGTGGTTCTGGACGGCCCGGCCGCATGTCCAATTGGTGGCTTCCGCCCCCGCAACCGTCGCCGCCGCCCCATCCGAGCGGCTTTCACCCGCCGCTGCCGCCAAGGCCGCTGCCCAGGATACGGTCAACACCACAGCCGCGATCCCGGAAAAGCCCGCGACGGCGCCGGCCGTGACCGCGACGGCAACCGCTCCCTGCGCCAATCCGGACGCGCTCGGCGTCAGCCGCGTGGTCGAGGTCGACACCACGGGCGGACCTGGATTTGGCTTCGAGCATTTCAAGCAGCTTGACTTCCTGCAGGACAAGGAGGTCGTGCTGACCTTCGACGACGGTCCGTGGCCGGGCAACACGCCCGCGGTGCTGAAGGCGCTGGCCGACCAGTGCACCAAGGCGGTGTTCTTCTCGATCGGCAAGCATGCCGGCTATCACCCGGAAATCCTGCGCCAGGTCTATGCCGCGGGCCATACGGTGGGCACCCACACCTGGTCGCATGCCAACCTCAACAGCAAGAAGCTGAACGAGCAGCAGGTCAAGGACGAAATCGAAAAGGGCATGAGCGCGGTCAAACTCGCGCTCGGCACTTCACCTGCGCCGTTCTTCCGCTTCCCCGAGCTGCAGCATAATCCCGCCGCGGTAGCCTATCTCGGCACCCGCAATGTCGCGATCTTCTCCTGCGATCTCGATTCCTTCGATTTCCGCAAGACCAGCACGCCCGACAAGGTGGTGCAGACGGTGATGAGCAAGCTCGACAAGCTCGGCAAGGGCATCATCCTGATGCATGATTTCCAGAAGCACACCGCCGACGCGCTGCCCGAACTGCTGCGCCGGCTCAAGGCCGGCGGCTACAAGGTGGTGCAGATGAAGGCCAAGCAGCCCTTGGAGACGCTCGCCGAATACGACGAGATGGTGCGCAAGGAAGGCAGCAAGATTCCGGTCGCCGACAGCCGCCCGGTCAACAGCGTGGTGCAGACGGTCTCGAAGTAGGCGATTCGCGAAACGCCAATTCGTTCCAACACAACGCGCTCCCGGATACCATCCGGGGGCGCTTTTGTTTTCGATCGGAGCCGTGGACTCCCACTTGGGCCTCAATTGCGCAAATCTTATATGGATCTCATCGTCCGCTGCGTTTGTAACGGAGTTCCGAATTGAGCGTCGCCTTCACCAAGGAAGAAAGCGCGGAAACGGCGTCGGAAACGTTGTTGCCCGACCGCCCGATTTCCGAGCACCTCAACCTGGTCACCGAGCAAGGCCTCAAAGCCCTCGAGCGCCAGTTGCAGGAGGCGAAGAGCGCGTTCGAAGCGGCGCAAAAAACCGACGACATCAACGAGCGCCGCCGGCTGTCGGCGGTACCATTGCGCGACATGCGCTATCTCGCCGAGCGCGTCCGCACGGCGCAGGTCGTCGCCGCGCCTGAGGGCACCAACATCGTCGCCTTCGGCAGCACCGTGACCTTCAGCCGCGCCGACGGACGCGAGCAGACCTATCAAATCGTCGGAGAGGACGAAGCCGACCCAAAGGCCGGCTCGATTTCGTTCGTGTCGCCGGTGGCGCGGGCCGTGATGGGCAAATCGGTGGGCGATGAGGTCACGGCGGGTAGCCAGACGATCGAGATTATCGCGATCGCTTGAGTGAATCCCTCCGTAGGGTGGGCAAAGCGCAGCGTGCCCACCAATCGCGCACGCACCGAAAAACGGTGGGCACGGCGCAAGCGCGCCTTTCCCCACCCTACAAGCTCACCTCAACGTCATCCTGAGGAGCGGCCACGCAGGCAAGTTTACGCTGCCTGCATAAACTTGGCAGCGGGCCGCGTCTCGAAGGATGGCCAACCGTGCGGCCCATGGTTCTGCCGGCGATGCGGAGCATCGTCCGGAACGCGCGAAGACGCGCTCCTCACCATGACGTCTCCCTATTTCGGCTCGCCGTCACATCGCGAATGGTCGATCACGCAGGACTCGCGGCGGCCGGCACCCGCGGTGGCCTTGCATCGCGTCATCGCCTGGTCTTCGGCCAGCTGCAAGGTGCCGCCGATCGCCCAGCCGACGCCCGGCGTTCCCTGCCCCGGATCCATCGCAACGGCGACGCACTCATTGGTGAAGGTCCCGACCGTCTTGCAAAGCTTGCGGCCCTGCTCGCTCTTGCCGTTGCCGGGCTTGCGGCAGGTTTCCAGTGCCTCGGCCGTCGCCGCCTTCAGGTCCGCCTTGCCGGTCGAGTAACCATAGGCATAGCCGTCCTTGGCAACGTCTTTCGGCTCGCCCACCGCAATCGCGCCCTCCGCCGCCGCGCGATGTGGGTGCAGCGTGGCGATGCTCAGCAGCGCGGCGAAAAGCACCGCACTGGCGCGCCAAAGCGACAATGACTTCATTTTAAATACTCCCCAGAAAGCGGTGATGTTATCGACCAGCAAATCCCAGTCAATGAGCGTTGGGACACACGGGCGGACGGGCAACACAATTCGTTGGCAAATCAACCTCAGGCATTATACTCGATCGGACTAAACTTTTTCAGAAAGGCCATTTCATGCGGGCTCTGCTAATATTGGCGCTTTGGTCTCCCGGGGTCTTGCTCGCCAAGGAGATTCACATCCGAGTAAATTATGTGATCCAATCGGAGCGCTTGAGCCCGTCTCCGAGTATCGGTCACGGTCATTTCTCACAGTCTTTCGTTTTGCACGAGAATGGAACAGTCGAAAGACATGGCCATAGCAACGGACCGTTCGGCGGCGACAAGTTCGCGACGTCGCGGCTCGGGAGCGAACTTAAGGTCGTCGACCAGCATGCTCTCACGCGAACATGGTCCGTGGGCGCTCAACGGCGTACGCTATTGATCACCGTGAGCGATAATTCGTGTAACGCGAATATCTCGATTTCCGGCCCATCGGAGTTCACCGCATTTTCCACCGAACTGGGTCAGCCCGCAAGATTTCGAAACGCGAGTGTAGAAAGCATCCGTTGCGCGATTGAATGAGCGCCACGGCGCTGCGCATCGACATGCTCGCATCGCCTGAACCTCGCGGCTGCTCGTTCAATCTCGGATCAATTTTGATGGAGGATCACTGGTGCCGCAAACAGGACTCGAACCTGTGACCCCGTCATTACGAATGACGTGCTCTACCAACTGAGCTATTGCGGCGAACCAGAAAGCAGCTCTCGGCCAGGAGCCGAAAACGCCCGCACCTGATATCGGTCGCGGTGCGATTTTGCAAGATAAACGGCGGCGGTTTACAGGCGGTTTCGGACACCCCAAACGCCGCCCCGCGTGACAAAAGTCCGGCAAAATCAGGCGTTTCGGGGGTTGGCTTCGATCCAGCCGGCCGCTACGCGCCCCAGCGCGACAGGAATCCGCGCCAGCCGCCGGCCTGGCTCACCGGCGGGCCGATTTGTTCCGCGAATTCGTCGCGGCCGCCCTCGTCGTCGACCCCGGGATCATCGGGCGCGCGCAGGATCGGAATCACGGCGGGAATGTTTTGCGGCGTGACTTTTGGGATGTCCTGGCGGGCGCGGAACAGGGGCGCGGCGGCGGGCGCGTCAGGTGAAGGCTGCGGCGCGGGGGCTGGAGCCGGCACTGGCTCCGCGGCGATCTCGGCGGGCGGCACATTGTCCTGCGCGGCGACGGGGGCGGGCTCGGCCGCCACGGGTTCGATCGGGATTGCTTCCGGCGCGACCTCTGGCTCGACGACATCACTCTCAAGCCTTGCCGGCGGCTCGCGGCGCGGCGCCAGCATCGCTTCCTCGAACGGCGAGGGCTCGATGGTCGCCGCCTTGTCCGACGGCAGGGACGCGACCGGCGTCTGCCACTGGAACGCATCGAGCCGGCCACTGACCGGCGACACCGGCCGCCAGGTCGACGACACATAGCCGTCCGCGGTCCACACCGGATCATGCCGCGCGCGCACCGCGCGCAGGGTCCAGGCCCGCGCGCGGCCGCTATCGCCATGTTCGGTGCGCTCGATCTCCGCCATCAGCATCGCGACACGTTGCGTCGGCGCGTCGATGAACGGCGCCAACGCCTCGCGGGCGCGGGCGAACTCAGAGGCGTCGATCGCGGCGCGCGCGAGCGCGAGCGCACTTTCGATGTGGCCGGGCGCTTTCGCCGCCAGCGTTTCGACCCGCACCAGCCGCTGCCGCGCGGAATCGCCGAGTTTGACGTGCGCATAGGCGTCCGCGAGATCGGGATGCGGCTGCGCCAGCCATGCCGTTTCGACGATGCGCATCGAGCGGCGCACCTGATGCGCCTCGCTCTCATATTTGCCGGCCAGCACCGCGGCCGGCACCAAAGTCGGCGCGAGCTTGATGGCTTCCATCACGCTGTCGCGCGACAGATCGCGGTCGACACTTTCCAGCTCCAGCGCGCGCGCCGTCAGCAGCACGCCGCGCTGCCGCCGATAGGTCGCCTTGTCGATCAGCTTTGATGCGTAATTGGCCTCGAGGATCGCCAGTGCGCCGGCCCAGTCGCCCTTGGCGCAGCGGAATCCCAACACCGCATGCGACGCCCAGGTCGATGACGGCGCCAGTTTTAAAGCCTCTTCCGCGATCATTACGGCGGCGACCGGATCGTCGGCGCGTTGCGCTTCGATGAACAGGCCGCGCAGGCCGAGCAACCTGGTGTCCTCGCGTTCGGCCATGGCGCGGAAGGCGCGCTGCGCCGCGTTGCGGTCGCCATCGAGCTGCGCCGATTGCGCGTGCAACAGCAGCGTCAGCGGATCCTGCGCCGCATGACGCCGCGCCGTTTCGGCGTGGGCGCGCGCGGAAGCGGAATCGCCGTGACCGATCGCAAGCAGGCCTTGGGTGATGGCATGCCGGCCGCGCGCGATGCGCCGCTCGCGGCGATGCCGCTTGATGTGGCCGGGCGTGCGCCACAGCGCGCGCAACAGGCTCCACAGCATCACCGCCGCGACGATGGCAATGCCCACCAGCAAAGCGAATACCGGCAGGCTCGGCGAGGCGCTGCCGCCCGCCCATGTCATCACGACCTGGCCGGGCTGGTCGGCAATCCATGCCGCGCCCCAGCCGGCGGCCGCGATCAGCAACAGAAACAGAATGATCCGGATCATCAAAAACCTTATGGCGCGGGTTTGGCGAGCGCCGTCATGGCGTCCGCCGCAAACTGGCGCGATGCGGCCAGCGCGGCGTCGCGCGCATCGGCCTTGTCGATCCAGGGTTGGGCCGCCGCGCGATCGGCCGGGGCCAGCGTCTTCAACTCGCGCCGCGCCTCGTTGGCATCGTTGCGCAGCGCCGCCGCCGTCGCCCGCGCGACGATGGCGCCGCTATCGGTGCCGGTCGCATCGGTGCGCTGGAAGTGGACCAGCTTTTCCGCGCGCGCCTGCAAGCGATCGACCAGCGTCGCCCCGATGGTGTCATTGTTCTCCGCGGCCGGCGGCGTCAGTTTTGGCACCAGCGTCAGCAATTCGCGGCTGAGCGCCGCTGATGTCGGGATGCCGGTGGCGGCAAAACCTTCCAGCGATTGCAGCGCCGCCGCGTCGGGCGCCAGCGTCTTGGCCGCGGTGAGCGTCGCCGCGAAAGGCTCGCCCTGCCGCACCGACAGATCGAGCAATGATGCCACCACCACGCGGCGCAGCGGCGCGTCGTCAGACTTGGCCTTGGCTTTGGCCTGCTCGATGTCGGTCGCTGCGCTGCGGCTCGATTGCTCCAGCGCATCGAGGCGCGCGGTGATCGCGGACAGATCGACCGCCGCTCCGGGTGCACCGTCAGGCGCGGATTTGATGCCGGTGATTTGACCGGCGAGCTTTTCCGACTGTGCGCGCGTTGCCGCAAGCTGATCGCGCAACGCGCCCAGCGATTTTTCCAGTGTCGCGAGTTGCGCGGCGACAGCGGGATCGGTCGCCGGTTTTGCCAGCCTGGCTTCGATGCCCGCGACGCGTGAGGTGAGCGCATCGACGGTGGCCGTCGTCACCTGCGGTGTGGCGGCGGGCTGCACCGGAGGCCAGCCCAGCATCCAGCCGACGCCGATCACCAACGCCGCGGCCACCGCGCCGGAGACCGGCGCGATCACCCACGGCGAAATCGATTGAGGCCGAGGCTTCTCCGGGGCGGGCTTTTCGGACGCAGATTCCGCGGCATCGGGTTCCACGGATGCCGACGCCGGCGTCACGGTCTCCTGTGGCGCGGGATCGGCCTCCGCCTTACGGGTTTCACTCGAGATTTCGCTGGCGTCGAGGTCGATGGTCGGCGGCGCGCGCCGGGGCCGGCCGGAATCCGGCGGCGAGGCCAGATCTTCTGACCGGTCTTGCGGCGCCTCTCCAGCCTTGTGTTCCGGCCCTTCATCGGCCATCGCGAATATTCCTTGATCTGCGGTCGGATCTTACCAGATTCGGCGTCCTCTTAGCGCGATCAGGCGCCCAAAGCACGCGTCAGTAGGTCCAATACGGCATTTTCGTCCGGCGTCCGGGCGGTCAATACCTGGGTAGCCCCGGCGTCGCGGACAATGGAAGCGACCGCGTCCGAAATGCAGCATTGCGCGACCGCCAGGGCCGAGATTTCGACGCCGGCTGAGCGCGCCGCCTCCAGGAACGCACGCGCGCTGCGCCTTGAGTAATGCAGCACGGCCTTGATCTGATGCGCGGCAAAGCCGTCGGCCACCTCACGCGGCAGATTGGTGACCGGGATCATGCGGTAGGTGGTTTGGGTGACCACGGTAAAACCGCGCTCGCCGAGGTCGCCGGCGAGATCGCGCGCGAGGTCCGCGCCGGCGAGATACAGCAGCGGGCTCGCCTTCTTCAACTGCCTGGCCTTGACGCCGGCCAGCACCGCCTCGCGCAAGGCGGCGGCATCGCCGCGCGCGGAAATCACCTTGTCGAAACCGGCGTCCTTGGCGGCAGTGGCGGTATGTTCGCCAACCGCGAACAGCGGCAGCTTTAACAGTCGCTGCCCGGCCGGCTGTTTTGCAAAACCGCGCAACGCATTGGCGCTGGTGACGATCACCGCGCCATAGCGTGTGTCCGCATCGTCCTGGAATGTGAGCGCCTCGAACCGCAGCATCGGCGCGAGCAAGGCTTCAAAACCCCGCGCCCGCAGGCTGGCGGCGGTGGCTTCATTATCCGGGTGCGGGCGAGTGACGAGAACGGCCATATCTCAAGCCTTTTAGGCCAAAAACCCTTAAGCCTTTACGACAGCGGACGATTGCGTTTTTGGCGCCCGCGGTGCTACCGAAGACCGAGCAGATCACGCTCCGACAATTGTACAAGGGCTCAAATTGGCTAACGACAAGTGGATGCTGGTGCTGGGCATCGAGACCACCTGCGATGAAACTGCCGCCGCCGTGATCGAACGGCGCGCCGACGGCTCGGGACGGATTCTGTCCAATGTGGTGCGTTCGCAGATCGAGGAACACATCCCGTTCGGCGGCGTGGTGCCGGAGATCGCGGCGCGCGCCCATGTCGATGCGCTCGACGGCATCATCGCCAGCGCGATGAAGGAAAGCGGCATCCGCTTTCCGCAATTGTCGGCGGTCGCGGCTGCCGCGGGCCCCGGCCTGATCGGCGGCGTGATCGTGGGACTGACCACCGCGAAGGCGATCGCGATGGTGCACAACACGCCGCTGATCGCGGTCAACCATCTCGAGGCGCACGCGCTGACGCCGCGACTGACCTGCGCGCTGGCGTTTCCCTATTGCCTGTTCCTCGCCTCCGGCGGCCACACCCAGATCGTCGCGGTGCTCGGCATCGGCGAATATGTCCGGCTCGGCACCACCGTCGACGACGCGATGGGCGAGGCTTTCGACAAGGTCGCAAAGATGCTGGCGCTGCCCTATCCGGGCGGACCGCAGGTCGAGCGTGCGGCGCTCGGCGGCGACGCATCGCGATTTAAGTTTCCGCGGCCGATGCTCGGGCGTCCCGACGCGAATTTCTCGCTGTCGGGATTGAAAACCGCTGTTCGTAACGAGGCGAGCCGGCTCGGCACGCTGGAGCCGCAGGATGTGGCCGATCTCTGCGCCGGCTTTCAGGCCGCGGTGCTGGAATCCACCGCGGACCGGCTCAGCGTCGGTCTTCGTTTGTTTCACGAGCAATTCGGCCCGCCGCGCGCGCTGGTCGCCGCGGGCGGCGTCGCCGCCAATCAGGCGATCCGCGGCGCGCTGCAGAACGTCGCCGCCAAGGCCGAAACCACGCTGATCATTCCACCGCCGGCTTTATGCACCGACAATGGCGCGATGATCGCCTGGGCCGGCGCCGAGCGGCTGGCGCTCGGCATGATCGACACCATGGAAGCCCCGCCGCGGGCACGCTGGCGCCTCGACGAGAACGCGGTGGCGCCGCCGGGCTTTGCCAACACGCGCGCGGGGTTTTAGGGAGCTTCGATGAGCGGTGCATCCTGCCGGGCGCTCTTCCTAACCTCGTCCCGCTCTTGCGGGGAGAGGTCGGATTGCGCAGCAATCCGGGTGAGGGGCCGGGCACTGCGCCCATCTCATCTTCTGCATTTGCAGCACCGCCGCAGCCCCTCACCCCAACCCTCTCCCCGCAAAAGCGGGGCGAGGGAGCAGAGCTGAGGCCCCGCCATGCCGTCGTTCAAATCCGTAGCAGTGATTGGCGCCGGGGCGTGGGGAACGGCCTTGGCGGGCGTCGCGGCGCGGGCCGGGCGCGACGTCGTGCTGTGCGCGCGCAACGCCGACAGCGCGAAGCAAATCGCGGCGACGCGCGTCAATCCGAAACTGCCGGGCGCAAAGCTCGATGTGGCGATCGCGGTCACTGCCGATATCGCGCAAGCCGCAACCGCCGACATCATCCTGATCGCGACCCCGGCGCAGCATCTGCGCGAGGCGGTGGCCGCGCTCGCCCCGCATCTCGCAAAGGCAAAACCCCTGATCGCCTGCGCCAAGGGCATCGAGCGCGGCACGCATCTGTTCATGACCGAGGTGATCGCGGCCACCGCGCCCGATGCGACGCCGGCGATCCTGTCGGGCCCCGGCTTTGCCGAAGACGTCGCGCGCGGCCTGCCCACCGCGGTGACGCTCGCGGCGAAGGACGAAGCGCTCGCCGCGGCCCTTGTGCAGGCGCTGGGCTCGGCGACGTTCCGGCCCTATCACACCACCGACATCCGCGGCGTCGAGATCGGCGGCGCCGCCAAGAATGTGCTGGCGATCGCCGCCGGCATCGCGGTCGGCCGCGAGCTCGGCGCTTCCGCGCTGGCGGCGCTGACCACGCGCGGCTTTTCCGAACTGATGCGACTCGGCCACGCCTGCGGCGCGCGCAGCGAAACCATGGCGGGACTGTCCGGGCTCGGCGATTTGATCCTGACCTGCTCCAATCCGCAGTCGCGCAATTTCGCGCTCGGCATCGCGCTCGGCCGCGGCGAGCCGAAGCCTGTGGGAAAACTCGCCGAGGGTGAATTCACCGCACCGGTGCTGGTCGAACTGGCGCTTTCGGAAAATGTCGATATGCCCGTATCCTCGGCGGTGGCCGCGATCCTGGCGGGAAAGATCAGCATCGATGCGGCGATCGAAGGCCTGCTGACGCGGCCGTTCAAGGCGGAGGGATAAGCATCTCTCGGTCATGCCCGCGCTTGTCGCGGGCATCCACGTCTTGATATCCTAACAGCGGGAAGACGTGAATGGCCGGAACGAGTCCGGCCATGACGAAGGAATGGTGGGGTAAGCTCATGAATTACTGGCTGGTGAAATCGGAGCCTTCGGCCTGGTCGTGGGACCAGCAGGTGGCAAAGGGCGCCAAGGGCGAAGCCTGGACCGGCGTGCGCAATTTCACCGCGCGGCAGAACCTGGTGAAGATGAAGAAAGGCGACCGCGCCTTCTTCTACCATTCCAACGAGGGCAAGGAGATCGTCGGCATCGTCGAGATCATCAAGGAGGCCTATCCCGACCCGACCGACAAGACCGAAAAGTTCGTCTGCGTCGACATCAAGGCCGACAAGCCGCTGAAGACGCCGGTGACCATGGCGGCGATCAAGGCCGACAAGAAACTCGCCGATATGGCGCTGGTGAAATATTCGCGGCTGTCGGTGCAGCCGGTCACCGCCGATGAGTGGAAGGCGGTCTGCAAGATGGGCGGGATGTGATGGCGCGCGCGTTCGGAAGGGGCAGACGATCATGACCGCCATCGTGAGAGTCGATCGGGACGGGATTATTTTTCATTGGGACGCCGCCGCCGAGCAGCTGTTCGGATTCACTCAAGCTGAGGCCGTCGGAAGCCCGCTGGAACTGATTATTCCGCAGCCCTCGCATGCCTGCCATCGGCAGGGTTTTGCGAATTACGTGACGACCGGAATCAAGACACTGCCGGAAACCGTCACCGCCGTTGGCCATCACAAGAACGGTCAACCCGTCAGGTTTCAGATTTCCACCAAATCCGTGACGGACGACAAAGGAATGGTCGCCGGCGTGGAAGGCTCGATGCGCGCCGCTTGAAACGCCGCCATCGCCTCCTGGAGGAAACGGCAACACCAAA
>Ga0265314_10002982_pt1 | contig 16766 bp, 11 predicted proteins | sample 4126metaG_FD_203106 | JGI IMG/M metagenome (GOLD analysis project Ga0265314, IMG submission 203106) | Rhizosphere microbial communities from Carex aquatilis grown in University of Washington, Seatle, WA, United States - 4-1-26 metaG | ecosystem: Host-associated > Plants > Roots > Rhizosphere >... | reverse complement strand
CATCCAATCCGCGCAAGGCAGACGAAAGAGGAACCGCAGCGGCTCCCGAACCAAGAGTGGTCTTGATGAAACTGCGCCGGCTGATCATGACACCCGCCTGTTCTTAAAATGCGGCCAGTGTAACCGGAGCGCTTGCTCTTATGCCAATCTGCGAATCGGAATGCGGAACGATGATTGCGCGACGCGGCCGGGCAGCGCTTGATTGCGGCGGAGGGAATCTGAAAGACTTGCGGCGCTGGAAGAACGCGTGGTTGCCGTTCTGCGAGCCGGGAGGCGGGGTAATGCGGAAGAGGACATTGAGGCGGGCGTTGGCGCCGGCAGTGGCGGTTGCCTTGGCACTGGGATTGGGGATCTGTGTGGATGTGTTGGCGAAGACAGGCGCGGTGGATACGGTGACGGCGATTCCGCTTAAAGTGGACCGGCTGGATGCTGCGGCAGCGGACCGCATCATTCCCCAAAACGCGACGCTGGAAAGGGTGGCGACCGGCTTCACCTGGACTGAAGGCCCGGTATGGGTGAGGGGGCGGCTGTTCTTCGCCGATATCACCAGCAACACGATCCGCGAGTGGACACCGGGCGCGGGCGTCAAGATATTCGAACAGCCCAGCGGGTACAAGGGCGCGGAACCTTATGGTGGCCCGGAGCCGGGCTCAAACGGAATGACGCTGGATGCGCGCGGGCGCCTCACTGTGGCCGGCCACGCGCAGCGCGATTTGTACCGGTTCGAGTCGATCGATCCGAAAGGACCGGTGACGATTCTGGCTGACGAGTACAACGGCAAGCGGCTGAACAGTCCGAATGACCTGGTGTACAAGTCGGATGGCTCGCTCTATTTCACCGATCCTCCGTACGGCCTGCGTACACAAGGCGATCAGGACAAGGAAAAGCAATTGACGGTGAACGGCGTTTACCGGCTGGCGCACGCTCTGGAACATAAGCCGGGCGCGCCGCCGGATCACGCGGCCCTCCAACTTGTTGTCGGCGATCTTCCCCGCCCCAACGGTATTGCATTTTCGCCGGGAGAGAAGTATCTGTACGTCGATAGCACCGAACCGAAGAAGATCTGGATGCGGTACACGGTGCGGCCGGACGGCACATTGGCTGAGGGAAAAATTTTGTACGACGCGACGGCGGACCAGCGGCCGGGAGCGCCCGATGGCATGAAGGTGGATGTTGAAGGCAACATCTACAGCGCCGGGCCCGCCGGTGTTTGGATCTTCTCAGCGGAGGGAAAACCGCTGGCGACGATACTGATGCCGGACAGAACCTCGAATGTGGCATGGGGCGGCCCGGATCGGAAGACACTCTACATCACGGCGAGCTCGAGCGTGTATCGCGTCAGGCTGAATGTTGCGGGGCTGCCGATGGTGCAGAGCCATTAAAGCTGCTCAGACAGGGGCGCGCGGGCCGTAACGACGCGGAGCAAAAACCTGCTCTATGCAAACTCAGGTTCACAGTAAGGAGATTGACCATGCAAGTCATGACTGGATTGATCTGCAGAAGCTCGGCGCTTGGTGTACTTTGCCTGTCGCTATCGGCATTCTCGCAGCAGGCTCCGCCCCCGCAGCCCGCCTCGCAGCCGCAGCGCCCGGCTTTTCGAATGCCCGCACCTACGCCGAACGACACGCTCAAGTCAGTCGAGGTTCAGCCAGATCGCCATGTTCGCTTCCGCATCTGGGCTCCCAACGCCACGGATGTGAAGCTGCAGGCCGAGGGCCCCGAGGCCACTCCCGGAATCACGCCGGAAGAGGCCTACAAAAACATGGGCGGCGTTCCCATGGTCAAGAGCGACCAGGGCATCTGGGAGGTGGCGATCGGCCCAATCGAACCTGGTATCTACCGTTACACCTTCACGGTTGACGGAGTCAGCACCACCGATCCGCGCAATCCGCTTACCTCGCAGTCGCTGACCCAATCCCGCAGCATGTACGAAGTTCCGGGTGCGGCATTCATGGAGTACAGGCCTGGAGTGCCGCATGGCGCGATCGCCACCGTCTTTTATGACTCAGCCGTTACCGGCGGACAGCGCCGCATGCATATCTACACGCCGCCCGGGTACGAGGGCAGCTCGTCACGCCTGCCGGTCCTCTATCTTCTGCACGGCGGTGGCGACTCCGATGACTCCTGGAGCACGGTAGGACGCGCGGGCGCGATTCTCGACAACCTCATAGCCGCCGGCAAGGCCGTGCCCATGATCATTGTGATGCCTGCCGGTCACATCTCCACCGAGTTCCGGCTGACCCCCGGTTTCCGCATGGGACACGACGCATTCAACGACGATCTTGTGAAGGCGGTTTTGCTTTATGTGGACGTCCACTATCGAACCATTGCCGATCGCGACCATCGAGCCATCGCTGGACTCTCCATGGGCGGATCGCAGACGCTGACCCTTGCGCTCACGGATTCAGCAGACTTTGCCTATGTGGGCGTCTTCAGTTCCGGCTGGTTCCCGAACACCCTCAAAGAAGAGGAGGACACCGACCTTGCGCAATACCGCGCTTCGGGCAAGCCCTTCCGCCTTTTTTGGGTCGATGCAGGAAAGTACGACATCGCGCTCGAGAACAGCCACGCTACCGTAGCTCTGCTCAACAAGTCTGGAATCAAGACTGAGGAACATGAGAGCGGAGGTTTTCATGCGTGGAACAACTGGAGGGACTACCTGAATCTCTTTGCGCCGCTTCTGTTCCAGGGAAAAGAGCCGCAATAGATCATATTCCTACGACTGCTTGCCAGATCACTGCGCTAGGCGCCAAAAGGCGGAGGATGAGGAGAGGCCATTCGCGCGTCCGCTCAGCGTGCTAAGAAGAACCGCTCCGGCGTTACTGTAACGCCGGAGCGGGTTCAGTTCAGTTGATAACCTGATCGACTGTCACCTTTTCGAGGAGGTTTTTTTCGAGGAGGTTTTTCGGGGTTGGTCTCCCTGTGCGGCGGATTCAGCCGCGCTGCTGCTGGTGCCCCAGACGAGCCCGGTGCCCCAGACAAGCCCATCGGCCACGTCTTCGCTGGTGCCCCAGACGAGACCGTCGGCAGCGAGATTCTGCGGCGCGAATACAAGCGAATCGCCAGCGGTGTCTTCGCCCAGGACGAGGCCGGTGCCCCAAACCAGTCCAGTGCCCCAAACCATGCCGGTGCCCCAGACAAGGCCGGTGGGCTGAACGTACTGCGAGCCCAGCACCATCACGACGCTTCCGTCGCTGTTGATCTGGGCATACGGCGACATGGCGCTGCCCACGTTCGGTGGCGCCAGGTCGGTATTGGCCAAAGCCGCCTGGACATCCAGATAGCCGGAGCCCACGGTGAAGATATCGGCTTCGAGGTTGTAGGTGATGCCCGAGGTGGAATCGGTAATGGAACTGTACGGAACCAGGTTCTTGAATGCCGTCAGCATTAGCCGCGCCTTCACCTGGTCGGGCGTCATCGCAGGATTCTGCTGCAGTATCAAGGCCGCGGTTCCGCTCACCATCGGCGCGGCCATGCTGGTCCCGCTCAGAACGAAGTAACTGGACGAAGGCGCGCTGCTGCCGTTCGTCTGGTAGAGGTAATCCGGCGCAATGTTGCCGGGAAACTCGGTGGCCAGCGTATCCCCGGGTTCATACAGGGAGACGATCAGGTTGCCGGGTGCGACAATGTCAGGCTTGACGATCTGATCGATCAGCGTCGGCCCGCGGGAGGTGTAGGTGGTGGGAATGTCGTCGGTGCGATCCGACGTTCCCAGGGTGTTCATGGCGCCCACGGTGATCACATAGGGATCGTTGCCGGGAGCGGTGATGGATCCATAGAGGCCTGTTCCCGTGGAGGCGTCGCGGCCATTATTGCCGGCCGAGACTACAACCACGATGCCCGCCTGCCACGCCTGTTCCACGGCCTGGCACAACGGATCGGCGGTATAGCTCTCGAAGACTCCGCGGCCCACAGAGAGGCTGATTACGCGAATGTTGTAGGTGCTCTGCAACTGGACCGCGGTCTGGATGGCGGCGATCACGTCGCTGTCCTGGCCATCGCCGTTGCTGTCGAGGACGCGCAGGTTGATGAGGTTTGCTCCCGGAGCGATGCCCTGGAAGGTGTACGAGTCGAGCGGCCCGGTGGAATCCGTACCGCTGCCCGCAATGATGCCAGCCACGTGCGTGCCATGGCCGAAGAGATCGACGGCGCTGCCGCCGTTGTCCCCCACGAAGTCCTGGCTGTAAATCACGTTGCTGGCGGTAATGTCGTCCACGGGGGCAAAGCCGCTGTCAAGAACAGCCACTCCAACCCCTGCGCCGTTCAGGCCATTCGCCCAGCCGGCCGACGTGTTCATGGTTTCGTTGTGATAGTCCAGTGTGGCTCCGGGCGTGGTGCCGGACATGTGGACCTTGTGGTCGACCGAGACGTGAACAACGCTCGGATCGGCGCTCAGCTCCGCCAGAACGGAGGCGGGAACCCGCTCATACGCGCCCGCCCGAAGATACTTCAACTGGTGTCTCAGCGTCCCGCCTGCGTGCAGCACCTTGTGGTGATGTGTCGCCGTCGGAGTCTGGTTGAATTGCACAATAATGTCAACCCGGTCGGAGTGGTTTCGGTTTTTCAGATCGGGAGAAAGTTTCTGTGCACCGGCCCGCGCTGGGCCAGCGCACAGAATGAGCACGCATGCGATGAGGATTGACCTTCCCCACACGGCGCTCCTAGCGGGTTTTCGTTTGAACATGAGTTCTCCTTCTGCTCCGCTGCGCACCACTCGCCGTTCCGACCTCGAGGAACGCACCCGAACGGCGGATTCTCTTCCGCATCCCGGGTATCGATCCCGCAGCCCCTGGGTACCCCGCCAGGCCGGAATGATCGGTGTTGCAGGTATGTCGGCGGACTTGCTCGATAGAGTCGCGTTCATGAGAAACTCTCATGCGGTTAGAAAGATCATCGACCCAAACTTAGAAATCGCTAAAGATGCCGGAAGTCGCAGGTAGTTGACGCTTTTGGGGCACAGACGCGGTCCTCGGCTTCACACGGTCCACGTAGAAGGCCGCGCGGCGCCCCCGTTGCTGGACTATCACAACGAAACCACCAACACTGTCGCCGGCGGGAACCTCGCCCGAGATATGCAGGACACCGGGAGCGACCAGGAGGTCGTCGAGGACGTAGGCTGGCACCTTCTTGTACACGCGTGCATGCAAGAATTGCCGTTCATGGCTGAGCCTGCCGCCTGCGTGCAGCCCCTTGTGGTGATATGTCGCGGTTCTTATTTCGTGCGCTTGCGGAATGAGGAGAGGCCATTCGCGCGTCCGCTCTGCGGATCGAACGAATGGCCTCTTGTGCCGGCGCTTTTCTGAGCGGTGCCGGGCATGAATCCCGTGGCCATTGGACCGGCCCGGGTTCAATCCCTCATGGAACCGCGGTTCTCAGTATGGCTGATCGCCGAGGAAGCCGGCCTCCTGCGCCGGCGATGTGTCGCTGGCTGCCCACAACGTGTTTGCTGCCCACAGCACGCCGGAGGCGTTCACAGTGCTGTTGCCCCAGAGCGCGCTGTCGGCCTGAAGCGAGCTGGTTCCGGAGGCTATGGGATAACCGAGGGAATCGGCGCCGTTGACAGTCGAAGTGCCCCAGACCATCCCGGTTCCCCAGACCATTCCAGTGCCCCACACCATCCCGGTACCCCAAACCATCCCAGTGCCCCACACCATTCCAGTGCCCATGATCACTACATTGCCGGAGCCATCAGGGATGACGGAGGGAGAAATGGCGGCGCCCACGGTGGAGGGCGCCAGGTCTGTGTTTGCCAGTGCGGCCTGAATGTCGAGCAGGCCGGCGCCGACAGTGAGGATATCCGACTTGACGCTGTACGAGGCGCCGGTGCTTGCGTCAGTAACTGTTGCCGACTGAACCAGGCCTTTGAACGCAGTCTTCATCAGGCGCGCTTTTACCTGGTCGGGCGTGAGGGTTGGGGTCTTCTGCAGCATCAGAGCCGCGGCGGCGCTAACCATCGGGGTGGCCATGCTGGTGCCGCTCAGGCCGAAGTAGTAGTTCGATGGGCCCACAGGAGCGTTGGTCTGATAGACCGAAAAGGGGATCTCGTTGGCACCGTTAAGATTGGACAACGTGAGACCTGCCCCCAACTGATACAAGGAGATGATGAGGTTACCAGGAGCCACGAGATCGGGCTTCATGACCTGATCCCAAAGGGTGGGCCCCTTGGAGCTGTAGCTCGCGGGCAAGTCGTCGGTGCGGCTTGTCGAGCTTCTGGTGTTCACGGCTCCTACGGTGATCACGTAAGGATCGTTGCCCGGGGCGTTGATGGTGCCGTATCCGTTGGTGCCAGCCGCATTGTTGCGGCCGTCGTTTCCAGCGGCAACCACGACCACGATGCCTGCTTTCCAAGCCTGTTCTACGGCCTGGCACAGCGGGTCGATTGTATAGCTCTCAAAGACGCCTCGTCCCAGGGAGAGGTTGATGATGCGGATGTTGTAGGTGTTCTTGAGGGCGATGGCGGTTTGGATAGCCTGGATCACCAAACTATCGGTCCCAACGCCATGCTGGTCAAGCACCTTGAGGCTGACAATTTTGACGCCGGGCGCGATGCCCTTGAACGTATAGGTATAGCTTGAGCCGGTGGAAGCAGCGCCGCTGCCCGCGAGGATGCCGGCGACGTGGGTACCATGGCCGTATTGATCGTAGGTGGGCGAGCCGTCGGTAAGGAAGGTCTTGGAGTAAACGACGCTTGCGGCGCTCAGGTCGGGCGTGGAAGTGATGACTCCGCTGTCTATAAGAGCGACGCCAATGCCGCTTCCACTCAAGCCCTGCGACCACGCCGCCGGAGCGTTGACGGTCCCGGTGTGGTAGTCAATGGTCCAGGTACCCGTGCTTGCGAGTGGACGATCGGGCGAGATGTAGGCGACATCGGGATCATCGGCAAGTTCCTTGACCGCCCAGGCAGGCATCCGGTATGCGCCGCCTTTGATAAACCCTAGTTCGCGGTTGAGCGTGCCGCCACGGCCGAGTACCTTCCGGTGGTGAAACGCAGTGGGCGTCTGGTTGTACTGGACGATCACGTCGACCATGTCAGAGGTATTTGCGACTTGAAGGTCGCGAGCAATCTTGTGGCCGGGGGCGTTGGCGTTTCCGGGAGGTGCGGCGCAGATCAGTGCGGCAGTGACGACGAACGCGCACGATATCAAGAGGGTTCTGCCCCACGTTGTGCTTTTCGAACGCTTGGCTAGCATTTCTAGTAGCTCCGAGTTTCTGGGGTTAAGTGCTGCAGGTTGGAGGACACTGCCTGAGGAGCAGTTTTTGCCGAACACAGCCAGATGGCCAGTCCGGAATCGTTGGAGGCGAGGAGACGCCGCGGGGATACGATCAGGATTGACCGTCCCCACACTGCGCTCATCATGGCGTTCCGCTTGAACACGGGTGCTCCTTCGGCTTCGCCGGGCACCACTCGCCGTTCCTGCCTTGGGGAACGCTCCCGAAGGGCGGATTCTCTTCCACCCCTCCCGGGCAACGATCCCGCAGCCCCTGGGTACCAGACCAGACCAGAACGGCCGGTGTTGCAGGTACGTGGGCGGACTTGCCCGGCAGATTCGCATTCACGAGAGGTTCTCATGCGGTTAAAAACATCATCGGCCCAATATTAGAAACCTTTAAACATGCCGGAAGTCGCAGGTGATTGCCGCTTTTGGGGGATGGAGGCGGTCCTTGGCAGGGTGTCAAAGTCTACTTATCACTTGTGTCATCCGCCACGATTTCCATCAGACTGAGCAAGGCATGGGGAACCAGCCAGCGTGTTCATCTCTGATGCGAACCTGAAGCGGGCCGATAAACTCTGCGATATTGCGCAGGCGTGTTGCGGAGTGGGTGTGGGACCGATTTCGCCTCCGGGTAATGGCTGAGATGACGGGGGAGTGAGCATTGGATCTGGTTTTGCCAATTCGGGCGAGGATCTACATCGCCGTGATGGCGCTAGCCGGAACGGCGGTGCTTTCGCACGCCTTGCTGCACTGGCAGTCGGCTGATCCCCTGAAGCTTGTCTGTTACGTCATCATCGCTGTGCTGGCCGCGACCATGAAGGTGCGGCTGCCGGGGATGGAGAGCACGTTGTCTGTGCACTTCCTCTTTGTGCTGCTGGGTATTCTGGAGCTGTCGCTGCCGGAGACGCTGGCCATCGGCTGCTCCGCAGTGCTGGTGCAATGCTACTGGGGGACAACGCGCAAGCCGCAGCCGATCCAGGTGGCCTTCAACGTCTGCAGCAACAGCGTGGCGATCTTCGCCACCTTTTATGCCTGCCATTTGCCGGCCGGGCTTTTGCGCAACAGCCTGCCTTTGCTGCTGATTGTGAGCGCGCTGACGTACTTTGTCACCAACACGGTGCCGGTAGCCGTGGTGATCTCGCTCTGCGAGGGCACGTCCCTGCGCCGCATCTGGTCGGAGACGTACTTCTGGTCGCTGCCCTTCTACCTGGTGGGAGCGGCCATCGTGGGGCTGGTCCACTTCTCCATGCGTTTCATCGGATGGCAGAGCGTGCTGCTGGTGGTGCCGGTGATGTACCTGATCTACCGCTCGTACCATCTTTATCTGGGCCGGCTTCAGGATGAGAAGCGCCGCGTGGAGATTGAGGAGATGCATGTGCAGGCCGAAAAGCGGCACGTGGAGGAGGTTTGCGCGCTGCACCTGCGAACGATTGAGGGCCTGGCGCTGGCCATCGACGCCAAGGATCACACCACGCACGCGCATCTTCACCGGGTGCGCACCTACGTGGTGGAAATTGCCAAGGACCTGGGCCTGAGCGACTCCGAGATGGACGCGCTGAAGGCGGCCGCGCTGCTGCACGACATCGGCAAGCTGGCGGTTCCGGACCACATCATCAACAAGCCCGGCCGACTGACGCCGGAAGAGTTCGAAAAGATGAAGATCCACCCCATTGTGGGTGCAGAGATCCTGGAGAAGGTGGCCTTCCCCTACCCGGTGGCGCCGATCGTCCGGGCGCACCATGAGCGATGGAACGGGGAAGGATATCCGGACGGTCTGAAGGGGGAAGAGATACCCATCGGCGCGCGCATCCTGGCCATGGTGGATTGCCTGGACGCGCTGGCATCGGACCGGCAATATCGCAAGGCCGTTCCCCTGGCAGAGGCCATGAGGCAGGTGGCCGCGGAATCGGGCAAATCCTTCGATCCGCGGGTGGTGGCGGTGCTCGAGCGGCGCTATCTCGATCTGGAAAAGATCGCCTCCGAAAGCCTCGAATCGCAGATGTTGGATTCGCTCTCCTACACGCGCATCGTACAGCGGGGAGAACGTCCCGGCGCGGGGTTCGAGCAGGACCGCTCCAAGGCCGGCAGCCAGACGGATTTCCTGGTTTCCATTGCCTCCGCGCGCCAGGAGGCGCACACGCTTTTCGAGTTGAGCCAGGACCTGGGCAATTCGCTCAGCCTGGATGAGACGCTCTCGCTGGTGGCGATGCGCCTGCGCAAGCTGGTTCCCTACGATTCGATCGTCGCCTTTGTACGCAGCGGGAACTACCTGATCCCGGAGTTTGTCAACGGAGATCACTTCCGATTGCTCTCATCGCTCAAGATCCCGATTGGAACCGGGCTGTGCGGCTGGGTGGCGCAGAACGCGCGGCCGATTGTAAACGGTAACCCGGACGTGGAGATGGGATTTTCGCGAGATCCGCGGAGCCCCTCGGAGCTGCGCTCGGCGCTGGTGGTGCCGCTGGAGGGAGTGACCGGCCTGGTGGGCGTGCTGGCGCTCTACCAGTCGGCCGTGGATGCGTTCACCAGCGATCATCTGCGCATCCTTCAGGTGATCACTTCGCGCGTGGCGCTATTTGTGGAGAACGCACTGAAGTTCCGCGAAGCGGAGAGCTTTGCCACCATCGACTACCTGACCGGAATCGCGAACGCGCGGGCGCTGTCCCTGCATCTGGAACAGGAACTGGCGCGGTGCAAGCGGGAAGAATCCACCGTGGCCGTGATGGTGTGCGACCTGGACGGTTTCAAGCAGATCAACGACCGCTTTGGACATCTTGCCGGAGATCGCGTCCTCAAGCAGTTTGCCGCCTCACTGACCGGCGCCTGCCGCGAATACGACTATGCAGCGCGCATGGGGGGCGATGAGTTTGTCATCATTGCGCCGAACATGACCGCAAAAGCCGTAAACGGACGCGCGGCGCTCTTCAGCCGGATGGCGCAGCAGGCGGCCGAGGAGGTCTGCGGTGCGGACTTTCTCTCGCTCAGCCTGGGCGCGGCCTTTTACCCGCAGGACGGCGTGGAGGCGGAACAGCTGCTGGCTGAGGCCGACCGCGCGATGTATGCGGCCAAGCGGCGCCACTACGAGCTGATGGGGAACTGGGGACATGGACCGATAGCCCACAACGGGCTGCTCCATGCAGGTTGAGGAAGCGATGCGCAGCGCGGTCAGACACGCAATCCGCATGCTCCTTCTGCTGGTGCTGGGCAGCCTGCTGGGCGCGGCGCTGGTTCGCATGGCGCCCGGATTCGGCGTGCATGAGGAGGATCTGGACAGCCGGTTGAGCCGGGAGAGCCACGCGGCTCTGGATCAAAAGCCGGCGGAGGACGCCAGCCTCATCCGCTTCTACATTCACTACTGCGGACGCCTCCTGCGGGGCGACCTGGGAACCTCCACCTCGCTTCACGAGCCGGTGCGTCAGCTTCTGGCCGAGCGCATCCCGGAAACGACCAAGACGCTTGCCATTGGGATGGCTCTGGCGTGGACGCTCGGCCTCGGTGCGGCCTTCGCTTCACTGCTTTCCCGCTGGCATTGGATCCAGTGGAGCACGTCTTTTATCTGCAGCCTGATTCTGTCCATTCCGACCGCTGTTCTGGCTATTTTCTTTTTCCTGGCGCAGGCTCCGGTACGCATTGCCGTAGGCCTGGTGGTGTTGCCCAGCGTGTATTCCTTCGCCCGCGGACTTCTCAACCGCACCTCCGGACTGCCTCACGTACTGGCCGCCCGCGCGCGAGGCGTGGGAGAACTCGGCATCCTCATCCGTCACGTGGGCCGCGTGGCAGCGCCGCAACTTCTGGCGCTATGCGGAGTATCCGTTTGCACCGCGCTGGCCGCGTGCGTGCCTATCGAAGCTCTTTGCGACTCTCCCGGAATCGGCCAACTGGCGTGGCAGGCGGCCCTCAGCCGCGATCTGCCTTTGCTGGTGACCCTCACTCTGATTGTCACGCTCGTCACTCTATGCGCGAATCTGGCCGCCGAGGCAGTGGGCGGAGCGGCATTCCGGGAGGTACGGCGATGAGACGCGCACGCCTCGCGGCGGGAATCTTTCTGCTGTTGGTTGCGGCGGCATCCCTGCTGGCTCCGCTCCTGGCCCCGGCGCCATACGCGCGGCAGTTTCGCGAGGACACCAATGCATCCTGCTCCCGGCAGCATCCGCTGGGCACAGACGGCCTGGGCCGCGATCGCCTGTCGCGCCTGCTTTACGGGACGCGCGTTTCACTGGTGCTGGCTCCGGCCGCTGCTTTGCTTGCCACGCTCCTCGCCGGTGTTGCGGGAGGTACCGCAGGTCTTGCCGGCGGCTGGATCGAATCATCTGTTATGGCGGCTGCCGATCTGTTCCTGTCCGTGCCGTGGCTCTTCCTGCTCATTACGGTTCGCGCGCTGCTTCCGCTCAATGTTTCTCCGCTGGCATCGGTGGCCATCACCTTTGCGCTCCTGGGATGTCTGGGATGGGCCGGCACGGCGCGGATCGCCGGCGCGGAAGCGCGCGCTCTGCGCACCTCCGACATGATCCTGCAGGCCCGCGCTTCCGGATGCAGCGCCGTTCGCTTGCTGCGAAAGCACATTGGGCCCAATCTTGCCGACACGCTCCTCACGCAGTTCTGGCTGTCGATCCCGGTGTTCATCCTGAGCGAAGCCAACCTGGGCCTGCTCGGGCTGGGAGTGGCCGAACCGCTGCCATCGTGGGGCAGCCTGCTGCGGGAACTGGGGAGTCTCTCCTCGCTTGGGGCAGAACCGGTGCGGTTTGTTCCCCTGGCGTTGCTGGTACTCACTGTCAGCTCTTTTCAATTCGTTCTGCACCGGGAGGACGCCCGACTATGACCCGCCGGTCCGTTATCACTGCACTCCTGACCCTGTCGCTCACGCTGTATCCGGCGAGGTCGCAGACTGGAAACCAATTGCGGTTCTGCATCGGAGCTTCTCCCCGGACATTCGACCCGCTTCTGGTGACCGACGAGCCGTCGGAGACAGTCCGTTATCTGACCGGAGGTGTGCTGGTGCGGCTGAACCGGCAGTCTCAGCAGCTTGAACCGGGCGTGGCAGTTTCGTGGAAAGTGAGCCCCGACAGCCGCAGCATCCGCTTTGTGTTGCGCGAGAATCTGCTCTTTTCCGATGGCACGCCGTTCTCCTCTGAGGACGTGGCGTTTACCTTGAACCGGCTCAATGATGCTTCTCTGCATTCGCCCGTCGCCGATGCATTCCGCGCCGGCGATGGAAAGATCGTCCCTCGCGTCGAATCGAAGAACACCATCTCGATTGCCTTTCCCGCTGCGATCGTCGGTCTCGACAAACTCTTCGACCAGCTTCCTATGCTCTCCGCTCACTCGCCCCACAAGGAGATGGCGGTGCTGGGCCCGTATTACGTTGCCGACAACAAGCCCGGCGCCTACGTTCTGCTGGAGCGAAACCCCAATTACTGGAAGCGCGACTCCAAGGGCCACCCGCTGCCATACATCGACTCCCTGCGGCTTGACGTGGAACAGAATCGTGATCTCGAGATGATGCGCATGCTGCGCGGAGACATCGACCTGATCAACTCGCTCGACCCGGAGCAATATGAGCACCTGAAGACGCGCGCACCCGCAAAGGCGGTGGATGCCGGCGCGGGATTCGACACGGAGCAGATCTGGTTCAACCAGGTCCCCTCCGCGCCGATCCCGGCATACAAGAAACTGTGGTTCACCTCCACCGCCTTTCGCCGGGCGGTATCGCTGGCGATCGATCGCGCGGATCTGGCCCGCGTGGTGTACCACGGCGACGCCCGTCCCGCTACCGGCCCGATTCCGCAGGCAAACCGGAAATGGTTCAACAGCACCCTGCGCCCGCTGAGCTTCAATCCTCCCGGAGCGCTGGACAAGCTCCGCCAGGACGGCTTCGCCCTGCGCAATGGCGTTCTCAACGACAAGGACGGCCATCCGGTCGAGTTTTCCGTGGTCACCAACTCCGGCAACAAAGCGCGGGAGGAGATGGCGACCATGATTCAGCAGGATCTGCTGGCCATCGGCATTCGCCTCAACATCGTCACACTGGACTTCCCTTCGCTGATCGAACGGATTTCGCGGACTTTCGATTACGAGGCCTGCCTTCTCGGCATGGTCAACGACGATCTTGACCCCAACGCGCAGATGAATATCTGGGTCAGCTCGGCCGATAATCACCAGTGGAATCCGAACCAGAAGACTCCGGCGACGCCGTGGGAGGCTGAAATCGACCGGCTCATGCGCCTGCAGGCCTCCACATCCGACTTCAACAAACGCAAACAAGCCGTCGATCGCCTGCAGCAGATCGTGCAGGAGCAGGAGCCGTTTATTTACCTGGTCAACAAAGAAGCCCTCGCTGCTGTCTCGCCTCGCCTGCGCAATCTCGCTGCCGTTCCACTGCGCCCGCAGCTCTACTGGAACGTCGAGTGGCTCTGGCTTGCGCCGCAGGCCGAGGCCAGGAGATAGCCGATGCCCGAACCACTCCTGTGCCTGCGCATCTCCGCCGATTATCCCGGCCGCGAAGACGTGTTGCGCGACGTTACGCTCGAACTGCGCCGCGGAGAGATTCTGGGACTTGTGGGTCAGAGCGGTTGCGGAAAGAGCACGCTTGCTCTCGCCATCCTGCGGCTGCTTCACCTCAGGCGCGGGCGGGTGCGTGGCTCCATCCGCCTGGCCGGGCGCGACTTGCTGCAACTGAAGGAGCGCGAAATGCGCTCCGTACGCGGGCGCGAGATCGGCCTTGTGCTGCAAAGCCCCATCTCCGCGCTGAATCCCGCGCTTCGCATCGAAGATCAGCTCACGGAAGCGTGGCGTGCGCATCGGAGACCGTTCCAGAAGGACGAGTGCATGCGCACCATTCTTCAGTCCCTTGACCAGGTCAGCTTGCCGGCCAATCCCGGCCTGTTGCGACGGCGGCCCTCGGAGCTCAGCGTGGGGCAGGCGCAGCGGGTCCTCATCGCCATGGCCCTGCTCCATCGCCCGTCGCTGCTCATCGCCGATGAGCCCACGAGCGCACTCGACATAATCACACAATCCGAAATTCTTAGCCTGTTCGCTGAATTGAGCCGGAAACTGAATATGGGTATCCTCTTTATCTCGCACGACCTTCTGTCGGTGGCCACAATCAGCGATCGCGTCGCTGTGATTGACCAGGGAAGCATTGTGGAGTGCCGACCCACGAGCGAGCTGTTCACGAATCCCTCTGCCGCATACACGCGAAGGCTCATTGACGCGCTGCCGATTGGAGCATCGTACGCAGCCGCGGCGAACTTCTAGAAAACGGTGCGGCGGTATCCTACTTAAGAACAGCCAGACGCGGGAGTTCCGGTTGGTTGAAGGAGATTGACGGCGAAGGCGTGTGGGTATTGATCAACAGTAACTTCCGTTTGGGCGGTTACAGAATTGGAATCGGTTTCTGTCGTAACTTGGGTTGACCGCCATCAAGAGCGAGCCCTGTAACAGGGCGCGGTCTCAGTCGTGGGAGAAGCCCCACCCAAAAAACCTGGGAATTAGCCCCAGAGATGCGCATTAGCAAATTATTCAATGTACGAGCGTGGATCGAACAGCCCCAGCCGCACATGCCACGTTGTGCTTTGTCCCGGTTCCAGCGTCACCATCCCGGTATCCGTTGCCCCCCATTCCTTCCCGAACGGATCGACAAAATTGAACTGGGGTTCGATGGCAACCATCGGCAAGGCCGGTAGCGCATACATCTGGATGGTCTTGATCGCGGGAGAAAGCGCCTCGACGTTGAGGCCGTAGTTCGCGGCCGGATCGATCACCTGGACGCTTGCGTGACCACGCTTCCACTCAAGCTTGCTCCAGTTGTCGTCGTAGGAGTTCTTGCCGAGCGGCACGCCGCCTGGGGCGCGAAAGTCATATTGAGTCCCGTCTACGGGCTTGATCTTGCCTGTGGGGAAAACGTTGTCATGGTTTTCCACCTCGGCAACGCCTGAGCCCGGGATGTGCACCCGTACCTGTGTGCGGTCTCCCGAGGGCAGCGTGAAGCCGGGGTGCCAGCCAATGGAGATTGGTTCAGCTACATCTCCCACGTTGTGCGCATCCACGATGATGTCGACCGCATCCCCAGTCAGCCGGATTGTGAACTTCAGGTCCGTCTTTGAGAGCCAATGTCCGCCAAAGTCGCCGGCATGGATCACACCAGTCAGCTGCTCTCCGTCAGGAATCGACTTAACCTGGACATCGTTGGCCCTGGCCTTGAAGATGAGTCCGTGGGCGGCAGGGTGCTCGGCGTCTGGCTTACCCCAGGGGCTGACCGGCAGGGTAAGGGTGTGCCCTTGCCACTCGGTGGTGATGGACTGCCTATCGGCGGTGAGCCTGCCGCGCACGCGATTCGGGTAAGGGATCAGGAACGCTGCGCCGATTCCGAGGCTCATCAAGCCAATCGGATCGTCGTGCTGGGCAATCATTTTGGCCGCCGCAGCCGGGCCCGGCGAGGCGAGGACGTTGATACTTCCTTTGCCGGGGAAATTCGCGGTGATTCCAAGAATCTCCATGCCGCGGCCGGGAGCGATATCGACGCCCGTGAATTCAGGCACGCCTTTGTTGATCACGGACCGGTGCAGCGTGACCACGCTTTGCCCGCCGATCTCAATCGCCGTTTGCGCTTTTGCCGGCGGAGGAAAGAGACACGCCATCACCGGAGCCAGTACCAAAGCACGAAGGAAGAGCTTCATCGCGGACCCATCCGTGGAGGTGCATCGAACTCTTTGGAAGCGCTAGGCGGGGGATGATTCGAAGGACCGGCGCTGGCGTATTCCGAAGGCGCAATCATTCTACGCCGCTTGTGGCCGCTGCCGATGATGCGGAAGCCGCGCTTTCCAACTCCGCGCAATCTCCTGCGCTCAGCTCGAGCCCAGCCGCCGCGATGTTCTCCTCAAGGTGAGCCACTTTGCATGTACCGATGTACCCGGAATGGGCAGCATCACCGGAGACCGATACAGCCAGCCCAGCGAGAGCTGTGCGATCGACGCGCCATGCCGCGCCGCAATTTCCGCAAGCTTCTTCGCCGTTGGCTGATCCTGCTTCAGCAGTTTTCCCCCTGCAATGAGCCAGGCCAATCCAATCACCGAGCCAATTAGCCAGCGTTTTGCGGGTTCCGGGTGAATTGCGGCCAACGCTTCCCTTTGCCGACTCCTGCCTCCCGACGGCACCCCTCGCCATACGAATTTGGATAGAGGAAGTATGGACGGTTACACAACCGGAATCCAAGAGCGGCCTTGCTCTTTTCTCCAGAGGCGCCCTTTGGAATGAGTGAAATCATGGCTCCCAAAATCGGGATCTCAGCCCCAGTGAGGAACAGCCATCTCCGCAGGCCCCAGGGAACCTGAGGCCCCATGACTCCAATCGAAGCCGGATTCATTGGGTTGCGAACGAATCGCCTTCCATTCCACGGTTGCCCAGTTCCGTGCTGGTCCAGCCGGCGGGTCCGGTGTTGCTGTAGGTAGCGGTTGTGGTGCCAATGCTTCTTGACATGAAGCAGAAGCCTTTCAAGTCCGGTTTTTTGGCCGTTGCGTGCGCTTCCCAGGCCATTCCGTTCACGCCGAGGGTGTA
>Ga0265314_10002980_pt1 | contig 16781 bp, 13 predicted proteins | sample 4126metaG_FD_203106 | JGI IMG/M metagenome (GOLD analysis project Ga0265314, IMG submission 203106) | Rhizosphere microbial communities from Carex aquatilis grown in University of Washington, Seatle, WA, United States - 4-1-26 metaG | ecosystem: Host-associated > Plants > Roots > Rhizosphere >... | reverse complement strand
GTCTTTCACACCCGCCGCCGGCCGTTCTCGGCGTTCGAACTGATGAACCGCGCGGTCGCGATCTCGCGCGAGCGGCAGAGCCCCGTGTTGATCGTCACCAGGGAATGGCTGCCCGACCCGCCGGCCGGAGTCACGCGCACCCTCCTGTTCGCCAATCCACCCGCAATGGTTGGCGACGAGAGTTTTTCTGTCTACCGCTTGCAAGCGCAGTAGATTGACTAACGACTTGCGCGAGCCGAAGGAGGCCGGAATGCCGTGGCCCGCGGAGGCGACGGAGGCGGCAAGAGGCCCCGTCGAAACAAAGCGAGTTGAGCGCGATAGACCTGATTGATCCCGTCCACCAGTTCCGTTTGTCTTTCCACCTCGTCATCGCACGTGCGCCACACATGCGAGCGAAATTGAAGTCGCCGCGGCTGGAGCGTACTTCCGGGGTGAAGGCCGCAGATCACGCGCAACCGGCGGCGAGAGATGCGGCGAAAGATCCCGAGCAAACCGGCGATGGATATCTCGCGCTCGGAGGCATAGATCTTGGTGACCTGCTCGCCACGCGAGTCGCGCATGAGTCGGCGCAGACCGGTCACCAATTGGCGACCGGCGTCCTCGGCGAATAGATAGTCGCGAATGGTGTCGAGCGATACGTAGACGTGCACAGGGGCATTGAATATTAGGCAGCGCGACAGATGCGAGATGAGTCCTTGCGGCTTATCGAGGCGTTGCCCGGCGCCATAGAGATTGGCAACGCGGGCCGCCAGGATGCCGACCGAAGGTGACCGGCGACTGGCCCAGGAACAGAGCATCCTCTCTTGTGCAAGCTTGGCGCGCCCGTAGTCGGAAATGGGCTCGGGTTCGGTCGCCTCCGTAATCGGGCAGACCAGGCTTCCGCCGTAGACGCCCCCAGCACTGCTGGCGAGCACCATGTAACCAGGGAGCGCCATCAAGCGGGACTCGGCACTCAATTGCCTTAGGAACAGGTGCAACGCATTGGTCTCGGCCGTCAGCGCAGTTGCCGAAGTGCCCACCACACCCGCACCCGCGCACCAGCAAACGGCCCAGGCACCGGCGCCATCAGACAGGGTGCGCGTCGCAAACGCAGCAATGGCCTCACGAAAGTCGCGCTCTAGCCGGCCTTCGTCGCCCCAACCGATGGGCCGCTCCGGCCGCCATGATGTCCCGCCCAGCGCGCGCACGACGGACGCTCCCAGCAGACCGCTTGCTCCCACGACCCAGACAGTGGGCGCGCTCATGGCTCCTTGGTCAGATCCTCGCGCGGACGAGACACAATCATGTAGGCGGGTTTGCCCATTGCCATAGAAACGCTGAAGCCCAAGTACTCGGCGACGATTCCGATCGACACCAAGGTCAGCCCAGCGAACAGACACATGACAATCATGGTCGAGGTCCAGCCCTGCACGGGGATCTTGTTATGCAGTCGATTCCAGATCTGGACGGCACTGAAAAGCACGGAGAAGATGATCGAACCAAATCCAACCAGCGAAATAAGGCGCAAGGGAAGCGTTCCCGACGACAGCACGAGTTGCCAGAAATGACGTAAGAGACGCCGGGGCGTGTAGCCGGAGCGCCGCCCGCGCTCGCCGCGAAGTTCCACCGGGCAGCGCTCGGCACTGCCCACCACCCAGGACAACGCGACGTCGAGGTAGACATTGGGCCCGCAGTAAGCCGCGACACCGCGTGCGACTTCGCCCTCGATGATGCGAAAACTATTGAACCGGCCGATGTGTGTGCCAAGCACGGTTGCGAAGAGCCACTTGGCGAGGCCCGAAAATGTATTGCGCACGAATCCGTGCGGAGCTGGGTTGGTCGGGCGCGCGTACACAAGCCGGGTGCGCGTCCCCAGCGCTTGGTCGAGAAGCTTGCCAATGTCGCGCGGATCTTGCTGGCCGTCTTCATCCAGCGTGACGACCCACTCGCCCACCGTGCTGGCAAGACCGGCAAAGGTCGCAGGGTGCTGGCCGAAATTGCGTGACAGCCAAATGGGACGCACGAAAGCGTACCGTTCGGCAAGCTGCTTCATGATGCGGGCCGAGTCGTCGACCGCGCCGTCATGGACCAGCAGCATCTCCACCACACGGAACGGCCTGCCTAGATTGGTGGCCTGGGCGACAGTGAGCGGCTCGACCTCCGCGACCAGGGTCTCTAGGGTCCGCTCCCCCTGATAGACGGGCACAACCAGCGAAATTTCAATTGGGGCATTCTGCAATGAGGCGTTCTCTATGCTCATGGATCACCCCCTAATTGCTACCATTCCAGCTTGCCAGCAACTTGGCGTTGAGGTCTTTGGCATGGCCTCGCTTGGCCAGAGCGAATGGCGGCTCGACGGCCACCACGCCAAACTCGCCACTTTCCAAGAGTCGCGTGACCGTGGCGCGTTCGTCACCGATGAGGTCGGTGGTTTCGCTGGGGAAGAAGATGTATTCGGCGTCAAAGATGCCGATGGTCATGTTGTAGGCATCGGGACGGTTCGAGATGTACGGGGTGATAAAGCCGCCGCCTGAAACCTTCGCGCGCGGTGGTAGCAGGCGAAGCAACTTTTCGGCCGCCTGATGACGGCGCTTTCCTTGGGCGTCGATGCCGAACACATATTTGATGGGCCCCCCCCAAGAATTCTGCTGCTGAAAGACGGCACCAAATTGGTAGCTGATCGGCACCGCGAGGCAAAGCAGCGCGACCAGGGCCGGGCGCTGAGGCTTCGGCGCGAGGCCCGACTGCGCAGCACCGGTGGCGCTGCGCGAGTTCATCCATTCGAGCCCAATCGCCGCTCCAGGGAAGAGAAACGCAATCCAATGGGTGCTGTATTGATAGTAGATGCTGACAAGGGGACCGTAGTGCGTCGACAGCACTGTGAAGAAGAATCCAGGGATGCACAGGAGCAACCCGATGGGCCGCCGCAGTGGCAAAAAGGCCAGCGGCAGCAAAATCTGAAGCATGAAGATGAGCTTGTTCGTCTCGGCCAAGGTGGACATGGTGAAGCCGGGATTGCCCAGCAAGGTAGCCACCACACTGCCAAAACCTTTTCCGTCTGGCGGAATCAATTCCTTGTAGATGTCGGTGAAGCTTTCGCCGCCCCCCACATGGGGCATCGCCACGAACTTGAGGGCGAAGCAACAAACCGTGCCCACCACGGCCACCAGGATTCCCGCCTTGGGGCGCCGCCCGGAGAGCAGGAAGTACGCACCCAGGACTGCGACCCAGGTCGTCACGTCTTCGCGCACGGCCAGGGTCAGCACGATGAACAGCACGGCCCAGCCGTCCCGGTGCGATTCGAGGAAGTACCAAGCCCACCACAGCAGGAAGGGAGCAAGGCACAGAAAATGAAACTCAAATAGGTTCTCGCCGTGAAGCGCGGGATAGAGCAAATAGGACAGCGCGAGAATACAGGCGGGCCATCTTTCGATGTGCCTGCACGCGAGCTTGTAAAGCGGAATTGCCGCCCCTCCAAGGACCGCAGCCTGAATAAGCAGAAGGGTTCCACCGTTTGGGCGAAGGGCATAAATAGGCAGCAGCGCGTAGGCGATGAACTCGGAGTGATTGCCAAAATGAGAGTGCCCCGGCCCCGACCAGGGTGGCGCCTTGAAGTACGACCCGCCGTGCATCATGTTCCACACCAGGCTGTCGTAAATGCCCAGGTCGTATCCCGTTCGCAGCGAGTAGTAGAAACAGTAGGTGTAGTAGCCGAAATAGCAGGCGTAGGCCGCTGCGCCAATCACGACCAACGCGAACGGCAGCGAAGCACGCAGGCGCGGAAATCTGACGTCGAGCCCTTGGCGCAAGCGGCGCAGAAGAGCTGCCACGCGACTTTCCCACGCAAACGGTCCCGCACGCATGGCGGTCGCGACCGCCGCCCACGCGGCCAATCCGAAAAGCGCCACCAACATGAGGAACGTCAGATCGCGGCCCTGCCACACTTCGCAGCGAAACAGCAACGCAAGGAAGCCGACCAAGTACAGTGGCGCTAGCCGCCTGGCCGCGTGGTAGAGGCGCGCGGTTACGTTCTGTGCGTCGAACTGGGTGAAGAGATAGAGAATGCCCGCCAGCACCGCCGCGGCGCCACCCCCGACCATGCAACCGAGCAGGATGTGCCGAAGGTTGTTGGCCAAATGGTTCTCGTGAAAGTAGCGCAGCACCGACCCTGGAAGAACGGCGATGCCAAGGGCAAAACCAAAGGACACGCCGCCAGCGAGCAGCAGCCCTAAGGCGCGCGCCGAGTACGAAAGCCGGCTCTGAAAATCACTGTCTGGCGAAGGCGTCACGATTTATTCACCTAGTCCGGGAAATGACACCCGCATTGAGGTCGGTGGGATGGCCACGCTTGGCCAGGACGAACTGGCCACGTTCGGCGACCACGCCGAAGGTTCCGGGCGAAAGCACGTCGAGGACCTTGGTGCGTTCGTCGCCACCTATGGGAAGGTTGTAAAGCAAGTAGTCAGCATCGGCGATCCCCAGGCGCAAGGTGTAGGCGAAAGCCCGATTTGAAACCTGCGGCACAACGTTTTCCGACGAGCAGATCTTGGCCTTGGCCGGCACCATGGCCAGAAGCTCGTAGAGCGTGCGCCGGCGCTCCCGATCCTCTGCTGTGGTTCCGAAGTGGTAGATGCCGAACCCGCCGCGCGCGGCATTGTGCTGGATCAAGGCGCCGAGTTGGTACGAGGTCGTGAGTATCGCGATCGAAATCGCCACGACCCACGCATTCCGCCACGCCGTTCCCGCGCGCCCGCGCCTGGCAGCCTCGCGGCCCATCCACGCAAGATTGGCAACAAGAGCGATGAACAAATAGGCGGTCCAGTGCGCGGTGTATTGAAACGAGATCTGGTAAAGCGGCCGGTAGCCGGTGGACAGCAACGTGAACAGAAAGCCGGGAACGCAGCAAAGAATCCCGATGGGCCGGCGCAGCGGAATGAACGCCAGAGGAAGGAAGATCTCCAGCATATAGATGAGCTTGTCGCGCTCCAGGAGCACGCCCAGCGTGAACACGGGATTGCCGAGCACGGTCTTCATGACCCCGCTAAAGCCCTTGCTTCCGTCAGGCACCAGACCGGCGTACTGGTGAATGAACGCCTCCGAGCCTCCGCGCTGAAGAGGCATGATCACCATCTTCATGGCCACGAAATAGAGCGCGCCCGCGCCGGCAAGATACAGCCCGGTCCGCGCCTGCCGGTTGGTGAGCATGAGAAAAAGACCGCAGATGGTAAGGCCGAGAGAGATGTCCTCGCGCACCGACAGGGTCAGGACCGCGAAAATGAAGGTCAGCACCGCCCGCCGCGAAAGCGCGAAATAGAGGGTGAACCAGAGGAAAAATGGCGCCAGCGGTGGGTAGTGAAAGTCGTACAGGTTCGACCCGTGCAGCGGCGGATAGAAGACGTACCACACGGCCACCAGGCACGACAGCCACGGCCCAAGATACTTGCGCGCGACCAGATACAGCGGAATGGCCGCGCCGCCGATGAGCGCGGCCTGCAAGATCAGAATGGTTTCCGCGCTCTGGTGGATGCCATAAATGGGCGCGATGACATAGCTGAGGTAGGCGGCGTGCTCGCCGACCAGGTTTCCGGCGGGGCCGCCGTAGGGTGTGGTCTTGAAAAGCGCGCCGCTGTGAAGTGCGTTCCAAATCACGTTCTCTTCGAGCCCGAGGTCGAGGCTGCTGGAGAGAACGTTGCGATGGTGAACCACGGTGTGATAGCCGAAGTAGCTGGCGTAGACCACGGCGACAGCGACGACGATGGCGAAGGGAAGCCACGCCACGCCCCAACGCCCAAGCACCGCAAAGTCCGCGAGGATCCGATCGAGAAAGCGGGGCCTGCCGAAAACTGGCTCGGTGGCCAGCGCCGCCTGCACCAGTTTCTGCGTGGCGAACACCAGCACCAGCACCAGCAGCAGAAACACTACCTCGCGGCTGTCTTGCCAGAAGCGCCAGCGAAACATGAGGGGCAGCAAGGCCGCGAGCGCCAGGGGCGAAACGCGACGGCCCAGGCGCTCGATGGCTTCGCCGCGCAGTAGGCGCCGCCAGGCGAGAATCGCGAGAGCTAGGAGCGAGAAGATGGCAGATCCGCTGGCGGCGAAGAGAAGAGCTCTCCGCCCGAGCGCGCGCGAGGGTCCGTTGGTCGTAACGAAGCCTAGCAGCGCGCTCGAAGACTCAAGCTCCCACAGGCAAAGCCCGAGCGAAAAACCCACAAAGGCCAACACGCCAAGGCCCGAGAGCGCGGCGGTGAGCCGCGGGCGCCAGGGGACTGTCGAACCACCGGCGGTGGCCGTGGGGGCAGATGCGTCCGAATGCGAATCTGCCACCTCGTCGACGACCAGAAAGGCCGACAAGTCGATTTCCACATCGGCTTCGGCCACCTCGACGGGCCGGTCAGGTACCGGCACCCCGCCAACTTCCTCGTCCGCGCTCACGTCGCCTTTCCCCCACTTCCCTCGACCGCCGCGCCACTCGGCAGCGGCGTTGCAGCCTTCTCGGCCGGCGCGAAATTGACCTCGCGGGCGACGGTGTACAGGGGCCGGTGCTGAACCTCCTCATAGATGCGGCCGACGTAGGCGCCGAGAATGCCGATCACCAGAAGCTGCGCCGACGAACCGAGCGCGACCAGGATCATGATGGTGGTCCAGCCCGGCACCGCGGTCACGCCGTGGATCTTCACCCAGAACGCCCAGGCGCCAAGCCCCATAGCCAAAAGCGCCGCGAACGCGCCCAGCCAGGTCGCCATGCGCAACGGCAGGGTCGAAAACGAGGCGATTCCGTCGAAAGCGAATCTGAGCATCTTGCTCAGCGGATACTTGGTCGTACCGGCAAAGCGCTCTTGGCGGATATATTTCACCGACGACTGCCGGAATCCAATCCAGCCCACGAGCCCGCGGATAAATCGGTGTCGTTCGCGCAGCGAGCGGAGAGTCAGAATCACCGTCCGGCTCATCAAACGGAAATCGCCGGCGTCCAGCACCACGTCGAACCCCAGCATGGCGCGAAACACGCGGTAGAAGATCAGGGCGGAGAGACGCTTGAACCAGGTCTCGCCCAAGCGACGCTCGCGAACCGCGTAGACCATGTCAAAACCCTCGCGCCAGCGCGCCAGCATCGCGCGCACGAGCTCGGGCGGATCCTGAAGATCGGCATCCATGACCACCACGGCCTCGCCTTCCGCCCGATCCATACCGGCAGTGATCGCGATCTGGTGACCAAAATTGCGCGAAAACGAAAGCACTTTGAAACGCGGCTCCTTTTCCGCCATGTCCGCCAGCAGCTTGGCCGAGGCGTCGCGCGAGCCGTCGTCGACGAAGACGACCTCCCAGGTCTCGCCGAGTTCCGCGAGAAAAGCGCGCAAGCGGCGGTCGAGTTCGGGAATCGTTTCTTCCTCGTTGAAGACGGGAATCACGACCGAAAGGGTGGGCCTGGCGTCTGTCATGCAGGGGGCGTTTATACCGCGAACGCCGCGTCGTTTGGACGAAAGACGAAGCCCCGCCCCGAACTCTCGCTTGGGGCCGGTGAGCAGTCGAACAGCCTGTGATTTCCCGGCTTTGGCGGCGGAGACCTCGGATCGCCGACCATGGCGCAACCTTCGCCGGGCTGCTAGTTTCGCGCCATGAAACTTCGGGTTTTCTACCACGGCAACTGTTTCGACGGCTCGGCGTCGGCGGGATTGTTCGCGCGCTATTTTCGCGAGCGGATTGCGCCGGGCGACGCCCTGGTGGCGTACACGCCGATGCAGCACAAGGGCGACGCGCAGCCGATTGCGGGAGAGCTCCTCGACGGCGATGTGAATGCCTGCGTGGATTTCCGCTACAGCCAGGATCCGCGTTTGAATTGGTGGTTCGATCACCACGTTTCGGCATTTCAACTTCCCGGCGACGAAGCGCACTTTCGCGCCGACCAAAGCGGCCAGAAGTTCTACGACCCGCACGCCAAGAGCTGCACCAAGTTCCTCGCCGGCACGCTGGCCGCGCGTTTCGGTTTCGACATCGCTCGCTTCACGGAGCTACTCCACTGGGCCGAGATTATTGACGGTGCGCTCTTTCCATCCGCGGCCATGGCGGTCGAACTGCGCGAACCGGCGCTGCGGCTCATGACCTGGGTCGAGAACAACCGCGAAAAGACGCTGGCCGAGCGGTTCATCGAAGATCTGGTATCGCGCCCGCTGGCCGATATCGCGGCGGACGCCTATGTGGCCGAGGCGCTGCAACCTCTGCTCGCGCGCCACGGGCAGAACGTCGCGGCCATGCGCCGCCTTTCGCATCTCGACCGAGGCGTGGTGACAAGCGACCTCATCCCCGAGGGCATCGCCACCATCAACAAGTTCATCGTCTACTACCTGCACCCCGAGGCGCGCTACTCGGTCACCCTGCTCGCAACCCCCGAGCGCTACAAGATCTCGGTGGGCTCGAATCCGTGGCCGAAGACCCCGCGCACCCACGACATCGCCAAGCTGTGCGAGAAGTACGGCGGCGGCGGCCACCCCGCGGTGGGCGCCATCTCGCTACCCAAGACCGATCTGGTGGCCGTGCGCAAGGTCGCGGGCGAGGTCGTGGCTTTCCTGCAGAACGGGTGAATCAGACGCTCGGCATCGACAAGGTTCGCCGATTCGATCGCCTGTCGCGCTTGCGAGCGACCTTGGCGATCCGGCGCCGCATCTTGGCCGCGGAAACGGCCCGGCCGGGCAAGGCTTGCTGCTCTTCGTGGTGCTCGGAAAAATCGCCGGGCTTGGTGCCTAGCTCGAAAATCGTGACCTCGCGCTTGCCGCGCTCGCCGATACGCAAGGGCATCACCGCCGCGCCAATGCCCGCGCCCACATAGACAGCGCCCGCGTTGTCATTGGCCTGCCGCGATCCATAGAGCCCGTGCACGTACTTGTGCCCGCCGATCTTGCCGAGGGTAATTTCGTGCAGTCGCGCAAGGGTGATCTGCCCGCCGTGGGTGTGGCCGGACAAAACCAGCGGGATGCCGTGCGGCCACAGCTGGTCGGCTTCCTCGGCGATATGGGACAAGGCCAGCGACGGAATGTCGGGCCGCAAGCCAGCCACCGCCTGGTCGCGCCGGGCGTGGCCGGTGTAGGCGTCGTCGAGTCCGACGATCTGGATGCGCTGTCCGCGCACCGTCAGCGTAGTGTTCTGGTTGCGCAGAACCTCGACCCCGGCCCGGCGCAGGGCAAGGCAAACCTCTTCGGCACCGGCCCAATAATCATGGTTGCCCAGCACCGCGATCACGGGCGCGGAAAAACCGCCCATGAGGTGGGTGAGCTGATCTAGATAGAGCTGGCTGTGGCACACGAAGTCCCCGGTGACCAGAACCAAATCGGGGCTCTGCGCATTGACCAGCCTTTGCGCCTCACGCTGGATGGCGAAGGGCGTGACCCGGCCGACGTGCAGGTCGGTCAGGTGCGCGACGCGCATAGGATCCATCCGCCGCGCGTAGGCCACTGGCCCAGCAAATCGGCGCAAGGTTATCCGCCCCAGCTTCCCGTCGGGAACCGCCTTTGACGATCTCGCCCAGCTTTGACTCCACGAGAACGGCGGAAATAACATCTGTTGAAAGTGTAACGGCCCTCGCTCTGTTGTCCAGGCAAGTTAACAGGAAATACGGAAACTCCTTTCTTGTCCGGCCTCTGCGTCGGCCGCGTTGGGTACCTACAGTCCCAAGTCCACCGACGAATCCACGGGCGCGGACTGGGCGCCGCCGTCGGCCGGTGTCACGGGTGCGGGCTGGCCGCCCCCGTCGGCCGCGGGGGTCAATTGCCAGCAATCCGCGGGCACGGAGCAAATTGCGGTCGTGGTCGCGCCACAAGTCGCGGCAACCTCAACCAGGCGACTGGCGAAGGGCTCCGTGGCGATATAGGGGCAAGTAGTCGGCCAACGGATGTCAGCCTGACAAAGCGTAATGACGTCCTCGGCGGTAAGGGAAACGGCTGTGTCCTGGCAAATTCCATTCGAGCACGTGTACTGGTAGTTGGTTGTGCCGAAGCTTGCATTCCATGGGGTGCAATCCGCGTCGCTCGCGCACGCAACGGGGTGTCCGGGCTCGCCCGCATTCAACTCGATGGCGTCCGCGGATAGGATCAATACGTGGATCGTCAGAATGCGGCTCCAAAGAAGGACGAAGGTGTCTCCAGACGCAACACTATCGCAGGCCAGCGGCTTGAGCGTCGGATCCTCGGGCGTCAGCACGCAAGGACCATTCGAACAAGCCACGTCGAAGACGTGGCCGAGCGTGTCGGTCACCTTCGTTGGGTAGCTGCCGCTGGAGGAGCCGCTGCTGCTGCAGGCAACTGCCGCTGGGAGCAGAGTGATAAGAGCAAACAGTCTGATTCGTGACATGGTTCCTCGCCTTCTAGACGAACCGGGCAATGGCCGAGGCAAATTCGGCCGGCTTTTCTAGATTGCTTAGGTGCCCGGCGCCAGCGATTTCTACCAAACGCGCGCCAGAAATGGCCGACGCAATTTCTGCCATTTCCGCAGGCGGAGAAATCTTGTCCTCCGTGCCGACGACGACCAGGGTTGGGCAAGCGATGGCCGATAGTTCGGCGCGACGGTCTGGCCGGTCGCGCAGGGCGCGAATGCCGGCCGAAACGCCTTCGGGACGCTGCTTACCGAGTCCACGCACCTGCTCGCGCACGGCTTCGCTGGCGGCCGGCGAAAGCAGAGCGGCGAGCTGGCGCTCGACCAAGGCGGCCACGCCCTGCTTTTCCACCAAAGCCAGCGCATCCGCCCGACCCGCCCGTGCGGCGTCCGAATCGGCAGCGGCGCGCGTGTCGGCAAGGATCAAACGTTCGAGGCGCGCGGGATGACGAGCGGCGAAGGCCAGCGAAACGTAGCCGCCCATGGACAAGCCGCCGACGGTCGCGCGTTCAATTCCCAGACTGTCGAGTACCGCCACGACATCGTCGGCCATGTCGGCGATGGAAGGATCGCCAGCGCCTAGATCGGATTCGCCAAAGCCACGCATGTCGGGCACGATCACGCGGCAGCGGCCGGACAGAGCCTGCGCAGTGTCCGTCCACATCTGACCGTCGAGCGGAAAAGCGTGAATGAGCACGAGCGGTTTTCCGCCGCCAAAGAATTCGTAGGCAAGGTCCCGCCCGCCGATGCGCGCTTTCATGCCCTGACGTTAGCATGGGCGAAGCGCAACCAACCATGCGTATGGAAGCACAAAACTTGCGCCGGCTTGCTGGCGGACGGACGATCCGGCCTGTGAGTCTATCCGTCGACTTGGCGATCCAGCAGTTTCTCGACCATTTGCGGGTCGAGCGCGAGCTGTCGGTCGCAACCCTGGCCGCCTATGGCCATGACCTGTCGGCGCTGGCGCGGTTTCTGGAGGCCCGCCAGATCGACGACGTGTGCGCCGTGCGCCCCATCGACGTGCTCGACTACCTGGCCACGCTTACCGCGCAAGGGATCTCCGCGCGCTCGCAGGCGCGCGCCCTGGTCGCCCAGCGCCAGTTCTTCAAGTTCCTGCGTGGCGAGCGCATCTGCGACAGCAATCCCACGGAGGAGATCGACCTGCCGCACTTCGGGCGAAAGCTGCCGGTCTTTCTCAGCCTCGACGAAGTGGATCGACTGCTGGCGGCGCCCGGTCGGTCCACCCCGCGTGGCATGCGCGATTCGGCCATGCTGGAAGTGCTCTACGCCACCGGCCTGCGTGTCTCGGAGCTGGTCAAGTTGCGCCTGGGCGACGTCAATCTGGAAGCCGGCTACTTGATGGCGTTCGGCAAGGGCAAGAAACAGCGCCTCGTGCCCTTGGGAGAAGCCGCGGTCGCCATGCTGCGCTCGTACCTCGAATCCGCGCGGCCCGAATTTCTCAAGAGCAGTTGCCGACCCAGCGAGGACGCCGTGTTCCTGACCCGCTTCGGCCGGCGCATGACCCGACAGGCGTATTGGAAGATCCTGGCCGCCCACGCGCGCGCGGCCGGCATCGTCAAGCCGATCTCGCCGCACAAGTTGCGCCATTCCTTCGCCACCCACCTGGTCGAACGCGGCGCCGACCTGCGCTCGGTGCAGGCCATGCTAGGCCACGCCGACATCGGCACGACCGAAATCTACACCCACCTCTCGCGCGCCCATCTGCGCAGCGTCTACGACAAGTTCCACCCAAGGGCGTAGCGAATTGCGAACGTGCGCGGCTCGCTTGTTGAGGAACGCAAACAGATGCCCGCTGCGCACATCCTGGCGCAATACCTGTTCGACCAGAAGTACTTCGATCGTACGTACCGACTCTCAAGTTCTTGCAGTCGCCCACGCAGTCTTGCGTTCTCTCTCGACAGCGCATCGATGAAAACACGAAAGTAGGACAGAACCACGTCGTGATCGGCAGCCGGCATGACTACGACCTTCCCCGTCGCACGATCGGTCAAATCATCGGCCAGCCAGCGTCACCACCACCGCACTACGGCCAGCTTCGCGCCGATGTGTTCGCAGAAAAGGCCTTCGAGGGCTGTCGCGGTGGACCTTTCCCCAGCCAAGGGCGACGTGGTATCCCTTGGGCGTTCTATTGCGCCCATAGCTCAATTGGATAGAGCACCGGCCTTCTAAGCCGGGGGTTGCAGGTTCAATTCCTGCTGGGCGCGCAGCGACTTGCCAATAACTTGAACCCGCCGGCCGCGCGGGCGATTCTTGGTTCATGCAGATTCCTATCGTGCGCCCGGACCTGGGCGAGGCCGAGGTCCTTGCCGTCGCCGGTGTCATCCGCTCGGGCTGGGTGGCGCAGGGGCCGGAGGTAGCGGCGTTCGAAAGCGAACTGGCCAGCGCCGTGGGCGCACCTCATGCCGTCGCGGTCTCGAGCTGCACGGCCGCGCTCGAACTCTGTCTGCGCGCGCTCGGCGTGGGCCTGGGCGACGATGTGGTCACAGTCAGCCACAGCTTCATCGCCACGGCGAATGCGGTGGTCGCGGTTGGCGCGCGCCCAATCTTTGTGGACATCGATCCCGCCACCTACGGTATGGACCCAAGCCTGCTCGAAGCGGCGCTGACCCCGAAAACGCGCGCCATCCTGTGCGTGCACCAGCTGGGTTTTCCCTGCGCCCTGCCCGCCATCCTAGACATTGCCAAGCGCCGCGCGATCCCCGTCATCGAGGACGCGGCCTGTGCCGTCGGCAGCGAGATTCAGCTGGGCGACGCATGGCAAGGCATCGGCCGACCGCACGGGCTTGCCGCGTGCTTTTCTTTTCACCCACGCAAGGTCATCACCACCGGCGATGGCGGCATGATTACGACCGCCGACGAGGCACTGGCAGCGCGCCTGCGCCAGTTGCGCCAGCACGCGATGTCGGTGTCGAGCACGATCCGGCACGACAGCCAGCGCGTGGTGTTCGAGTCCTTCCAAGAGCCGGCCTACAACTTCCGCATGACCGACATGCAGGCCGCCATGGGGCGCACCCAACTCGCGCGCCTGCCCCAGACCATCGCCACCCGCCGCGCACTCGCCGAACGGTATCGCGCGGCCCTCGACCATCATCCTGTCTTGGCGCCCCCGCGCGAGCTGCCCTGGATGCGCGCCAATTTCCAGAGCTACCCGCTGCGCATCCGTCCTGGCGCTCGTCTATCACAAGTGGAGATCATGCAGCACCTCCTCGACCGCGGCGTGGCCTCGCGCCGAGGCGTGGGCAACGCGCACGCCGAGCCTGCCTATGCCAACACGCCTTGGAGCTGCGGCCCGGCACCGTGCGACGCCCAACTGCACCGCCAGGGCCGTTGCCTGCGCCTGCCCCATTCAGAAAACGCGCGCGACCAGACCATCATGATCCCGCTCTTCCACGGCATGACCGAGGCCGAGCAGGACCACGTGATCGCGGCCCTGACCGCCTTGCCGGCGTAGCCCGCATCATCTGCATGCGGGCGACCTGCGACAAGGGTATGCTGCAAGCCTCTCAGGAATGGCCATCTATCTCGACAACGCCGCATCCACGCAACCTTCGCCCGAAGTGATCGAGGCGGTGGGCCGTGCTATGCGCGAGCACTTCGCGAATTCGTCTTCTTTGCACGGACTGGGCGCGGCGGCGGCGCGGGCGCTGGCCACGGCGCGCGAGGAGGTCGCGGCGCTGGTCCATGCCGAGCCCGAGGAGTTCGTTTTCACCGGTAGCGGGACCGAGGCCAGCGCTCTCGGCGTCGTTGGTGCTGGGCGCGCATCGCGCCTGCGCCACATCTTGGTCAGCGCTATCGAACATGCGGCGGTGTTCAATTCCGCGCGCATGCTCGCCGACGAAGGCTGGCAGGTCGATACCGTTCCGCCTGAAGCAAGCGGATGCGTGACGGTGGAAGGCGTGCTGGCAGCGGTCAGACCCGAAACTTCGGTCGTCGCCATCATGCTGGTCAACAACGAGATCGGCACCTTGCAACCCGTGGCCGACGTCGGCCGCGCCCTGCGCGGGCTTGGTCGCAAGATCCATTTTCACGTCGACGCGGTTCAGTTCGCTGGGCTCGAAGCGCTCGACGTGCGCACGAAAGGCGCAGATTCCATCGCCATCTCCGCCCACAAATTGCACGGCCCCAAGGGTATCGGCGCGCTCTGGTTGCGCAAGGGCAAGCGGCTCGCTCCGCTCTACGGCGGCGGTGGGCAAGAACGCGACCTGCGCTCTGGCACCGAGAATCTGCCCGCGGCCGTCGGCTTCGGCGTGGCCGCCGCGCAGGCGCGCAAAGACGCTCACGCAGCAGCCCGCGTGCGCGAGTTGCGCGACCAACTGGAAACCCTCATTTTCGCCGCTGTCCCGCAGGCCAGGCCCGCGGTGCCTCTGCCCGCGCCGCGTGCGCCGCACATCGCGAGCATTCTTCTGCCCGGTTTTCCGGCCGAGCCGATCTTGCACGCACTCGAAGCGCGCGGCGTATTCGCTTCCGAGGGCGCGGCGTGCTCGTCGCATGCGCGCGAACAAAGCCGCGTCCAGCTTGCGCTCGGGATCGCCGCGACCACGGGCGTCTTGCGCTTCTCGCTTTCGCGCCTGACCACGGCCGACGACGTCGAGCAAGCGGCCCGTGCACTCGCTCAATCGATCGCCGAGGTCGCAAAAGTAGTCAATCGAGTGGTAAATCCAGACCGATGATTTCCATTCTCTGCCGCTTCGGCGAGCTCTTTCTCAAAGGCGGCAACCGCGGGTTCTTTCTGCGCGCCATGTCCGACAACGTCCGCCGGGCCGTGCGCGACCTGCCCGACGCGAAAGTTTCCACGCCGTACGGCCGCATCCTGGTGCGCGTGCCCGATGAACTGCGCGACGACGCCTGTGCCCGCCTGGAACGTGTGTTCGGACTGGTGTCCGTCTCGGCCGGCGCCGAGGCCGAACCCAACCTCGAAGCCATCACGGCCACCGCGGTGAACGAAGCCAGGGCCGCCATCGCCCGTAACCCCGAACTCGGTCGCAGTTTCAAGGTCGAGACCCGGCGCTCGAACAAGAAGTTCCCCATGCGCTCGCACGACATCGACTGCCACGTGGGCGGCGCCATCATCGACGCCCTGTCCATGCGCGTGGATGTGCACAAGCCCGGCCTGCGCATCGGCATCGAGGTCGCCCAAAGCACGGTGTACATCTTCGCCGAGATCCGGCCCGCGCCTGGCGGATTGCCGGTCGGCGTTTCGGGGCGCGGCCTGCTCTTGCTTTCGGGCGGCATCGACTCGCCGGTTGCGGGCTGGCTGGCGGCCAAGCGCGGGCTGGCGCTCGAAGCCCTGACCTTTCACTCGCCGCCCTTCACCGGCGAGCGCGCGAAGGACAAGGTCGTGTCGCTGCTGCGCATCCTTTCGCGCTGGCAAGTGGCCACGACCCTGCACGTGGCGCATTTCACCGAGACGCAGCAGCGCCTGCGCGAAGCCGGTCCGGCCGAGTTGGCGGTGGTGCTGTACCGGCGCATGATGGTCCGCGTGGCCGATCTCTTGTGCAAGCGTGCCCGCGCCGATGCGATCGTCACTGGCGAAAACCTGGGCCAGGTTGCCAGCCAGACCTTGATCAACATGGCCAATATCGAAAACGCCGCCCGCCACATCGTCCTGCGGCCGCTGCTCACCTACGACAAGATGGAGACCGTCGCGCTGGCGCGCCAGATCGGGACCTACGACACCTCGTCGCTGCCCTACGAGGATTGCTGTTCGCTCTTCATTCCCGCGCACCCGGCCACTGCGGCCAGACTGGCCGACGTCGAAGCTGCCGAAGCGAAGCTCGATGTGGCCAAGGAAGCCGAGGCCATCGCGGCCAACTGCGAACGCATCGTCGTGTAGTCGCGCGCTACGCTTTCGGAATCAGGCGCGCCATCGTCACGCCGTCGATCTTGCGCAGTTTGTCCACCAGCGCATCGGTGACGTTTCCGTCCACGTCGATGATGTTGTAGGCCAGCTCTCCCGCGCTCTTGTTCATCATGTCGATGATGTTGATCTTGTCGGCGGCCAGCACCGTGGTGATCTGCCCGACCATGTTGGGCACGTTGGCGTTGCCGACCACGATGCGCGTGCGGCCCATGTAGGGCATTTCGCACGTCGGGAAATTCACCGAGTTCTTCACGTTGCCGAACTCGAGAAAATCCCGCATCTGGCGCGCCGCCATGACCGCACAGTTGTCCTCGGCCTCGGGCGTGGACGCTCCAAGGTGCGGGATCGGGATGACGTTCTTCTCGTCGAGCAAATCGTCCTCGGGGAAATCGGTGACGTAACTCGCGACGATGCCCGCAGCCAGGGCCTCCTTGAGATCTGCGGTCTTGACCAGAGCTCCGCGCGCCAGGTTCACGATGCGCACGCCCTTCTTCATGATGGCGAATTTTTCGCGCCCAAGGATGCCCTTGGTGGCGTCCACCAGCGGCACGTGCAGACTGAT
>Ga0265314_10002979_pt1 | contig 16783 bp, 17 predicted proteins | sample 4126metaG_FD_203106 | JGI IMG/M metagenome (GOLD analysis project Ga0265314, IMG submission 203106) | Rhizosphere microbial communities from Carex aquatilis grown in University of Washington, Seatle, WA, United States - 4-1-26 metaG | ecosystem: Host-associated > Plants > Roots > Rhizosphere >... | reverse complement strand
GTGCCGAAGAGCGAGGGCATCGACCCGACGCCGCCGAAGTTGCCGCAACCGAGGATGATGCGCGACACGCTCAGCCCGGTGCCCCCCAGGTAGGCTCGCTCCATCAGCGCGACGCTACTCGATGTGGATGCGGTCCGGAAGCGCTTCTCCTCGCTGCGCGGGGACTTCGCGTTCCTCGACGCACCGGGGGGCTCGCAGGTTCCGGACGAGGTCGGCGAGGCGATCGCGCACGCGCTGCGCGACGCGAGCGGGAACCTCGGCGCACCGTACGAGACAGGCCGGCGCGTCGAGGCGATCGTCGACCGCGCGCGCGCCGACGCCGGACGCTTCCTCAACTGCTCGCCCGACGACGTCGTCTTCGGGACGAACATGACCGTGCTCGACTTCACGCTGTCGCGCACCGCAGCGCGCGACTGGAAGGAGGGCGACCGCATCCTCGTCAGCCGCCTCGACCACGACGGCGGCGTCGCGCCGTGGCTCGAGCTCGCGGCCGATCGCGGCTTCGAGGTGGACTGGATCGACGTCACCGGCGACCTGCGTCTCGACCTCGACGACCTGGATCGGAAGCTCGACGAGCGCACGCGCGTCGTCGCGACCGTCGCCTCGTCGAACGCGCTGGGGACGATCGTCGACATGAAGCGCGTGACCGAGCTCGCGCACTCGGTAGGCGCGCTGTCCTGGTTCGACGCGGTGCAGTACGCCGCGCACGAGCCGGTGGACGTGCAGGCGATCGACTGCGACGTGTTCATCGCCTCCGCGTACAAGTTCTGCGGCCCGCACCTCGGCGTCGCATACGGACGCCACGAGCTGCTCGAGTCGTGGAGGCCGTACAAGGCACGACCGGCGTCGAACTCTCCGGTCGGCCGCCGCTTCGAGCCCGGCACCGCGCCGTACGAGCTCTTCGCCGGCTTCTCGGCGACGATCTCGTACCTCGAGTCGCTCGGCGGCATGGAGGTCCTGCGCGCATACGAACACGAGCTCGGCCGCCGCTTCCTCGAGAAGCTGCCCGACTCGGTGACCGTGTACGGCGAGCAGACGATGGACGGCAGACTGCCGACGTTCCTGCTCAACGTCGAGGGCGTGCCGGCCGCCGGCATCGCGGAGACGATGGCGGCGCGCGGCTACGGCGTCTGGGCGCACGACAGCTGGTACTCGCTCGGCCTGCGCGAGCGGCTCCCGTATCCGCAGGACGCGCTGCGGGTCGGCCTCATCCACTACAACACCGTGGACGAGATCGACGGCTTCGTCGCCGAGCTCGGCCGCCTCTAGACGGGCGGTTCCGGGTCGTACTGGATGTAGCGCCGCACCTCGGCGGCGCGCTCGCGCGAGTGGAGCCGCGCGACGAGGTGGAGCGCCATGTCGATGCCGGCGGACACTCCGGCGGCGGTGACGACGTCGCCGTCGTCGACGAAGCGCGCATCCGCGTCGACCTCGATGCCGGAGCCGAGCTCTGCGAGGCGGTCGAGCGAGGCCCAGTGCGTCGTCGCCGGCCGGCCGTCGAGCAGCCCTGCGTCCGCGTAGACGAGCGAGCCCGTGCAGACGCTCGTCATGAGCGCGCCGGCCGCGGCGAGTCCGCGCACACGTTCGCGCACCGCGTCGTCGCCGAGCATCGGGCGCGTGCCGCGCCCGCCCGGCCAGACCACGACGTCCGGCGCGGGCGCCGTCTCCCACGTGTGGTCGGCGAGCACGCGCGCCCCCTTCGCGCACGCGATCGGCTCGGTCGTCCAGCCGACGGTGAACACCGTGGCGTCGTCCTCGGGCCAGTTGTGCATCCACGCCGAGAAGACCTCCCAGGGGCCGACCCAGTCGAGCTCCTCGACGCCGTCGAAGAGGACGATCGCGATCTTCACTCCGGCGTCTCCCCCGTCAGGACGCGCGCGAGGACGGCGGCGTCGACGTTGCCGCCGCTGACGATGCAGACGCAGCAATCCTCGCGGCGGCGCGCAGCCGCGAGCGCGAGCGCGCCGGCGCCCTCGGCGACGACGCGGGCCCGGGCCGCGAGCTCGCGCATCGCCTCGGCCACGTCGTCGAGCGGCACGGCCACCGCCTCGTCGACGAGCCCGCGCGCGCGGTCCCACATCGTCGGCAGCAACGCGCGCCCGCCGGCGCCGTCGACGAACGAGGGCCGGTAGTCGATGTCGACGGGACCGCCGGCGGCGAGCGCGGCCGCGAACGGCGCCGCCGTCTCCGGCTCGGCGGTGACGATGCGCACGTCGGGACGCAACGCCTTCACGGCGCTCGCGATTCCCGTCGTCAGTCCGCCGCCGCCCCAGGGGATGACGACGGTGTCGAACTCGCGCAAATCCTCGACGAGCTCGAGGCCGATCGTCCCGTTCCCCGCCATCACCGCCTCGTCCTCGACGGGATGGACGAAGAGCCCGTCGACGCCCTCGTAGCGACGGTCGACCATCGCCTGCCACCACGCCTCGTGCGAGACGAGGATCACCTCGCCGCCGAGGCGCTCGACCGCGTCGAGCTTCGCGCGCGGCGCGTGCTCGGGCGCGACGATGCGCGCGCGCACGCCCGCCTCGCGCGCCGCCCACGCGACGCCCTGCGCCATGTTGCCGGCGCTCGCGGTCACGACGCCGCCCGCGAGCTCGGCGCTCGACGCCGCGCGGACGGCGGACAGCGCGCCGCGGAGCTTGAACGAGCCGATCGGCTGGAGGCACTCGAGCTTCAGCCAGATGCGGTCGTCGAGACGCACGAGCGGCGTGCGGAGCACGTCGTCGCCGAGGCGCTCGCGCGCGCGGCGGATCTCGTCGAGCGGGATCAATCGCTCTGCTTCGCGAGCTCCGTGAGCTCGGTGCGGACGCGCCAGAGCTCGGGGAACATCTTGTGCTTGATGAGGCCGGCGAGCAGCTCCACCGGCGTGCCCTGCGTGCCGACGACGTCCTCGCCGATGACGCGCCCGACCATCTTCACGTGCCGGAAGCGCCAGATGCCGATCTGCTCGTCCCAGTCGGTGAGCGCCTCGGCGAGCTGGTAGAGGTCCTCGTGCTCGCGCCCGCGCGTGTACACCTCGAGCAGCGAGAGCCCGCGCTCCTTCCGCAACCCGTCGAACGCCGCGTACAGCGGCGCCGACACGCGCCGGACCTCGCGGAAGCCGGGCGAGTCGAAGCCGGAGCCGTGCCCGAGCACGCGCCGGATCTCCTGGTACTCCCACGGCGACATGAGCTCGAGGTGCTCGAGGAAGCCGACGACGTACCGAACGGCTCCGTTCGCGCGCCGCAGCAGGCGCAGCGCAGCGGCCACGTCGCGCGCCTCGACGAGCCGCGTCGCCTCCTCGACCTCGTTCCAGGCGTGCTTGAGCCAGAGCTCCGACGACTGGTGCACTGTCTGGAAGAGGAGCTCGTCCCGGTGCACCCACTCGTCCGCCGTCTTCTGGAGCGAGAGGAGCTCGTCCGTGCGCAGGTAGCGCTCGTAGTCGCTGTCGCCTGGTCCCGGCAGGATCGGGGGGAACTCGTCCGTCACGCGTAGATCCTCAGCGGGAGGCCGGCGAGCGGGACGCCGCCGTCGTCGGTCACGAGCCACGTGTCCTGCATGTAGAGGCATTCTCGGCCGTCGGCGGCGATCGCGTGCGGATGCATGGAGAACACCATGTTCGCGGCGAGCTCCGTCTCGACGCCTTCGCCGATCTTCGGGTACTCGATCATCGTCATCCCGATCGAGTGGCCGGTGACGTGGCCGAGGTGGTAGCCGCGTTCGGTGAAGCCCTTCGACACGGCGCGGTGCACGTCGTGCGCCGTCGCGCCCGGCTTCAGCGCGGTCTTCGCCGTCTCGAAGTACTCCTCGTACGCCTCGAGCATCGTCGACACCTCCGGCGTCGGCCGGCCGAGCGCGCGCGACACCTCCACCCAGTGCCCGCCGGGCCCGGCGATCTCGAGCGACGGGACGCAGAAGTCGCCGAGGACGGTGTCCTTGCGCGCGATCGCGAACTCGGCGCCGACGAGGACCATGTTCATTGTCAGCCGGCCGCAGCCCTGCTCGACGAACAGCTTCTCCGCCGGCGCGAGCACCTCGGCGGCCGTCTTCCCCGGCGCGTACGCCTCGCAGAACGCGTGGAAGCCCTCCGTGTTGATGCGGACGCTCTCGCGGACGGAGTCGAGCTCGACGTCGGACTTCACGGCGCGCGCGAGATCGAACTCGACGTCCCACGGCACGAGCTCGGCGGCGCCCTCGAGTGCAGCGAAGTCGCGGACGGTCATGACGTAGTCGAGGCCGTACACGCCGACGCGCTTGCCGCGCAGCCTGTCGGCGAGCCACTGGCCGGGCCGGTCGACGAAGTGCTGGTCGGCGATCCACGAGTCGCCGTGCTCGCCGACGTAGCGCGCCTCGCTCGGGAAGACGATCGCCGGCTCGCCCTCGAGCGGCAGGAGGACGTACGCGTAGCGGTGCACGATCGTGAAGCCGCTCATGTACGTCACGGCCCCTTCGAATCCCGTGTACTCCGAGCCGCAGACGAGGGCGGCGTCGAGCCCGCTGCGCTCGAGCGCGGCGCGGACGTTCGCGTGCCGGCGGGTCATTTCGTCCACGACTGCTCCACCCCTTTCACGAGTGCCCAGATCGCCTGGTTCAACGGCGTCGGCACCTCGTGCTCACGCCCGAAGCGGACGATACCGCCGTTGAGGAAGTCGATCTCCGTCGTGCGCCGCGCCTCGACGTCCTGAAGCATCGACGCCTTGTGGTGGTACGCGACCTCGGGCTTCGCCGCATGGTCGATGAGGTCCTCCGGGTCCGCGTCGAGCTCGATGCCCTGCGCGGCCGCGACCGCCTTGCCCTCGTCGACGAGGCCGGAGACGAGGCGCCGCAGGTCGGGCCGCTCGCACACGCGCCCGTGCGAGAGGCCGGTGAGCGCGCCGACGGGGTTCGTCGACGCGTTGAAGATCACCTTGCGCCACTGCGGGCCGCGCGCGTCGGCGACCGCCGTCGTCGGCATCCCCGCGCGCGTGCACGCGTCGGCGAGGCGCTCGATCTCCGTGAACGGGGCCGGCGCAGGCTCGAACGGGCCGAGCGTCGTGTCGCCCTTGACGTCCCATTGCACGTGGCCGGGGGCGAGGAGCTTCCCGGCGGGGAACGTCGTCCCGCGGATTACCTTCCCGACAAATTCCGCGATCACCTCCTCGTTGCCGATCCCGTTCTGCACGGTCGCGACGGAGCCGTCCGCGAACGCGTGCGCCGTCGCTGCGATCGCGGCGCCCGTGTGCATCGCCTTCGTCGCGACGATGCCGAAGTCGCACGCCGGCAGCTCGGCGGGATCGGCGGTCGCCCGCAGGAGCCCGACAACCTCTCCCGCGCCCGACAGCCGCAGCCCGTTCGCGTTGATCGCGTCCACGTGCTCGCGGTACGCGTCGTAGGCCCACACCTCGACGTCGTCGAGCATGGAGAGGTTCGCCGCGAAGAGCGATCCGACGGCACCACAGCCGACGATGCAGATCCTCATGAGTAGCTTGCCTCCTTTGCCTTGACGAGCTCATAGAGCGCGGTGTGCAGCGGGACGGGAATGCCCACCCGCTCAGCCGCGCGCACGAGCGAGCCGGTGATGAGCTCGATCTCGGTCGGACGGTGTGCGGTCACGTCCTCGAGCATCGACGGGGAGTGCGCGTGCCCGCGCTGCGTCGCGTGGACGTTCATCTCCCACGGGTCCTCGCGCAGCTCGACGCGCGCCGCGGTGGCGACCGCCTTGCCCTCGTCGACGAGCGCGTGCACGAGCGATCCGAGCTCGCCTTCCGCGAAGTGGAAATCGTGCCGCAGCCCGGTGAGCGCGGCGACCGTGTTCACCGTCGCGTTGAAGATGAGCTTCGACCACTGGGCCGGCCGGAGGTCGGGAAACGCCTCCGCCTTCAGCCCGGCTGACCGGATGAGCTCGGCGACCGCCTCGGCGTCCGCCCCGGTCGTGCCGCGATACGGGCCGATCCACGTCGCGGTGTCGAGCACGTACTCGACATGGTCGTCGGTGTGCCGCGTGCCGCTCATGAACGTGACCGCGGACAGGATCGGCCAGTTCCCACGGACGGCGACGACGTCCTCCGCGCCGAGCCCGTTCTGCACGGTCATGAGCGTCGCGCCGGCAAAGCGGCCGGCGAGCTCCTCCGACAGGCGCTCGAGGTCGCCGCCCTTGCACGCGACGATGACGAGGTCGGCGTCCCTGACGTCCTCCGGGTCGGTCGTCGCGTACACGCGCGCGGTGAAGTCGGCGCGGCCCGAGACGCGGAGCCCGTGCTCGTTGAGGAGGCGGGCGTGCTCCGGGCGCCGGGTCAGGACGCAGACTTCGGCGACGCGTGTGAGATGCGCGGCGTAGAGGCTGCCGATCGTGCCGGCGCCGGCGATGCAGACCCGCGTCACGAGCGGCGGCGGGGGATGCGGAGCTCGCGGCCGCCGGTGAGACCGGAGGGACGCACGATGAGGACGAGCGCCATGAGCGCGCCGACGACGACGAGGCCCGTCCCCGCCGGCAGGTCGAGGTGCCCACCGGCGATCGTCACGCCGTTCTCGGCCGCGGACAGGAAGGAGTCGAGCGCGCTGACCGCGAGCGCACCGACGACGGCGCCGAGGAGGCTCGTGACACCGCCGACGACGAGCATCGCGAGCGTCAGGAACGTGAGGTCGAGGTAGACCGTGTTGTTCGTCAGCGGCAGGAGGTGGATGTAGAGGCCGCCCGCAAAGCCGGCGAGCGCGCCGGAGAGCACGAACGCGACGAGACGTTGCCGGTAGATGGAGATGCCCGCGGCAGAGGCGGCGGCGGGATCCTCGCGCGCCGCGCGCAGCTGCCGGCCCATCCTGCTGCGCTGATACGCGAATGCGACCACGGTCGCGATCAGAGCGCCGATCGCCGCCTGCCATACGCCCGTCGTCTCCGGCACCGACGAGAACGCGTTCACACCCGGGCCGATCTTCTCGTAGTACGAGAGCACGTTGTGCGTGATCTCGAGGACGGCGAACGTCGCGATGCCGGCCGCGAGCCCGGACAGTCGCATGAGCGGCAGGCCGACGACGAGCGCGAAGACCGCGCCGGCCACGGCAGCGAGCAGGAGCGACGGCACGTTGCCGACATTTGTCGTGCGGAGGACGTGGAAGAGGCCCGGCATGATCGCCGGCTTCTCCGACGCGGGCACGGTCAGAACGCCCGCAGTCCACGCGCCGAGGGCGACGAAGCTGATGTGCCCGAACGACAGCACGCCCGAGTTGCCGATGAACGCGTACAGCGCGACGACGATCGTCACCTTCACGAGCGTGTCGACGAAGTACGACTCCGTCGACACCGACGCCTGGGTGGCGAGCAGGGCAGTGACGAGGATCAGCACCGCCGGAGCGAGCAGCACCGGCAGCGAGCCGAGCCGCCTCATACGCGCTCCACCGCCCCGCGCCCGCGCGTGAAGAGGCCGTTCGGCCGCACGAGCAGCACGAGGATCACCGCCGTGAAGACGAACGCCGGGAGGTACTGGCTCTGGTTCGTCGGCAGCGCGCCGCCGAGCACGCCGCTCATGAAGCCGATGGCGAACCCGCCGAGGGTCGCCGGCAGAGGCCGGTTGAGCCCGCCGAGCACGACGCCGGCGAGCACGACGATCGTGTCGTGCAGCGCGAAGTCCGGCGTCACCTGTGGGTTCGTCACGGTGAGGAAGATCGCGACGATGGCGGCGAAGACGCCGGAGACGATCACCGCGCCGCCGATGACACGGTTCGCGCGCACGCCGAGCAGTCGCGCCGTCGCGAAGTCCAGCGACGCGGCGCGCATGTGCAGGCCCACCGAGGTGTGGTCGAGGAGGAGCCGGAGCGCGAGGAGGCAGACCACGGTCACGACGACGGTGATGACCGTGACCTGGCGGATGAGGACGCCGCCGATCGTCCACGGAGCGTTCAGCGTCGCGAACTGGGTCGCGCTCTTCCCGAGCGGCCCGAACCAGAGGAGCGCGATGCTCTGGAGCAGATAGGCGACCGCGAACGTCGCCACGAGCATCACCGCCGGCGACTTGCCGCGCAGCGGCCGGAACACGAGCCGGTCCATGAGGACGCTCAGCGCAAGGACGACGCCGAAGCAGAAGAGAACCGATACCCACCTCGGCAGGCCCCACTGCGAGCCGAAGGCGAGTGCGAACGCACCGGCCATGACCAGCTGCCCGTACGCGAAGTTGACGAGGCGGAGGACGCCGAAGACGAGGCCGATGCCGATCGCCATGAGCGCGTACAGGCCGCCGAGCGCGACGCCGTCGGAGAGGTTCTGCCAGGTGATCTGGATCGTCGCGAGCATCACGCGAGATACGCGGCCACGAGGGCCTGGGTGTCGTTTGCGTCGCTCGGGCCGAGCGTCAGCCGCAGCTCCCCGTTCGCGAGCACGTGGCTGCGGTCGGCGAGCGCGACCGTGCGCTGCGCGCGCTGCTCGACGAGGAGAACCCCGAGGCCCGCCGTCCTGATGGCGTCGAGCGCGTCGAAGAGCACGTCGACGATGCGCGGCGCGAGGCCGAGCGAGGGCTCGTCGAGCAGGAGGACGAGCGGATCGGCGACGAGCGCCCGCGCGATCGCGAGCTGCTGCTGCTGCCCGCCGGAGAGCTCGCCGGCCGTGCGCCGCCGAAACTCGTGCACGATGGGGAACAACTCGTATGCGCGCTCCATCGCGGCCTCGTCGCCGTCCGCGCGGCGACCGGCCAGCCCGAGGCGCAGGTTCTCCTCGACGGTCAGCTCGGCGAAGATGCGCCGCCCTTCGGGCACGAGCGCGATCCCGGCGCGGGCGACGTCCTCGGAGGCCCAGCCGCGGAGATCCCTCTCCCCGAGACGGATCGTGCCCGCCGCGACGGGAGCCGCTCCCATGATCGCGTGCAACGTCGACGACTTCCCGGCGCCGTTCGGGCCGATGAGCCCGACGATCTCTCCGGACCGGACCTCGAGCGACAGGCCGCGCACGGCGCGCACCGACCCGTACCGGACCTCGAGGCCCTCGACGACGAGCGCGGTCATGCGTCCGCCTCGTCGTGGACCGCGCTCTCGCCGAGGTACGCGGCGGCGACGTCGAGATTCAACCGGATCTCGGCGGGTGCTCCCTCGGCGAGCGTCATCCCCTGATCGAGAACGTGAATGCGGTCGCAGACCGTCATGATCAACGCCATGTTGTGGTCGATGAGGAGCACGCCTGCGCCATGGTCGTCCCGGACCGACCGGACGACCTCGGCGAACGCGGGGGTCTCGGCCTCCGGCAGGCCTGCAGCGGGCTCGTCCATGAGGACGTAGCGCGGGTCGGTCGCGAGCGCGCGGGCGACGCCGAGACGCCGCTCGTCGCCGTGCGCGAGCGCGGCCGCAGGCGCGTCCGCGTAGGCCGAGAGACCGAGCAGCTCGAGCAGCTCGTCGGCGCGGGCGGCCGCGCGCTTCGGCGACGCGCCGACGCCGAGGGCGGCCACCTCGACGTTCTCCCGGACGGAGAGGTCGCGGAAGGCGCGGCTGTGCTGGAACGTGCGGGCAAGGCCGTGGCGTCCGCGGCGATGCGCGGGCCACCGCGTCACGTCGCGGCCGTCGAGCTCGACCGTCCCCGCGGTGGGGCGGTCGAACCCGCTCAGCACGTTGACGAGCGTCGACTTCCCGGCGCCGTTCGGGCCGATCAGCCCGAGCGCCTCGCCGCGGCGCAGCTCGAGCGTGACGCCGCGCAGCGCCTGAACGCCTGCGAAGGAACGGGAAACGGCGGAGGCCCGGAGTGTCTCTCCGGGCCTCCTCCGCTCTTCTGTGCCGAGGCCTTCCGCCACCGACTAGATGTGCGGAAGCACCTTCGCGACGACTTGGCCGACCTCTCGCACGACGTTGTTGTTGATCTCGATCACCCGGTACTGCCGACCGTAGACCGAGTGCAGGGTCGGCGAGAAGCTCACGAGGCCCGACAGCGTCGGCACCTTGTGGAACTTCTCCATCGCAGCGGCGAGCACCGAGCCGGTGGTCGAGCCGTGCGTCGCACGGATCGCGGCCGCGACACCGTCGATCGCGGCCGGGCCGGTGACGAAGCCGCCGGTCGCCGCGTGGACCTTCTTCGCGAGCGCGTTGACCGCCGGGTTCGGGTCGCCGCCGAACGCGTTCGCGTAGCTGACGAAGTAGTAGTTCGTCACCTTCGGGCTCTTCGTCAGCCAGTACGTGCCGTCACCGGCCCACGAGTTGAGCATCGGCGTGTTGTTCCCGGCGGTGCGCAGGCCCGTCAGGAGCGACGGAAGGGCGCCGAACGACCCGGACGTCACCGTGACGAACACGCCGGGCTTCAGCGTCGTCCACTTGCTCGTGACGTTCTGGATGTTGTTGCCGCCGATCGACTGGTAGGACTCCTCGTCCACGATCTTGCCGCCGAGCTGCTCGAAGCGGACCTTGAACGCCTGGACGACGTTCTTGAAGTAGACGAGCAGCGTGTCGGTCGCGAGCGCGGCCGTCTTCCAGCCCCTGCCCCACGCGTACTGCGCCATCGCGGAGCCTTCGTCCTGCGCGACGTTGCCGAAGCTGAAGGCGAGCTTGCCCTTCGGGCCGAACCGCTTCGGGCCCATCTGGTCCGTGCCGATGCACGGCGCCACCGTCAGGAGTCCCTTGTTGATCGACTCCTGCACCGCGGGTGCCGCGTAGTCGACGTCGCAGGTCGTGAACATGATGTTCGCGCCCTGGCCGATGAGCTTGTCGGCGCACGCCTTGGCGATCGCCGGCTTGTTGCCCTGCGTGTCGCACGTCTTGATCACGATCTGGCGACCGTCGACGCCGCCCTTCGCGTCCAGCTGCGCGACGCGGATCTTCGCCGCGGCGAGCGCCGGCCCGTCGAACGGCGCCATCTGGCCCTTGCCGTCGAACGCCCAGCCGATCACGATCGGCGAGCCCGCGGACGTGCGCGCCGCCGCCGTTGCCGCGACCACGAGAGCCGCAGCAGCGATGGCGAGAAGTGCAATCCGTCTCACTCCATCTCCTCTCCGGGCACGGCTCATGCCGCCACCCTCCGTTCCTCCCAGCACTCCACCAGTTGCTTCCTGCCTCGCCTCACCAATTCGCCGCCGTCGAGATCCCAGAGCGAGTCCGGGTAGGCGGCGCCGAAGGTGCCATTGTCGGAGAAGACCTCGATGTCGTACAAGCCCTCCCAGCCGGCGCGGTCGAGCGCGCCGAGGATCGCCGGGACGCCGGCGACGCCGTCGCCGGGAAGGACGCGGTCGGCCCAGCCGCGCGTCGGCTCGCGCCAGTCGTTCACGTGCACGCCGGCGATGAGATGCGCGTGGCGCTCGATCTCCTCGAAGAGATCCGGCGTGTTCCACAGGTGACACACGTCGAACTGGATGCCGAGGGCGGGCGAGCCGATCTCCTCGACGACCGCCGCCGCGTCGCCGAGCGTGTTGAGGATCGACCAGTTCTCGATGCCTTCCGCCTGGAACGGCTCGAGCGCGATCCGCAGGCCGAGCCGCTCGGCTTCGGCTGCGACCTCGCGCACGCCGGCGAGCGCGGTCGCACGGTCGCCCGGCCCCGTGATGCAGACGACGGCCGACGGTGCAAAGGGCACGAGCCGGTGGAGCGACTGCAGGATCGCGTCGATGCGTTCGCGCGGCTCGTCCGGCCCGGGCAGGAAGGGCAGCGGCAGGATCGACGGCACCACCGGCACCGCGGTGGCCGAGCCGAGGCCGCTTTCGCGGAAGAGCGCGAGCGCCTCGTCGTCGGGGCCGTCGCCGAGCTTCTGCTCCCAGATGCCGATGCCGTCGAGGCCCGCAGCGGCGTACGCGCGGACGTCGTCCGCGAAGCTCGCCGTGAGCGTGCTCACCTGCGAGACGGAGATTCGGGGCAGCCGGTCTGGTTCGCTCGACACGCCGATGCGTGATCGTGTCATGCGTTTGACATCTGATCAAGTGTGGTTCACGCTCCGCCTCCGTGGAGTCGCCTCCGGCCGCAGTCGTCCGGCACCGCACCATGGCCGAGGCCGCCCTCGAGCGTCTGCGCGAGGCGATCATCCTCGGCGAGCTCACCCCCGGCGCGCCGCTCCGGCTCGAGGATCTCGCCCGCTCGCTCGGGATGAGCATCTCCCCCATCCGCGAGGCGGTCCGGCAGCTCGAGGCGCTCGGCCTGGCCGAGCACGTGCCCCATCACGGGGCGAAGGTCATGGGGCTCGACGTCGAAGAGCTGCGCGAGCTGTTCTCGATCCGGCTCGCCCTCGAGACGATGGCGCTCCGCCGCGCTGCCGGCAGATTCACCACGGAGGACGAGGAGCGGGCGCGCGCGCATCTCGCCGCCTTCGACGACGCCCGCCACCACGGCGACACGCGGACGGCGATGCGCGAGCACTCCGGCTTCCACTTCACGCTCTACGAGGCTTCCGGCTCGGGGTGGCTGCTGCGCCTCATCCACCCGTGCTGGGACAGCTGCGAGCGCTACCGGCCCGTGCTCCTGGCCGAGACGGGGGCGCTCCAGGACCGGCACGAGGAGCTCGACGGCGAGCTCCTCGCGGCGTGCGCGGCACATGACGGCGACCGCGCGGCTGCCGCGATGCACGCGCATCTCGAGCTCGCGACCGATATCTTCGCGGTCGAGCTCGAGGGCCGCTCGATCTTCGCGTTCTAGTGCGGCGTCACGGACGCGGGTTCCAGGCGAGACGTCGCGAGACACTGCTCTCGGTCAGCTATCCGTCGGCAGCCCGCTCAGGAGCCTGTCTTCATCGGTGTAGTCCGGCGGCACCTCGTTCTGCTCCTCCGCCCGCTCCCATTCGATTGCGCACCTCACCCCGTCGATGAGTCGGACCGGTTCCTCGTAGCCGAGCTCTTCACGGAGTCGCGTGGAGCTTACGAAGAGGTCTTGCTCGGCGCGTAGTGGCGTCCGCATCGATTTCGGCAGCCGTTCTGACGGGACGACCAGAACCTGCCCGCTCCAGCCGCACACCTCGCCCAGGAGTCCAACCCACTCTGCCTCGGTCGGCGCCGTCATCTCGGCGACGTTGTAGGTCCGTCCTCGCGCGCGCTCATCGACAGCCGCCCGCACCACTGCAGCGGCGACGTTCTCCACATAGCCTCGACTCCACCGCCGCTCCGCGATCTTCTCGTCGAGGACGATCGCGGCCCTGCCGTCGTTCATCCGGCGAACGTAGCGCGCGAGTCGACGTTGTGGGTCGGCCGCGCCGTAGATCATCGGCAGGCGAAGCACGGTCACCGGCAGAGCCGGATCGTCCGTCAGCGCCTCTTCGATCTCCAGGTTGTCGAAGGCGACGTCGGGCGTGATGTCCGGGGAGGGGACGGACCGAGTGGCGGAGTCCTCCGTGAGCGGCATCGGCTCTATCTGCGATTCTTCGCTACCCCACGCGACAGCGAACGCCCTGTAGACATCGAGACTCGTCACAACGACGGCACGATCCGCGACGCCTCGGAAATGTCTGACCCCGTGGCCGCCCTTGTCGATGTAGGGAACGACATCGAGCACTACTTCCGGCCGTCGCCGCGACAGACCGGACACGTACTCCGGCAGGCGCGCGAAGTCACCGTGAACGTGCTCGGCGCCGGACGCGCCAGCGGGTTCCCGTTCGCCACGGTGGAAGACGATCACGTCGTTGCCCGCCTCGATGAGCTGTCGCACGATCGGCGGGCCGAGGAATCGCGTCCCGCCGAGTACGAGCACGCGAGTCATGCGGCTTAGCTCCTCGTCATCTCGCGCACGCGCGGAATGACGTGCTGCGCGAAGAGCTCCTGCGCCTTGATCGCCTTCCAGTGGTCGACGCCGCCCGGGTTCGCGGTGATGGCGATCTCGGTCAGCCCCTCGCACACGTCGATCGTCTCCCGGATGCGCTCGAGCACGTCGTCCGGCGTGCCGACCCAGACGATGTCGCCCGCGATCATCTCCTGGTACGGCGTCGCGGCGAGCTTCTCCATGATCCCGGAGGCGTAGAAGCCGTACCCGGCCGCGTTCAGCCGGTCGGTGGGCGGCGGCGTGTGCTCGGTCAGCGGTGATGCGTTGCCCTCGAGGAACCCGCGCATGTGCCGCTCGGCTTCGCGCTGCGCAAGCTCACGGTCCTCGTCGATGTAGCAGGCGTGGATCCACACGATGTCGGGCGAGGTCCCGTAGTCAGCGCACTTTCCGCGGTAGAGGTCGAGCTGGTCCTTCAGCGCGACGTATGGGAGGAGCGGCGGGACGGCGACGCCCCAGCCGTGCTTCGCGGCGAGGTCGTACGTGCGGTCGGAGGTGCCGCCGAGGATGACGCGGAACTTGTCGCCGCTGAACGGGATGATGTGGCTCTCGTCGACGTTCCAGTACTTGCCGTGGAACGTGACCGTGTCCTCGTGCAGCGCTTCGATGAAGAGGTCGAGCGCCTCCTCGTAGCGCTCACGCGACGTCTCGTCGAGCGGCAGGCCGGCGGCGGTCGGGATCCAGCCGTGACCACGGCCGACGCCGAACTCGTAGCGGCCGTTCGTGAGCAGCGAGAACTCATGGATCATCGCCGCGAGGACGAGCGGGTTGTGGTACGGGAGGATGTGCAGCATCGTCCGGAACTTGATGTTCTTCGTGCGCGCTGCGGCCATCCCGAACAGGCCGAACACGTTCGCCGACGCGGAGAACTTCGGGAAGAACAGGTGCTCGATCGCGGCGTACGCGTCGTAGCCGAGGCGGTCGGCGTTCTCGATCTGCTCGAGCACCTCGCCGTACAGCTGCGAGTACGACTTGCCCGGCCAGCTCTGCAGCTCGCTGTAGATGCTGAACTTCATGTGCCCTCGCTTTCGTCCTGGAGTTTGTCGCCGACCCGGTGGAACGTACGGTCGAAGTAGAGGAGCGGCTCGCCCGTGCCGACGATCGCCTGCTCGACGAGACCGATGACGAGCGTGTGGTCGCTCACCTCGAACGTCTCCGCGACCGAGCAGTCGAGGTGCGCGAGCGCGCCGGCGATCGTCGCCGGCTGCTCCTCGCCGGGGCGCTCGATGAACGCGTCGACGTACTTCGGGCCGCCGGGGACGGCGCCGAGCTCGGCGAGCTCGCGCTGACCGACGGTGAGCACGGAGAGGCCGAACCGCCTCGCGCGCAGGAGCGGCTCGCGGCAGCTCGCCGTGTGCGCGAGCGAGATGAGGACCTGCGGCGGGCTCGCCGAGATCGAGCAGCACGAGTTGATCGTGAGGCCCCAGATCCTGCCGTCGACCTCGACGGTCACGATGACCACGCCGGTCGCGAACGCGCGCATCGCGAACCTGAAGCGCTCCGGATCGACGATCGGCGGCTCGATCGCCTCGACGAACGCCTCGTCGGCCTCGATGAGGCCGCGGACGAGGACCGTCTCCGGCGAGACCTCGAGGTCCGAGTAGTCGCTCACCGGCGGACGAGGTCCTTCGCCTTCGCGAGCGCGCGCTCCGGCAGGGGCGGACGGAGCAGCGCCTGCGCGACGAGCGTCCCCGAGCCGGCGCCGAGGCCGGGACCGGGCCACGTGCTCGCGCCAATGTGCCACAGGCGCTCGACCGGAGTGGAATGGCCGGGGCTGCGCGGAAACGGCCGCCAGAGGAAGTTCTGGTCGAGCGTGAGCGCGCCGCCGTACGGGTCGCCGTGGCGGAGGTTCACGTTCATCCGCTCGAGGTCGTGCGGGGCGAGCGCGACGCGCTTCACGATCGCCGACTCGAGGTTCGGGATGTGCCGCGCGAGCCGCGCCTGGATGCGGTCGGCGTAACGCTCGCGCTCGCCGTCCGTCCACTCCCTGCCGCGCGGGAGCTCCTGCAGCTGGATCCACAGCAGGCCCTTGCCGTCGGGCGCGCGGGAGGGATCCATCGTGAGTGGCTGGCCGACGACGATGGTCGCCTCCTCCGGCAGGAGGCCGCGCTCGGCCTCGTTGACCGCGCGCGAGACGCCGTTCAGGCCCGGCGTGACGTGCACGACCGCGGTGCGGTTCAGGCGCTCGTCTCCGTCCCATCGCGCAGGCTCGGAGAGCGCATAGTGGATCTGCATCTCGCCGCGCCCGTAGCGGAACCGCCGTGCGCCCTCGGCGACGGGCGCCGGCACGTCGACGTCGGCGAGCAGCCGCTCGTACAGCTGCGTCGGCGTGACGTTGGCGACCACCGCGCGGGTCGCCTCCACCGTCTCGCCGTCCGCAAGCCGGACGCCCGCCGCGCGACCGGCACGGACGACGACGCGCTCCACCTCGCGCCCGGTCTCGCAGACGCCGCCGTTGTCGCGGATGAGCCGGACGAGCGCGTCGGCGAGCTTCGCGCCGCCGCCGCGCGGGATCGGCATCCCGCCCTCCTGCACCGCGACGGCGATCACCTGCGTCATGAACCCCGACGCGGCCGCGTCGGGGCCGAGACCCGTGTGCAGCACCCACGGCGCGAGCACGCCGTGCGCGCGCTCGGACGCGAACGTCTGCTCGAGCCAGTCGCGGCTCGTCTGCAGCATCTCGCCCGCGAACGCGGCCGCGCCCGTGCGGCCGAGCCGGCGCACCGCCTTCGCCGCGAGCGCGACGCCGGCCGCGCTCCACAGCTCCGTCCCGAGCAGGCCGAACGCGAGATCCGCGTTCGGGAAGAAGCGCTCGAGCACGCCGGGCCACTCGGGGCCGAGCTCGCGCACATTCCCCTCCGCATCGCGGAGGAGGAACGCGGCCTCGCCGTCCGGGAACGCGGTCGCGGTCGGCAGGTCGGTGTTGAGGTACTCGAGCCCGCGCGCCGCGAGCTCGTCGCCGAGCAGGGCGTGCGCCGCGCCGCCGACCCAGAGCGGGTGCCAGGCGCTGAAGACGTCGTGGTGGTATCCCGGCTTGGTCAGCTCGGCGGTGTGGATCGCGCCGCCGAGCCAGTCGTTCCGCTCGAGGACGCACACGCTCCAGCCCGCGCGTGCGAGCAGCGCGCCGCAGGCG
>Ga0265314_10002978_pt1 | contig 16787 bp, 12 predicted proteins | sample 4126metaG_FD_203106 | JGI IMG/M metagenome (GOLD analysis project Ga0265314, IMG submission 203106) | Rhizosphere microbial communities from Carex aquatilis grown in University of Washington, Seatle, WA, United States - 4-1-26 metaG | ecosystem: Host-associated > Plants > Roots > Rhizosphere >... | reverse complement strand
GCGCCCAAATCCAGACCGCCCATATCGTCCACAGCGAAAATCCCCATCGCCATGCCCCACTCCGTCAGCGCCCCATCCACCTGCGCCGGCGTAGCGCCCTCCTCCACCAGCAACTGTGCCTCACGCATGTAAGGAAACATCATGCGATTCCCCACAAATCCATACCCGTTGCCGACCAACACTCCAACCTTGCGCAATGCTTTAGCCAGCGCCAAAACAGTAGCGACGACTGCCGTCGAAGTAGCCTTCCCTCGAACAATCTCCAACAGCCGCATCACATGCGCCGGACTAAAAAAGTGCAGTCCGATCACCATCTCGGGACGCCCCGTAGCCCCCGCAATCTCATCGATATCGAGCGTTGAAGTATTGGTAGCCAGCACACACTCCGGCTTAGCGATCCCATCGATCTCCGCAAAGATCTGCTTCTTCAGATCCATGCTTTCAAACACCGCCTCGATAATAATGTCCGCGTCCCCAAACTCGTCGTACCCCAACTGCGGACGAATCATCGCGATGCGCTCTTCCATTACCTCCGCAGTAATGCGCCCGCGCTTCACCGAACTCTCGTAGTTCTTGCGAATCCCTGCCATCCCGCGATCGAGCGCCGCCTGCGTCGAATCCTTCAGGCGCACTGAAATCCCCGCGTTCGCGAGAGCCATCGAGATCCCGCCGCCCATCGTCCCCGCGCCAATAATCGCCGCCTGCCGGATCGCATACACCGGCGTGTCTCTAGAAACCCCCGCGACCTTGCCCACCGCCCGCTCCGCAAAGAACGCGTGAATCAAAGCCTGCGCCTGCGGCGATCGCAAACTAGCCTCCGACAACTCGCGCTCTTTCTTGCACCCCGCCTCGAACGGCAAAGTAGTAGCCGCCTCCAGCGCCTCCAACACCGCCAGCGGAGCCGTCTGATTCCGCCGAATCTTCCGTGCCTGTTCGCGACCCGCGGCAAAAACCGCAGCACTTTCCCGCGCGTCAACACTCTTCTCGCGAGTCTTCGGATGCGGACCGCCCCTACCCGCCATCTCCTCGGCGAACGCCACCGCCCCACTCAGCAAATCCCCATCGACAATGCGATCGACCAGCCCAATCGCCAGCGCTTCGGAAGCCTTCACCGGCGCCGCCGTCATCAACATGTCGACAGCTTTCGCGATCCCCACCAACCTCGGCAGCCGCTGCGTCCCCTCCGCCCCCGGCACCACGCCGATCGTGACCTCCGGCATCCCCAGTTGTGCGTCCGTCGCCGCCACCCGGTAGTTCGCCGCCATCGCAATCTCCACGCCCCCGCCCAACGCCGTCCCATGCACCGCCACCACCGTAGGCTTGGCGCTATCCTCCAACATGACCAAAAGCTTGTGCAGATCCGGACCCTTGCCCGTCTTCGCAAACTCCGCCAGATCCGCCCCCGCGATGAAAGTTTTCCCCGCGCCAATCACCACGATCGCGTCCACGCCCGCATCCGCCTGCGCCTCCGTGAGCGCCGACTCCAACCCCTCCGGCACCCCAGCCGCAATCGCATTCACCGGCGGATTGTCGACGGTAACCACCGCCACCCGCCCTCTTCGTTCCAGCTTGACTAAGGAATTCATAGAAAGACCGAACCTATAATCTAACCCACATTGCCGAAACTGATACACTGCACGGGAAGGATTTTACATGACCAATCGCCGCCAGTTCCTGAAAAACGCCGGAGTCGTTTTTACCGGTTGCCATCTCATGAACAACCGCTTGCACGCCCAGCCCGCCGCTCCCAAAAGACGCCAGGTAACCGTCGGAGGACGCCGCATCCGCACCATCGATATCCACGCTCACGTTATCGTACCCGAAGCCACAGCCCTGCTCGGCCGCAAAACCCCCGCCACCGATTCCTCCCTCATCGACGGCACCATGGCCACCGAACGCTTCGCCCGCATGGACGAATGGGGCACCGACATGCAAGCCCTCAGCATCAACCCCACTTGGTATTCCGCTGAGCGCGATGTCGTCACCCAAGTCATCAAAATCCAAAACGAAAAATTAGCGGATCTGTGCGCCAAGTATCCCGACCGCTTCGTAGCTTTCGCCTCTGTAGCCCTGCAATATCCCGACTTAGCCGCCGAGCAACTAGAAGAAGGCGTCAAGAAATATAACCTGCGCGGCGCCGCAATCGGAGGCCACGTCAACGGCGACGAACTCTCCGCAGACAAGTTCGATCCCTTTTGGAAGAAAGCCGAAGAGCTCGGCTGCCTAGTCTTCATGCACCCGCAAGGCATCCCCGAAATGAACAAACGCCTCGCCGGCGCCGGTGGCTTGACCAACGTAATCGGCAATCCACTCGAAACGACCATCTTCCTGTCGCATCTGATTTTCGACGGCACCCTCGACAAATTCCCCGCGCTCAAGATCTGCTCCGCCCACGCCGGTGGCTATCTGCCGTCCTACGCCGGCCGCTCCGATTACGGTTGCAACCGCTTCCCCGATCAGTGCAAGTCCAAAAAACACGCCTCCGAATATCTGCGCCAATTGTATTTCGACACCATGGTCTTCACCACCGAAGGCGTCCGCCACCTGGTTGCCGAATGCGGCGCCAGCCAGCTCATGATCGGAACCGACTATCCGTTTCCCTGGAGCAACACCATCGTCGACGACATCCTCAAGACCCCCGGTCTTTCCGACGCCGACAAGCGTGCGATCCTGGGTGAAAACGCAGCCAAATTGCTGAAGATCAAACCCTAGGAGTCCTCGTGCCGGCCTGTTCGCACCTCAACCAAATTCACGACGTAAAACCGAAGTCCAAAGGCTGCGAAGAATGTTTGAAGATGGGCGATACCTGGGTTCACCTGCGCCTCTGCCTCACCTGCGGCCACGTCGGCTGCTGCGATTCTTCGAAGAACAAACACGCCACCAAACACTTTCACGCCACCAAGCACCCCATCGTGAAATCCCTCGAGCCCGGTGAGGATTGGGCCTGGTGCTACATCGATGAAGTCGAGCTCGATCCGAGTTGATCAATGCCCTCATCTGACTGGCCCACCCTCCCCTTCGCCGAGTGGGAAAAAACCTGCGACACGCTCCACATGTGGGCGCAAATCGTGGGTAAAACGCGCCTCAAGCTAGCCCCGCTCGAAAACCACTGGTGGAACGTCCCCTTCTACGTAACCCCGCGCGGCCTAACCACTTCCGCCATTCCCTGCGCCTCCGGGACATTAGAAATCGAATTCGATCTGGTAGCTCATCAACTATGGATGCGAGCCAGTTCCGGATGCCTGCACTCCATGCGCCTCTACCCGCGCTCCGTCGCCGATTTCTACGCTGAATACATGGCCGCGCTCAAAATGCTCGGCATCGAAGTAAAAATCTATCGCGTCCCAGTAGAGTTCGACGACACCACGCCCTTCGATCAAGACCACCATCACGCGTCCTACGACACCGAATACATAGAACGCTTCCGCAACATCCTGGTCCACTCTGACCGCGTCTTCAAACAATTCCGCACACGCTTCCTGGGCAAGTGCAGTCCCGTGCATTTCTTTTGGGGCTCGTTCGATCTAACCGTGACGCGCTTCTCCGGCCGCCGCGCCCCGCAAAAAGAAGGCACTGACGCGATGCAGCGCGAAGCCTACTCGCATGAAGTAACCAGTTGCGGATGGTGGCCCGGCAACCGCGCCTTCCCGCAGCCCGCGTTCTACGCCTACAGCGCCCCCGTCCCCGCTGGCTTGGACGCCGAGCCAGTGCGCCCCGCCGCAGCCTATTGGGACGGCCAGTTAGGCGAATTTATCCTCAAATACGAAGACGCCCGCACCGCGCCGAACCCAGAACAAGCCATCCTAGACTTCTGCCAATCCACCTACGAAGCCGGCGCGAAACTGGCACAGTGGGACCGCGCCAGTCTCGAACGCCCAGCCTAAACTACGGTTGTTGACGCCGCTCCGGCGGCGGCCCCGCCAGCGGCGGTTGCGGACCCACCACCGTCGTCAACGCCTGATACGCACACTCCTCATCCTTGTTCCCGCCGCCCACGCCAATCACACCGATCATCTGCCCGTCGACTACAATCGGCAGTCCGCCTGCCGTCGGAAACACGCCCAGCGGAGCCCAGCGCATCTGCAACGATAAATTATTCGCCACCATATTCGCGCGTTGATGCGTCGAATCCCTCGTGTATAAAACACTCTGCGCCTTCAACAACGCCGTCTCGATGTTGATCGGCACCTGCCCGTCCATGCGGTGCGAATGCACAATCTGCCCCGTCGGCGACAATATGAAAACCGTGATCGCCTGATTATTTTTCACGGCGAAATCCACGCAAGCCTGCGCGATTTTCTCCGCCGTTTCCGCGTTAATCTCGTTCTTGATCATGGTCTTCTTCGCAGCTTCGTCGGAGATCACGAACTTGCTCAGATTCTGCGCCGCAACAGGGCCTGCGGCGATAGCCAGCGCAGCGGCAGCCCATGTCAACTTCGTAAAAACGTTTCTTGTCATGTGGTTGTTTCCTTGGCGTTTGAGTTTATATCAACCACCGCGAACGCACAAGCTCCGTTGACTTCGATATACTCGCTGGTGCCCGCCTCCATGCACAAAACCACCAGACGCGAAGCTCTCATCACTGCCGCAGCCCTCGCCATCCCCGGTCGAGTCTTCGCTAAAGCATCGCAGCCCTCCACCGCCGTGAACTTCGCCGTCCCCGCCAACGCCTGCGACACCCACACTCACATCTTCGGCGACCCCGCCAAGTTCCCCTTGTCCGCCGCCCGCGTCTATACGCCCGAGCCCGCCCTTCCCGATGAAATGGCCGCCCTCCATCGCGCCCTCCATCTGCAGCGCGTCGTCATCGTAACGCCCAGCATCTACGGCACCGATAATTCCACCACCATCTACGGCATGAAAGCCTACGGCGCAGGCGCCCGCGGCGTCGCCGTCATCGGCGACAAAACTTCCGAAGCCGATCTCGACATGATGGCCCGCGCCGGATTCAAAGGCATCCGCATCAACCTAACCACCGTAGGCCAGGACAACGCCGCCGCGGCGCGCACCCGTTTCCAAGCCGCCGTCGAACGCGTGAAGAGCCGCCGCTGGCACATTCAGATGTACGTGAGCCCCGCCGTGATCGCCGCCATCAAAGACCTCGTCATGGCGTCGCCCGTCCCCGTAGTGTTCGATCATTTCGGAGGCATCGACACCGCCCACGGCCTAACCCAGCTCGGTTTCCCCGATCTCATCGAGCTAGTCCGCTCCGGCAAAGCCTACGTGAAAATCTCCGGCGCCTATCGCGCGTCGATGCAGAGTCCCGACTATCCTGACCTCGCGCCCTTCGCAAAAGCCCTCCTCGCCGCCAACGCCGATCGCATAGCGTGGGGCACAGATTGGCCGCATCCCAACTCCAATCCGCCCCCCGGCCGCGCCGCCACCGAATTAAATCCCGTCTATCAAATCGACGACGGCCGCTTGATGAATCTGCTCCCCGTTTGGGCCCCCGACGCCGCCACTCGCAAAAAAATTCTAGTAGATAATCCCACACGCCTTTATGAATACTAAGACCTTCGTCCTATTCGCCCTCTCGTCCGTTCTCGCGCTAGCGCAACAAGGAGTTCGCCCCGCATGGGCCTTCCCCACTCCCGATAAAGACCAGCCGCCGGCCACCGAGAGCGCTGAGCCCGTCCATCTCCCCGGCAGCGCTAAAACCTACACGCCCGCGCAGATCGAAGATCTCGCCAATCCGCCCGATTGGTACCCCGAAGAACACGGCCCGCTGCCCGCGGTGATCGCGCACGGCACGCCTCCCAACGCGCTCGCCTGCGGAGCGTGCCATCTGCAATCCGGTCAAGGCCATCCCGAATCGGCCGACCTCGCCGGTCTCCCCGCCGAATATCTAGCGCGCCAGATGATGTACTTCAAAAGTGGAGCCCGCAAAGATCCCGCCCGCATGAACACCATCGCGAAAGCCATCTCCGACGCCGACGCCCGCCAAGCCGCCGAGTGGTTCGCCGCCATGAAACCCACCGTCTGGGTCAAAGTGGTCGAAGCCGACACGCTCCCCAAAAGTTACGTAAGGACCGCCGGACGCCTCCGTCTTCCGCTCCCTGCCGGCGGCACCGAACCGCTAGGCAACCGCATCGTCGAATTGCCGATCAATCCCGAGACCGTTACCGCGCGCGATCCCCACAACGGATTCACCGCCTACGTCCCCAAAGGCAGCATCGCGAAAGGCGCCGCCTTAGCATCCAGTGGAATCGGCAAGACCGTCACCTGCGCCATCTGCCACGGCGAAGGACTCAAAGGTCTCGGCGACGTTCCCCGCATCGCCGGACTGCATCCCATCTACATCGTGCGCCAACTCTCCAGTTTCCAGACCGGAGCCAGCGCCGGCAGCCAGGCCGCGCTGATGAAACGCGTCGTCGCGAATCTAACCGAAGACGACATGATCGCCCTAGCCGCCTACGCCGCATCACTCAATCCGTAGTGGGGTGGGCCTCGAATAAAACTTTGTTACCCTCGTAGGCATGCAAATCCTGGTAGTCGAGGACGAGCAGCGCATGGCAGACCTTCTCGCGCGCTCGCTCCAGGAAGAAGGTCATCAGGCCGTAGTCTCCGGCAACGGCCGCGAAGGCCTCGCCATCGCTCTCTCCTCGCGCTTCGACGTCATCGTGCTCGACGTCATGCTCCCCGGCATGGACGGCTTCTCCGTCGTCCGCAAGTTACGCGAAAGCCGCAATCAAACTCCCGTCCTGATGCTCACCGCCCGCGATGCCGCCGCCGACATCGTCAGCGGTCTAGACTCCGGCGCCGACGATTACCTCGCCAAGCCCTTCCCGCTCGAAGTCCTGCTCGCCCGCCTGCGCGCCATCAGCCGCCGCGGTGACGCTCCTCGCGCCGCCTGCCTCGAAATCGGAGCCGTCAAGCTAGATCCCGCCAGCCGCAGCGTGACCTGTGCCGCTGAAGTCGTCAACCTCACTCCTCGCGAATACAAACTCCTCGAACTGCTGATGCGCAACCGCGGCCGCGCCGTCAGCCGCGACGCCATTCTCGAATCCGTGTGGGGCTTCGATCACGAAGTCAGCCAGAACAACCTTGAAGTGTTCGTCCGCCAGCTGCGCCACAAAGTCGACACTCATGAGCCCAAGCTGATCCACACCCTGCGCGGCTTCGGCTACATCATGCGGGAGCCCTGAACGCATGCACCGCCATTCCATTCGCTTTCGCCTCACGGTTTGGTACGCCGCAGTTCTCACCGCCGGCCTGGCGCTCTTCGGCGTCTTGCTGTGGGTCTCCCTCCGTCACCAGTTGTTGGCCGATATTGACGAAGAACTCGATGGCCGCGCCAGCCGCTTCGAAAAGTATTTCCGCGACGAGTCCGCCAAAAGCATCCCCCATTTGCGCGGCGAGCTGGAAGAGTTTTGCCAAGCCCTGCCGCCCACCAGCTACGTGATCCTGCGCGGCTCCAACGGCTTCAACTTCTCTTACCCCGAAAATGCGCAGACCGCCGCCCACGCGCTGCGCATGCAAACGCGGCGCTTCACTCTCAGTGGCGCCACTTTCGATTTGGATGTCGGCTCTCCCACCACCAACGTCATCTATGTCCTCGACGAACTGCGTTTTCTGTTGCTGATTCTGGTGCCGGTGATGATTGCCATCGCCTGCTTAGGCGGCGTGTGGCTCAGCCGCCGCGCCCTCCGCCCCGTGCAGGACGTCACCGCCGCCGCGCTCATGATCAGCATTGAAAATTTATCTGAGCGCGTCCCCGTCCCCGCCACCGGCGACGAAATCGCGCGCCTCGCCGAAGTCGTGAACTCCATGCTCGCGCGCCTCGAATCCGCCGTCAAAACTCTCTCGCAATTTGTCGCCGACGCCTCGCATGAGCTGCGCACACCCCTTGCCGTCATTCGCACCACCGCCGAACTGGCGCTGCGCCGCGGCCGCTCGCCAGAGTCCTATCGCGAATCGCTCGAAGACGTCGTCTCAGAAACGCAGCGCATGACCCAGCTCGTCGAAGACTTGTTGATCCTCGCCCGCACCGACGCCCAGATCGTCGAAATGCCGCGCTCGCCTGTCGACCTGCGCGACATCCTGCAAGCCGTCGCCGCGGAAATGAACAGCCTTGCGCAGACTCGCCAAATCCACATCCAAACTGCATTAGGCGACACCCCCGCCATCATCGCCGGCAACCGCCCCGGGCTCCATCGCTTGTTCCTCGGCTTGCTCGACAACGCGCTCAAGTATTCGCACCCCTCCGGCGAAGTGAACGTCACCATCGAGCGTCACGATTCGCGCCTCTCCGTCACCATCCAGGATTTCGGCGCCGGCATCAGCGCAACCGATCTCCCGCATATCTTCGAACGCTTCTATCGCGCCGATCGCTCGCGCACCGGCAGCGGTCACGGACTCGGCTTGCCTCTCGCCGAAAGTATCGCCATCGCCCATCGCGCGAAGATCGATGTGCGCAGCGTCGTCGGCGCCGGTTCCAGCTTCACGGTAATTTTCCCTTCGCGCGATCCTCATCCCGAGTCCGCGCAAGCCATCAAGCCCTCCGCGCTCGCTCGCCATTAATCGCCAAAAATCTTAAGAAATCTGAGGATTTACTGAGGGCCACCTGAAGCCTTGCTGAATAAATCTGCGCTCGCAAACTTTGCCGCGAATTTGATATATACACAGCGCCTTTCGTGATCAATTTTCGTTGACAGCTTTTTGAGTGGGTGCTAGCATTCCATAGCTTCGTGGTGAGTGCATGAACGTTTTTACCCTGAGCCCTAGTGTTGCCTTGGGAGGTTTCAATGAATCTCGCGTTTGCAGAATCTATTTTTACGGCGTTCGCTCGTAGTCGCCGGGCCTCGCAGATTTTCGCGTTAGTGCTTGGAACGTTTTTGCTGAGCGCGTCGCTCTGGGCGCAAGGCGCCGCCGGAAGCATTGCCGGGACCGTTACTGATCCTAGCGGCGCCTCCATCCCCGGCGCCAAGGTGACCATCACCGACGTGCAACGTGGCGCCACCCGTACCGTGAACACCGACGCCGCCGGCGCCTACGCCGCGCCCAACCTCAACCCCGGAAGCTATTCCGTGAAAGTTGAATTCCAGGGATTTAAAACCGCCGAACGCAACGCGATTCAGCTCGAAGTCAGCCAGGATATTCGCATCGACATGACGCTCGAGACCGGGAATCAAACTGAGACGGTGACCGTGACCGGCGAAGCCGCCGCCCTCAACACCACCAATGCCGAAGTCGGCGGCACCCTCAGCAACCAGGTCATCAACGATCTCCCCCTCAACGGAAGGAACTTTGAGAACCTGCTCGACCTGCGCCCCGGCGTCGTGAAGTATCCCGGCAACTCCAGTTGGACCCAGGCCACCAACGGCCTCCGCCCCCACGACAATTTCTTCATGGTGGACGGCATCAATAGCAACGATCCCTGGATGGCCCAAAGCATGATGAACGCCGTCATGGCCGCCGGCGACGCCGGCACCATGCTCCCCATCGACGCCATCGATGAGTTCAAGACCAATCAAAATCCCCGTGCCGAATACGGCTGGAAGCCCGGGGCCGTGGTGAACGTTGGCATCAAGTCCGGCACCAACGCCTACCATGGAACCGCTTATGCCTACGGCCGCACCGATTCTTGGGACGCTAACAATTTCTTCAGCAACGAAGTCGGCCAGGCGCTTCCTCCGCTCGCCCTCGAACAATACGGCGGCAGCGTCGGTGGCCGCATCATCCGCGATAAGCTTTTTTTCTTTGGCAATTTCGAGTCCCAGCAGTACAACGTCGGCAGCCCCTTTGTCCATAGCGTTCCGATCTCCACGCCGGGCGCCACCGATCCCACCCAGAGTCTGGTAGGAGCCTGTAATGCTGTCCGCACGTCCGGCAAAACAGTTTCCGCGCTCAGCGCACAACTGGCAGGATTGAGCACCAATTGCACCCCGCTTGCAAATTTTCCGGGGCTGTTCCCGGTGAGCTCCACCGGTAATTACGCGACGGCATTAGCCAGCACCAATTCGATTTTTGCCGGAGTGGGCAAGCTGGATTACCGCATCAACGACAAGAACTCGATCAATGGAATGTTTTTCATGAGCCCCGGCACAGGCACCTTTGTTGACAATCCCGCTGCTGAAATCGCCCAGCAGTGGCTCACCACCCAATATGCGCGCTCGCAAGTGATCTCCGGGAACTGGGTCTACGTTGCCAGTCCTACAATTGTAAATTCAGTGCGAGTCGGCGTGTCCCGTTACCACCAGATCTTCGGAACTCCCGACGTTGGTGAAAACCCCGCCAGCTACCTCTACAACGGCGCCACTTACAATTTTTATACCGGCCAGAACAATCCCGTTTTCGGCGGTTTCCCGCGCCTCCAAATCAACGGCTTCCCTAGCTTTCAGCTAGGTGGCCCCGCGAGTTGGCCCAAGACGGTTGGCCCCGATAGCGTCTACCAGTTCACCGATACCGTCTCCCTTCAGAAGGGCAACCACTCGATCAAGTTCGGTGGCGAAGTTCTTTTGAACCGCAGCGACGATAACGTCACCAGCAATAACAAGGGACCCACCGCCTTCAGGAGTCTCCAGAATTACTTCGCTGGAACACTCAAGACCGCGCACATTACCAGTGGCGATACGGCCCGCAGCTTGAGCGACAACGGTTTCGCCGCATTCATCCAGGACGACTGGCGGATCAAGCCGAAGTTCACGGTGAACCTGGGCTTACGCTACGAATTGACCACAGTAGTCACGGCGGACAATAACTTGCTGGGCAATTTTATCCCTGGCCAAGGGATGTTCCAGGTGGGCAGCAGCCAGCTCTCTAACGTCACCAACGGCGATCACAAGGATTTCGCACCGCGCGTGGGCTTCGCCTATGATCTCGGCGGAAACGGCAAGACCGTAGTCCGCGGCGGCGCCGGCATGTACTACTCGCAAGCCAGCTTTGACACTTTCATGGCCGTTGCCAATCTGTACGGGTTGCGAACCATCCCGACCGGAGTGCCGCTCTACGCCAACGGTAATTCTACGCCCACCACAGCCGGCGGCACCATCAACGTTGCCAGCATCACCTACTCGGGTTCTTCGCTTGGTTCCGCCAACACTCCTGGAAGCATCGAGTACGGCTGGAACCACAACAGCGCCACAACTCCGCTGTATTCGCTCAGTTCAGCTTGCGGCGACGGCACCGTCACCCTGTCCACTGGCTTCACTCCCCAGCCCTGTTCTATTCTCGGAGTCGATCCGAATCTCAAAACACCCTACGTCGTTACCTACAACCTGGGCATTCAACGTGCGATCACCAACAGCCTCTCGCTCGAAGCCACGTATGTCGGCAACCATGCCGCTAGATTATTTGGCGTAACGGACTTGAATCAGCCTCAAACCGTCGGCGGATTCAGCGCCGGCTGGGGAAACCCGGCGAATCCCAACAGCCCTGCAGGACAATGTCTCGCCAGCGCCTCTGCGGGATACAACAACTGCAATCCGGACGGCGGCGCGGAAGTTGCGGCTCAGCCTTACAACAAGAAATTCCCGTACCTGAACTACATCGATTTCCTGCAGAACAGCAACACCTCCAATTACAACGCCCTGCAAGTCTCGCTCACGCAGCGGCAGCAGCATGGCTTGTCCTTCGTGCTGGGCTATACCTACGCTCACGCCCTCTCTGAAAATCCGGATAACTGGAGTTTCTTCGTGCCCATCAACAGCACCAATCAGAAATCCATCTACGGGAATAGCATGTTCGATATTCGCCACCATTTCACCGCTTCGATTACCTATTTGATCCCTGGAAAAAAGACTCGCAGCCAGCTTATCGATGGCTGGTCTCTCAATTCCATCATCCTGCTCCAGACCGCCGCACCCTGGGGCGTGAACGACCTCAGCACCGACTTCAGCGGAACCAATGAGCTCAATAATCCGGTCGGCTCCAACGGCGAACAGTGGAATTTCTACGGCAACCCGAATGACTTCCAGACGCGCAAGTCTTTCAACGATACCAATGGCGGAGCCACCGGGATTCCCTATTTCGGTCCTGTCACCGGCAACCCCAACGCTCCGACGACCAACGCCGCTTGCAATGCGCAGGCTGTCAAGAACGGTCCCCTGGCTTTGGCCGCTCTCAACAACCTGGGTTGCTATGCCAATGGCAGCTCCATCCTAATTCCGCCGGCGTTCGGCAGCTACGGTACCACCGCGAATAACATGTTCCGCGGTATGCCGTATTACAACGTGGATTTCTCGATCACCAAGGTATTCAGGTTTACCGAACGCTTCACCGCCCAGTTCCGCGCTGAAGCTTTCAACCTGTTCAACCACACCAACATCGCGAATCCCTACGGCGGACCCGGCGGCGGCAACGGCTTCACCGATCCCAGCGGCACCGCCGGCGCGGGTTTCGGTTTCCAGAATTCGACTCCCGACGTCATCAGCTCCAACGCCGTCCTAGGCTCCGGTGGCCCCCGCGCCATCCAGCTAGGCCTGAAGATCATCTTCTAGTAGTATTAAAACGAAAATGCGCAAAACCCTCGCAATTGTGTCGGCGATCATCGTCGTTCTGGCCCTCGCACTGGCTCTGCTCTCCACCCGCGTGCGCTCCGTCGAAGCCCAAGCCAAACCCGGCACAGGATTCGCCGCCATCCCCGGCACCGTCGGCGGCCAGGACACCTTCGGCGCCTATGAGCCCGTGAAGAATTGGCCCAAAGACATCAGCACCCTCCCCGGCAATGACGCCTGGACCTGGGGCGCCGGCCAAAGCATCTACGCCGAAAATCCCAACCGCGTCTTCCTGCTCTTCCGCGGCGAGCTCCCCAACATCAAGCGCCCCGCCACGAAATCGCTCCCCGACTTCGGCCCCAGCATCCAGTTCCCCATCGGCCGCCTGCCCTGGCGCGACGCCACCGTGTCCGCCCTCCCCGGCGCCGGCGGCACGGGCCAGGATCCCGATGACGGACCGAAACTTTGGAAAGGCACCGTCGGTGTCGACGCCAAGTGGGAACACTGCCTAACCGTAGTCGACGCCAACGGCAACATCACCGAGACCTGGACCCAGTGGGACAAAATCTTCAAGCGCCCCCACTACGTCACCATCAACCCCTACGATCCCGACAAGCACGTGTGGGTAGTCGACGACCACATGCATGCCATCTACAAGTTCACCCACGATGGCAAAGAGTTGGTCCAAACCATCGGCACCCCGACTGTCAAAGGAGCCGACGGCACCCACTTCAACCGCCCGACGTTCCTGGCCTGGCTCCCCGACAGTACGATGTTTGTAGCCGACGGCTACAACGGCACCCGCGTCGCCAAGTTCGATAAGGATGGCAAATTCCTAATGGCCTGGGGCCAGAAAGGCACGCCCCCCAACGACAAGCGCCCCGGCTACATGAACAACGTCCACGGCATCGCCGTCGACCCCCAAACCCGCCGCGTCTTCGTCAACGACCGCGCCAACCACCGCGTCCAAGTCTTCGACGACAACGGCAAATATCTATACGAGTGGAACTTCGGCGAAGAGCCCTCCGACATCCACCTTCTATATATAGGAGCAGACCGCTCCCTCTGGGCCTACGACCGCGGCACCTCCAAGATGTTGAAGTACGATCTCGAAGGCCACTTTCTCTACTCCTGGGGCATCTGGGGCGACGGCCCCGGCGGCTTCTGGGGCGTCCACGGCTTCAGCGTAGATCAAGAAGGAAACTTCTACACCGCCGAAGTAGACAGCGGCCGCGTCCAAAAATTCAAACCCCGCGCGGGAGCCAACCAGGCCTTCGTAGTCAGTAAACCCATCTACTCCGCCTGGAAATAAATTACGGCCCCTTCCGGCCAATCGAAAATTCGAGCGTCAACGGCACCACCACTGGGGCCCCGTCTTTCATCCCCGGGTCGAATCTCCACTCGCGCGCCGCAGCGATCACCTCTTCTTCCCACTTAGCATCCGATGACTTCTCAATATGAAGGTTGACCGGACGCCCCCGCTCATCGACGTCCAACGTCAACACCACAGATTCCGCCTCCTCCGTCGCCGCATCCCGCGGAAACTTAGTCCGAGTCACCGAAGGCAGCGACGCCGTCTCCGGCGGCTTGAACGAAGCCCGCGTCAGACGCCATTCCCCAGGCTTCCCCACCAGTCGGAAGTGGACGTCAACTTTAGCGAGAACCGCTACAGGAGTCCCCTCCTTGTCCCCGGGCGCAAAACGCCATGAGCCGATCGTCTCGACGGCCTTCTCATCCAATCCCAGTCCCAACGGCTGCAAAACTTTTATATCTCTCGGGGTCCCATCCACCCCGACAACCAAGGAAACCGTCACGCTTCCTTCCAACCTCGCCCGCAGTCCCTCCGCCGAGTACTGCGGCTCGCTTTTGGAAATGACGTGTGGCGGACTCACCCCCTCGCCAACACGGTTAGTCCCCGCCGCAGGCTCCAACCTGAAATTGACAACGATTTGCGTCCGCACTTCCACCGCTTCGCCGTTGAGAAGAGTCGGCTGATAAAGCCACTGCTTCACCGCCGCCATCGCCGATTCGACCAGCATCGGGGGCCCGTTAAGCAGTTGCAGATCTTTCACCGTGCCGTCTTTCCCTAGGAGCGCGGTGAAACGCACCGTACCTTCGATGTGCGCCGCCTTAGCTTCCGCGGGATATACCGGATTCACCCGTTTAATCAAGGTTGCAGTCCGAATCGTGCCGTTACCCTTGGGAGCGGCCGCCGGCAGCACCATTTCAGTCGTTCCCTCAGGTGGCGTAAATACAAACTCACTGCCCGTTAAGACCGGTTCCCAAATGATATTGTTGATCGTGGAGTCCAGAGTCGTCTGGACCGAGCTAGCTTTGAAGCGCAAAATGACATAGTTCGTTTGATCAATCCACATAGTGAAGTGAGTTAGCCCACCCGGCCCTGTGCTCTGCTCGAATTCCGCCGTGATCACGTAACAGTGAACCGGGGAACCATCCAGCACGACGTCTTCATCGGGTGCTTTCTGCGCCGACACCAATCCATTCACCGATCCATCCCACAGCATGGATGGGTTTGGACTTCCCGTGTCAGCTCGCGAGCCCGCCCGAACCTTTACATAACGCCTTATAGCCGCCAAGTAAATCCAGGTTTGCTCGCCGTCGCCGATCATCACTGTCGCGGCTTTCCCGACGTTCACCTCGGTATGAACCTTACCGGGCGGCTGAAAGATAACATAACCTGTGAACATGCTCGGCGTGCCTTTATTCTCGGCGCTCCCGCTGAACTCGGCGCGATAGGTGCGACCGACCTTTGCGGCCTGTGAGACTTTGTCGAGAATTGCGCGCGCTTCTGGAGAATCCTGGCCGAAAGCAATCGAAAATGTCAGGAATATAAGCGAAATAGCCGCCCGCATCATTTGAATTATGCTATCACGCGCACTCCCTCCTTCCCATCCCCCCGGGTTTCATTCACTTCCCGGTTAACCTTTAGACCCACCAGCACCACTCCCATGCATACTGAAACCGCAGTACAAGCCTGCGCAGGCTGATCGTTGTTGTTTAGTGGAATCCGCGCCCGTTGCGAAAGCAGTGGGCTAGCCGTCCTGGAAACATTGTGGAGAGGGCGGGACAGGAGAGAATCGATTCTCTGGTGAGTTAAATTGCCGCGGGAGGAAATGGGAGAGAGCAGAAAACTGGTTCATTCAGTCACTTTTCAGAGACCAGCAAGCCGTCCATTTCCTTCACCACTCCGGTGGGTTGCCCTAAAAAAGCAGCCCACCGCGAGACGATTTCGATCTCTACATCCATCTCAGGAGAAGTGTCTTTCGAGTAAGCGATAATTGTCGGGGATGCGTGTCTTCGTTGTCATCACATTCGCGCTCTTTCTATCCGCGTGCCAGAAAGACGAAACCGTCCTCGTCCCCGATTCTTTCCGCGTAAAGTTCTCCACCACCCAAGGCGACTTCATCGTCGAAGCCACCAAATCCTGGGCCCCCCGCGGCGTCGACCGCTTCCACGAACTCCTCCGCATGCACTATTTCAACGAAGGCCGCTTCTTCCGCGTCGTCCCCGGCTTCGTCGCCCAATTCGGCGTCCACAAAGATTACGACATCCACGACCGCTGGCGAAAATACTTTATCCTCGACGACCCGCCCATGCAAAAAAATCTCCGCGGCACTTTGGCGTTCGCGCAGTCCGACCCCAACACCCGCGCCACCGAAATCTTCATCAACCTGGCGGACAACCCCGCCCTCGACGCGCAAAACTTCGTGCCCTTCGCGAAAATCGTCTCCGGCATTGAAGTGGTCGACAAGTTTTATTCCGGCTATGGTGAAATGAGACCCAAAGGAAAATTCATCGATCCCAACCGCGTCGAAAACGGCGCCAACGCGTATCTCGAACCGCACTTCCCGAAGATGGATTACATCAAACGCACCGAAATTCTGAAGTAGGAGAATCCCCGATGATGACCCGCCGCCACCTCTTGCAATCCGCCGCCGCAGCAGCGTTTATTCCACGCCGCGCCCGAGCCGCCGAACTAACCGCCAGCCCGCTGATGACCACCCTCAGCACCTACATGGCGGAAGCCGCGCGCCGCCCGCTCCCCGCCCCCATCGTTGAAAAAACCAAGCAGGTCATTCTCGACACCATCGCCGCCATGGTTTCCGGCTCCGAACTCCCTCCCGGAAAATTCGCCATCCAATTCGCCCGCAACTACAAAGGCGATCGCGTCTCAACCGTAGTCGCCTCCAACGTCCTCTGCGGAGCCATCGAAGCCGCCATGTGCAACGGCATGCTCGCGCACTCCGATGAAACCGACGACACGCATCCCCCGTCGCAATCCCATCCCGGCGCCTCCGTCGTGCCCGCCGCGCTAGCCGTCGGCGAACAATT
>Ga0265314_10002976_pt1 | contig 16791 bp, 14 predicted proteins | sample 4126metaG_FD_203106 | JGI IMG/M metagenome (GOLD analysis project Ga0265314, IMG submission 203106) | Rhizosphere microbial communities from Carex aquatilis grown in University of Washington, Seatle, WA, United States - 4-1-26 metaG | ecosystem: Host-associated > Plants > Roots > Rhizosphere >... | reverse complement strand
CATAACTCAACGCAAAAACGGCCGATTGTGCACAAATTTTAAGAATTTCACACCCACGCAATTCCCAGCGCTTCATAATTTTAAACGAATGTACCAGCCGTTTTCGACGGGTTTTACCCAATCGAGGTGCACAAGGACTTACACCAATGTGTGTACCACGTCCGCAACCGCAAAGCGCAGCGAACCGCCCGGAATCATGCACATACGTGCAGACTTTTGCAGAAAAAATCGGCCGCGCGCGGCGGGCATTCGAACGCTACCGCTTAAGCCGTTCGAACGAATAAATCCCGCCGCCCATGTGGCGCAGGCGGAAGTCGCCTTTCAGTTTTTCACCGCCGAGCGTAAAGCGCGGCGCCTGCCAGCCGGGATCGGGCGCGCCCAGGAATTCGAACGAACCGCCGTCCACGCGCGTCACCGCCCCCCGGTTGTCCGAAAGCGGCCCTTCCAGTGTCAGGTACGCCCGGCGGTGGTCGGTCAGCAATTTGAGCAGGTTGGCTTTGTGGGCCGGGTCGCCGCTTTCGACGCCGCGCGCTTTGGTGTCGCTGTGGCTGCGCCCGTCGGGGAATTCATCCGTAAGCGATGCGAAGGTTTTCAGGACCAGGTCGAAGTCCGACTCGCCGGCTTCGGTCTGCAGCAGCAGGTCGTAGTGGTCGGGACGCCCGGGCCAGCCGGTGTGATGCAGAACCACGAAGCGCAAAGCCATCGGCGCCTACTTCAGCCCGATCTTGCCGCGTTCGGCGAGGCGGTCGATCAGGCGCGCCGCGGTCGCGAAGCCGAGGTGCAGTTCCTTGACCAGTACGTCCGTATGCACGCGGCCGGCTTTGCGCAGACTCGCTTCGGCTTTTTCGATGAGTTCTTCCGGCAGATGCTCGACGTAGGCCTGCGCGTGGATGCCGGAGGCCGACGCGGGTTTGTAGTTCGCGTCGATGTAACCCAGCTCCACCAGGCGCTTGAGAATGCGCACGATCGAAGCCTGCGGCGCTTCCTTATCCGTATCGACGATCAGTTCCGGCTTGAGCGGTTCTTCGTAGGCGTCGTCGACGCCGGTAAAGTTCATCGGCTTGCCGTCGGCCAGGGCCTGCCGCGCTTTCTTATAGAGGCCCTTGACGTCGCGTTCTTCGCACTTGGCCAGCGGGCAGCGGCAGAAGATTTCGACGAAGTTCTTGATCAGCTCGCGGTTTTCGTCGCGAATCGCGCGGTACGGACTGATCGCGGCGGTGATCGCCACCCCGCCCTGCCGCGTGACCAGGTGCGCGGCAAAGCCGATGCGCCGGATGTTGGTGTCGCGGTCTTCCTTGGAGAAGCCAAGGCCCTTGCTGAGATACTGGCGCACCACATCGCCATCGAGGAGTTCGACCTTGTGGCCGAGGTTGCTCAGTTCCTGTGCGAGGAGATTGCCCAGCGTGGATTTGCCGGAGCCCGAGAGACCGGTGAGCCAAACTGTAAAACCATGGGTCATGCGAAATTCCGATCCCGGCTAGCGGCCTTCCATCCCCGCGCCGCCTTCCTGGAACATGGGCAGGTAGCGGTAGGGCATTTCCATGCACAGTGCGGCCAGCCCGGTCATCACGCCGCCGTAGCTGTCGTTGTAGCTGCCGTCGGGCTTCTGCTGTTTGATCAGTTCGTTCATCAGCGCGGGGTACCAGCGCGCCCATTCGGCGCCGCCCTTCTGGAAGATCGCGAGCGTGCAGTAGAAGCAGGTGTAGTGCCACCAGCTCTGGTTCCAGCCCATGCCGTTGTCCGGATGCGAGCCTTTAATAAACGGCCCGGTGGCCATGACGTTCTTGATGCCTTTGTCGTAGCGGTACTTGGGGTCGCTCTGCAAGTTCATCGCGCCGACCATGTACATGCCGGCGCCGGTGGTGCCCGCCGAGCCATTCCCGCCGCCGCGGCTGCGGCTGCCCCAGTTGTAGGCGTACCAGCCGTCCTGGTCGGTCATGTCGGCGAGGTACTTCTTGGCCTTGCTGATGACCTGTTCTTTGACATGGATCCCGCAGGACTGCGCCGTGCGCAGGCCCGCAATCTGCATGATCGCAACCGCGCCCGAGCCATCGTCGGTGGCCGACGAATTCGGCGCGCTGTTCCAGCCGCCATATTGGTTCTGCGTGTTCTCGATCAGGTGCACGGCTTTTTCGAGGGCTTCTCCCACCTTCGGCGCGAAATCCGGATCGCGCAGCATGCCGTAGGCGCTGGCGAGGAACTGCGTCGCGTAGCCGTGCCCGTGCATGGAGCCGTCGTTGGCCGCATTTTCGGTGATGAAGCCCGACTTGCTCTGCGATTTCACCACGAAGCGCAGCGCGAGCATGATGTTTTCGGCGTACGGGCCTTCGTGCGGCGTGCTGCCGGACGCCAGCCAGGCCATCCCGGCGAGGCTCGTCGCGGAGACCGCGTAATTCGAACCCAGGCTTCCGTCCCGCTTGTTCTGGCTCTTGGCGAGGAACTGGCAGGCCTTCTCGGCGGAGGCCTTCATCTTGTCGGTGATTTCAGGCTCGCGGGTTTCCGGCGCCAGCGGCGGAGGTTCTTCACCCGCCCAAAGCCGGGCCGAAAGGAGACAAACCAAGCTTAAGATTTGCAACGCGCGCATGTCGACCTCGTAGGGTGGTCTTGCACCAAAAGATACCCCGCCACAGCCCCCGTGCAACCAGTGGATACACCGCAGGCTGGATCTGGTTTGAAAAGTATGCAGAACACTGCCCTTCGTCCCCATATCACCGCCGCTCTCTGGATTGATTTGCAGGCTCCCTGCATCATATCCATGCACCAGCGCAGATCGGCAAAAGGCCGCCAAAACAGGCTTCACCCCCCTTACCCACCCCTCGTTTGGGTGCTCATTCAGTCACCTACTAAATTAGTTGCCCTGCGTTTCCACGCTGCGCCGCTGAGACTCATGAGCCCGGGTCTGGAGGCCCGGAAGGGACCAGGTAAGGGGAAAACCATGACGATCGCTTGCAACTGCACCCGCTGCGGACTCGAGATTCCCAGGGAACGCCTCGAGATCTTGCCCGATACGCGACTGTGTGTTGAATGCGTACGCGCGGTCAAAGGTGAGTTCCACCTCTACTCCGTCGCCGGCCAGACGAACAAGGCCAATAGCCTGAAGAAAAACATCGGCAGCTACAGTCTGCTGAAGGTGCGCAAGGCCATTCGCCGCTCAACGCGCCGCCGGTTGAAGAGCCCGCGGCGCCCGCGCCCAAGGCCCGCAAGCCGCGCAAACAGGCCTAGCGCCCGAGAAAAAAAACACCGGCCTTGTGGGCCGGTGTTTTTCGCATGCAGGTCGGTATGTGTCGAAGTTACGGGAAGTAGGTCTTGCCGGTGGACTTCGCCGCCGGCTTGGCGCTGGCCGGAACCGCACGCGCCGCCGCCACGGGCTTCTCGCGCGGCGCGGGCGCGATCGGAGCGCTCGGACCGTTCGAGGCCACAGGCACGGAGTCGAAGCTGCCGCCGCCCAGCATTTCAGCGCGGAACTGCGCGATATCGAAGTAGCGGCCCGGGCAGCGCGTTTCCTTGCCGGGGACGTTGCAGTGGCCAATGATGCTCGGCGCGGAGATGCGGCAGCGTACCTGGAGGTAGTGCACCAGCGCGCGCAACGCAGCCATCTGGCGCGCCGTCGCGTGCTGCTCGTCCAGGTTGCCGACGAGGCAGATGCCGATGCCGTGTTCGTTGTATTCGGTGTTGCCCGCGTGCGCGCCGACGCCCTGCTGGCGCCAGCGGTAGCCGACTTCGACTTCACCGTCGCCGGAGCCCGTTCCATTGCCGATCACGAAGTCGTAGCCCAAGCCGTCCCAGCCGCGGGCCTTGTGCGCGCGGTCGAAGGACGCCGCCGAACCGCTCACGCTGGCCGAGTGGTGCACCACGATGTACTTCCACTGTCGCGTGAGGGGGACATCCCAGCCCGCGCCAGACGGAGCCGGGCCGAATTGCGCGGAAGCCGTGCTGCCAAGAGAGCGATGCCAATTCAAGCCCGGCGCGCTGGGCTGCACCTGAAAGAGCGCGGCGACGGCTTCGTTGCTCATCGGCGTGTAAAGTTGAGGCATCGGCGCGGGCGGCGGGGCCGTCGGCGCAGGGGTGCCATCGGGGCTGGAATAGCTGCCCGAGCCGCCCGGGTTACCGGAAGAATACCGCGGCGCGCTGGCCACGGATTCCTGGGTGTCTTCGGGCGGTTTGTAGCTGGTCTGGGAGGGTCCACAGCCGCTGGAGCCAAAGATCAGCGCCATCCCCAACGGAATGGCCAGCGAACCGAGTCTGATCGAGTTACCACATGCGCGCATGCGCCCCCCCGTCCCGTGGACCGCGGAAGCGCATGGTGCGTCCCGCGGCTAAACGATGCGATTGACCAGCTTGCCCAGCTTCTTCACTTCAAGTTCAACGACGTCGCCGCGGTTGAGCAGCCGGGGCGGCTTGAAGAACACCCCGACGCCCGACGGCGTGCCCGTGGCAATCACATCGCCCGGCTGCAACGTCAACCCGCGCGAGACGTACTCGATCAGGCTCGCCACCGGGTGCACCATCTTCCCGGTGCTCGAATTCTGCCGCACCTGCCCGTTGACCAGACAGGTCAGCGGCAGGTCCTGCGGATCGCCCACTTCATCGGGCGTCACCAGCGCCGGTCCGAACGGCGCAAAGGTGTCGAAACTCTTGCCCCGGAACCACTGCTTGTCCCCAAACTGCGCGCAGCGCGCGGAGACATCGTGAAACACGCAGTAGCCGGCGACGTGCGAAAGCGCTTTCTCCGCGCTGACCTTCTTCGCCGTCTTCCCAATAATCACGCCGAGCTCGACTTCATAATCGAGCTGCTCGACGCCTTCCGGGTACACAATCTCGTCGTTCGGCCCGCAAGCGGACTGCGGCGCCTTGCAGAACAGTAGCGGGGCCTTCGGGTACGGCACCCCCTGCTCGTCCGCGTGGTCCTTATAGTTCAGCCCAATGCAGACAATCAGGCCCGGCCGGGGCACCGGCGCCCCCAGCCGCACGTCCGCCAGATTTACCCGGGCAGACGACGGAATAGTTTTGGTATCGGCCAGGAAGGGGAAGACCTTCGCCCAAAAATCGCCGCGCAGGAAGGAAAGCATATCGGACGGAATCGAAGGGTCGCAGCGCTGCAGATCGGCGATGACCGTTCTGTTCTCGATCAGTACGCCCAGACGTTCCTGGCCCAGGGGTCCATAGCTCACCAGCCGCATGTGCAACTCCTTTGGCTAAAAGAGAAAAGACTAAGAAACTGTTTCAATGCCGGGGATTATGCGGACGCCGCTCCGCGGCGCAAGGCAACGCAGCGCCTTCCTCTTATTACTCCGGCGGCGTGGCGGCCAGCGCCTTGAATTCCTTATCGGAGAGCGCGCGGTCGAAAAGCATCACCCCGGCGATCTGGCCCGCGAAATACTTGTTCCCCGGGTCGTTGGAGAACCCGATCGTCGCGCCAGTCTGCCAGTTGAAGTCGGACTTGTCGCGCTTGCCGGTGACCTTGCAGACGCCGTCGACGTACAGCCGCTGGCCGCCGACATCGCCGCCAAACGTCAGCGCGATGTGGTGCCAAGCGCCGTCGGCCAGGTTGCCGTCCGGCGTGCCCACGTTCTCGTTGTTCCAGACCCGCGCCTGGAGCTTGCCGCCGGCGAGGAACAAATGCCGGTCGTTGCCGTTCCCGCCCAAGGGGGCGCCGTCGATTTCGAAGATCCCGCAGTCGGCGCTCTTGGTCTGGATCCACATGCAGACCGTGAACGCGGTTTCTGAGACATCGATCTTCACATACGCGTACTGGTCCTTGCCGTTGAGTTGCAATGCGTTGCCGCCATTTTTAAGCGCGCGGAAGCCGACGCCGTTGAAGAGTTCCACGCCCGGCCCGTTCGCAACCGCGTTGGCGCTCGTGTTGCCCTTGCCTTCGGAGAACTTGAAATACACGCGCATGTCCTTCGCGTTGATGTTGCTGAGCAGCAGCTTCTCTTCGGCTTGCGCCAGCAGCGCCTTAAATTCCGCATCCTTCTCCTTGGCGTACTTCGTCGCGCCGTATTTCTCGGTAAAGACCGTGCCCGCGGCGGCGAGTTCCTTCCACTTCTGCGCCTTGGCCAAAGCGTCGAGCGCCGCGAAAGCAGTGCGCGCCTGGACTTCCGTCTCGCCCAGCTCGAGTTCTTCGAGCCGCAGGAGATACGGTGCGACAGCATCGCCCAGGCCCGCATCCTTGGCCGACGTGAAGTTTTTCTTGGCCGAAGCAAAGTCGCCTGCCGCGAGCATCAGCAGACCTTTCCGGCGGAAAAGCTCGCCTGCGTTCGGCGCGACGTCGGCTGTGGCGAAAATTTCGATGTCGCGCGGGTCAAGCAGGTCGGCGGTCAGGGCCAATTCCGGGCCCGCGGCCAACTGCAGCGTCAGACTGCCGGCCTTCGGCTCGTCCTTGATCGTGCCTTCAAAAGCATCCTTGCCGCGGTGCAGCGTGATGCGCTCACCCACGCGGCGCTTGAGCGCGTCGAGTGTCTTGGTGCGCAGCTCGCGGATCGCGAGCAAGTCGGCGCGTTCCTTCTGGAGCGCGTCCTTGGCCGCCGCGAAGGCCATTTCGCCCAGATGCTTCTCGACCAGGTCGAGCGCCGCGGAGAGCCGGTTGGCCTTCAAGAGTGTGTCGAGTTCCTTACGCACGCCGGACATCAGCTCTTTGGCTTTTTCGGCCTGCGCGAGCTTGGCGGCGTCTTCGGCTTTCTGCGCGTCTTCAATTTTCGCCTGCCAGGCCGCGGCCTCTTCTTTGGCCTTCAACCCTGACGGCGCGGGAATCTCGCCGGCCTTGGTAGCCACTTCAATGCCGCTCTTCAGCGCCGCGACGGTCCCCGGCTGCGCTTTCTTGCGTGCGTCTTCGAGCAGCTTGGCGGCTTCGGCTTCGATGCGTTCGGCGACCGGCTTGTGCGCGGCGTCCAGGCGCGCCTTCCAGTCTTCCACACGCAGGTTCGCGGGCACGGCGTCTTCGGCCAGCGCCGCGAGCGCTTCCGCGTACTGCCCGGCGCCGAATTTTTCTTCCGCGGTCTTCGCCAGCGCGGCGAAGTGCGCGTCGAGCGCGGCCTGCACGCGCGCCTTCAGGGCTTTCTGTGCTTCGGTTGCGGGCGCGGCCTGCGGCGTGCCTTCGGCCAGACCTACGGCATCGCCGCACGCGACCAACAGCGCGGGGAAGTCATCGGGCTTGGCCTGCGCGAGCTTGTGGTAGTCGTCCCAGGCGACCTTGGCCATTTCCTCTTTACTGAGCGTGGGCTTGGGCGGCTGCGTGGCGGTCTTGGTGACTTCCGCCGGGTGCGGCTTGGGCGCTTCGGCGGGCTTGGGGTCGGGCTTCTTCTCCGGCATGGCGGCTTCGCGGGTCTCGCTCTTGCCAGTGAATGCAAATGCCAGCCCGCCCAGCACCACCAGCACCGCCGCGGCGATGCCGATCTTCATGCCCGCGCTCGAAGCCTGCGGCGGCGGCGCCTTGCCCGTGTTGGTTATGGAACGCACCGCGTCGGCGGGGCCCGTGGTGACGCGTACCTGCACCGCGGTGCGCGGACCGGTCGTCGATTGCGCACGCACTGGAGCGCGCGGACCGGTGGTACCTTTTCCCGCGATGGGTGCGCGCGGACCCGTCGTCGATTTGTGCGTCGCCGGATATGCGCCGGTGCGGGCTTTGTGCAGGGCTTTCGAAGCCCGGCCTTCGAGCGCGGCTTCCAGGTCTTCGATCAGCTCTTCGGGATTCGCATAGCGCGCGTCACGGTCTCGAGCGGCCATGCGTTCGACGATGCGCGCGGTTTCGGCGGTGATGTCCGGCGCAAAGTCGCGCACGTTCGGGACCTTCGAGTGAACGTGCAGCTCCATCACTTCGCGGCTGCGGCCTTCAAATGGCGGCTTGCCGCTGAGCAAATGGTAGAGCGTACACCCGAGCGAATAGATGTCCGCGCGCGTGTCGAGGTCCTGCCCCTGCGCGGCTTCGGGCGAAATGTAGAGCGGCGTGCCGAAGGCCTTCTTCGCTTCGCCCGTCTTCTCGGACTCGGCGGCTTCTTCGGCTTCGCGTTCCTCGCGTTCGGCGTTGACTGCACAGGCCAAGCCCAGGTCGAGCAGCTTCACAGCCTCGTCCTTGGCGAGCATGATGTTGTCGGGCTTCACGTCGCGGTGAATGATCTTGCGGGCCCAGGCGTGCTCGAGAGCCCGCGCGACGCCCAACACGATGCGCAGAGCCTCTTTTTCAGGGAAGCGTTTCTTGTCTTTCAGGATCTGGCGCAGGTTCTTACCTTCCACGTACTCCATCGCGAAGTAGTGGTAGGGATCGCTGAAGCCCACATCGAGCGCCGCGACGATGTGCTCGTGGTTGAACTGGCCCGCGGCGCGGGCTTCGCGCACGAAGCCTTCAATGAACGCGGGATCGCCGGAATATTTGGGCGAGAGAATCTTGAGCGCGACGATGCGGTCCATCGAGATCTGCCGCGCGCGAAAGACCACACCCATCGCACCCGAGCCAATGCGTTCGTAAATTTCGAAGTTGCCGAGGCGGCGCTGAATCAGCGCCTGGTCGCGCAGCAATTCCTGCACGAGTTCGCGACTGAGCATCTTTTTCTTGTAGAGGATCGTGCCGATTTTTTCGGAGAGCCCGAGCTTCTTCATCTCGGCCTGCGCTTTGAGCGCGTCGCCGAGCTGCGCCTGCGTGATCAGCCCTTTTTCGACGGCCAATTCGCCCACGCGTTTGCGTCGCCCGGACGCAGACGGGTCGGATGCGGGCTCTGTGGCCATGCGGGACTCCGCAAGGGTCGGCAGCGAGGTACGGGCTGTGAATCTACCGTCGAAGGGCCCCGGGGGCAACCGGGGATGGCCCGCGCGAAACGCTTACTCGGGCTTCACCGTCTCAAGGTTTTTGCAACAGTGCGAGCATGGAGAACGCCCGGTGGCGAGCGCCTCTTCGAGCGTTCGGTAGCCTTGCAGGTTTGCCGGAGAAATCTGCTTGAGCGTCGCGCATTCCGGTTTGTGGAAGACGCGGCCTTTGCTCGCCGCCCAATAATGAAAGTCCGCCGCCGCGGGCGTGCCCACGGGACTGGTCACGCCCCAGATGCCGCGCTTGTTTTCCCGGGCTTCGCCTTCGGCGGTCTTCAACGCGTCGCGGTATTTCGTGTCGCCTTCTGGGCCGACGAACATGATTTTGGCCAAGCCTTCGCGCGCGAGAGTTTCTTCCAGGTCCACGTCTCCGCTTTCGGTGTGCACAAAAGCGCGGGCGACGAGCCGGCCGTACGTGTCGAGCGGCGTGGGACCCAGTTCCAGACGCACGTTCTGGCCTTCGAGCAATTCCTTGGTGCGTGCAGTCGCTTCGAGGCCCATGGGCGCCGGGTCCTTCACGTAGCGGCCCACTTCCGGCGCATTCACGCCCAGACAGCGCACATGCAGCCCATTTTCGAGGACAAAGGTATCGCCATCGATCACGCGCGTGACTTTGTATTGCCCGCCGGAGACGACGCTCAAGTCGAGCTTTGCGCCGCTGGCCGGCGTATTCGCACCACCGGCCGGAACGTTTGGCGCGGAGCGCGTCGCAAAGGCATACGAGTATTGTGCGAGCAGCGTGATTCCGCAGCCCAGCAGCATGCTGATCAGATAAGGCAGGAATCGACGCATCGCACGCTCCTTTTTGCGGCGGCTTTACTGATTGGGGTCGGGCGAACCATCGAAGCGCGCGGGGCTGGGCGTGCCGTCGAGGTCAAAGCGCACGGCCACCAGTCCCGCGTTGCGTTCGCGGTAGCCGGCCATCGTGTCGCACCACGCCGGCAGCACGATCAGGCGCCGCCCCAAGTTCAGGTCGGTGGCCTGCGGCGCGTGCGTGTGTCCGCACATCAAGAGCTGGCAGCCGGTCTGTTCAAGGCGTTTGCGCGCAGCATCCAAGTCGATGTCCGTGACCGCGCGGACCTTTTTATCGCGGTCGGCGCGGGCGGTTTTCGAGACGCGCTCGACCATGCGCCGCGCCAGGCTCCAGGGCAGCAGGCGAAAGAGCGTCCTTACAGGCCAACTGCGAACCAGCTTGCGGTAGCGCAGATAGCGCGTGTCGGCGGTGCAGAGCAGGTCCCCGTGCTCGAGCCAGACTTTGCGTGCGTCGGGGAAATCAATGCGCCCACCGTCGCCAAAAAGCCGCGCGCCAAAGCGCTCCTGCGCGTAGCGTCCGTACAGAAAATCCTTGTTGCCCTTCAGGATCGTGATCGCGACGCCGGCCTGGTGCGCGGCGGCGAGCGCCTGGATGTCAGTTTCGAAGCGCGCGAGCGCCTGCCGGTGGTATTCGTCCCAGAATTCGAAGACATCGCCGAGCAGGTACAGTTCGACCGGGCTGCGTTCGGCTTCTTCGGCCAGACGCGCCATGAGCGCGCGAAAGGTCTTGGCTTTGGGCGCGGCCGTGCCGTCCAGGTGCAGGTCGGCGAGGAAGACCCGCAGGACGGGCCCCGCCGGTTTGGGCGCGGGAGATTCAGGTTGCGCGGAAGCGGCCATGCATATTCCCGGTGCTCGATGGTTCGAATCGGCAAAGTCTACGGTCCGCGCCTGGAAAAACAAAACGGGCTTGCGCGGTATCTTCGCGCAAGCCCGTTGGCATTCCCGGGGCTGATGCGGCGGCGAAAGTTATTCCTTGAGCTTCGCCGACTTGATCACGACCGGTTCCAGCGGCATCGACGGCTCGCCGCGCGGATCGCGCTTGACCTTGCCATCCCGGATCTTGTCGACGATTTCAGTGCCCGCGACAACCTTGCCGAACGCGCAGTACTTGCCCTTGTCCAGGTCCGGGTTGTCAACGGTGTTGATGTAGAACTGGCACGTCGCGCTGTCGAGGTCGTTGGTACGCGCCATGGCAATGTTGTACTTCTTGTTTTCGATCCCGTTGCCGGACTCGTTCTTGATCGGATCGCGCGTCTTCTTTTCCTGCCAATCCGGTGTGAAGCCGCCGCCCTGAATCATGAAGTTGGCGATGACGCGGTGGAAGATCGTGCCGTCGAACTGCTTGTCCTTCACGTACTGCACAAAATTCGCGACCGTGACCGGCGCGTTGGCGGCGTAGAGCTCGACTTCGAAGCTGCCTTCCGAGGTCTCGAACACCACGATCGGATTCTTTTTATCTTCGGCCTGCGCGAACGGAATCGCCGCAACCACGGCCAGCACCAGCAGACTGAACAGACGCATGACTTGTTCTCCTGTGTTTGGTTAGCCGAACCGAAAACTAGGTCCAGCAACGCTATTTGCAACGGCAAAGACACGCTGGATCAGGACGGCTCTGAGCGCGATATCTTCACATTTCCGTGCGCTTACGAATTCCGGGCGAGGACGTAATCCGGGAGCTCCTTGAGCGCCGTGCAGGCCACCGAGGCCGGCAGGAAGGAAAGCTCATCGCGCCCGCGCTGAATCTCGGTGTGGGCGATGTTGAACGCATACTGAATCGAGCCGTACTTGTCGAAATAAGGCCGCAGGCCTTCGCGGGTCAACTGTCCGGAGCCCGGCTTGAGCATCAGCAGTAGTTCCTGCTTGTGCGAAGCCGACGCATTCGAGAGCAGGTGCAGCACCGGCAGCGTCAGTTCGCCATTTTTCAGATCGCTGCCCAGCGACTTGCCGACGGTGCTTTCGGTGCCGAGCAAATCCAGGCAGTCGTCGATGATCTGGAAAGCCATCCCGGTGCGGCGCGCGTACGAGTACAGCTTGCGCGCTTCTTCTTCGGTCGAGCCCGCCAGCAAGGCGCCCAACTCCGCCGCCGCGCCGAAGAGCACCGCGGTCTTCTTCTCGATCAGATCGAAGTAGAAATCTTCATCCACACCGGTGTCGAAGCGCGAGCCGATCTGCAGGAGTTCGCCTTCGCAGATCAGGCGCGCCGTCCGCGAGAGAATCTTGTAGGGGCGCGGATCGTCGAGCTTGCTGAGGCGTTCAAAGGCGCGCGAGAACAGAATGTCGCCGGTCATCACCGCGGCCTTGGTGCCCCACTGCGCGTTGACCGTGGGAACGCTGCGGCGCGTCGCGGCTTCGTCCAGAATGTCGTCGTGGCACAGGCTGGCCAAGTGCAGCATCTCGACCAGCGCGGCGACTTCGCAGCGCAAAGGGGCTTCGCCGCCGAACGCGTGCGCGGAGAGCAGCAGCAACGCCGGGCGCAGGCGTTTTCCCTTAAAGCGTTCAATGTGCTGCACCAGCGTCTGGATAAACGAATACTGGCTGGTCAGGTCGCGGATCAGGCATTCTTCCGACCGGACCAGGTCCGGCAGAATGGGCATCAGATACCGCGCGAGGGCGGCGTCGCGGTCCTGCGGGTTGGTCAAAAAGGCCGGTGTGGCGTTCACGGTCAATCGTCCTGGAGCGAAACAGGCGCGTAATCTAGCGGCTCGGCCTTTGGGCGGCAACCTTCGAGCCAAAGGAAACAATCACACGCCGGTTTGTCCATTAGGGCAAGGGGAGTGCCAAAAAAGAGCCTCCGCGGGGTCGCCGCGGAGGCTGCACGGTGCAAGTAAATGGTGCCAAGGGCCAGAATTGAACTGGCGACACCCACATTTTCAGTGTGGTGCTCTACCAACTGAGCTACCTTGGCACCTGGGGCAATTAATTACCGTCAATATGTGCACTTTGCAAGCGCGTCGGAGGGCGTGCCCTCATTTTGAAGTGCTCGTTCGTATCGACGAGGCTTAGGCCTGCTTCTTGAAATAATCCTAGACCGATACAGGCGGCCTTCAGCTCGCGCGGCTGCCGCGTTCCAGAAACCAGCCCAGGGTGAAGACGATGCCGCCGATGCCCAGCAGGCCGAATTCCAGCGTCATGCTGGGCTGGCCCGAAGGCGTTACGCCGATGCCCGCCATAAGCGCACCGCCGAGAATAACCATGCCGGCCAGTTCGAGGAATTTGCCGAGGTAATATTTCATGAGCCGGATTCTGCGATCCTTCCCGCCGCCTGTCGAGTATCTTTAGCGGCATGTCAGAACCTGTGCCCAGCATCCCGACGCCTGCACCCGCGGAGCCCGCGACCGCCGGCTCCGCAACGCCCCGGCGCTATGGGCTCAAGTATTATATAAGGCGCACCGTGATTTACCTGCTCACCGGATACGTGCTGCTCGTGCTGGGCCTGTTCATATTCCAGCGCAAGCTGATCTACCACGGCGAACACACCGCGCCGCTGGACCCCGCGCATTCCGGCTTCGTCGAACAACAGGCGCGCGCCTTCGAAGCCCATGCCGAAGATGGCGTCACCGTGCGCGGCTGGCAGATTCTGCCCGGCCATTTCGCGCCGCCCTTCAAAGGTCCCGCGCCCGACTTCGACAAAGAAATTGCCGACGGCCGGATCGTCGATCTGTTCTTTCATGGCAACGCGGGCAACCGCTCCTTTCGCACCGACCTGTACATCCTACTTGCAAAGCAGAACTGCCATTCGGTCAGCATCGATTACCGCGGCTTCGGCGACAGCGACGGCGAGCCGAGCGAAGAGGGCCTGGCGGAGGATGCGCGCGCGGCCTGGAACTGGATCACATCGAAAGGCGTGAAGCCCGACTGCATCGTGATTCACGGCGAGTCCCTGGGCTGCGCGGTCGCGGTGCGGCTGGCGCGCGAAATGGAAGACGCGGGCACGCCGCCCGCGGGCTTGATCCTCGAAGCGCCCTTCTCCAGCCTGCCCGACGTGGCGGGCTCGATTTACTGGTTCATCCCCGTGCGGCTGATCCTGCGCGAGCGCTACCCGTCTCTTGAACGCATCTCGAAGCTGACTTCTCCGCTCCTGATCTTTCACGGGAAACTCGATGAGGTGGTTCCGTTCTGGCAGGGCCAGAAGCTGTTCGACGCCGCGCCGGAGAAGGCGCGCGATGGTACGCCGAAGCAATTCGTGGAGTTCCCCATGGGACATCACAACAACGTGCGGAACGTCGACCCCAAAACGTACGATAAGGTGCTGTCGGAGTTCCTGGCGGCGCGGGCAGCGACCGCAGCCCAGGAAACGGCCGCCAAATAAGCGGGCAGTTACGTCTGAAATACGCCGACTTTGAATTCCGCAACGTCGGGGTTCTGCGCGGCGATTTCCAGGCCCAGCGCGAGGCACGCGCGCGTCTGCGAGGGGTCGATGATCGAATCGATCCACAATCGCGCCGCCGCGTAACGCGGATCGACCTGCTCGCCGTAGTCCTTCAGGATTTCCTGCCGCAGGGCTTCCATCTGCGCTTCGGAGAACGTCTTGCCCGACTTCTTGAGCTGCGCGAGTTTGAGATCGAGCAGCGTACGCGCGGCCTGTTCGCCACCCATGACCGCGTAGCGGCAGGTGGGCCAGGCCAGAATCAGCCGCGGGTCGTAGGCTTTGCCGCAGAGCGCGTAATTGCCCGCGCCGTACGAGCCGCCCAGAATGATCGTAAATTTGGGAACCACTGAATTCGCGACCGCGTTCACGAGCTTCGCGCCGGAGCGGATGATCCCGGCGACTTCGGCCTGGCGCCCGACCATGAAACCATTCACGTCCTGCAAAAAGACCAGCGGGATGCGGTTCTGGTTGCAGTCGAGCACGAAGCGCGCGGCCTTGTCGGCGCTTTCCGGATAGATCACGCCGCCGAGTTCGAACGCACGGCCCGGATCGCGCACGTGCTGCTTCTGGCTGGCCACGATGCCCACCGACCAGCCGTCGATGCGCGCGGTCCCGCAGACCAGCGTGCGGCCGAACTCGGCTTTGTATTCGTCGAAACTGCCCGCGTCGATCAGCCCGTCGATGACTTTGCGCACGTCGTATTCGCCGCCGGAAACCGGGACGGCTTTGACGACTTCGCTGACGGGGTATTCGGTGGGCTTGCCCGGGCCGCGGCGGAACGCCGGCGTGGGCGACGGCGGCCAATGCCCGGCCAGGGACCGGATGCGCAGGATCGCGTCTTCGTCGTTGGGTTCGCGAAAATCGATCGTGCCGCTTAAGGACGCGTGCAGCTTGGCGCCGCCGAGATCTTCGCTCGAGACGTCCTGCCCGATCGCGGCTTTGACCAGTGCCGGCCCGGCGATGTAGAGCCCCGCGCCATCGGTCATTACGACTTTGTCGCACATCACGGGGAGGTACGCGCCGCCGGCGACACAGGGTCCCAAAATCGCCGCGAGCTGCGGCACCCCCATCGCGCTGAGCTTGGCGTTGTTGCGGAAGATGCGTCCGAAGTCGTCTTCGTCGGGGAAGATTTCATCCTGCAGCGGGAGAAAGACGCCCGAGGAGTCGACCAGGTAGATCACCGGCAGGCGGTTGTCCATGGCGATGCGCTGTGCGCGCAGGACTTTCTTCGCCGTCATGGGGAAGAAGGCGCCGGCTTTGACGGTGGCGTCGTTGGCGATGACCATGCACAGGCGGTCCGCAACCCGCGCGAAGCCCGTGATCGTTCCCGCGCTCGGCGCCCCGCCCCATTCTTCATACATCTTCCATGCGGCGAAGAGCCCGAGTTCGAAGAACCCGGTTTCGGGGTCGCAAAGTTTCTGGATGCGCTCGCGCGCGGTCAGGCGGCCTTTCTTGTGCTGGCGTTCGATGGCGTCCGGCCCGCCGCCCTGCCGGAGGACCCATTCGTCGCTGCGCAGGCCTTCGAGGAGTTCCTTCCAGCCCGCGGCTTCCACGGAGACCGCCGCATCGGCCGGCGGCAACGCAGCGCCGCTGCGAACAGGTGTCAGACGATCTGATTTGGCCATCACGCTCAATCCTTCAATGCGGAACGCGCGCATTATGGCGCGAGGTCCGTCGGAGCGAAGTAATTTTGTGCAGGAAATTGTCCGACTGCCAGGCCGCGTGGCCCGGCGCTCTATGACTGGGGGACTTTAGTTGCCGAGTTCTGCGATGGCCGTGTTTTCCCAAGTGGGCTCGGAGATAAATACGTTTCCACCAAGGTCCATGGAGATATTGAGGATCGTTTTTTCGGCCTGCCAGGGCTTTTTGGCGTGCCAGAAGCAACGCAGCATCGGCACCCAGGTGGGCGGGTAGGCCTGCGGGTGCATCATGTCGCCGTACTTCTGCTGATAACATTTCGCTTCGGCCCAACTGGCGATGCCGTCGCCATTGCCTTCGCCATCGGCCTGCGAGACCGCATACAGGTCGGTCAGCCAACTGCACTGCACGCCGGAGAATTCATACATATAGGAGAGCGCGTTGGGGTAATCCGCGGGGAAACCATTGGTCCCGGCGTGTTCGTCGAGTTCCGCGAACTGGTCGGGCCCGGAAATCTGGGGCACGTCCGGCTTGCCGCCCTGCATGCCCTTGCTCTGGTCCTGCGGGCAGATGAAGACCGCGCCGTCGCCGATGTAGCGGTCGCGCGCCAACCAGGTGAGGCGGTAGGGATAGACCGTGGTGGTGCGGCCAAAGTCGACGTCGTAATTCTGGATGCCCAGATTGCACTGCTTGAGCTGCAATTCACACTTGGCTTTGCGGGCGGATTCGCGGGAACTCGACAACGCCGGCAGTAGAAGACCAGCGAGAATCCCGATGATCGCGATCACGACCAGAAGCTCGATCAGAGTGAAGCCGGATCGTACGGGTCGCTGTCCCCACAACGTGCGCATCGGCCACCTCTGATGAAGTCCCACTGATAAGGACGTAAACCGCGCATATAAGCTGCACGTCACGCGCTCAAGCTTTAGGTATCGCCCAACTGCGGGGTCAACCCAAGTCCCACGCGCGCGTATGAAGCTGCGTTCATCTCACTGCACCAGAGTCGAACTCCTAACCTTGGCATTTAGAGTTGCCTGAAGTTAGCCCAATGCACCAGAAATTGGGCTCAACCGCTTTAAATATGTGGTATATTCACATACAGATAGACTATTGAAGGTGTTATAGGCGAAGCAAAAACTGCAAATGTGTGCACAATCGAGTTGCATTGTCGC
>Ga0265314_10002975_pt1 | contig 16792 bp, 17 predicted proteins | sample 4126metaG_FD_203106 | JGI IMG/M metagenome (GOLD analysis project Ga0265314, IMG submission 203106) | Rhizosphere microbial communities from Carex aquatilis grown in University of Washington, Seatle, WA, United States - 4-1-26 metaG | ecosystem: Host-associated > Plants > Roots > Rhizosphere >... | reverse complement strand
AGACAACCCCGCTCTCAAAGACCGCCTGGTCTCCGCTGCCCCCGTCGAGGACGATTCCTCCTTCGAGCTCAAGCTCCGTCCGCAGCGCCTGCAAGAGTTCATCGGCCAGAACAAGGTCAAAGAGAACCTCGACATCGCCATCCAGGCCGCCAAGTCCCGAGGCGAAGCCCTCGACCACGTCCTGCTCTACGGACCGCCCGGCCTCGGCAAGACAACACTGGCCAACATCATCGCCAATGAGCTAGGAGCCGCCTTCCAGCAAACCTCCGGTCCCACGCTGCAGATAAAAGGCGACCTTACCGCGATCCTGACCAATCTCCGCGACCGGCAAGTACTCTTCATCGACGAAGTCCACCGCCTGCAGCCCGCGCTCGAAGAGATCCTCTACTCCGCGCTCGAAGACTACAAACTCGACATCATGATCGGCCAGGGCCCGTCCGCCCGCACTCACACCATGGACGTGAAGCCCTTCACCTTCATCGGCGCCACCACGCGCGCCGGATTGCTCTCCGCGCCCCTGCGCTCTCGCTTCGGCCTGCTGTTGCGCCTGGAGTTCTACACGCACGACGACCTCCGCGTAATTGTCGAGCGTTCCGCCGAAATTCTAGGCGTAAGCATCGACCGTCCCGGCGCCATCGAAATTGCCAGCCGCTCTCGAGGAACGCCGCGTATCGCCAACCGCCTGCTGCGCCGCGTGCGCGACTACGCGCAGGTGCGCGCCGCCGGCGCCATCGATCTGCCCACGGCCCAGTCTGCGCTCAGCATGTTAGAAGTTGACCGCTACGGCTTCGACGAAGTCGACCGTAAGCTCCTGCTAACCATCATCGAAAAATACCAGGGAGGTCCTGTAGGCCTGAACACGCTAGGCGCAGCGCTAGCCGAAGAGCCCGACGCCATCGAAGAAATCTACGAACCCTTCCTGATCCAGATCGGCTTTCTAAATCGCACTCCCCGAGGCCGTGTAGCCACCCAACTAGCCTACGAACACTTCGGAATCACCCCCAACCGCCGCCAAAGCTCGTTGTTCTAGCTAGTGGAGAGACGGGCGTCCTCGCCCGTCCAAAATGTTCACGTAGGGGCAGGTGCCCTCACCTGCCCAGCCGAGCGAAGCTCGGCAGCCGCCGGCAGCGGCAACCCTGCATGCACCACACCCAGCGCACCCCCCGTTTGACTTCCACCGCCGCAATCTGCGTTAATCACTCTTCATCCTCATCCCCGCAGAACGCACTACCGCAGGAGGAATCATGCGCGAAGTCATCGCCACCGATCAGGCACCAAAAGCCATCGGCCCCTACTCGCAAGCCATTCGAGCCAACGGTCTGATCTTCACCTCAGGACAGATCCCCATCGATCCCGCCAACTCGCAAATCGTCGCCGGCGATGTAGGCGCTCAGACCGACCGCGTGCTCAAGAACCTCGCTGCCGTTTTGCAGGCGTCGGGCAGTACCCTGGAGAAAGTTTTGCGCTGCACCGTCTACCTCAAAAACATGGCGGATTTCGCCGCCATGAACGAAGTTTACGGCCGCTACTTCAAGCAGGAACCGCCAGCCCGCTCCACCGTCGAAGTAGCCCGCCTGCCGAAAGACGTTCTGGTTGAAATTGATGTGATCGCGCTCGCTTAGACATCAGCGGAGGGATGTTCGGTGCAGAGAAGCGTCAATTAAGTACAATTCCGAGGGCCATAAGCCTGAATACAACTCCGAGAGCCAAGAGACTGAGCACAAACACCAGGGGCCACCAGGATTGAACACAACTCCGATGGCCAAAAGACAGAGAAACGCGCAATGGCTCCAGCCGCGAAGCGGCGATACAGGAAAGCCCGGCACGTCAGTGCCGGGAAGTAGTTCGGCATAAAACTCGAGTCCCGTAGGGACGACACACTAGATGCGGCTGTAGAAGCAATTAACGAAATTGATAACCAGGATAACAGGAGGCATTGTGAAAACACTCATTCTAGCCATCACGCTGTTCGCGCTAGCCAGTCCGGCCGTCGCGCAGACGGCCCCCGCTAAAAAGGCACCAGCAACGCCCGCTGGCCCCACCAAAGTCACCGGTGAGCCCACCAAGACCGCCAGCGGTCTCGAATACTGGGATATCAAAGTCGGCACCGGCGCGGTCGCTCAAACCGGACAGCAGGTGAAAGTCGATTACACCGGATGGCTCACCAACGGCAAGAAATTCGACAGCTCCGTCGGCACCGGCCGTCCCTTTGACTTCAAGCTGGGCGCCGGCAAGGTCATCAAAGGATGGGACGAAGGAATCATCGGCATGAAAGTCGGCGGCAAGCGCCAGCTCCGCATTCCGCCAGATCTGGCGTACGGAGAAAAGGGCTATCCTGGGGCTATCCCGCCCAACGCAACCCTCATCTTCGATGTGCGCCTGGTGGATGTGAAGTAGTTCCTGTGGCGCGGGCGCCCTCGCCCGCGAAAGCTGGCTGGGACAAAAAAACCGCAGGATTTCCATATCTCTGCGGGCTCTGATCTTTTACGCCTTAACCACTTTGCCGCTGCGCAGACACGAAGTGCAGACGCGCATGTGTTTGGTAGCCGCTCCCACCTTGGCGTGAACCGGGCGCAGATTGACGTTCCAGCGCCGCTTGCTGACATTGTGGGCGTGGCTGATGGTATTTCCGAACTGCGGCCCCTTGCCGCAGATATCGCAAACTCGTGCCATAACTCTGATTCCTTCCAGGCCTATTGCCGAAACCATAATTTTACAGGAATCGCCCGCATTTCGCCAAGCCTAGTCCACGCCGGGTACTGGCTCAGTTTCGCGATGCAGGCGACAAGAGGCTGAACCACCAAGGACACGAAGTACCAAAAAGGCCTTTGGTCTCAGATATTTCCTTCGTGTGCCTTCGTGGCCTTGGTGGTTAATGGTTTCGCAAACTGAGCTACTACCCCACGCCGGGGCAGGTGCCCTCACCTGCCCGCCCAACTCGGCAGCGCCTACGCCGCCTTGGCCGTCACCGGCTGCGCACAATGGCTGCATCGCCGCGCATCGATCGGAATCTCGCTCAGGCACTCCGGACACTTCCTGGTAGTCGGATCGGCCGGTGCCGGATCCTTGTGCATCCGCGCCACCAGCGCATTCACTGGCGCCACCACAAAGAAATAAATGGCCCCCGCAATCAGCACAAACGACACCCCGGCATTGATGAAATGCCCCAGCGGAAACAGCGCCCCGTGAACTGTGAAATGGATGGCTGAGAAATCCGGCTTGCCCACGACCGCTGCGATGAGCGGCGTCAACAGATCTGTGGTCAGCGCCGTGACCACGCCGCCAAAGGCGGCGCCAATCACCACGCCCACCGCCATATCCACCACATTGCCGCGCAAAATAAACTGCTTAAACCCGGATAACATTACGTTTCCTCCGACTACTGGAATGGCCGACAATCTAAATGCTCAACGCCTTTTGGTCAAGCTGCGTGCTCCCATGCGGACTAGCGATGACCTCACAGTTTGCTGAAAAACTCTGATTCACGCAGGTGTTTGGGAAGGACGAGTTTACTCGTGCCGTAAATGGTTGAAATGTGTCCGCGCTTTTAGCGCCTCAGGTGAGCCTCTTGCGGCCTTGGTGAGTCTTCCCGGCATTTATGAAACCGTTCCTGGAACAGAAGTGCGGACCTTGTAAATCCTAAGGCGATCATTCGAAGACGTCGTTGATCACGAAGTCATCGGCGATGCCAGCCTTCAGGGCGTTCCACTGCTGGCTTCCCGACCGATTCAGCTTATACATCGCCTCCAGCGTGCGCAGGACATTGACGTGCGTAACGCCCTTTCCTTCGCTGTATTCACCGTGCTTTATGTGCGCCCCCGCAAAAATTGTGGCGATGCGATTGCGCTTCTTTGGATCCTTGTCCGCCGGATCGGTCACCCCGCCTGTCATCGAGCCGTGAGTGTCTTCGTCGAATGTGAGGATCAGCAAACTGTTGTGCTGCTTCGCCCACCTGTAGTAACTGTCGAGGTGCTCCCGCAGCCACTTGTCGCCAGCTACGATGGCTGGCCGAGTCGAACCGTTGTGCATATCATGAACGAGATTCGGGATCACAAACGAAACCGTAGGCAGCGCATCGTAATCGGACGGAAAGTCTTCGGGGAAGCGCAGGTTCGACGAATCTGCCACCGTCTTGCCCCGCGGCACGTTGGAGAAGCTGACCCAGGGAGCGTGTTTGCGGGCGTAAAGACCTTGCCCGCCAGCCAGCGACCCGATCTGTGGCAGGCCTTCGGAATATCCCTTGAAAGAACGCCCAGACCGAATCAACTCCGCTCCCAGATTACTGCTTGCAAAATCGCGGCCCGGAACGCTGTCTATAAATCCAACGTGCTGATTGCTGCCCGAAAACAGCCAGAAATAGTTCCCCTCGCTATGATGTTCTTCGGCATAAAAATTGGTCAGGATCGCTCCCTCTTTACCCAGAACGTCATTGATATAAGTGGCATCTTTATTGCCGATTATTTCCTCGTAATCCTTGTTTTCCTCCACCACGATCACAATGTGGTCGTACACGGGGAGTTCCGCAGCCCACGGAAGCGGCAGGGGAATGCTCTCCTGCCAGGCAACCACCGGCCTCTCGGAAAAAACACTGATGATGGGTAGTAACAGGGCCAGAACAAGCGTCTGGATCTTCACGGTGAAACTCCTCGGCTTGGCTCGATTCGCGCCATTTGACATGCCCGTCAGGCGCGAGAACCTCACCTCGTTGGCTGTTGCAGCAGGGTAGCAGTTGGGCTCTGCTCAGATCCTCATCGGCATCACAATGTACCGGTACTTGTAATCTTCGCCTTCCGCGGGACGGAGTTGCCCGGCAGACTGCGCATCCTTCAATTCCAGTTTCACTTCGCCCGATCCGGTCGCTTTGATGAAGTCCATCAGATATTGCGCGTTGAATCCGATCGCCATCGGCTCACCGTCATAAGCGACTTCGAGCGAATCCTCTGACTCGCCCGTCTCCGTCGACGATGCGGAAATCTTCAACTCGCCTTTCTCCAGGCGCAGCCGCACCGCCCGTGACCGCTCATCGGCAAATTGCGCCACGCGCGCAATCGCGGCTCCCAGTTCCTCGCCATGCAGCGCAATTGACTTGGAGATGTCCTTCGGCAGGACCGCCTCGTAGTTCGGAAACTGCCCCGTAAGCTGGCGTGACGTCAGCAGCCGCGGGCCCACGCGGAAGAACAGCGTCGATTCGTCCTTGGCAAAGTCGATAGTCTCAATATCGGAATCGAGCAGCGATTTCAACTCATCCATCGCCTTCTTCGGAATCAGTGTCTTCATCTCCCCGGAGACGCCTTCAAACTTTTCTCCCACGCGCTCCACGTGCGCCAGGCGATGCCCGTCAGTCGCAACCATGGTGATTGACTCTGGCTTCAGCACCATCAGCGCGCCGTTCAGTGTGTAACGCGACTCCTCGCTGGCAATGGCAAAGCCCGTCTTCGCAATCATCGAGCGCAACACAGCCGCCGGAATCTTGATTACTCCTGCTGATGGAAACACTGGCAGGCTCGGGAAGTTCGACCGCGCCATGCCCACCATCTTCGTATTAGACCGTCCACAGCGAATGCTGACCCAGTGATTCTCCAGCAACCGTATGGTGATATCGGCGTCGGGCAGCAGTTTTACATAGTCATAAAGTTTGCGCGCCGGAATTGTGCACGCGCCTTCTTTTTTCACCTTCGCATTGCAGGATGTGCGCAAGCTCAGATCAAGGTCCGTTGCCGTCAGCGACAACTTGTCTCCTGCAGCCTCGAAAAGATAGTTGGAGAGGATGGGAATGGTGGTCTTGCGCTCAACCACGCCCTGAGTAGCTGTCAATTCACGAAGAAGCTCAAATTTACTGACCGTAATTTCCATGGTCGTTGAGGATACCGCAGGGGCGACTTCCACCGGCATATTGGGTCTCCCGACTCTAGAACCGGTTTGACTAGGCCACAAGTTTTAGCTATGCCAATCAAACCAGCTCTACTTCTGTTCTCTTCTTATATCAAATATAAAAGCAATAAAACCAGTAGTAACCGTAGGCGCTTCGGAGAAGTGGAAAACCAGTCCAGATCCCTGCGGTTCAATCGCTTCCGTACAGATCCTTCATGTGAACAATCGCTCCCTGCTTCAGCGGATGCCATCGTAACCCCGGGACGGCTCTCCGGTTTCCATCCCGTCTCCCACAGTTTCCACAAACACTCCACAGTTAAGGGAAAGGAAGAACAGCTTGATGAGTGCAAAAATCGGTCGAAACCGCTGTTTAAGCGCCTAATTGCTCGGTCAGTTTATTAAGCAATCTGTTTAAATCCTTGTCGTTCTTGCGAACCTCTTCAATCTTATCCACAGAGTGCAAAACTGTAGTGTGGTGCTTGCCACCAAACTGGCGCCCGATTTCAGGCAGCGATGCCTCGGTGAGATGCTTGGCTAGGTACATCGCAATCTGCCGTGGATAGACAATGGATCGCGAATTATTTTTTGCCTTGATCTCCACCAGTCGCAGCCCAAACTGCTCAGCTACCGCCTTCTGGATGGATTCAATCGTCACCTTGCGCGCCTGCGAGTCGATGAAATTCTTCAACACCTGTTGTGTGTAGGGAAGTGTAATCTCCGCCCCAATGAGTGAAGAATGCGCTACCAACCGGATCAGCGCCCCTTCCAATTCACGTACATTCGACCGTATGTTCGAGGCGATAAACAGCGCCACATCCGTAGGCAGCGTTACCCGTTCCTGCTCCGCCTTCTTTTGCAGGATGGCAACCTTCGTCTCCAGGTCGGGCGGCTGAATATCGGCGATCAACCCCCACTCAAACCGGCTGCGCAAGCGATCCTCGAATTCCGCCAACTCCTTCGGCGGACGGTCGCTCGCGATCACAATCTGCTTCATCGACTCATGCAGCGCATTAAACGTGTGGAAGAACTCTTCCTGCGTCCGCTCCTTCTGCGCCAAAAACTGGATGTCATCAATCAACAGCACATCCATCGTCCGGAACTTATCCCGGAAGCTGATCATCTTGTCGTAGCGCAGCGAGTTGATCATCTCGTTGGTGAACTTCTCGCTCGACACATAGCAGATCGCCGCCTGTGGCATCCGCCGCTTGATCTCATGCCCGATCGCCTGCATCAGGTGCGTCTTCCCCATCCCGACGCCCCCATACAGGAACAGCGGGTTGTAGGCTTTCGAAGGACGCTCTGCGACCGCCTGGCAGGCTGCATGAGCGAACTGGTTCCCACTCCCGATCACGAACGCGTCAAACGTATACCGCGGATTCAGTTGCGCCGCGCTGTCCCAGTCGAACCGCCCCTGTGTCGCCGGCAACCCCGGCGCCGCCTGCGGAGCCGAACCGCCATTCGGAACGGCGCTCGGACTATGAGCCGAGAGCCCGCCGTTGTGCCGGATCAACGTGTTCGAAGGATCGTCCTCAGCGGTAACAAATTTCACATCCTCGTATCCCAGCCCGAGGTTGTCCACCGCTTCCTGAATCAGATCCGCGTATTTGTCGCTGACGTGACGAAACTCGGCGGTTGGAATGCGCACGAACAAAACTCCATTGCTGGCATGGCTGTACCGCGTTGGCTTCAGCCATGTGTCGTAGGAGTGCCGGTTGATTTTCTTTTCCAGCGCATCGAGGATGCGCGCCCATGGATTCGGAATGATGGCAGAACTAGAGAGAGACATTGTTTACCAGAATATCGAAAGCGCCGGCGTAGATACGTCCGGGGAAAGCCAATCTTGAAATTATGAGTTCTTCTTTTACTGCAGAGCAACTTCTGTTTTGCAGTACGGATTGTCGATGAAATTTATTGCGAGACGAACCGCATACTAGCACAAAAAAATCGCCGCGTCGGTGCGGCGCAATAAAATTTTTTCACGCTATCGCTTTTTAGAATCGCGATTTTTCGGTGCTGTCAAGTGTCGAGAAACTAACTGCCGCACAAACTGTGCAACCCACCGAAGATCGTGGAGAGACGGGCGTCCCCGCCCGTCCAGCCGGGCGCAACTCCATACCACGAAATGGACCCGCTACGAAATCGGCCGCCGTTCCCGCCGCGCCGGCACCGTCGTCTTGTAACTCTCCGGATACACCACCACCGACCGTCTCCCGCCCTCGCCATCGCTCTCCGTGCGCAAATCTTTTTCCTCGCGCAGCGCCAGATGCACAATCCGCCGCTCGCGCGACGACATCGGCCCAAACCGGTAAGGCTCGCTCGTCCGCCGCACCTGTTCCGCCGCCACCCGCGCCGCCGTTTGCAACTCCTCGATCCGCATCGCCCGGAAATTCTTGCAGTCAAACCAGATCTTCTCGTGCTCGTTCCCCTGCAGGTGCAGGATCTCCGTCGCCAGCAACTCAAACGATCGCAGCAATTCGCCGCTTCGCTCCAGCAATAGCCCCGAATCCGGCCCGGCAAACTCCACCAGAATTTCCGGACGCTCCCACTCGCGATTCTGCGCGATCGGCGGATCCACCGTGATCCGATACTTCAGCTTGAAGCTGCCATTGGAAATGACAGCCTGCAGAAATTCCCCAATCTGTTTAGCAGCAGCAACCTTGTCCGTAATTGGCATAGTTAGCTCTTGGCCTTTCGCTTTTAGCCCTCAGCTCTCAGTCTTCAAGCACCAGCGAATCTAGAAGCAGCGCACAACCCAGCCCCGGAGGGGCCACCTAACTTAGCCCAGCGCTTCAGCGCTGGGGAAAAAGGAAAGACGATTAAAGTCCCGGAGGGACGACCGACCTCCAACCGCGACAGCCCTGACATTGGCAAATCAATTTTCTGCTCCCGAGAGCTAGAAGAAACAACTAAGAGGCAACGGCTGGCCGCTATTTCTCTTTCTTCCGCGCCCGCTTCTCCATCATCTCCCGCATCTCGCGCCCCAGGGACGTGCGATTCATCACTGACTGCTGCACGATCCCGATCAACTGTCCCGCCGACCAGTACAGCCCCAACCCCGCCGGCAGGTTCCAGGCCATCAGGCCCAACATACCCGGCATCATGATGTTCATCATCTTCTGCTGCGACGGATCCATGCCCGCTTGCGGCGTCATCCGCTGCATCACCACCATGGTCACGATGATCGCGATGGGCAGTATGTGCCACGGATCGGGCGCCGAAAGATCTCTAACCCACAGCCATGGCGCATGTCGCAAATCCATAGCCACGTTGAGCATCCGATAATACGCAAACAGAAACGGCATCTGGATCAGCAGCGGCAAACATCCACCCGCCGGATTCACGCCCTCCTTCTTATACAGCGCCGAAATCTCCGTGTTCATTTCGGCTTTCTTCGGATCCCGCAAACTATATTTCTTGTACTTTTCCTGGATCTGCTTGATCTGCGGCGCCACGCGCTGCATCTTCAGCATCGACTTCATCTGCGAAAGCCGCAGCGGCAGCAGCGCCAGATTGATCACCAGCGTCTGCAGCAGAATCGCCCAGCCCCAGTTCGACACGATGTGGATGTGCATCCACTTCAGCCACAAAAACAGCGGACGCGCGATGAGCCCCAGCCAGCCAAAGTCGATCACCGCCCGCAGATCCGGTGGCGCCCCAGTGATCCCCGGAATAGAAACCGATTGCAGATCCGCCAGCGCCTTCGGCCCGACATACAAGCGCTCCTCGGTTGCACCCTTAAGACTGCCGACCGCAATCCCGTACACATCGACCTTGTCTTGCTGCTTGTTATTGGGATCGGACGCATTGTGCGGAATTTCGAGTGCGCCGCGCAACGTAACCATCGCCGCGTTCTGCGGATCCTGCGGCAGGAAGGCGGCCGCGAAGTATTGCTCCGAGAGCGCCGCCCAGTGGAAAGGGCCAGGGATGGTGCTGCCGCCAATCACCTTGATCGAGGGCAAGACTGTCCAGCTACTCGTCGATAGCCGTTCAACCTTGCCGTCGCACTGGTAGGCCACCTGGCTGGTCGCATAGTGCGCAGCGCTGGCCTGGTCGCCAAACCCCGCCGGCCACATCGGAAACGCCGTGACCTGCGCCCCTTTAACATAAACGGCGGTCTTCACCCCGACTACATAGCTGCTACGATCGAACGTGAAACTCTTCTCGACCGAAACGTCGCCGTCGGAATACACAAACTTAATTTCCGGTGGAGCGACAGACGTGGGTGCCCCATCCTTCCGCGCACTTTGCGGAAGGGTGGGTGAAATGCCCGACTGTACATACAGCGCCGAGTTCACCTTGTTCCGCAGCGTCTCGTTATACGTCCACAGCGTCAGCGGATACCCATACTTCTCCGCCGCCAAGGCATTCACCAGTTCCAACTGCCCACCCTTATCGTCGGTGTACCTCGGATCCTTCAGCACCCAGGACTTAACCCGCCCGCCGCGATTGGTGAAAACGATCCGGTAGACGTCATTCTCAATCACCGTCTCCGACTCGCTGGCCGCCATCACAGGAGTCAATGTCCCCGCACCCTTCTCAGTTCCAGCGCCAGTGGCCGTTGCGGGTTGCGAAGAAAGCTGTGCAGTAGGTTGCGTGGGAGGCAGCGCTTGGTTCTGCGCCGCCTGCGAGCTCTGAGGCCTCGGAGCCAGAGGCTGCGGCCCATACTTCTTCAACAGCGGCTGGAAAAGCATGATGACCAGGAACGTAAGCGCAAACACGATCAACAGCCTGCGCTCCATCCCGGGTTCTTGTTGCGGATTATTAAATTCAGCCAATTCGTTAGCTCATCATTTCCAAGTTAGTTACCACAACTCACGTGGGGACGGACGCCCTCGTCCGTCCAGCCGAGCGCAGCTCGGCAGTTGTCTTAACAACCGGCTGCCCCACTCATTCGCGCTTTTTGCGAATGAGTGGGATCCCCGAAAGCCTTCACCACCGGATCATACCCACCCTTCACCAGCGGATGACAGCGCAACAATCGCCAGGCCGCCATCGCCAAACCGCGCCACGCCCCATACCGCTCCACCGCTTCCATCGCATATTCCGAACAAGTCGGCACGTACCGGCACGACGGCGGAAACGCCGGCGAGATCCACCGCTTATAAATACCCAGCATCCTCAGCGCCAGAGATTTCATAAGAACGCCCGGTGCTCCACTCATTCGCGCCTTTTGCGAATGAGTGGGATTCCCGAAAGCATCCTTCACCGCACCAGCGCGACACACTGTCATTTCTCCACCAGCTTTTTCGCGATCATATCCAGCGCCCGTCCCACTTCTTCGAGCACCACCCTAAACTCCAAAGTCAGCACCGACTTCTTCGGATTGATTACCACATCGACGCCCACCCCATCCACCGCGCCCGTCAGCGCCCCGCGCCGCAACCGCACCGCTTCGCGCAGACGCCGCTTAATCCGGTTCCGTTCCACGGCTCCGCCCAGCACGCGTCCCACCGTGAACCCGACGCGAGCGCCGCCCGCCGCCTGCCGCAGATAGAACACGGTCATGTGCGATGAAAAGTGCCGCCGTCCCTGCTTGTACACACGATCGAAGTCGGAGTGTTTCAGCAGTCGCGCCGCGCGCGGAAATCCCGACCCCGCCGAGACCTGCTCAATTCGCTGCTCGGGAGCGTCGGCCTTCACCAGTTCACCATCCTGCACGGCGATACCCAGTAACCCAGTCACCGGCGCTTAGTCCCGTTTTTTCTGGCAACTGGGTACTGGCAACTGGCAACTGCTCTGCGGCGGGAAACTACTCGCGGAACCCGGGCTTTACCGAGACGCGCTTGCGCCCCTTGGCCCGGCGGCGCGACAGCACCGCGGCTCCGCTCTTGGTCTTCATGCGAGTCCGGAACCCGTGCTTCTTCGAGCGCTTGCGCCGGTTGGGTTGAAATGTACGTTTCGGCATTCGAAAATCCTAGCTCCTGATTGAATCGGCTGGCTTAAGGCGAACCGTAAGTATAAATGACGCCGACACTCCCCGGCAAACGCGCCGTCTAGCTACAATGACCCAGAGAGAGATCCACTGACCACCGGCCACTAGCCACTGCTTGCGATGAATCTAGATGACACCATAGTCGCGATAGCCACTCCGCCCGGCCGCGGGGGCATCGGAGTAGTTCGCCTCGCCGGTCCCGAAGCCCGAGCCATAGCCCAGCCGATGCTCAACCTAAATCGTGAACTGGAACCGAACCGAGCTCACCACTGCGATCTAGTCGACCCGTGTGGCGCGGACACTCTTGTCCGCGAACCCGTCGAACCCGCCACAACTCACGTAGGGACGGACGCATTCGGAGCCTGCCCTGAGCGAAGTCGTAGGGTCCCAGCGGGGCAAAGCTCCGCCCGCATCGACGAAGTCATAGTCACCTACTTCGCCGGCCCCCACTCCTACACCACCGACGACATCGTAGAAATCTCCGCCCACGGCTCCCCCGTAGTCCTGCGCCACATCCTCGAACTCGCGCTAGCCCAAGGCGCCCGCCTGGCCGAGCCCGGAGAATTCACCATGCGCGCCTTCCTCAACGGACGCCTCGATCTGACCCAAGCCGAAGCCGTCCGCGACCTGATCGACGCGCAAACTCTATTCCAGGCCAAAGTGGCCGCTCAACAGTTAGAAGGCGCCCTTTCCAATCGCTTGAAGCCCATCAAGCAAAAGCTAATCAACCTGATCGCCCTGCTGGAAGCCGGCATAGACTTCGCCGAAGACGATATCTCCATAGCCCAGGACGCCACCATCCAGGCTCGCATCGCCGAGGTCAAAGTCCCGCTGGAGCAACTAGCAGCCACCTTCACTTACGGAAAAATCGTCCATCAGGGACTGACTCTGGCCATCGTAGGTCGTCCGAACGTAGGCAAATCGAGCCTCTTCAATTGCCTCGTGGAACGCGAGCGCGCCATAGTGACCGCCCAGCCCGGCACTACCCGCGATCTAGTCAGCGAGACCGTAGCCATCGGTGGAATTCCTGTGGAACTAGTAGACACCGCCGGCATCCGCCGCGCTCTCGACGAAGCCGAAAGCATAGGAATAAGAAAATCAATGGAAGCCCTGGCCGGCGCCGACTTAGTCCTGGTAGTAATCGACAGAACCCAGCCCCTATCCGAAGAAGATTACGAGTTACTAACTCAGGTAGAAGCCCGCCCAGCGATAGTAGTAGAAAACAAATCCGACTTGCCGAGATTGTGTGGGGACGGGCGCCTCGCCCGTCCGAGCCGGGCAGAGCCCGGCAGGGTTTCGCCAGCGGTGCCCGATTCTCCGCCGCAACCTAACTCTCCGCAGCGCATCCCCACCTCCGCCCTGACCGGCGAAGGCATCCCCGCCCTCCGCGCCGCCATCCTGAAGCACGTCGCCGGAGACAATGCTACCCAGCAAGAAACCGGCTTCCTAACCAGCGTGCGCCACCAGAAACTAGTCAACGACGCGCTGGGAGCGCTAGCCGCCGCCACCAACGCCGTAGCCACCCGAATCCCGCACGAGATGCTCCTGCTCGATCTCTACGCCTCCCTCCGCCCCCTGGACGAAATCACCGGCGCCACCACCAACGACGACATCCTGAACCTGATATTTAGCACCTTCTGCATCGGGAAATAGGACGAAGTCCGGCGGGGGGGGTTCATCGAGGCCAAGAAGATACATCGCAAGTTATTGTTTCTAAAATGGATATCGGATGGCATCGGAAAGCGCAAAAAAGTAGCGGGAAAATGCTTGACATGTGAACGAGTGTTATAGTTAACTAGTACACATGGGGTAGATCAAAGATCATCGCTCGCACCCTGTAGGCGACGAAAACCCCCAGCCCGAAGTAAAGAAGCTTACAAGGAGAATGAAAACATGAAATCCCTTCGTGTGATGTTGTCCGCCGTCGTTCTACTGGCGCTCTCCACCGTCGCTTTTGCCCAGTCCGACGCGCAAAAGTCCTTCGACAAAATGAAATCTCTGGCGGGTTCGTGGGAAGGCCGCGTGACCACCGTCCCGCCGCAACCCGGGATGGGGGACGGATCCATCACGAACGTCTCGCTGCGTGTGACTTCCCGGGGAAACGCGCTTGTACATGAGATAAAAGCAGCGGGAACGGCGGACGATCCAACTCGGTACGACCATCCCGTCACCATGTTCTACCTGGAGAACGATCGCCTGCTCCTGACGCATTATTGCGACGCCGGCAATCGGCCGCGGATGGCGGCCAGAACATCGCCGGATGGAAAAACGGTGGAATTCGATTTTCTCGATGTCGCCGGCGGTACGCAGTACGGACACATGCACCATGCCATCTTTACCGTCATCGACGCGAACCATCACACCGAGGACTGGACGTACATAATGCCTGGGGACAAGCCGGTCAACGCGCACATAGATTTGCAGCGGACAAAGTGACAGAGCGCATCCCAGCTAAGACGATTTGGAAAACATGATGGACCGTGAGTGGAACGACAGTCAGCCGATTTACCGCCAGCTTCGCGACCGCGTCGTCGCCATGATACTCGACGGCGTGCTCAAAGAAGGCGATCCACTGCCGTCGGTGCGCAATGTCGCGGCCGAATATCGGGTCAATCCAATCACGGTCCTGAAGGGCTATCAGCAACTGGTCGACGAGCAACTGGTCGAGAGCAGGCGAGGTCGCGGAATGTTCATCAATGCCGGCGCGCGCAATTTGCTGTTGCAGGGCGAACGCAAGAAGTTTCTTGCTGAAGAATGGCCCAGGGTTTACGCCAACATTCAGCGCCTCGGCCTGACGCCGCAGGAACTGCTGGATGCCACCGGAACTCGCCAGCCGTCGCCAAAGGTTGCCGATTCGCATGAAACCGAAAACGAGGAGCCGAAGCCATGACAGTCATAGAAGCACGCGGTCTCCGCAAGGCCTTCGGCGCAACCGTCGCGCTGGACGGCGTGGATTTGCGTGTCGAAGAGGGCCGCATCCTCGGACTCATCGGCCCGAACGGCGCCGGCAAGACCACCGCCCTCAACGCGATTCTCGGCCTCACCCCATATCAGGGAGAACTGAGAGTGCTCGGACGCAACCCCTGGACCGAGCGCGATCAACTGATGCGCGATGTCTGCTTCATTGCCGATGTCGCGGTGCTGCCGCGCTGGATCAAGGTTTCGCAGGCGCTCGACTACGTGGCCGGAGTGCATCCGCGATTCGATCGCGCGAAGGCGGAAAGTTTTCTGGCGAAGACAACCATCCGGAGCGCCAGCAAGGTCAGGGAATTGTCGAAGGGCATGGTGGCCCAGCTGCACCTCGCCCTAGTCATGGCCATTGACGCAAGAGTGCTGGTGCTGGACGAGCCGACGCTTGGCCTCGACATCCTGTACCGCAAACAGTTTTACGATTCCCTGCTGAACGACTACTTCGATCGCAGCCGCACCATCGTGGTGACCACCCATCAGGTGGAAGAGATCCAGAATGTCCTCACCGATCTCATGTTCATCAATCGCGGCCGGATCGTGCTCAATTGCAGCATGGAAGAAGTCGAGTCGCGTTATGTGGAAGTGACAGTGCATCCCGACCAAGTCGCCGCGGCGCGTGCGCTCAAGCCGATTCACGAGCGCCAGGCGCTCGGCCGCAGCATTTTACTTTTCGATCTGATGACACTCGATAAGGTTGACCGCCAGCAACTCGCCGCGTTTGGCGACGTACGCACGCCCAGCATCGCCGACTTGTTCGTTGCCGTGATGGGCAATCAGACCAGCGCAGCACCAGGAGCACCCAGATGAATGCTGAATCGAATGCCGTGCCCGAGTCCTTCGACTCGCAGCCAATCGCGCCCGCCGCCATCGCGCCGACTCGGCCATTTTACTGGTCAGTACAGCGCGAATTGTGGGAGAACCGCTCCATCTATATCGCGCCGCTCGCGGTTGCCGCCGTCATTCTGTTCAGCTTTCTGATCAGCGCGATTCATCTGCCGTCTAAAATGCGTGCCGCGCTGGCGCTCGACCCGATGCAGCAACAGGAGTTGATCGGAAAGCCGTACAACTTCGTGGCTCTTTCGATCATGGCGACCGCTATTATCGTCGGCGTGTTTTACTCTCTCGACGCGTTGCACGGCGAACGTCGCGATCGCAGCATTCTGTTCTGGAAGTCTCTGCCGGTTTCCGATCTCACCACCGTGCTCTCGAAGGCGAGCATCCCGATCGTGATTCTCCCCTTGCTCGCGTTCGCGATCACCGTTGCCACGCAGTGCATCATGCTGCTGGTTAGCACCGCGGTACTGCTGGCGAGCGGTCAGAGTGTCGCGACAGTATGGACACATTTGCCCTTGTTCCAGATGTCTCTGATGCTGTTTTGCCATCTTCTGGGGGTGCATGGGCTCTGGTATGCGCCCTTCTATGGCTGGCTGTTGCTGGTCTCAGGATGGGCGCGGCGCGCGGCGTTTCTATGGGCGGCCTTGCCGCTGCTCGCGATCGGCCTCGTCGAGAAGATCGTCTTCAACACTTCGCATTTCGGCGCCCTGCTAGCGTCCCGCTTGACGGGCGGTTCGGAAGGTGCCCCCTTGACAGGCAGTGCCTCGATGCATCCGATGACATATCTCGCTCTGGGCAGATTCCTGAGCAGCCCCGGTCTGTGGATCGGCCTGGCAATCGCCGCAGCGTTCCTAGCCGCAGCGGTCCGGCTGCGCCGCTATCAAGGACCAATCTGAGTCGCGTCATCCTTGATTGCGATTCCTCGCGTACGGAGAAACGAGTATGAGCACAGCCGTAATGACGGAACGGATCACAGAAGCGTCGCCGCGTCTCAAGGCCAGGATTGCGGGTGTGTTGTATCTCCTCACCATACTGACGGGGGTATTCGCCCGGATGTACGTGAGCGGCAGGCTTGTGGTAGACGGCGACGCCGCGGCTACGGCGACCAACATACTGACACACAAGAGCTTGTTTCAGTTGGGTTTCGCAGTCTACCTCATCGAAATGGAGAAAAAATGAATGCAA